>ENA-ORRO01000315-ORRO01000315.1-human-gut-metagenome-genome-assembly--contig:-NODE-315-length-43389-cov-5.879494_pt1 | contig 43389 bp, 34 predicted proteins | sample MGYA00242176_ERZ509136 | MGnify/ENA primary metagenome ERZ509136 (study PRJEB26280, sample SAMEA2338644) | human gut metagenome | biome: human gut; feature: human-associated habitat; material: faeces...
TCTCTTTCACTCCCCTCCCGGGGTTCTTTTCACCTTTCCCTCACGGTACTGGTTCGCTATCGGTCACAGAGTAGTGTTTAGCCTTTCGGGATGGTCCCCGATGATTCCGGCAGGATTCCACGTGCCCCGCCGTACTCAGGTGCCGCCTCGATCCATGTCGAGCCTTCGGATACGGGTCTCTCACCCTCTTCGGATCCCCTTCCCATGGGATTCTCCTGACTCTTCATGTCATCTTTATCGGCGGTCCTACAACCCCGGACTGTGTCCGGTTTGGGCTCCTCCGCTTTCGCTCGCCGCTACTTACGGAATCGACTTCTCTTTCTCTTCCTGCAGGTACTTAGATGTTTCAGTTCCCTGCGTATTGCCCCGTCATGACGGTCGTCATGCGGTCTCCGCTTCTTGAGCGGAGGGGTTTCCCCATTCGGATATCGGCGGGTCATCGCGTGCTTACCGCTCGCCGCCGCATTTCGCTGTTCGCTGCGTCCTTCATCGCCTCTCTGTGCCCAGGCATTCTCCGTACGCCCTTTCTTCCTTGACCTTGTGATTGGTTCTCTTTAGTTCGCTTGAGTATTTCTGTTCTTAGTATTTTTTGCCTTCAGACCAGATGTACTAGACCTTCTTATCTTTGTTTGATTTCTCGATCTCACTTACATCTTATCTTTTGTGTGCAGAAAGTTTTTAAAACTTTCCATTTGATGATCATATCTGATTTTCAAGGATCTCTCTAGAGTGCCAGAGCACTCAAAACTGAACATTACACGTCTGTCTCCCTAGAAAGGAGGTGATCCATCCCCACGTTCCCGTAGGGATACCTTGTTACGACTTCACCCCAATCATCAGCCCCACCTTAGACAGCTCCCTCCCTTGCGGGTTGGGCCGCCGGCTTCGGGTGTTGCCAACTCTCATGGTGTGACGGGCGGTGTGTACAAGGCCCGAGAACGTATTCACCGCGGCATTCTGATCCGCGATTACTAGCGATTCCGGCTTCGTGCAGTCGAGTTGCAGACTGCAGTCCGAACTGGGAACGGGTTTCTGGGGTCCGCTCCGGCTCGCGCCTTCGCTTCCCTCTGTCCCGTCCATTGTAGCACGTGTGTGGCCCAGGTCATAAGGGGCATGATGATTTGACGTCATCCCCGCCTTCCTCCTCCTTGCAGAGGCAGTCTCGCCAGAGTCCCCAACTTAATGATGGTAACTGGCGACAGGGGTTGCGCTCGTTGCGGGACTTAACCCAACATCTCACGACACGAGCTGACGACAACCATGCACCACCTGTCACCGATGCTCCGAAGAGAAAGTACATTACATACTCTGTCATCGGGATGTCAAGACTTGGTAAGGTTCTTCGCGTTGCTTCGAATTAAACCACATGCTCCACCGCTTGTGCGGGCCCCCGTCAATTCCTTTGAGTTTCATTCTTGCGAACGTACTACTCAGGCGGGTCACTTATTGCGTTGACTGCAGCACCGGGGTTTGACCCCCGACACTTAGTGACCATCGTTTACGGCGTGGACTACTAGGGTATCTAATCCTATTTGCTCCCCACGCTTTCGGGAATGAGCGTCAGTTGCGGCCCAGACCGTCGCCTTCGCCACTGGTGTTCCTCCATATATCTACGCATTTCACCGCTACACATGGAATTCCACGATCCTCTTCCGCACTCTAGCCGCCCGGTTTCCATGGCTTACCGAAGTTTAGCTTCGGTCTTTCACCACAGACCCTTGCGGCCGCCTGCTCCCTCTTTACGCCCAATGATTCCGGATAACGCTCGCCACCTACGTATTACCGCGGCTGCTGGCACGTAGTTAGCCGTGACTTTCTGGTAAGATACCATCACTCACTCATCATTCCCTATGAATGTCGTTTTTCTCTTACAACAGAGCTTTACGATCCGAAGACCTTCCTCACTCACGCGGCATTGCTCGTTCAGGGTTCCCCCCATTGACGAAAATTCCCTACTGCTGCCTCCCGTAGGAGTTTGGGCCGTGTCTCAGTCCCAATGTGGCCGTCCGCCCTCTCAGGCCGGCTATGCATCGTCGCCTTGGTGGGCCGTTACCTCACCAACTAGCTAATGCACCGCAGGTCCATCCATGTTCATGGCCTTAGCCACTTTAATAGCAGTCAAATGCTTGTCTGCTACCTATCCGGTTTTAGCATCCGTTTCCAGAAGTTATCCCGGGCACATGGGCAGGTTACCTACGTGTTACTCACCCGTTCGCCACTAGATTCAGAAAAGCAAGCTTTCCTTCCTCTCGTTCGACTTGCATGTATTAGGCATGCCGCCAGCGTTCATCCTGAGCCAGGATCAAACTCTCCATTTGATTTAGCTCTTAGATGTCTCTGACATCTTTCTTTACAATTGTTTGTTTTTTCGAAATTGACGTTTTAGTTTGTATTTTATTTCCTGTTCAGTTTTCAAAGATCATGTGCACCTCAGCAGTGCTCATCTATATTACCAAATACTTCCCTCTTCGTCAAATGTTTTTTTGACTTTTTTTCATCTTTTTTACTGTATACGCTTACAGTGTGCTATTAAAAAATAAGGCCCCTTCGACCTTATTTAAAATGTTCGTATGCAATGCTATTAATTTTTGCCATAACATCAGTGCCTTTATCACCTAAACTTGTTAATACAACTATACTATATGGTGTTTCGCATTCTACAAAGCCGACACTATTCAAAGCATAATCATACATACCATATTTTTGAGGCATACCCTGTTGAATATCTCGATCTAAATACTCTCCTGGCTCTGCTTTTTTCATATTGTCTATCAATTCTTGATACTCATCTTCATGAGCATATAAATAAGTAATTACATCATTCATTGTATTAGCAGTTGAAACATTGTCCTCTGAATAATAATTATCACTAATTGAACTTGTATACTTAGTCATGGCTTCTTTATATTCTTTCCATCCGCCTAGATTTTCAAACAATATATGACCCGCATCATTATCCGAATAAACAATTGATGCATCCAATAATTCACTTAATGGTATTTGACTTCCAATCGTATAATTTGAACTTATGACACCCGCATCCTCATGCATATATCCACTATACGTTAAAGTCGATTCCATAGTATAATCACCACTATTCACTTTATCATAATATAACATGGCCAAAGGAAGCTTATATATACTACCTGCAATAAACTCATCTTTTTCATTCATACTGTATTTTATATTGTGTTTTAAATCCGTAATACAATATGACACACTTTCATGATCAATGTTATTTTCTTGGAAATATGCTTCAATTTCCTTTGCTAAAGCCATATCTATATATTTACTGTTATCTTCATTTTTTACTTCTGTACTTTGATCTTCCTCTATTTCACTCACAGATGTAAATGCCTTCTTTTTTGTACTGCTCATTTCAGAGGCAAACATACAGAGTGCAATTAATAGAATAGATAATAAAGAAATGATTACGATTTTATTTTTCTTATCCATAAATAGACCCTTCCAAACTATGAAAAAGAGTCTATTCAGACTCTTTTATATTAATGTTTAAAATGACGAACTCCTGTAAATACCATTGCTATACCATGTTCATTACACTCATCAATTGAAAGTTGATCTTTAATCGATCCACCCGGCTGAATGATTGCAGTAACACCCGCTTTGATAGCTTCCTGCACAGTATCTGGCATTGGGAAGAATGCATCGCTTGCTAAAACTGAACCCTTTGCTTTTTCTCCAGCTTGTTCGATTGCAATCTTTGCAGCACCGACACGATTCATCTGACCAGCACCAACACCAACTGTCATATCATTTTTTACCAATACGATCGCATTTGATTTTACATGTTTAACAACTTTCCATCCAAACAACAATTGTTTGATTTCTTCTTCAGTTGGTTTACGATTTGTTACACATTTTAAATCTTCCTCGTTAATTATATGTTGATCCATTTCTTGAACCAATAGACCATCGTTAACATTTGTATATTTTAGCGCACTTGAAACAGATAAGCTAGTATCTAATTTCATTAATCGAATATTTTTCTTACGAGTCAAGATTTCCAATGCTTCCTCAGAGAAATCTGGCGCAATGATAATCTCCAAGAAAATCTTAGATAATTTTTCTGCCAATCCCTTTTCAACTTTTGCATTTAACGCAACAATACCACCAAAAATTGAAATTGAATCGGCTTCATAAGCTTTATCCCAAGCTGCTTCAATATTTTCGCCAATACCAACACCACATGGATTCATGTGTTTAACACCAACAGCCGCAAATTGACCTTCAAAATCCTTTAGAATTTCAATTGCCGCATTACCATCCTGAATATTGTTGTAAGATAATTCTTTACCATGAAGCTGTGTTGCATTTGCCAAAGAATATTGAGGATTCATGCCCTTATAGAAAGCAGCCTTTTGATGAGGGTTTTCACCATAACGCAAGTCTTGAACCTTATCAAAAGTAATTGTCATACTTTCTGGGAATTCTTCATGTGTTTTCTTAGTTAAATAATCCGCAATCATCGCATCATAACGAGCTGTATGACGGAATACTTTTGCAGCTAAGCGCTCACGCGTTTCTAATGTTGTTTCATGATTTTCTCTAATTTCCTCAAGAACCTTATCATAATCTTTTGGATCACAAAGAACTGGAATACTTTGATAGTTTTTAGAAGCACTACGAAGCATACTTGGGCCACCAATATCAATATTCTCAATAATTTCTTCGTGTGTAACACCAGGTTTTAACACAGTTTCTTTGAAAGGATATAAGTTCACACAAACCAAATCAATATACTCAATACCTAATTCTTGTAATTGACGAACATGATCCGGGTTTGAACGAACACAAAGCAATGCACCATGAACTTTTGGATGTAAAGTTTTTACACGACCATCCATAATTTCAGGAAAACCAGTGACATCACTAATTCCAATTGGATGGATTCCTGCTGCTTCTAAAGCTTTTTTTGTTCCTCCAGTAGAAATAATTTCATATCCACAATCTACTAGCCCCTGTACAAATTCAACTAAACCTGTTTTATCAGATACGCTCACTAATGCTCGCTTCATTCTTTTTCCTCCTCAATACTTTTTGCGACTTGTTCAATGACTTGCCAGAACAAATCATATTCCATCGCATGTACATGCGATTCTAATGTTTCTAAATCCCAAGATGGATCGATAGCTACTCTTTCTTGACGAATGATAGGTCCTGTATCCACCCCTTCGTCTACGAAATGAACAGTAACTCCGGTTTGTGCTACTTTTGCCTCATATGCATCCGCAATACTATGAGCTCCTGGAAATTCAGGTAAATAAGCTGGATGCAAATTGATAATGCGATTTGGATAAGCACTCAACAAAGTGTGTCCAATGAAACGCATATATCCACTCAATACAATCAAATCTACCTTTTTTTCTTTTAATACTTCTAAAATAGCCGTTTCATAACCCGCTTTACCATCATATCCCTTTGGATTAAAGTAAAACTCTTCTACTCCATGATTGCGCGCACGAACTCTTGCATACGCATTCTCTTTATCAGCTATCAAGCAAGCACAATTCACATGTAAAGATCCATCTTCAATATGTGACAAGATTGTTTCGAAGTTAGTACCCGAACCACTCGCAAATACCGCAATATTTACCATTGAACATCTACCTGTCCTGTTTCAGTTACTTTACCAACCACATAGCTTGGTTCGTTGATTTCATTTAATACAGTTTGAACCTTTTCTACATCCGCCGAATCTACCGCCATCACAAAACCAAGTCCCATATTGAATACGTTGTACATTTCTTTTGTTGAAATATCCCCATTTTTTTGAATCAAATCAAAGATTGGAGGTTTTGGGAAAGCTTTCGTATCAATTTCAACTCCCATTCCATCCTTTAACATACGAGGAACATTTTCATAGAATCCACCACCTGTAATGTGGCTGCAAGCTTTTAACGTGATTCCTGAAGCTTTAATATGCTTTAATGCCTTAACATAAATCTTTGTAGGTGCAAGTAACGCCTCTCCTAAAGTTTTGCCTAATTCATCATAATATGTATTTAATGATTCTTCTGTAATATCAAATACATTACGAACCAATGAGAAACCATTACTGTGAACTCCAGTTGAAGGAAGTCCAATCAAGACATCTCCAACATTTAGATTCTTACCAGTAATCATATCTTTTTTATCACAAACACCAACCGCAAAACCAGCTAGATCATAATCATCTTCTGGCATCAAACCTGGATGCTCTGCCGTTTCTCCACCAATTAAAGCGGCTTCAGATTGTAAACAACCCTCAGAAACACCTTTAACAATATCTGCAATTTTTTCTGGAACGTTCTTACCACATGCGATGTAATCCAAGAAAAATAGTGGTTCTCCTCCAGCACATGCGATATCATTCACACACATTGCGACAGCATCAATACCAATTGTGTCATGCTTATTCATAACCATCGCAAGTTTAACTTTTGTTCCACAACCATCCGTACCAGAAAGCAACACTGGCTCTTCCATATCTTTAATTTTAGATAATGAAAACGCACCAGAGAAACCACCAAGTCCTCCTAATACTTCTGGACGCATTGTTTTCTTAACATGCTCCTTAATCAATTCAACAGATTTATATCCTGCCTCTAAACTAACGCCTGCTGCTGCATAATGTTCTGCCATACTCTACTCCTTTACCTCATCTTTATAATCTTGTAACTCTTCTGGATATTCACCTGTACAACAAGCTAAACAACTTGTTTCAGGTACACATTTCTTAAAATCCTCTACACTTATAAAACGTAACGAATCCACTTGGAACAACTGTTTCATTTCATCTACCGAATAATTGAAAGCAGCTAAATCTTTTTGTGCCGTTGAATCTGCTCCATACAAACAAGGATATTTCAACATTGGCGAAGCAATACGCAAATGCACTTCTTTTGCCCCTGCCTCTTTTAATAGCTGACAAATTCTACGTGATGTAAATCCTTTTACAACACTATCATCCACTAGATATACACTTTTATCTTTAACAACTGAACTGATCGCATTTAAACGCACACGCATACCTTGCATTCTTTGTTGCTGTGTTGGACGAATAAATGTAGAACCAATATAGCGGTTTTTGATTAATCCCGTTTCATACGGTACATTTAATGTTCTAGCAAAGCTTGCAGCTGCGCTTAAAGCCGAATCAGGAACACCAACAACAATATCCGCCTTAACATCCTCTTCTTTGGCTAAATAATAACCACATTGTTTTCTTACTTCATGAACCGTTAAACCATTATGAACACTGTCCGGTCTAGAGTAATATACATATTCTAAAGCACAAGCTTTAGTTTCAGTTTTTTCAAAAATTTGACTTGATTTAATTCCTGTACGATCAAAACAAATTAATTCACCTGGATTTACTTCACGAACAAATTCTCCACCAAGAATTGGGAACGAACAAGTTTCACTACTGATACAATATCCATCATTTACTTTGGCAATATATAAAGAACGAATTCCATGTGGATCTCTTACTACATATAAACTATCTTTTGTGATGACCATAAATGTGTAGGCACCACTCATCATGCGACAAGCCTTTGTGATTTTTTCTTCAAAAGAACCCGGATTCAATTGAATCAAGTGTGCTAACAATTCAGAATCACTTGTTCCCTGGAAAATTAAGCCTTCATTCTCTAACTTTGTTCTTAATGAAACTGCATTTGTGACCATACCACTTGATACGACCGCAAAATATCTTTGGTGACTACGCACCATAATTGGTTGAACATTTTCTAATTGAGAATCATTTTTTGTAGCCATGCGAAGTTGACCAATCGCTATATCACCAGCTAAAGAATTCAATGTATCTTGTTTTAAATTCTCAGACAACAATCCTAATCCCTTTTTACAAACAACGTTTTCCCCATTACTCACAGCCACACCAACACCATCTTGTCCACGATGCTGAATGGCATGCATTGCTAAATAGATGTTCTGGGCGGCTTGTTCTACATTGAACAAGCCTACGATCCCAGAAGAATCTTGAACTACCTTTTGCATCGTCATTCTACTTCACCTGCTTGTGTGTAAAGTAACGAACACCATTTGCGAAAATATCCTGATCTTTATTTCCTGCAATATTTTGGAATAAGCCTTTTTCATAACGCTCACTATGACCCATCTTACCAAAGATTTTTCCATCCTCAGAGAAGATACCTTCAATAGCCATACTTGAACCATTCAAGTTGTCTTTTCCATCCATTGTTGGAACACCCTTTTCATTTACATATTGTGTCGCAACCTGACCATTTTCAATCAATTTATTTAACACTTCTTCACTCGCAACAAATTTACCTTCACCATGACTACCAGCCACTGAATATACATTTCCTGCTTTCATGCCAGCAAGCCATGGAGATGCATTGCTTGTAATGCGTGTACGTGCAATATGCGAAACGTGACGGTTAATGTTATTTCTGAATAATGTTGGATTTTCTTCATCTAATCTTTCAATATCACCATAAGGCAATAATCCTGATTTAATCAATGCTTGGAATCCATTACAAATACCTAAAATCAATCCATCATTTGCACGCATTGTATCAATAGCTTGGGCAATCTTTGGATTTCTTAATACGTTCGCAATAAATTTACCTGAACCATCTGGTTCATCACCACTACTAAATCCACCAACAATCATTAAAATTTGAGCTGTGCTGATTTCTTCAGCCAAAGTTTCAATACTCTTTTGAATATTTTCAACTGTCAAGTTATTAAATACGACTTGTTTTACTTCGGCACCAGCACGTTCAAACTTAGCTGTTGTATCAAATTCACAGTTTTGTCCAGGGAAGATAGGAATAATTACTTTTGGTTTTTCCACCACAACCTTAGACATAGGTACTTCCACATCATTTAAAGGAGTTTCTAACGTTTCTTTTCCTTCATCTACAATCATTGGATAAATTTCACTATAACGTTTTTTCCAAGCCTTTAATGCATCTTCAATTTCGACTGTTTCTTCATTTAATACAATCTTAGAATCATCATTTAAAATACCAATTAATTCTAAATGCTCATCTTGAATGCTTTCTGTAGCTTCCACAATCATTGAGCCTAAATTAAATCCGTATACATCTTCTTCTGTATTGATCGCAACACCGACTTTAGATCCAAACGCCATCTTCGCAATAGTTGCACCTAATCCACCAAATTTAATTGTGCTTGCCGCTACAATTTTCTTTTCTTGCATCAATTTATGAACCGTTTCAAAATTTTCTTTCAATTGTTCATAGTTTGGAACATGATTCTTAACTGGCGTATGTTTTACCAAATATACATAGTCTCCAGGATTTTTAAATGAAGCAGATACGATATTATCTGTTTTCGCTGTAGTAACTGCGAAAGTGATTACTGTTGGTGGTACATGAATATCTTTATATGTTCCACTCATAGAGTCTTTACCACCAATACTTGGTGTTTCAAATGCCAATTGTGCATCGATCAAACCTAATAAAGCTTCAAATGGTTGTCCCCATTTTTGTGCATCTGCACCTAAGTGCTCAAAATATTCCTGATTTGATAAACGACACTTCTTATAGTCAGCACCCAATGCTGTAATACGAGCTAATGCTTCAACAACTGAATAACTAGCCCCTAAATATGGAGAATATTTAGATACTTTTGGATCATATCCATATGTCATAACAGAACAAGTGTTTGTCATTCCATGAACTGGTAATTTTTGTACAGAACCTTCTTCTGGCGTTAATTGATATTTACCTCCAAAAGGCATCAATACCGTACTCTTTCCGATTGAAGCATCAAACATTTCTGCCAAACCAATCTGACTTGCGACATTCGCATCTTGTAATACTGTATTTAAATCTGATTTAACTGCATCAAATGGATGTTCATCATATTCATTTTCGCAAACATCAACAACCTGGTGTTGACGGACACCATTTGTATCCAAGAAAGCACGAGACATATCCACAATCGTTTCGCCACGCCATTTCATGACTAAACGATTTGTATCTGTTACATCCGCAACTTTGATAGCATCTAAGTTTTCCTTATAAGCTTCTTCTTTGAATTTTTCAAAATCTTTAGCCTCAATACATACAGCCATACGTTCTTGAGATTCACTAATAGCTAATTCTGTACCATCTAAACCTTGATATTTAACTGGAACTGCATCTAAGTTAATATCCAATCCATCCGCAAGTTCACCTACGGCAACACTAACTCCGCCAGCTCCAAAGTCATTGGCCTTTTTAATTAATTTTGTACAAGCAGGATTTCTAAATAAACGCTGTAATTTACGTTCAATCAAGGCATTACCTTTTTGAACTTCACTTGAACATTTTTCTAAACTTGTTTCATTATGTTCTTTACTAGAACCTGTGGCTCCACCAATTCCATCACGACCAGTTGCTCCACCAATCATAACGATGATATCACCAGCTTCTGGTTGTTCACGTTTTACATGTGATTTAGGAGCTGCACCAACAACAGCACCAACTTCCATACGTTTAGCTACATAACCATCATCATAGATTTCATCTACAAATGTAGTTGCCAAACCAATTTGGTTACCATAACTTGAATAACCATGAGCCGCTGTCTTTGAAATCTTTGATTGAGGTAATTTGTGCTCTAAAGTTTCACTAATTGGTTTCGTGATGTCTCCAGCACCTGTAATACGCATAGCTTGATATACATAGCTACGTCCTGATAATGGATCACGAATAGCCCCACCAATACATGTACTTGCTCCACCAAATGGTTCAATTTCTGTAGGGTGGTTATGTGTTTCATTTTTAAACATCAACAACCATTGTTCGTCTTTTCCATCTACATCTACTGTGATTTCAACACTACATGCATTGATTTCATCTGTAATTTCCATATCATCAAGTTTACCTTGCTTACGAAGATATTTTCCAGCAATAGTAGCCATATCCATCAATGTTTTTTCTTTACGATTTCCATGAACTTCCTGGCGTAATTTTAAATAATTATCGTAAGAAGCCTGTAATTCATCAGACAATGTATCTAAGTGGAAATGTACATTATCTAATACAGTTTCAAAAGTAGTATGGCGGCAATGATCTGACCAATATGTATCTAAGACACGTAGTTCAGTCATTGTGCAATCTCTTTTTTCTTCCTTTTCAAAGTAACGTTGAACATGTTCAATGTCCGCTTGAGACATGGCCAACCCTAAAGTCTGACGTAAAGAATCTAATTCTTCTTTCGTCTTTGTTGTAAATCCTTCTAAAACAGGAACATCTTTTACTTCAACGTCCTGATCATCTACTAATACAGAAAGGTCTTTAACGCGCGCTTCAACAGGGTTAACAATATAATGTGTAATTTTATTAAGTGTTTCTTCATCTACTGGGTTTAAAAACACTAACAAAGTACCTGAATGAATACGTACTGTTTGTTTGTTGTTTAAAAGCATTAAACATTGCATTGCACTGTCTGCTCTTTGATCATATTGACCTGGCAAAAATTCATATGCCAAATATGATTTACCTTCTAAGTCTACAGAATCATATACATCATCTGTAACAACTTCACTACATACATTTTTCTTTAATAGTTCAATATCATTTTCATCAGCGTTAAAAATATCATATAAATTGTATTTTGTTAGACCGAAATCTTCTTTTAAAGATAAAGATTGTCTTAATTCAGCCGCTAATGATTCACTTTCAACCTGAAACTGTTCTTTTTTATGAACAAAAATACGAGTATCCATTTCCTTCTCCTTATTCAACAATTGACTGTTCTAATACTTTTTGTGCTTGTTCTTTTTTAAATTCAACAATCTTATCCTGTAATGACTTATCATTAAGTCCAATCATCTGACAAGCTAAGATAGCTGCATTTCTTGCCCCCGATTTACCAATTGCTACAGTCGCAACAGGAACTCCTTGAGGCATTTGTACTGTTGATAATAATGAATCCAATCCACCTAAAGCAGATGTCTGAATAGGGATTCCAATAACTGGCAACGGTGTAGAGCTAGCTAAAACTCCAGCTAAATGTGCTGCTCCTCCAGCTGCCGCAATAATAACCTGAATTCCACGTTCGCACGCTGTCTTTGACAATTCCAAAACAGCTTCTGGAGTACGGTGAGCACTTAATACACGAACTTCATATCCGACTTGAAAATCGTCTAATTGTTTCATGCAGCCTTCCATACTAGGTAAGTCTGAACGAGAACCCATCACAATTAAAACACGCTTTGTTTCCATAAATGACCTTCCTTTCAAAACAAAAAAGCGCACCTATAGTAGGCACGCTTAAAAAAGCAATTCTTCTCTATCAATTGTGGTAAATCTTCTTAAGACCATAAGTAAGACCTCCAAAATCAGAAAAACACTTCTGCAGAATTATAATACCTAAAATCAACTCAAATGACAACCTATATTTCATGAAAGTCATACTCTAGGTGTAAACAATTTATATTTTCTTAAATCAAACACATAAACAATTGAACTCAATCCCCACGTAATTGGATATAGCCAATGCGTTAAATACAAGCTGTGTATACTTTGTCCAACTGTCATTAATACAACAACACGAACAGCACACCAACATACTAGCATCACCACCATTGGCATCACTGGACGTCCAAGCCCTCTTAAAACACTTGAAACTACATGTGAAAAGCCTAAAAGAACATAGAAGAAGGCGCAAATTTTAGCACGATCTACTCCGATCGCAATCACTTCCAGATTCTGGTTAAAGAAAGATATAAAAGTTGGCGCAAATAAGAAAATCAAAACACCCATACACTCAATCATAAGTAGTGATGCTACAAGCCCAAATAAAATTCCCTTTCGAGAACGTTCCTTTTGTCCTGCCCCTTCATTTTGTGAAACAAATGTCGTAAGTGCCATCGAAAAAGAAATTTCAGGAAGGAAAATAAATCCTTCTACCTTTGAATACGCACCAATACCCGCAATAGCTGCTGCCCCAAATGAATTGATGTACGACTGAATCATGACATTCGCAAAATCAATGACACAACCTTGTAGTCCTGTTGGCAAGCCATAGATACAGATTTGTTTAAGATTTTCAAAATCCAAAGTTAAGTGTAGCCATGAAATATGCAAAATACTTTCTTCTCTTGCCAATTGCACAGCACACAAAAACATACTCGCAAATTCAGAAATGATTGTTGCCCAGGCAGCACCGGCAACCCCCATTTTAAACACAGTGATGAATACAACATCTAAAATCACATTCAATATTGAACTTACAATCAAATAATACAGTGGATGTTTGGCATCGCCTCCTGCACGAATGATACCCACAAGCATGTTATACAAGACTAAAGAAAAACCGCCTAAAAAATAAATTTTTAAATATGTGGAAGATAAGCCAAACACTTCTTTAGGCAAACCCATCCATATCAACATTTGATCTGTTAATACATATCCACTCACCGTCATAATAAGCCCTAAGATAATCCCGAATGTAGCTGTTGTATATACCGCTTTTTTCGTTCTATCCTCATCTTGTGCACCTATCGCATTGGCAACAATGACACTTGCTCCTGTCGCAAAACCATTGAAAAAACCAACAAACAAAAAAATTAATGAGCCAACACTTGTAACAGCCGCTAATGCATCCTGTCCTAGAAAATTCCCCACAATCAATGCATCCACAGTATTGTATAGTTGCTGAAAAAGATACCCTATAAATATAGGTATCGCATAGCCAATGATTTGTTTGGCTATACTTCCTTTTGTCATTAACTGAATTGAACTTTGTTTCGCCATAAAACCCTCCCCATACAAGAAAAGCCTGCACCAACATTAAGTTAGTACAGGACTATATTTTGCCCTAATATCCATTAGGATACATCATACGTTATTTATTTACAATATAAGCCGTCGCAATAGATTGAGCCCAATTATAAATAGATGTTGTATGCATTCCTTTGATATTCTTATTTCTTAAACAATATGTTTTAGTTGAGTCTACAGGTAAATAACCACACAATTCACTTTGACGAACCAACGCATTATGATAGTTCTCTTTAGACACTTCATTATCGGATGTATACATACCGGCATCTAAATACGTATCTAGTTGTTCATCACTCAAACGACCAAAGTTATTTGTGGCTCCCGTTCTTAAGATAAAGTTAATGCCTGTATCGTCTGGTGAGCCATAAGAGAAACCTAGATATGTTGCATCCCAACTATCTGTTTGTGCATCATCCTGTACAGTATTGATGACTGTATTAAATTCAACTGTATTGGCTTTAAAATCAATTCCAATCGCATTTAAACATTTCTGTAAAACCGGAATTAAAGAATCCAAAGAATCTTTATCCTTATTTGCCAAGAAACGAACTGTTAATTTTTCACCATCTTTATAACGATATCCATCATCTGCCAATGTATATCCAGCTTCCTCTAAGATTTGGTTGGCTTTTTCTACATTATAATCATAATAAGTGACACCATCCACTTTTTCTTCATTACGAATCATTTTTCCATTATTTAAAGAAACAGGATTTCCAAAAGTACCAGGCTTATAAGCCATGCCATCAATTTGATAGTAATTATCAATATATTCTTGGGCATTAAATCCATATCCGATAGCTTTTCTTATGGCAACATCACTACAAGCTCCTGCATAAGAATTAAAGATAATAAAGCTTTCTCGATCACTTGGATAAGAATCAACAGATAAACTTTTATTTTTTTGTACAGATTTTATTTTATTTGCCTCAATCACATCTGGAATATAATCCACTGTTCCATTTTCCAATTCTTTAACTTCTGTTGAAGTATCTGTCTTTTTGATCATGATCTTAGAAATTTGATATTGTCCTTTTTTAGCCTTAAACTTTGAATTTGAAACTAAACTAGCTCCACTTGTCTTCTCAAACTTCTTTAGTACATAAGCACCCGTTCCAATTGGCTTACTATTCTTCTTTTCAATACTTTCTGTTTTTCCTTTTTTATAATTTAAATATTCTGAACTACAAATCTTCTGTGTTCCAAGTGTAGAAACCGCATCGATTCTAGGTTTATCCAAATGAAAAACAACTGTATAGTTATCTGGTGTTTCAATTCCAGTAAAGCTAGACGCATCTGCATCGTGATATTCGCTATAACCATCTAAAAAATCAACATTGTTCGCAAAACGACCTGTATAACTTGGATCTGCCATAACGGTAAATGTTGTCTGCACATCTTTTGAAGTAAACTTGGATCCATCACTAAACTTAATGCCTTTCTTTAATTTAAATGTCATTGTCTTTCCATCCTCACTAATTTTTGGTAAGGACTTAGCCAAATCCGCAACTAACTCTCCTTTTTTGTTGTATTTCAATAACCCTTGATACACTAAATCCACCACATAATGATCATTTGTCGTTTGGTAATACATAGGTGAAAATGTGCCATTCATTTCCGAACTTAATCCGACTGTCAACACTTGATCATTACCTGCAGCTTTTGTACTGCACCCACACATCAATAAAGCCAATCCACATACTAATAACTTTTTGTACATATTCTCTTACCTCCTAATTATTTATTTTTTGTACCACCACCAGTCAGCTAACACTTTTCATCACTCTCCTTATAAATAAAAAAATCCTGCATCAAATTAAAAATTTGACACAGGACAGAATATCAAAATAATCTGCGGTACCACCTGAATTGGTATAGTTATACCCACCTCTAGAATGCCATCACATTCGATCCATTTAACGCATGGAATACGTCGCAGCTACTCAGAAAATCTTTTCACCTTGCCCTTGAAAGTCCATTTGCTAAGTCGTAATAATCTAGCTTCCACCATGACTAGAATCTCTTTGTATCCGGTTCTTAGTTTGATCTCTTTCGCATCGGTTGCCTATAGAATACACCTAATAAAATTTGTTTTCAACCGTTTTTACAAATTGTTTACATTTTCTTACATTAAAGATTGTTCTGTTCTACCAATAATATCGTCTTGCGTCTTTTTAGAAAGCACATTAAAGAAAGCACTATATCCGGCTACACGAACAATTAAATCCTTATGGTTTTCAGGATGCTTCTGTGCATCAATCAAAGTTTCTTTAGAAACAATGTTATATTGCACGTGATATCCATGCAAGCGATTAAAGAAAGTTTTAATCAGCAATTCTAATTTTTGTCGATTTTCTTCAGTCGACAACATTTGAGGTGTCATTTTTTGATTTAGCAGAACTCCACCTGTAATTTTATTTGTACGAAGCTTAGACACACTTTTAAACACAGCTGTAGGTCCATTTTTATCGCTATTATGCGCTGGACTGCAACCTTCTGCCAAAGGTTCGAATGCATTTCGTCCATCCGGCGTAGCCATCGTTGACATACCTTGTCCAACATTCGCACTAATTGAAGAAGTTCCTGCATATCGAATTCCGCCAATTGGTCCTCTATTATAGCGTGTATTCGGATATTTTTCGATTTCTTCAATATAAGAATCATAAGCCTCCACAATTAACTGATCGACATAATCATCATCATTTCCATATTTTGGTGCTTCACGAATCAACATTTCCTGAATTTTTTTGTTTTTAGGTGATGAAAAATCATCTAAGATCGCATCCCAAAGCTCTTGTCTTGTGATTTTCTTTTCTTCATACACTAACTTCTTTATAGCTGCCAAACAATCTGCCATGTTCGCAATTCCCACTTGAAGTCCTGAAATAAAATCATAGACTGCTCCACCTTCTTTGATGGTTTTGCCTCTGGCAATACAATCATCTGTCAAAGCCGAACAAAGAATGTCTGGCACATCTCTTTCAGAGGCCTTATCAATTACATTTTCTACAATAACACTATATCGAGTAATTTCCCTTATTGTTTTATCCCACGCTTTTAAAAGTTCTTCATAACTTTCCATTTCCGTAAAATAGCCATATCCTTTTGTAAAACGTTTATTACTTGTAAGATCCACACCGTTATTCATCGTACACAAAAGCATTCTTGGAAAATTGATATAAGACATTCCCGTACAACGATAACCCCATTTACCTGGAACTGCTGTTTCTACATGTATTTTCCCCTTTAATTACTTCCGTTTAGATGCTCGAAAACCGCATGTTTTCGTTTATTTTTCCCCGTTATTCACTTCCCTTTCCGAAATTCACTATGGAAATGAGAACTTTTGTATCAGGGAACCTCTGATTCCAATTTCCCACAATCTCTTTTGATTTTTTACCCCGGCAGCAAATTTCTTTTCCTGAAGGCTGGTTTGGTTTTTCGGGTATTTAAAAACTGATTGGAATTAGGTACTTGACCAATGTGCCTGTAAATGCTGATCGTTAAATAACTGGTTGGAGCTTAATGAAAGAAAAGCCTCGTTTGACTCCTATGCACGATTGAAATAATTAAAACCTATTCATTGTCATTGCCATGACCAGCATATTGACCATTATTTGGATTGCATTGGTTTGCGTGATTATTCAAGTTAGTCTTGTATGCATTGTTGTTTGGATTATGCTGATTGGCATAATTATTAATCTGTGCTTGTGTGTGAGTACGTCCGGATACTCCACGCCCTCTGCTTTTACTCATATAAAATAATCTCCTTTCTATGTATTTCTGCAATCAATTTTGCCTGCAACAGCAATATAAATGATTGAGTTATTAACACTTACCCTATATATGTCAGAATATCGATTTGATTTTTCGCTTTTTCACAAAAAAGAAACCAGCTTTCGCCAGTGTCTTAATCTTACGAACACCTCATCATCTCTCTTTTGAAATAAGTTGTCACAATGTGTTGGGGAAATCAATGTGTCAGAAAATCTGCGATGTAGAAAAAGGCCTGCCAACCAGCAAGCCTCTCTTTATTTTTTACTTATTCACATACTTTGTTGCTTCGTCACGAGAAAAATTGAATTTTTCCATAACTTTTTCAATAATAGCTTCACTTGAAATGCCGAACTCTTCAAGCGAAGATATTAAAACCTTTATTGAATTGATTCTTTCTTCTTCACGAACTTCCTCTTTGCCCTTATTTACCGCTCTTTCCATTACATCACACATCTTAATGTCCTCCTTCTTTTCTGCTTCAGAAAATTTTACATTATACCTGTCGTCTCCGGTCAGCACCTGCAGAAGTTTCAACATTTCGTCTACATGCTTTATTTTGTGCTCATCCGGCACATAGTCTTTGTTTTTCCTTTTCTGAACAAAGAAATCTGCAACTATTCGAAAATCACTTTGGAACATCTGCACCGTTTCATCATCTAAAAAAGCAATGTTAAAGATATTTGCCTTGTAGTCATTTACATATGGCTCCAGTTCCTTTGGAATATCAATAACCCCTTTCAGATTATGAGGTGATGACCATTTTTTCATCCCAAAATGAAGTACCAATGACACGACCGGAACAATGGGATTCTCATCATTTTCCGACAACAGCTGCCGTCGGTAAGAAGCTCCATCGTAGCTAAAAACTCTTAATGGCATATATTTCTCTTCTGCAGTCTGGTTTTCCAGTCCGCAGATTGCAACAAGAACGTTACCATCCTGCCAATATTTGGCTACATCCCTTTCCTGTTCATGCAGTTTTCCAGCTTCGGCCTTATACTGTGATTTTACTTTTGTTTCTTTCAATGATTCTTCTTTCACGATCCGATTTCCGCGAAATAAAAGAACATTGACAATGTCTGCGAAGACGTCATTGTAGTCTTCCAATAGTTTTTCTGTTATGTCTTTTTGTCCCATAGATTGTTATCCTTTCCCTAATCTGATGCAAAAAACGATCAGGGAAAGCTCATAGGCATCCCTGATCTAAAGTTTCAGGGATTCCCCTATTCTGCTGGATTTATATTTATTCCTCTTATCCTTATCATACAAAATATCATTTGTATCGTCAACCAGTTCACGATTGACAGAATATTAGAATCCTTCCAGCGTTTTTGTTGTTATGTTGTAATCATAGTTGTTTCCTCCTTTTTCTGACTCCAATTTTTCTATGTTTCATTTATAATGTGTCAGAAAATCTGCGACGTAGAAAAAAGGCCCGCTAAACGGCAGAACTTTATATCGAATAATTGTAGCTTCCATACCGCAATTCATTATTTTAGTTTCACCAAGTCTAGCTTTTATGTATTTGTTCTTACCCTATATATGTCAGAATATCCCAAACGCTTATTTGCCCTCTCCATGTTCTAATTTTTCATGTTCCATCATTTCCTGAGGGGTTAAAACATCCTCTAAGCCACAATGTTTACAGATACATTCGTAAAGGGTTCGATCTTCATCTATAAAACCTCGTCTACAGATAAAGCCGTGGAAGTCTTTGGAACCGTTATTTAGACTGAGTGATTGATGGGCAATTTCACCTTTTTTAAACTGGTTATACGTTCTATATTTCACCACAGTCCCATCTCCGAAACGAACGTCAATATCTTTGCTTGTATTGTATCGAATAATTGTTGTTTCCATACCACAGTTCATCATACGGGTTTCGCCAAGGCAATTTTCAGCGGAAGTTTTGATGTTTTGATTGGCGATACTACCTTTTTTTGAATGCATTATATGTTTTGTTCCCTACAATAGTCCCATCTTCAAAACGAACGTCAATGTCACGTACCCCATTGTATCGAATAATTGTCGCTTTCATACCACAATTCATCATTTGGGTTTCTCCAAGACGTGGATTGAAATTTTGATTGGCAATTTTCCCTTTTTTAAAATCTTTATATTGTCTATCTTTCACCACAGTTCCGCCCTCAAAACGAACATCTATATCATTACATCCACCATATCGAATAATAGTCGCTTTCATACCACAGTTCATCATTCGGGTTTCACCAAGACGGTTTTCAGCAGAAGCTTTCATGTTTGGATTGGCTATTTCGCCTTTTTTAAACTGATCATACTTTTTATGTACTACTACTTTTCCATCTTCAAAACGAATATCAATGTCTGAATACTTCCCGTATCGAATAATAGTAGCTTCCATACCGCAATTCATCATCCAGGTTTCTCCAAGACGGTTTTTTGCGGAAGCTTTAATGTTTGAATTGGCGATTCCACTCTTTTTAAATGCTCCATATGTCTTATGTTCCGCCACAGCTCCATCTTCAAATCGAACATCTATATCGTTATATCCCCCATATCGAATGATAGTGGCTTTCATACCACAGTTCATCACGCGTGTTTCGCCAACTCTATCTATTTTTGCTACCATAAGTTATCCCTCACTTTTTTATATCTGTTCTTACCTTTTATACATGTCAGAATATCAAAAATACTTATTTCTTCCATACAGCAAAAAAGAACCAGCTTTTGAAACCAGCGTCTTAATCTTATGGATGCCCTACCATCCCTCGTTTGAAATTCGTATACTGTACATTCTTTACAATCACACCATCAGGAAATCGCACATCCATATCCTCGCTTTTACGATACGAAATAATCTCTGCTTCAAGTCCGCATTTCATAATTCTCTTTTCGCCGATACGGAACTTCCCTCTATTTCTTCTGGAGTCCTGCGGCCTTGCAACACGCCCTTCCGTAAAATTTTTGTAATCAATATGCTCCGCAACCGAACCGTCCTCAAAAAGAACATCCATATCTATATGTTTTCGATATGCAATAATTGTAGCTTTGAGCCCATTGTTCATAATACCTGTTTCTCCGACACGATCAATCGGAGGCCTGATGGACCCGTTTAAAAATTCTTTATATGCTGCATGCCTGGCAATATAGCCATCTTCAAACCTAACATCAATATCGGCATAAGCTCCATACCGAATAATCTCAGCTTCAAGCCCGCAGTTCATGGTTCTCTTTTCTCCAAGTCTGCGCTTTGCCTGTTCTTCAGGTGTGTCATCGGGACGGCCGATCATTCCTAACTTAAAATTCGTATAAGTCGTGTGTTTGGCAACAGCTCCATCCTCAAACTCTACATCTAAATCCATCGAAGACCGATAAGCAATAATCCTGCATGTTTCACCACTATTCATTGTGGCTTTCCTGCCGATTCTGTCCCGATACTTATAATTGCACTTGTCACATAACTGTCTTTTTGTAAGACCACGAGCATTCAGCGGCAGTATATATTCCCTTCCGCATGGTCTGTGACGGATTTTGACATGAGCTTCATCCTCGTATCCAGTCACCTCGTATTCTCCGTTCCAGGAAAGATCTATTCTTTTCTGCAGCAGCTCCAGGCCATCATATTTCCTCTCGCATATCGGACATTCATATCCATAAGACCTGGCCAGGCCGAAGGAATGGTAAATCGTCCCGCAGTGCGGACATGTATTGCTTGCAATCTGACATCCTTCTTTTTCTCTTCCTTTGATCTGCTCTATGAACTCGTCAGGCTCATACTTTTCACAGAAAGCTTTGATAATGCAGTTAATTGTCAGCCTGTCCAGTATCAATCGTCCGGTCTTCGTACCGGCAAGCAGGTCTTTTATATCATCTAACGTGACTTTTGGCTGATGCAGATAAACCTGGTAGAGGAATTTCGCATACCGGAGGCTTTCTTCATCTGCTGGAACAACCGGTTTATCGCTGTCATAGATTGAGTAAATCTGTAACCTGCAGCCATGCTTTGCACAGGCTGTTACACCATGGAGCGAATGCCACGCTCTGATATAGGGACGTCTCCCGTTTGCCATGTCTTCAGCCAGGCATTCCGGACAGCACCTCAGTACTTTGCAATGATTCTTTTTATTGCCTGGAATCATATGAAAATCTTCCGCCTGCCGGATGACCTGCTCTGCCACAAGAACATTCATGCTTTCATTACGAAGCGGCATCATCGTGCAGAATTCTGAGTGCCTCGACATAATCTCTTCCAGCGTCGGAAACTTATCACCTTCATATTTTCTACAGATATTCTCAAGCTCTAACAATTCCGCACTTCCCTCTAAAGTAACAGAGAAAGCCTTTTTTGACATTCCGTTAACTGAAAACAAAGCTTCCAGCCATGACACAATGTTCTCATCCGGATATATCCGAAACCATATTGGAAACCTGTATTTGTTCAATCGTATACACCCCTTTCTTTCATCTCTTTACATACCCATGATTCACCAGATCCTGCAGGATATTTCTTTCTTCCCTGGTAATTGTCCTGCCCTCGAATCCATCTTCGGAAGCGGTCCAGCAGCCTTTCTCATCAACGCCTGCCTTCACAGCATCATAGATTCTTATTCGGATGCTCTTTGGTAATCTCATAATCTTCTCCTTTTTTACAATCCCCGCTTCTCACTGGAAACGGAGGATATTTCCTGCTCATTCATAGCTTTTTTCAAAACTGTAAGCCCCTGGCTTGTCTCTCTGTCAATCGCAGCTGCATCGCTTTTCCCTTTCTTCGCCTGATTAGCTGTGGCGGGATTTTTACGTTTCACCTTTGCGTTTGCCTTTTTCAATATTTCCATAGCCTTCTGTGCAAGAAACTTCGAAGGGTGATCCAGGATATCCGGTTCCTTATCGATTGCCTGTCTGATTGCGCGGTTAATCTGCGTTTCAGTATAATTTGAAGTGTCGCTGATTGACTGGAAAGCTCTGCTGCGGACCGCTTCTCTTTTTCTGGTCAGTTCGCCCGCTGCCATCATATCGAACAGCCTTCCTTTTTCTTCGTCATTTTCCGTAGCGACCTCTTTAGCCTGCCTTGCATAGAGCTTTGTAATATACTCGTGATACTGTGCATCTTCCGGATCATCAGGATCAGCGAGCAGTTTTCGAAGTGTCTCCATGTCCCTCCCAATCGTTTTCTCGATGAATGGCACATCAATCGGCTCCTTGCGCTTCTCGATTACATCCTTCGTCTGTATAGTAATCACGATGTATTTCAGGAGTGCGATATTCCTGGATGAATGGTACATGAGAAGTTCCTCGATTTCTGTTGTGAACGGACTTTCCACGTTCCCGAACTGATATCCCCAAAGTGTCTTGATTGCATTCTCAAACAAACGTACATTATTCTTCGTAACCTCGTCTGCATTGATAATGTTTTTTGCTACGCGCCTGTTAAGCCTGTCATATTCCAGTATAGCTCTATATCCGTCATCGTTACCAATGAGTCCAAACTGTGCCCCGGTTGCCTGTGTGATACTTACAATGTCCTCGATGTTCTTCTTTTTTGGCGAGAAATCAAGGAACTGTACTTCATCTACGATGATGAGTCCGACATGATAGAGTTCGATCCATTTCTTTACAAGCCCTTCTGTTGCAGAGATACTCTTGGCCCCAACGGCCCTTCTTCTATGGTAATCTCCGGTATCCAGAAATCTGTCAAATGCTGCGGCAATGGATTCAAACACGTCTCTGATATCTTTTCTGAGCGCTGTCACCATGACGATGGGGATCTGTACATAGCTGCAGTCCTCAAACTCATGATAGATTACATTAGGATACATGCGACACGCTAAGTTCACAGCCATAGTCTTTCCGCATCCGGTCTTCCCATGAAGCAGAAATCCAATCGGGCTTGGGGCCTCCAGCTTCTGATACAGAACGATAGCACGTCCAAAGCTTTCTTTTTCATACGCTTTCTCATCTTCGTTTGCGGAAATCATGACGTCAGCCCCTTTATATCTGCGGTCCAAAAACTTCCAGATTGTACGGGCTACATCTACATGAATTCCAAGTGGGATCATTGCCATGTCGATGTCTTCTATTGCGGCTAATTTTTCAGCAGTGCTCATTTTTTCTACCTGTTCTCTGTCGTATCCTGGAGGATTCACCATTCCAAGAGCCAGGATATCCCTTATCGAAGGCATCTTCGGCAATGCGCATACATCAGGATTATCTTCATATCCGGCGACTCTGCGGTACTGCGCATCTACCATGCTCCCCGCAGTCAGGTCTACATCATCATAAAGATTTTCATCTTTTCCAAGTTCACGGAATGTTAAATTACATTTCAGTCTCTCCATGTTTTCTTCCTTTCTTACACTTCGTCTTCTATTAGTGCCAAGATACGATTGATTTCCTCTTCTCGGCTGAGTTTTCTGTCTCCCATCGTCCTCATTTCATCTGGGATTCTCAAATGCTCAATCGCTGCCAGCTCTTCCTGCTGCTTTGTTAATTTTTCTTTCTTAGGTTCCGGATCAATGAAACTATAAGAACGTTTCGTAATTTCATCTGGATCTTTTCTCATTTCCTGTTTCTTGGCTGTTTTATCCTCCGGATGCGCTTTGCCGTATTTTTTCTTCTTCTTTGGATTCAGGGCTTTTGCCATTTCTGCCTGTTTCTCTACCGTATCCTGCAAATTCAGTTTCGTGTCCAGATATACCTGTTTTGCTTCTTTCATTACTTTTGAGTCCCTCTTTTTACGGATACACTCGTCGTATTCGTCCCAGGTTAAGTCTGCGTATGTATACTGCTGTTCAATCTTTTCTGCAAGAGGTACTCTGTGGATCTCTTTTTTGTATCTGATATAGACATTCCTGATATCGTCCACATTGTATCTGACCTCAATATCTTCCGGATGTGGTTCATCTTTTAAAATATCCAGAAACCATGGCTCCTGCGAATAAAAACGAAGTTCCGTCTTATAGAAGGTGTACACGATACCTTTCCTGCGGTTCCATGTAAATTTTCTTTTTTCTTCTTCCTTTGCCAGCATTGCAAACAGATAGGCTGGTCTTGTTGCATCATTTACATTGGTTGGATCTCCTGCTCTGCCATGAGCTTTTTCGTATGCGAAAATCGCTTTCGGTGTTGGCGATACATTGTTATCCACATACTTCTTATCAATGAGTCCCTCAAAAACACGGCGGTTATACAGAATCACTGATTGGTAGACCAGTCCTCTTATTTCTTCCAGTGTCAGACATGCAGCCCCTTTCGCCAGGTCACCTCCACGGTATTTATCTTCTATATATCCGTTATTCTTTAACTGTGCTTTTAAATAGGTCTGAACCAGTCCGTTGAAGGATTCGACAACCTCCTTTAAGGAACCGCATCCGGGTGGAACCGGAGTATTACGGATGCCAAGTTCCCCCATCGCTTTGCTGTATGCCTTGGACATATACTCTGAGCCCCGGTCACAACGGATCTCGTTTGGCACGATTATGGACGGCCAGTCTTCCTCATCATAGTCAATGTTATAGCCTTTCGTCTGGTTCTTATGCGGTTCCAGGAGTGACAGAAACACCTGCTGAAAGCCACGCATGCTGTTATTTTCAAGACTTACATATGCACCGATGCAGATTCCACTCAATACTTCGACCATACAGTATACGACAGCTTTTCCAAGAACAGTTTCTCCATCATTCTGGTCGACTACATAACAGCCAAGCTCCATCTCATCTGCTTCAACAATCTGTCCCAATTCATAGACCCCTGTTCTGCTGTTTCCAACCAGCTGTCTGTTATTGTTCTGCTTGTCTCTCTCATCTTTTCCCTTGCAGGAATAGTCTTCTGTATGCTTTCTGATATAGTTGTAGAGCATTTTGTATGATACTGATCTTTCCTCTTCCGGAAGTGTTACCATCTTGACAGAAGAACCATCTGGCGCCTCGACCGGTTCACGAAAATACTGGCGCAGAACTGCGTCATATGCCATTCCCGGTTTTCCATACTTTACGAACATCTTAAGACCGTATTTGAGGATTTCATCAACGTCATTCTTTGGATTCTCGTAGTCTTTTGAATGGGGTACTCTTTTTCTATAATTACCTTTGCGATGGTCAACAAGACTGAATTTATTGCGGCCGGAACGAAGATAATCATAAAACAAAGTTCTCAAATGCCTTCTTGAAATATTAAGAAGTATTGCATCTGCATCATGGTTTACCCGCAAACGACATTTGATAGGATATTCTTCTCTGAAAATAGCTTCCATTACTTCTGCACGGTGGTTGATTGTCTCCATTTCTTCCGGTGAAATCGAAAAAGACGATCCCGTTTTTTCTTTTATCTTCACACACTCTCTGTTTTCAATTGCTGTAATAAGTTCCGCAGTATCTTTCAGCCTTAATTTGTTATTTTTAAGGTTAATCAGATTAACATTTTTATCTCTCACATCGAAAACTCTCCATTCCTGGTCTTCGAAACTGTAAATATCACCTCTTCTGATAACAGGTGAATCCTCTTTTTCTTCAGCCACCTGATTTTCATCGCCTTCAAGAGTGATAACTTCCAGTGGGTCTATTCTCTCTTTCTTTTCGGATGTTTCGTTATTTTTTAATTCTTCCATTATGTTATCTCCTTTCTGTAATTTCTTCATGAATGTCACGTGCCACTAATACTCGTTTATACAGCTCATCAATATCGAAACCAGCACGCTTTACAATCTCACGGAAATCCAGAATCTGTTTATCCATCGGGATATGTACATATTTATGTGCAATCAGATATTTCAGTTTCTGTTCTTTGCTGATCACCTTAAATGATTCGTAATAGCTCATGACACTTTTTACATTCCACACAAGTACCTTGTTAATATCTTCATTCGTTACCAGCTTAAACCTCACTTTCTGAGATTCCCAATAGATCTGTTCTGCTCTCTGACGCATTACCAGATTGTGCAGCCTTGATTCTTTTCCACGGTAGGTACGTTTATTTGGATCAAATTCGCTTCTGTCATATTTGACTGAGAACGCTGTTTTGCTTCCATCATCGTAATCTACCAGGAAATCTGTGGTCCACCATGGAGCTTTCTTCATCCCAAGTTCTTCCGCAATGGCATTCATCCTGTCCGTATCTAAAAGATACTGTTCGCGGATATGTTCCACATTGTCCTGCCAGCGGATTGTTTCATACACCGCAGCTTCTGTCTGCGACAGGCAGTGGATCAATCTTTCTTCAAAGGGATCCCAGATGACTGATGCTGTACCCCGTCCCTTATATTCTCTGACCAGAATAAATGGGGTATATTCTTTCCCGTATCCCTGACAGCGTCCTTCTTCGATTTTTCGTTTATGTGATTTCAATGATTTCTCCCTCCTGTTTATTTTTGTTTTCGCCTTCACAATTTATATGTCTGATTTCTCATGTACTTTTATTTTTACATACAAATAAACGACCTTTTTCAAACAATTTTCAGACAAAGATTCATCTGCAAATACCGTATTTATGCGGTTTTATTTTATTTTTTTGAAACTTCTAATTTTCGGACAACATTTTTAAATAATATGATATAATGTGTTGGTTAGTACTAGTAACCATTACAAATGAGAGGAGGCTGTGCCATGAGCGAGTGGTGGCTGTTTCGTAATACACGAATTAAAAATATAAACGAACAATACGAAATAGCACGCAAGCATTTGCCAGATACAACCCACTGGCTCGGCTCAGAACACAACTACTTCTACATAAAATGTTGCGACGTGGCTCGTTCTGTCTATTCAGACGGTGACATACTTAAATGCGATATTTCACCACGTCGCCCTGTTCAAAGTGGCGATACGTTATATGTAGCAAATATCTATGTACTTGGCGGTACTCTACCAACAATACAAAAAACGCTAGAACTCCTTCACGACAGGAAGATACACCTGCGAATCCCATCGCTCGGATATGACGACAAAGATGATACCCACGATCATGAGCTATTATCCGGAACGCTTAGCCAAATCCATCATTATCGTCAGACGCAGCCTATTGAGCAGTCTCCAGGACATAGAAAAGCTTCTGGAAGACCAAAACGCCGCATAGCACTCATGAGCCTGCAGCGAAGAGAATTTGATGTCGTAGAACAATACTGCCTACATAAAATTACAGAACGCCAAGCAATGAAATTATTGACAGGTAAGCTTCCGGATAAAGGACCTGTTACCCGTTACATATTCCGAAAATTAGTTGATGAATATAGGAAACTGTTCCCAGATTCGGTCGAAATTGATGCTGATCAATATAATGTATAAGTACGGTGCTCCGCATCATAGTCCGTCATCACAGGCGCAATATGCCCTGTATCTGGATCGATAAAAATACCATGTCCCCAATATTCATTGATGGTCGTGTTAATAAGTAACGAATAGCCTCGTTTCTGACCATCATTAAGCCATGATCTAAGAATGCCGCTCAACTCAAAATCTGCTTCCTGATCACAGCAAAATTCCGGTTTCGTAAACAAGCTTACGTATCGAATGTCGCATCGAGTTTTAAAAATAGCCAAATTCCCCTCATATGTCTTCGGATAAAAAACCAACTTGTCAAGGCTGCTCCAAAGCTTTGCCCAATTGGCCCCTTTCAGCTTCTCCATCCCGTCACCAATAAGGGATTCCGTATCCCTCATCAATTCAAGGTAGTTCCTTACTTCTTCGTTATGTTCCTTGCTCTCCGGGTTTGTGAATTCAATTTTCTCCATGTGTTTCCTCCTTTTTGAATACATAATTTGTTTGTGCCTAATTTTGTCCCTATTTTTAGGGATAAATTACTTTGGCATATACTATATGTCAGAATCAGGCAACATGTTTTGTTTCTCATACAGCCTCAAACTGAATGTTGTAATTTTGCCTGTAAATCCGCGCTTTTTCCTAATTGCAACTCAAAAGAAATCTTACATACATGTTCTATTTAGGCATAAAAATACCCACAAGCTTATTAGGCCTGTGGGCATTCTTAAATATTCTTATTTGAAAAGTGTGCGCTCTTCTTCCGGTCTGCTGAAATATTCCTCAAAATATTTCGATAAATTTTTTCTGTAGCAACAGTTTTAGATATTCCTGATTCTTCGCAAAACTGTTCCAGCTGATCACTGATCTCTTTTGCTAGTTTGATATTAAGGATTTTTGCATCTTTTTTCTGTCTTGGCATATTAATCTACCTCCTATAAAAGACTTTCCAAATCCGTAAGAAGCGAGACAATCTGTAAATTATCAAACAACCCGGCAAAATGAAGTTCCTCTTTCAACAGGTCCTGGCAAACTGCCTTAATTCATTTATTTCCCCTTTATTTATTTCTATCTCTATCCCTTATAAAAATCTCTAACGTTAGAAATCTTGATTTTTTGAGTGTTTCGTACTATCAATATTCTGAAAGGAAAAATACTGAAATTCTTTCAAGTTCATTTAAGGAAAATCATATAAACTAAAGATATTCATATTTATGGGCCTCCTATTCCATGAAAGATGGTGCAATAGTATAGGGCGCACGATCTTTCATCATATATATGTCAGAAATTTGTTTCACTCCATGTATTTTTTACATATAAATATTATTTAAAAAAGACAGAATATAAAATCCTGCCTTTTAATTCGTATTTAGTTAGCTTTTGTTTTTCCACAGCTACTGCACTTGTAGCCTGTCAATTCCTGTTTTGTCGTTGCGGGTGAATCGACCACATATCTTGTTTCATACACGGCATCGTGATGCACAGTCTTGTATCCTGTTACTACTTCTCTCCATTCAGAATGAAAATTACCATTTTCACCATTTAACATATGTGCTTTCATATGTGCTGAGGTATTACCAGTAATATCTGCACCGCATGTTGAACAAATTGAGTATTCTCTCATCTCAGTGATTGGAACCTGTTCATCATAGGCAGCTTGCGCCAAAACTTGTTCGTTGTGCCCTTTTTCAGGCACATTTACAGTCTTATATTGAGCCACCCAGTTATGTGTATGTTCGGCTGGTTTTGAGTTATTTGAGTTTGAACTATTGTTATTTGATGGTTTAGAAGAAGGTTTGGAACTGCTAGAGCTTGAGTTGTTCTTGTTTGAACTTGAGTTCGAAGTTGAAGCTGTGTTATTTTTCTTTGATTCAGAAGTATTTGATTTGTTTGAAGAATCGGCTTTTGCGGTTTCTTCTTTCTTCTCCTCTTTCTTTTCTTCTTGTTTTACTTCCTGCTCATCTTTCTTTTCGTCCTCTGTCTTTGCAGAATCTTCAGATGGTGTCAATGTGGCAGTACTGCCATCTTTTTTTGTTACATCCAGATTGACTTTATCTTCTTTTAAAGAAACATCAACTTTCTTTGTATCCGTAGTATCTACATCCTTAAATACGAATGTTTTGTCCTGATCCTGTAAACCAATCTTTACATCTAACTTATCGTTTTCTTTTACATCATAGTATAAAGTACGTTGTTCTTTGTTTTTTACTGCATCTCCATTTTCCAACAAGTTATCACTGAAAGATTCTTCTGAACTTGATTTTGTTTCAAATACTGTGATTTTCTTTCCGGTATTGTTTGTCATCTTCAAAGATTTTGAATCCTTGCTTTTTTGACCAATTGTTTTTACTTCTTTTTTCTTGGCAACTTCTGTTGTCTTTGTGTCTTTTGTGTTTGAAGAATTAGAACATCCAGTCAACATGCCACCAGATAATACCATACTAAGAGCTAGTGCTCCTGCCATTAAAATTTTGTTTGTTTTCATATATAAACCTCCTTGGCTATTATATTTGCTATTATAACTGGATATTCAGTAAGGCACAATAATACTTTATAAACAAAAGCGCCGACTCATTGACCGACGCTTATTTTATATAGTCTTCACTTTATTGATGATGATCGTGTCATTAGTACACTGAACATCAATCTTATCACCCACATGATATCCAAGTGCTTTTAGCCACTGGCCCTGAAGCTGAATTCTCGGAATCTGCTACTTACCATTTAAACCAAGTGGTGCCTCGTACACTTTGAGGCTGCGTTTCGATTTATACATTGTTTCCTCCTATATCCCGAATTGAGAACTAATTAAATCCCGAATTAGGAACTAATCATTTTCGAATTGGGAACTGATTAAATCCGAATTAGGAACTAATTAAACCCGAATTTCGGGAAAAAACGCCCCTGAATTGGGAACTAATCAAAATAGGGAACTAATCAACGGGAAAATCACACTACACAGCCTATGGCACTATAATTATAGGCGTCCTCCTCTTTAACTTGCCAATCCATAAAGGAAGGAATTATAATTTCGTCATTGTTTAATGCTGGCATTCCAAAGCCTAAACGCATAACTTCTATACATTCATCCAAAAAATGTTTATTGATATTCTTGTGATAGCGAACAGTTAAATTTGGCTGTGTCAATCTTGTCTGTGCAACAGATTTCAAAACTAAAAAACTCAAATCATTGACTGCATCCTTTTTATCTGTTGTTTGGCCTGCAATCGTTACATTTTGATACATAGGAGATCCTGCCGAACTTAGCGTATGTGCTTGAGAACGAACTTTATTGATTGTAAGTGTCTTTATCCACAAGCATGTCAACAATTCCAAGGCTTCAGATTCTTTAATAGTGCCATTTTTAATATCTCGATCATAATATGGATACATATATTGATCGAATCTGCCATAACTCAAAGAATGTCCATTGGATTCAATTTGTAAAATCAATTGAATAAACCATACGGATTGTACCGCTTCTTGAAATGTTTCTGCTGGTTCATATGGAACTTTTGAACAAATTCTACTAATCTCCAATAATTCAATTTTTCTTTTTTGATTCATTTCTTTTTCTGCTAAATCCTTCGCAAGAACGCTGTAACGATTTGCAAAATTACGCACCGCTTTCAGTACTATAAGAACTGCATTATAAAAACAATACTTGTCAATATTATCTGGATTTGTTAAATCAAGAGCAGCTTTATATTCTTTTACACGTTTTTCGTACCCTCTTAATCCATCCTTCAAAATACGCTCATAGTTCACCGCCAAATGCGCATCTCCTGCATTTAACTTACCTTCCATTCCAAATACACCTGTTTCCATAAAGACACGGACTTCTTCAGGAAGAAGAGCTTCTCCTCTTGCACGCAAATTGTTATTCTTCCAGAATGGCGCAATTTCTCTAAGTTGTTCCTTGGTCTTTTCAGTGATATAGAATATGTCCCCATCCCTTTTCTCAAACTGATCCAATTCATTCATAACAAATTCCATAGTATACTCAGGAAAAATAGGAGCATTACGATTCTTAGTTGCCTGATTTCCTGCTAAAAGAGATTTGTCTTCAATATATATACTCATATTATCGAGAACTTTTTCTAGCATTTTAGCTCGAACCATCACTCGTGGTTGATTTAAATTTTCTTTGTAAGCAAGAGTTGCTAGAATTGCACGTTGTGCATCAATATAAGGTTTTTCATCTAAAACTTCTTCTCGAAATTCTTTCATTCGTTCTGTCAATGTTCCAAAATGTTCTACATTTTCCATATCCGTCCTCCCATTACGTTTCATTCGTAACTTTATGTTCTTTTATTCGCAATTTAAAAATAGCATTACACGCATTTCATGTCAACTTTAATTTCATTTAAAATATTTTATACTTTCATTTGTAACTATAATCATTGCTTTTCTTCTTTGAAATGTTTATACTCTATATGAGGAAATTAAAATGACAACAACAAATCGAAATACAACAGGAATTATTTTTAACATTCAAAAATTCAGTGTAAATGACGGTCCAGGTATTCGTACTACCGTTTTTCTAAAGGGATGTCCTCTTCGTTGTAAGTGGTGTGCAAATCCTGAAAGTCAGCTTATACAAACACAAATTCTTTGGGATCAAAAAAAATGTATAAATTGTCATCATTGCATTGAAACCTGTCCAAAAAACGCTATGAAAACAATTGATAAATCCATCAAAATCAACCATAGTCTATGTAGTGGATGTAAGAAATGTGTATATGAATGTCCAAAAAACGCATTAAGTGCACAAGGCGAACAAAAGTCTGTGGAAGAAGTGCTTAAAATTGTTTTACAAGATCAAGCCTTCTATGAAGAAAGTGGTGGTGGTCTAACACTTTCTGGAGGTGAGCTTTTACTTCAACCTGAGTTTTCAAGAGAACTACTCTTAGCCGCTAAAGAAGAAGGAATTCATACATGTTGTGAAACAACCGGTTTTGCGACAGAGGAAACATTTGATCACGTCATGGAATACGTGGATTACATTCTTTTTGATATGAAACACTGGAACCAAGATAAACATATAGAAGGTACAGGTGTTTCTAATAAGTTACCATTACTGAACATGAAACATGCCATCGCCAATGGCAAAACAGTTCTTCCTCGAATCCCTGTTATACCTGGTTTTAATGATTCTTTGGATGACGCAAAAGAATTTTCAAAAACACTTCACAGCATTGGTATAAACAAGTGTCAACTTCTACCGTTCCATCAATTTGGAGAAAATAAATATCATCTTTTAAATATAAAATACGATTATGAAAATGTTCCTTCATATCATCCAGAAGATTTAAAAGAATATTTAAATATGTTTAAAGAAAATAACATTAACGCTTTTTTCTAAATTTCACTTTCATTTGAAATCAAAAACACTTATTATATAAACAAAATGATAGGAATCAACGTAAATGAAAAATAGAACAAATAAAATATTAGAATTGTTGACATCTGAAAAGAGAATCGAAGTTTCTCAACTTGCTGAATACCTAGGTGTTTCCCAAGTGACTATCCGCAAAGATTTGGATGCATTAGAAGCTAAAGGAATCATCAAGCGTGAACATGGGCATGCTGTGTTATGTAGCACAGATGATATCAATGGTAGAATCGCGTATCATTATGAAGAAAAGAAAAAAATAGCTTTAAAAGCTACTGAACTTGTTCATGAAGGCGATACAATTATGATTGAAAGTGGTAGTTGTTGTGCACTTTTAGCGGATACGTTAACTCAACTTCATAAAGACTTAACCATTATCACAAACAGTGCTTTTATCGCAGAATATATTCGTGGAAAATCAAATTTTCAAATTATTCTTTTAGGTGGAATTTATCAACAAGATTCACAAGTTATGGTAGGTCCAATGGTTCAAGAATGTGTATCCAACTTTTTTGTCGATTATTTTTTCATCGGCACAGATGGATATGATTCTAGAATTGGCTTTTCAAATCGTGATCAAATGCGAGCACAAGCCGTACGTGATATGTCGCATCAAGCCGAACAAATAATCGTGCTAACAGAAAGCGATAAATTTTCTAAACGTGGTGTTGTACCATTAAATTTAAAAGATAAAATAAAAACTGTTATAACGGATCATTCTATTGATTCTTCTTACGTTCAAGAACTAAGCAATCAAAACATTCAAGTCATAACGATTTAAAAAGGAGCCATGACGAATAAGTAATTTTTATTACTTATGGAGTTTAGCTCCTTTCTTTTTATCTTATTATTTTTTTAACTCCTAGAGCCTTAGTTTAAATTATTGTTTTTTTAAAATTCTAGTTACCGAGTGTGATATCTTCTTAGATTATGACCAACACATACGAGCAGTATCTCCAGTTTTACATCAGATACTTCGTTGTGTCATACACGCCTCGTCTTTCTATTCACATATCTATCAATGTGAATTGATTCTTGGCTATCTTTTTTTAGCTTGTTTTCGCATCCCACTATATTTCATATTCTGCAATACCAGAATATATGGTATATTTAAGCATCTTCCAGTTTTTGAGACATCGTCATAAGATAAACACAAAGAGAATTGGAACGATATCTGATATACATTACAATTAACCAGCTATTTTTGCACAAACAAAAGAAAGACCGATATTCAGATTTTTTAAATCTTGAATTCGGTCCTTTTTTATTAAACTGAAACGTTTTTATCTGTTATAGCCCCTTTTACTATTAATCATCAATATAAGCTGTAGCCATTGATTGTGACCAAATAAATGTAGAAGAAGTCTTCAAACCTTTTACTTTCTTATTACGTAAACAATAAGTTTGTACACCATCTGTTGGTAAGTATGCACATAGTTCTGCTTGACGAACATAAGCCTTTAAGTAAGCAGCTGTTGAAGCTTCTTTATCAGCTGTATAAGCACCTGCAGCTAAGTATGAATCTAATTCATCATCTTTTAAACGAGCAAGGTTATTTACGCCTTGTGATTGAATAAAGTAATCAACGCTTGTATCTTCAGGGCTTGTAAAAGAGTTTCCTAAATAAGATACATCCCAATCACCAACAGCTGAATCATCACTTACAGTTGCAATAACTGTATTAAATTCCATTGTGTTTGCCTTGAAGTCGACACCAAGTTCTCCCCATTGTTTTTGTAACATAGGAATCATTGTATCCATCGCATCTTTTTCTTTTGTAGCCAAGAACTTAATGCTTAATTTTTGACCATCTTTTTCACGAATACCATCACTACCAACAGTCCATCCTGCATCATCTAAGATTTGTTTTGCTTTTTCTACATCATAATCATAATAAGTAGCCCCATCAACTTTTTCTTCACCACGAACATATGCACCATTTCCGCCAGATACTGGGTTACCAAACAAGCCTGGTACATATGCCAATTTAGCATCTTTATCATCTAATTTATAATAGCTTGCGATATAGGCTTCACGATCAAATCCATAAGCCAAAGCTTGACGTACTGCTTGATCTTGACATGCACCTGCAACCGTATTCATAAACAAGAAGTCTTCACGATCACTTGGATACGAATCCATAGTCAAACCTTTATCTTTGTCTTTGGCTACTGTGTTGATTTTATTCGCTTCCACTACATCTGGAATATAATCGACAGTTCCATTTTCCAATTCTTTGATTTCAGTCGAAGTCTCTGTTTTCTTGATCATAATCTTAGAAATTTGGTATTCTCCATCCTTAGCTTCAAAATTTTCATTTCGATCCAATGAAGCTCCCTCTGTTTTAGAGAATGATTTTAATTTATAAGGACCTGTTCCAATAGGATTACTATTGTTCTTTTCCACATTTGAAGTTTTTCCCTTTTTATACTTCAATGTTTTTGCACTACAAATTTTTTGTGTTCCCAAAGTCGATTCTGCATCGATTTTTGGCTTTGACATATGGAATACAACGGTATAATCATCTGGCGTTTCAATACCTGAGACATCTTTGGCATCTCCATCATGATATTCGCTATATCCATTTAAAAAATCTACATTACTTGAAAAACGTCCTGTATAGCTTGGGTCAGCCATAACGCTAAACGTTGCCTTTACATCTTTTGAAGTAAATTTAGATCCATCACTGAATTTAACACCTTTCTTCAATTTAAATGTCATCGTTGTACCATCATCACTAATAGTAGGTAAATCCTTTGCTAATTCTGGAACTAAATTGGCATCCTTGTCATATGCCAATAATCCTTGATATACCAAGTTAACTACATTGTGATCGTTAACGGTCTGATAATACATAGGAGAAAAATCCCCATTCATTTCTGTAAACAATCCAACTGTTAATGTTTGTTCTTTACCAGAACCCGATCCACCTGCAGAACATCCTGCAAGTACAAATGCCATACCTAGGGCACATACTTTTCTCTTATTCATAACTCTTCCTCTTCTCTTTCATGTAAACCATTATAACGCTTTCTGAAACATATTCAATTGTTTTTTACATTTAATTTCTGTAACAACATTATTTGCTTTATATAAAAGAAAAAAGCCTATCTTTTATGATAAGCTTCATATAATTCATTCTTTTTACAAGCCATTTCTTTGGCAACTAAACCAATAGCTTCTTTTGTACGCATTCCAGATTCAATATATTCATCCACTTTCGTAATGGCTGTATACATATCAAATACAACTTCATCTTGTTTAAATCCATCCATGACAATAACCATTTCACCTTTACAAGTAGCCACTACCTCTAACACTTCTTCAATGGTTCCACGAATATATTCTTCATGCACTTTTGTGAGTTCTCTAGCTAAACACATTTGACGATTTCCCAATACTTCCAACATATCTTGTAGAGTATCTTCAATACGATGGGGTGCTTCATAAAAAATCATTGTATAAGGAATTGTTTTGATTTCTTCGAGTTGTTTCTTTCTTTTTGAACTCTTATTGTCTAAAAAGCCATAGAATAAATAATGATAACAACTCAATCCACTCGCAACCAATGCATTCATAGCCGCGTTGGCACCTGAAACTGAAACCACATTAAATCCATGTGAAATGGTTTCTTGAACTAATTTTTGCCCTGGATCCGAAACCAAGGGATAACCTGCATCGGATACTACCGCAACATCTTCACCATTTTCCAATCGTTCAATGATTTTTGGAATACTAACTTGCTGATTATGTTCATGATGCGACATCAACATTGTATCAATGCCATATGCCATTAAAAGTTTTTTTGTATTTCGCGTATCTTCTGCCGCAATCACACTCACTTCTTTTAAAATATCTAGAGCTCTAGGTGTCATTTCTTGTAAATTGCCAATAGGCGTAGGAACCAAATACAATGTGGAAGTATTCGATTCAAAACTCTTCTGTCTAATCATTGTTAAAATCCTTATCTGGCCACAATTCTTTAAAGTCCACAAACAAGACTTCTTCTTTGTTTTCTAGTTTTGCCTGTTTTTGAAGCACATTCATACTTGAAATACGATATTTTTTACCTTGATAACTCACAATCGAATTCATCTTTGGTAAATCTTTACGCATTCTTGTATACTCTTCATTTTCGAAACGTAAACAACACATTAGCTTTCCACATTGACCACTCAATTTCTGAATATTCAATGCCAACATTTGATTTTTTGCCATATTAATAGATACCGTATCAAAATCTGACATAAATCTTGAGCAGCAACATTCCATACCGCAATTTCCAATTCCACCTACGATTTTAGCTTTGTTTCTTGGCCCTACTTGTCTTAACTCGATACGACAATGTAAATGTTGAGCTAAGTCTTTCAATAGTTGTCTAAAATCAACACGATCGTCCGACACATATGTAAAAATGACTTTTGTACGATCCAATGTATATTCTGAGCTGATTAAATGCATATCCAACTTCAAATTTGAGACACACTCGTGACAAATCTTCATTGCTTCTTTAGCTTTTTCAACATTTTCTTCTTTACATTTAATATCTTCTGTTGTTGCCTTACGCAATACCGGTTTAATATCTCCTTTTACTTTGGAAGCATCAAAATCAACCGTTGGCACACAAACCTTTCCTAGTTCTTGCCCACGTACAGTTTCTACAACGACAACATCATTTGTATAATATTTAACATCTGATCCAAAAGTGTAGGCTTTTTTTGATTCTTCAAACTGTATATAAACAATATATTTATATGTTACTTTTCCTTCTGTATTCACTAAATCACAGCCTTCCTAATATCATAATAAAGCTTATCCATAAATAAACCTAAATCGACAGGTCGATACAACATATCCATATTTTCAACCAAAATCGAATATAGTTTTACTTTTTTTTCTAAAGGTAAATTTACCCTATCATTTTTTACATAGAATAAAACCCACTGAATCCACAACTGTACCCAATCCTTATTCATACGATCTGATTTATTCACAAATACATTTGTCTGCATCTTTTCAATTTGTGAAAAAGAAGAGGCATGTTCAATATATTCAAGTGCAATTTGTTTTAATTCTTCAAAATCAGGTAAAGACAATAATTCAATTGCCTTATCATATGTATATCCAGATTCTGCAAGCATCTTTGCGTTTTCTTCACTTGTATTTTCAAGCAATAAGTGTTCACAGCTTTCCGGTTTAAAATGAATAGCCTGACACCTAGATTGAATAGTCGGTAATACATTGGATTTTTCATCCGCAATTAATATACCATAAATCCCTTCACTTGGCTCCTCTAAAAACTTCAACAAGCTATTTGAAGCATCTGGCGTAGCCTTATCATAATGATCTAGAATATAGATTCGAGCATTTTGTTTTCCTGCACTCGTTGATTCAAAAAACGTCTGTAAATCCACTATATCTTTCTTTTTAATACGATCATTCGATACAATCATGTAGTCTAAAGATTCTTCGTTCTCTATACGTTTACAACTTTCACATTCTTGACATGCAAATCCATCATTATCTGTATGTTCACATATAATACTTTGCGCAAATAAGATGGCCGTTTCTAATTTGCTTGAGCCTTTTGGCCCGTGAAATAAATAGGCATTCGCAACTCTTTGATTCTTTAAAGCATTCGACAACGTCTGATACACAACAGGTTGTGCTTTTTTTAAATACTCTTTATTCATGTTCTTTAATAACCTTTAAAACACATTCCATAGCACTTTTTAAAACTTCTTCTTTACAAGGCTCGGCATCAATCACTTCAATGCGTTCTGGATACATAGAAACTAATGTTTCATAGCCTTGACGTACAGCTTTGTGGAATGAACTTTCTTCTTGGTCCAAACGATTCAAGTCGCCACGAAGATTCATACGTTTTTTACCCGTTTCTACACTAACGGATAAAAATAGAGTCTTTTCAGGCATACATCGATCAATCGCAAACTGATTGATATCCCACACTTCTTTTAAACCAATACCTCGTGCAATTCCTTGGTATGCCAAACTAGAATCAATGAAGCGATCACACAATACGATCTTCTTATTTTCCAATGCCGGAAGAACAACTTCTTTTAAATGTTGTCTACGACTTGCTGCATATAATAATGCTTCTGTACGATCATCCATCTCCGTATTATTTACATCTAATAATATATTACGAATAGATTCGGCAATCTTACTTCCTCCGGGTTCTCTTGTATAGATACAATCGTATCCCATTTTGATTAATTTTTCTTGTACTGCTTTACATACAGTTGTCTTTCCTGATCCATCATTTCCTTCAAATGTTATAAATACTCCTTGTTTCATATTTTTCCTCACCATATATATTCAATAATTATTATTTTCTAATATCTATTCCTCATTTAAACATAGCATTCTTCGGTTTTCAAGTGATTATTTACATCATATTTTACGGTTTTCAAATATATTTAGTATCAGAAAATACAGTTTTCAAAAAAATACCCATAAGCATTCAACTTATGGGTATCTTTCAATTATAAAGTTTTTCCTGTCAACATTGTGTAAGCTTGAAGATATTTTTCAATAGTCTTATCCACAATCTCTTGAGGAAGTGTCCAGTCATTACCTGGATTTGCCTTTAGCCAGTCACGCGCAAATTGTTTGTCAAATGATGGTTGTGAATGACCAGCTTCATATCCGTCTGCAGGCCAGAAACGAGAACTATCAGGAGTTAACATTTCATCGCCGATAACGATATTACCATTTTCGTCTAAACCAAATTCAAATTTTGTATCCGCAATAATAATTCCTTTGCTTAAAGCATACTCAGCACATTTTTTATATAAAGCGATTGTGCAATCTTTGATCTTAGTTGCATATTCTTCACCATGTCCTGGGAAGTGTTTTTCTAAGTGCGCAATACTTTGTTCAAAAGAAATATTTTCATCGTGATCACCAATTTCAGCCTTTGTACTAGGTGTATAAATTGGTTCTGGAAGTTGTTGTGATTCTTGTAACCCTTCTGGAAGTTCAATACCACAAACCTTTCCTGTTTCTTTGTAGCTAGCCCATCCACTACCTGTGATGTAACCACGAACAATACATTCGATTGGAAGCATGTTCAATTTACGACATAACATTGATTTTCCTTCAAATTTTTCTTGTTGGAAATATTCTGGCATATCTTTTGTATCCACACTAATCATGTGATTAGGTAAGATATCACTTGTGTAGTCAAACCAAAATTTTGACATCTGTGTTAAAACAGTTCCTTTTTTTGTAACCTCATTGTTTAGAATTACATCAAAACAACTGATACGATCTGTCGCAACCATAATAAGGTTGTCTTTATTGTCGTAAATCTCACGTACTTTTCCTTCTTTAATTGGTTTTAATTCCTGCATCTCGAATCTCCTTTTCTGCGTACAAGACAAAGATACAACTAAAACAAATTTAACACAATATGAAAATAAGGAAATCCTAAGATTTCCTTACAAATTTTTAACATTTAATGCCCGAATCGCATTTAATACGGCAATAATCATAACTCCAACATCCGCAAAAATCGCAACCCACATATTCGCAATACCAATGGCACCTAATAATAAACAGATCAATTTAACACCAATCGCAAAATAAATATTCTCATATACAATATGAATACATTTTTTCGCAATCTTAATGGCTTTAGAAATCTTTAATGGATCATCATCCATTAATACAATATCCGCTGCCTCAATGGCTGCATCACTGCCTAAAGCACCCATCGCAATACCTATATCGGCCCTTGATAATACTGGAGCATCATTGATTCCATCTCCGACAAAGGCAAGATTTTCTTTTGAGTGCTTTAAAGATAATAATTCTTCAACTTTATTCACCTTATCTTGAGGCAATAATTCCGAATACACTTTATCAATATGTAATTCAGAAGCGACTTTATCTGCCACACTTTTTACATCCCCAGTCAACATGACTGTTTGTTTAATGCCAGCCTTCTTCAATGCTTCAATTGCTTCTTTGGCATGCGGTTTCAACATATCCGAAATCACAATGTGACCTGCATATTTGCCATCAATAGCCATATGAACAATCGTACCAACACTATGACATTCTTGATAAGGAATATTATACATCTTCATTAATTTATCATTACCTGCAAGTACTTGCACTCCATCAATTACAGCTTTAACACCATGACCACTTATTTCTTCTACATTTTCAATACGTGATTTATCAATTGTATTTCCATATGCCTTTAATAAACTTTTAGAAATAGGATGCGTAGAATAACTTTCAGCCATGGCCGCATACTCTAATAACTTTTCTTCTGGAATATTCGCATGATGAATGCCTGCCACCTCAAATACACCTTGTGTCATTGTACCCGTTTTATCAAATACAACATATTTACATGAAGCCAATGCTTCTAAATAATTCGATCCTTTAACCAAAACACCCTGATTGCTGGCGCCACCAATTCCGGCAAAGAAACTCAAAGGAATACTGATTACCAATGCACATGGACAAGAAATAACTAAGAATGTTAAGGCACGATATAGCCATGTACCAAAGTCAGCAGGATTTGACATAATCAAATTGAATACAGGTGGAAGTAAGAACAATGCCAAAGCACTATAACATACGGCTGGCGTATAAATTCTCGCAAAACGTGAAATAAAGGCTTCAGAACGAGATTTCTTACTTGATGCATTTTCAACCAAATCCAAAATTTTTGATACAGTGGATTCCCCAAATTCTTTTGTTGTCTTAATTTTTAATAAGCCCGTCATATTGATGCAACCACTGATTACTTCATCATTTTCACTCACTTCTCTAGGCAAGCTTTCCCCTGTTAAAGCCGCTGTATTTAGAGTAGAACTTCCTTCAATGACAATTCCATCAATAGCCACTTTTTCACCAGGTTTAACCACAATAATTGTACCAATCTCAACTTCATCCGGATCTACTTGTTCAAGATTTCCATCCTCATCTTCAACATTGGCATAATCCGGACGAATATCCATTAATTCCGTAATGTTTTTGCGACTCTTACCTACCGCATAACTCTGGAACCATTCCCCAATCTGATAGAACAACATAACAGCTGTTGCTTCATCAAAAGATTTCAAACCAATAGCGCCTACTGTTGCGACAGCCATCAAAAAATTCTCATCAAATACTTGACGGTTTTTAATTCCTTTAAAAGCCTTAAGAAGAATATCATAACCAATTTCTAGATAGGCCACTAGAAACAAAGGAATTTCAATATATTCGGGTAGTTTTGCGACCTTAATTATAATAAAAAGAATACTCGCAACAATGATTCGCTTTAACATCTTTTTCTGTTTCTTGTTCATACTTATCTCTACCTCTCCAAAAACATTAATTGTTCAATCATTCAACTATAATAATTGAAAAATAGAGATGCTTTCGCATCTTACTTTTCATTAAAAGAAAATTTCGCAATCATCTTCTACTTTTTTACAATTTTCTAAAACACGAGCCATAACTTCTTTAGGTTGAACTCCATCTTCGAATTCAACATTCATCTTTAACATCATGAAGTTTACAACCGCATTCTTTACGCCTTCTGTATTATTAGCAGCTACTTCCATTTTGTTTGCACAGTTTGCGCAATCTACATCAATCTTATAACTCTTTTTCATATTATTTTCCTCCACATTTGAATAGTTGAACACATATTCAACTTTTTACACTTTCATTATATAGGATTCATGCATGATGTCAATAACTTTTTGACAATTGTTCAATCATTCAACTATAATAAAGAAAAAAGGAGAACTTATGATTGGTACACATTGTGACTGCAAGCCTAAAAATACAGAATTAGTACAAAAAGTAAAAGAAAACATGCCGGCCTTTGATGAAATCATGAACCTATCCGATTTCTTTAAAGTGATGGGAGATAGTACACGCCTTCAACTTTTATTATCCCTTCAACAAAGTGAAATGTGCGTATCCGATTTGGCCAACGTACTCGATATGACGAAATCTGCCGTATCACACCAACTAAAAGCTTTACGCCTTTCTAAACTCATCAAATCTAGAAAAGAAGGAAAGACTGTCTACTATTCATTAGACGATGAACATATTGAAACCATTCTAGGCATGGCTTTTGATCATACAAAAGAACACTAAGAGGAAGATCGATAAACTGGTTCAAAAGTCAAGGACAAATATCTGACAGTTCTTGTTAAATGAGTGT
>ENA-ORRO01000327-ORRO01000327.1-human-gut-metagenome-genome-assembly--contig:-NODE-327-length-42506-cov-4.591506_pt1 | contig 42506 bp, 33 predicted proteins | sample MGYA00242176_ERZ509136 | MGnify/ENA primary metagenome ERZ509136 (study PRJEB26280, sample SAMEA2338644) | human gut metagenome | biome: human gut; feature: human-associated habitat; material: faeces...
AACTCAACAGTGCGTCCGGGGACGATTTACTGTGCAGCCATCTTACGGGCCTTGGCCTCCATCTTATTGCGGAAGACGTCGATGGTAACAGCCAGGATGATAACAGAGCCGATGACGATGTACTGGACATCGTTCTTGGCACCGGCCAGGTTCAGGCCGTTGCGGATAACAGCCATCAGCAGAGCGCCGATCAGGGTGCCCCAGATGGTGCCCTTGCCGCCGGTGAAGGAGGCGCCACCGATGATGCAGGCCGCGATGGCATCAGTATCATAGGTGGAGCCGGCATTGCCGTTGGCAGAAGCCAGACGGCCCACGGACACCACGCCCGCCATGCCGGCCATGAAGCCGGACAGGGAGTAGACGAAGGTCAGCACGTTCTTGGAGGGGATACCGGAGAGGCGCGCCGCCTCGGGGTTGCCGCCCACGCAGTAGATCTGGCGGCCCAGGGCGGACCGGGTCAGGAACACGTGGAAGATGCAGAACACGATCAGCACCAGGATAAAGCTGAAGGGGATGCCGGGGAACTTCACCTTGGTGGTGCCCTCATAATAGGTGGTGAACAGAGAGCCGCCGCCGATCCACATGAGGCCGTCAATGCCGGTGTTGGTGAAGGCGATGGACTTGGAGCCGGTAATGACCAGTGCCAGGCCCCACAGCACGTTCTTCATGCCCATGGTGGACACGAAGGGATGGGGCAGGTCCAAACGGGTCAGCAGAATGCCGTTGACAAAGCCGGCAAACGTGCTCACCGCCAGGCCGGCGATGATCAGCAGCGGCATGCTGGTGATGCCGAAGTTCTGGACCAGCACGCCGATGGTGCAGGTGCACAGCACGCAGTTGGAACCCACGGACAGGTCGATGCCGGCGGTAATCAGGGCGCACAGCATGCCGGAGGCGATCAGGCAGTTGATGGAAGCCTGCTTGAAGATGTTCATGATATTGCTGATCCGCGGGAACTTATCGGGCATCATCACGCAGAAAATGAGAACCAGCAGCGCCAGCGCCATCAGGGTGCCGAGCTTTTGCAAAAGCTCTTTTCCGGAATTCTTCTTTTTCATATCAGTCTAATTCTCCTCCCCAGGCCGCTTTCATGATATCCTCAGAGTTGAAGTGCGGGGTATCACGGTCGATATTGGCCATGACCCGGCCGCCCCGCATGACCACCACATGGTCACTCATGGCCAGGATCTCCGGAAGCTCGGAGGAGACCATGATCACACACTTGCCGGCCTTGACCAGGTCATTCATGACATGGTAGACCTCGATCTTGGCGCCCACGTCGATGCCGCGGGTGGGCTCGTCGAAAATGAAGATGTCCGCGTCGGTGTTGACCCACTTGCCGATAACCACCTTCTGCTGGTTGCCGCCGGAGAGCTGGGCCGTCACCTCGTCCAGGGACGGAGTCTTGATCCGCAGGGACTCCACATTGTCCTGGCCGGACTTCTCAATCTTCCCCTTGTTCAGGAAGGGGCCGTTGGAGAAGCCCTTCATATTGGCCAGAATGAGGTTGGTCCGCACGTCCAGGGACAGCACCAGACCCTGGCCCTTGCGGTCCTCGGTCAGGAAGGCAATCTTCTTCTTGATGGCGTCCTTGGGCGTCCGGATATGTACCTTCTCCCCCTTGACGTAGATCTCGCCGCTGTCCAACCTGTCGGCGCCGAAGATGGCCCGCATGGTCTCCGTCCGCCCGGCGCCCACCAGGCCGGCAAAGCCGGTGATCTGGCCGCCGTAGGCCTTGAAGCTCACGTCATGGAGGACGCCGGCCTCGTTGAGGTTCCTGGCCTCCAGCCACACGTCGCCCTTGACGCCGAACTCCTTGGGATACAGGTTGTCCAGCGTCCGGCCCACCATGGCGTTGATCAGGGAGTCCTCCGTCATGTCACCGATGTCCTGGGTGACGATATGTTCGCCGTCCCGCATGACGGTGACCCGGTCGCAGAGCTCGAACAGCTCTTCCAATTTATGAGAGACGAACAGGATGGCCACGCCCTTGGCCTTCAGGCCCCGGACCGTCTCCATCAGCTGGTTGATCTCCTCCTTGCCCAGGGAGGAAGTCGGCTCGTCCATGATAATCAGCTTGGCGTCCAGCGACACAGCCTTGGCGATCTCCACCATCTGCTGCTGGCCGGGACCCAGCTTGCCGCATTCCATTTTAACATCAATTTCGGGATGGCCCAGCGTGGTCAGGGCCTGCTTGGCTTCCTCGTACATTCTGGGGTAGTCCAGAAGGCCGTTTTTCTTGACGGCGCGTCCCATGAAAACGTTATCCGTGACAGACAGCTGCTTGACGATGTTCAGCTCCTGGTACACGCAGGCGATGCCCGCCTCGCGGGACTGGACAGGGTTGTGGAACACGACCTTCTGGCCGTCCACAAAGATTTCCCCTTCTTCCGGAGTGTGAACGCCGGTGAGCACCTTGATCAAGGTGGATTTGCCGGCGCCATTCTCACCGATCAGGCCGTGGATCTCTCCCGGCCGGATGCCAATAGACATATTTTTCAATGCGACGACACCAGGAAAACGTTTGGTAATATGTTTCAGTTCGACGACATACTCGCTCATGGAATTACCTCGTTTCTGTTTTTCCTGATTTCCGAACCGCTCCCGCCGCAGTGGAAGCGCTCTCTCGATCCCGATTCCCGGGGTTATTTTCGTTGAAATGTGCTTGCTGTTTAATCGTTTTCTTCTGTGCGTATTGTAACCGGGATCAGACAGAGAATGGTTCCTGCCAGATCCCGGCGTGCCGAAAATTCTCCGTTCCGCCGTGGGAACCCATCAGGTTTCCGCTTGCAGGCACGCGCATGATCGGCTTTTCGGAATACAGCGGCAGAAAACCTGCCGCTGTATTCCGGCTTTTTCGCTTTTCAGCTATGGATAGCAGTCAGGCTGAATTAGCCCTTCATGGCCTCCAGGTTGTCCAGGTAAGCCTGGCCGTTCTCAGCGGTAACGACCTGAACGGGAGCGTTGATGACTTCGTCAACGGGTTCGAGCTTGACAGCCTTCACGGCAGCCTCGACCACCTGATAGCCCATCTCATAGGGCTGCTGGGCAACGGTGGCCTTCACCATCTCGCCGGCCAGGATCAGATCCACGGCGGAGGCGTTGCCGTCGAAGCCGACGATAATCATGTCGTCCACGCCGGCGGACTTGCAGGCGTTCATGGCGCCGATAGCGGTATCGTCATTGTGGCAGAGCACGATGTCGATCTGGTCGGGATAAGCGTTCAGCAGGTCCTCCATGGTCTTGGTGGCGCCGTCGGTGGTGTTCTGGCCGGACAGAGCGTCCAGAACGGTGACGCCGGCCTCGTCGCAGGCGGCCTGATAGCCCTCGCGGCGCATATTGGAGGTGTTGTCGCCCTCCTGGCCATAGATGATGACGGCGTTGGCGCCCTCACCGGCCTGTTCAGCGGCCCACAGGCCGCCTTCCTTCGCGGCGTCCACGTTGGAGGTGCCCACGAAGCTGGTCTGACCCTCGATGCCCACATTGGTATCGACGGATAGAACGGGGATGCTGCCGATGGCGCTGGCAAGCGCACCGGAAGCGGCGCCGGCGTCATTGGGAGCGACGATGATGGCATCGCAGCCTGCGCCGATGATGCTTTTTCACGGCGATGCGGATGCGAACGTACCGTATAATGTGATTCGCGAGAGCGGCGTCGGTTTCTTCGGCTCGAAGTACATCGCCGGACAGCTCCGCGCGATGAACTCCCCGTATTATTTCTATTCGGTCGAGAACGCCTCACACGTCATCGCCACGGCGCCGATGGACGGCAACCGGGATGCGATCGATGCTTTCCTCTCGAAACTCGTCGTGGATAAGGAACCGCTGATGATCGAAACCGACGAAACGACGATCGGCGCCCCTGAAGTCCGCAAGAACTTCACGTTGGCCGAATACATCGCATCGAATTTCCTGTAAAAAGGATGCGGAAGTGTGTGCTTACGGTTCGAATCGGCCTCGATTTATGCCGGCTGGACAATGATGCGATGTGTCCGATGAGTATGCTCGGTGATGGTTCGGCGACGGATTGCTGTCGAGAATATTCCGTATGGAGTTTCCGCTGCTGTTCAGATTGCGGGTAGAGTCGGGAATAGATCGGCGAACGCACCTTCCGAAATCATCAATAATATAAAATCAGCCGCAACCTTTAGGTTGCGGCTGATTCTTGTTGTATCGGTCTTGTCATTACTCCACCGTTACCGACTTGGCCAGGTTGCGGGGCTGGTCCACGTCGCGCCCTTTATTGACAGCGATATGATACGCCAGCAACTGCAACGGCACCGATACCACGATCGGCATCAGGCACTCCGCCACGACGGGCACTTCGATAAAGTAGTCGGAGCTCTTGCGTACCTGCTCGTCGCCCTTGGCGATCACGGTGATAACCTTGCCGCCCCGGGCCTTGATCTCCTCGATGTTGCTGGCGGTCTTTTCGTAGGTGTGATCCGGCGTCGCGATGGCGATGGTCGGCATCTCGGCGTCGATCAGGGCGATCGGACCGTGTTTCATTTCGGCGGCAGGGTAGCCCTCTGCGTGGATGTAGGAGATCTCCTTGAGTTTGAGCGCACCTTCCAGCGCCGTGGGGTAGTTGTACCCGCGTCCCAGGTAGATGAAGTTGTGCGCGTAGGTGAAGATTTTCGAGAAGTCGGCGATCCGGTCGTTCAGGCGGAGCACCTCTTCCAACACGGCGGGCAGATCGAGCAGATGCTTGGCGATCTTGCGCGAGCACTCCTGGTCGATCGTACCCTTGACGCGGGCGATCATCAGCGCCAGCATCGTGAGTACCGTTACCTGTCCCGTGAAGGCTTTGGTCGAAGCCACGCCGATCTCAGGCCCTACGTGGATGTAAGTGCCGGAATCGGTAGCCCGGGCGATCGACGAGCCGATCACGTTGCAGATGCCATAGACGAACGCACCGTTCTGCTTGGCCAGCTCGATAGCGGCCAGCGTGTCGGCCGTTTCGCCCGACTGCGATACGGCGATCACGATGTCGTCGGGATAAATCACCGGATTGCGGTAACGGAACTCCGAAGCGTATTCCACTTCGACCGGAATGCGGCAGAAATCCTCGATCAGGTACTCCCCGATGAGCGATGCGTGCCACGAGGTGCCGCAAGCCACGAAGATGATGCGCCGGGCGTTGAGAAACCGCTCTCGGTTGTCCATGATGCCCGACAGGATCACGTCGTACGTCTCGGGGTTGATCCGGCCCCGAATGCAGTCCACGATGGTCTTGGGCTGCTCGAAGATCTCCTTGAGCATGAAGTGCGGATAGCCGCCCTTTTCGAGCTGGGAGATGCTGAGCTGCAACTTCTTGATGTCGATCTTGCTCTCCTGGTTGTCGAGCGTTACGATCTTCAGCGGGTGGTTGCGATCCATGACCACTACCTCGCCGTCATTGACATAGACGATCTTGTCCGTATATTCCACGATCGACGCCGCGTCCGATGCCAGGAAAAACTCCTTGTCGCCGATACCGATGACCATCGGGCTGCTGCGGCGTGCCGCGATGATTTGATCTTGGTTGCCCTTCTCCACTACGGCGATAGCGTATGCGCCGATCACCTGCTTCAATGCTTGCTGGACGGCCTCCAGCAACGTGCAGTTGTTCGACGTACGGATGTATTCGATCAGATTGACCAGTACCTCCGTGTCAGTGTCGCTCTTGAATGTGTAACCGTTTTCGATCAGCGCCTCTTTCAACACCCGGTAATTTTCGATGATACCATTGTGGATCAGGGCGATATTGCCCGAATCGGAGTAGTGGGGATGGGCGTTGATGTCGTTCGGTTCGCCGTGTGTCGCCCAACGGGTGTGGGCGATGCCGATCGTTCCGTCCAGATCCTTGGATTCGACGAAATGTTCCAAATCGGCGACTTTGCCCTTGCTTTTGAACACGTTCAGAACTCCTTCCCGATTGACCAGTGCGAGTCCTGCGCTGTCGTAACCGCGATATTCCAAGCGGTGAAGTCCTTTTATCAGAATGGGGTAAGCCTGCCGTTTACCCACGTAACCTACAATTCCACACATAATGTATTCTTTTTGCGATTTGCAAAGATAGTGAAAGCCGGGAGAAAACGGGAATTTGTTCTCAATTTTCCAAGGCGCATCCTATCTAAGACTATGTCAAAGATAGTGAAAGGGAAGAGCAATCGTGCGAACTTGCACGCAAAGATTGCTGAACCGAATCCTATCTTCTATAAAAATAGTGCAAGGTGAGTGAGAGCCAAACTTAACTTTCTGTTTTCCTACTCCTTGCATCGTAGAGTTCACAAGTGCCCTCCGCGTATGCTTCGAGCGTGGGTTGTTTGAACTCGTTCGAACCTTTCCATCTTCTTTTTTTGTAAAGATACGAATGAGCCGGGCGCAAAAGCAAATTTCATTTGCATTTTGCCGAGGCGAAGTATCTACAACGAAATCAAAGATCCTATCTTTTTGAACAAACGTATCTGTAATGTACGAAAAACGGGATATATCCTTCGGATATTGTCCCGTTTTTGAAATCGTATTGCCTGTTTACTTTTCAGCGAAATATTTATAAAACAGCGGAATCGTTTCGACCCCCTTGTAGAACTGGTCGAGTCCGTAGCTCTCGTTGGGCGAATGGATGGCGTCCTCCGCCAGGCCGAATCCGATCAGGAGGGACTTGATTCCCAGGATATTTTCGAATCCGCTGATGATCGGAATCGAGCCGCCCGAATAGAACGGCAGTGGTTTCTTGCCGAACGTGTCGGCGATGGCCTTTTCCGCCGCTTTGTAAGCCGGCATATCGGTCGGAGCCACGTAGGGCATACCGCCGTGCAGGAACTTGACCTTCACCTTGACGCTCTTGGGAGCGATCGCCTTGAAATGTTTCTCGAAGAGCTTGGCGATCTTTTTGAAATCCTGTCCGGGAACCAGACGCATCGAGATTTTGGCCGAAGCCTTCGACGGGATCACCGTCTTGGTCCCCTCCTCGATATAGCCGCCCCAAATGCCGTTCACGTCGAGCGAGGGGCGAATACCCGTGCGTTCGATGGTCGTAAAGCCCGCTTCGCCCTCGACATCGCCGATTTCGAGCGCTTTCTTGTATTCTGTAAGGTTGAACGGAGCCTTGTTGAAGGCTTTGCGCTCGGCGGCCGTCAGCTCGCGCACGTCGTCGTAGAAGCCCGGAATCGTCACGTGTCCGTTTTCATCGATGAGCGAAGCCACCATGCGGGCCAGGACATTGGCCGGATTGGCCACCGCACCTCCGAACAGGCCGGAGTGCAGGTCCTTGTTGGGGCCTGTCACTTCGACCTCCATATAAGTCAGACCGCGCAGACCGCAGGTGATCGAAGGTATCTGCATCGAGATCATCGATGTATCGGAAACCAGAATGATGTCTGCCTTGAGCATCTTCTTGTTGTCGGCGCAGAACTTGTAGAGGCTGGGCGACCCGATCTCTTCCTCGCCTTCGAGCAGGAATTTCACATTGCAGGGCAGGCTGTCGGTCGCGCACATCGCTTCGAACGCCTTGGCGTGCATGAAAAGCTGGCCTTTGTCGTCGTCCGCACCCCGGCACCAGATGCGTCCGTCCTTCACGACCGGTTCGAACGGCGAGGTGCGCCATTCGTCCACCGGATCGACCGGCATCACGTCGTAGTGGCCGTACACCAATACGGTCTTGGCTTTGGGATCGACGATTCGTTCGGCGAAAACAACCGGATTGCCTTCCGTGGGAAGTACCTCGGCATGGTCGGCACCGGCCTTCATCAGCGAAGCGGCCAGCCATTCGGCGCATCGGGTCATGTCGGGTTTATGATCGGATTGCGCGCTGATCGAAGGGATGCGCAACAGCTCGAATAATTCGTTGAGAAAACGGTCTTTGTTCTTCTCTATGTAACTCTTTACTTTATCCATGGAATTTGATTATTTGGTGAGTACGTATTGGTCTGCGAGTTCTCCGGTGATAGGCTGCTTCTTTGCATTAAGACGGCGCAGGCGGTTTTCCTCCACCTTGTAGTACTCGGGGGCGGGAAGCCCTATGCCGACTTTGGCGCGCAGCGTCAGCAGGTTGCCTTTTACCGTATAGTTTCCTGTCTGTTGAATCGGCTCTTCAGAACGATCCATATAGCTGGAATTCATCGTATAGGTGTTGTCGTTGTGAAGCGTGAGTTCAATCTCGATGCCCGGGCAGTCCGCAGCAGGAAAAACCCCTTTGTAAGTTCCCTGGTAGTCGAGTGCGTTTTCGGCATTGTGCATGTCGGGTACCCCGGCAGTCGTCTTTTGGCGGGAGTTTCCTCCGCAGGCTGTCAGCATAATTGCGGCAGCGAGTATCAATAAAATGTTTTTCATCGATTTATATATTACAAATTTGTTTTATTTCCGCAATGATCCGCCGGGCCAGCGCATCGGCCTCCGCCATCGTTTTCGCTTCGGTATATACGCGGATGATCGGTTCCGTATTCGATTTGCGCAAGTGTACCCAATTCTCCGGGAAATCGATTTTAACACCGTCCGCATCGTTCACCTTTTCATTGGCATAACGGGATTTCATCTCACGCAATACTTTATCCACGTCGATGGCCGGTGTCAGCTCGATCTTGTTCTTCGAGGCGAAATAGGCCGGATAAGTCTTGCGCAGCTCGGTCATGGTCATACCTTTTTCGGCCAGATAGGTCAGGAAAAGCGCGGCGCCGACCAGTGCGTCGCGGCCGTAGTGCAGTTCGGGGTAGATGACTCCGCCGTTGCCCTCGCCGCCGATGACGGCCCCGACCTCTTTCATCTTGGCGACTACATTGACTTCTCCTACCGCCGATGCAAAATATTCTCCTCCGTGCATTTGCGTTACATCGCTTAAAGCTCTCGAAGAGCTCAGATTCGACACCGTATTGCCGGTTTTGCGGGAGAGGATATAGTCCGCCACGGCGACCAGCGTATATTCCTCGACAAACATCGAGCCGTCTTCGCTGACGAAGGCCAGCCGATCCACATCGGGATCGACCACTACGCCCAGATCGGCCTTTTCGCGGACGATCGCCTTCGATATTTCGGTCAGGTTCTCGGGCAGCGGCTCCGGGTTATGGGCGAACTCTCCGGTCGGTTCGCAGTTGAGCTCCACGACTTCACATCCCAACTCCCGCAACAGCTTGGGTATGACGATGCCGCCGACGGAGTTCACCGCATCCACGATCACCTTGAAGTGCCGTTTCCGCACGGCTTCCGCATCGACCAGCGGCAGGGCCAATACCCGACGGATATGCTCGTCGTTGTAAGATTCCCGCGAAACGACCTTGCCGATATGGTCCACATCCGGGAAAACGAAGTTCTCGTCTTCGGCCAGCGCCAGCACCCGCTTGCCCTCGGCGTCGCTCAGAAATTCTCCCTCGGCATTCAGGAGCTTCAGGGCGTTCCATTGGCGGGGGTTGTGCGATGCGGTGATGATGATGCCGCCGTCGGCCCGGTGCGCCGTAACGGCCAGTTCGGTTCCCGGCGTAGTGCAGAGTCCGATGTTCACTACGTCCGCGCCGCAGCCCAGCAGCGTGCCTTCGATGATGTCGCCGACCATTTCGCCCGAAATACGGGCGTCGCGGCCCACGACGATTTTGAGCCTTTTCCCGGGTGCGGATTCGGCGATGAAACGCACGTAAGCGGTGGTGAATTTAACGATATCGAGCGGGGTGAGGTTCTCCGTCGCAGGGCCGCCGATCGTTCCCCGGATGCCGGAAATGGATTTGATGAGAGTCATGTCGCAAATATCTCTTTTCTTGTAGTCCGCCGAGCGGGATACAATATATTTATGGAAAATTTATCGTGGCGTATTTTTTGAAATTCGAGGTAAATGTAGTACTTTTATGCCAATTATGAAAATATAAAAACCGACACTATGAGAACCATACCTTCTTCCGAATTGATAATCAACGACGACGGATCGATTTTCCACCTGCACCTCAAGCCGGAGCAGCTTGCCGACATCGTCATCCTCGTGGGGGATCCCGGCCGCGTAGCCATGGTCGCTTCCTTTTTCGATACGCAGGAGTACAGCGTTTCCAACCGCGAATTCAATACCGTGACGGGTACCTACAAAGGCAAGCGGATGACCGTGCTTTCGACCGGTATCGGCATCGGCAACATCGACATTTCGGTTACGGAGCTCGATGCGCTGGCCAACGTGGATTTCGCCACGCGGCAGGAGAAGGCGCAGAAGCGGCAGCTCACGCTGGTCCGTTTGGGTACTTCGGGCGCCATTCAGCCCGACATCAAAGTGGGGCAGTTCGTCTTCGCCCGCACTTCGGTCGGCTTCGACGGCCTGTTGAATTACTACAAGGGGCGCAACGAGGTTTGCGACCTGGAGATCGAGAAGGCTTTCATGAAACATACGGGTTGGAGCGATTTGCTTCCGAAGCCCTATTTCATCGATGCGGATCCTTCGCTGGCCGAACTTTTCCGCGACGTAACCATCGAAGGCATCACCATCGCCGCCCCCGGCTTCTATGCGCCGCAGGGACGTTGGGTGCGCCTCGAACCGGCCGACATCCGACTGAACGAGAAGATCGAGTCGTTCGACTATCACGGACGCCGGGTCACCAATTTCGAGATGGAGAGTTCCGCCCTGGCCGGACTGGCGGCCCTGATGGGACACAAAGCCGCCACGATCTGTACGATCATCGCCCAGCGGATCGCGCTGGACGCCTGCACGGATTATAAACCTTTCGTCAGAAAGATGATCCAGACGGCGCTCGATAAACTGGCCTCGCTTTAGCGACAGACAGGCGGCGGCCCCGGGCGGAGCAGTCCCTCCCGAACCGCTCGTAATGAATCCCGTTGCACTGTAACGGAGTCCAAACCGAAAAATGATTAATCAAGATAAATTACAACTGAAAAACCTATGAAATTTTCCGTATCAAGTTCTGCATTGCTCTCTCTCCTGGCCACGACCGGCAAAGTAATCAGCAATAAAAATACATTGCCCATCCTGGATTATTTCCTGATGGAGCTCAAGGGGAATGAGCTGCGGGTGACTACTTCCGATCTGGAAACCACGCTCGTGGGCTCGATTCGCGTGGACGGCGTCGAAAGCGAAGGCACCATCGCAGCTCCGGCCAAACTGATGCTCGATTCGCTGAAGGAGTTCGCCGAAATGCCTCTGACGATCGAAGTGAACGATCAGAACTGGGAGATCCGTTTGAGTTGGAAAAGCGGTTCACTCTCGATTCCCGGCGCCAGCGCCGTGAGCTATCCGGCGATCCCGGCTCTTTCGGCCGATTGCAAGGAGTTGACGCTCGATGTGGACGTGCTGGTGAACGGCATCAACAAAACGATTTTCGCCACGGCCGACGACGAGCTGCGTCCCGTGATGAACGGCGTCTATATCAACCTGGCCCCTTCGATGCTTACATTCGTGGGTACCGACGCCCACAAGCTGGTGAAATACGAGGTGGAAACCGCTAATGAAGTGGCTTCGTCGTTCATCCTGCCCAAGAAGCCGGCCAACCTGCTCAAATCGGTGCTGCTCAAGGAGGAAGACGCGATCAAGGTGAGCTTCGATTCGAAAAACGCCATGTTCCAGCTCAAGAACCATACGCTGGTGTGCCGCCTGATCGAAGGCAATTACCCGAATTACAATGCGGTGATTCCGACCGCGAATCCCAATAAGGTACTCGTCGATCGTATCGAACTGGTCAATGGCATCAAGCGTGTGGCCGTCTGCTCGAACCCCACGACCAACCTGATCCGCATGGACATCGCCGACAACCGGATCAACCTTACGGCGCAGGACATCGATTTCTCGGTATCGGCCAACGAAACGATCAGTTGCAGCTACGAAGGCCAGAATATCACGATCGGTTTCAAATCGACGTTCCTGGTGGAAATCCTCTCCAACATCGATACGCCGACCATCGTCATCGAATTGGCCGATTCGACTCGTGCCGGCGTATTCAAACCCGTCTATGACGACAAGCAGTCGAGCGCGACGCTCATGCTGCTTATGCCGATGATGATTAACGCATAACCCGGATGGAGCTCAACCTCAAGCGGCCGATCATTTTCTTCGATTTGGAAACGACCGGCATCGACATCGCACGGGACCGCATCGTCGAAATTTCGATGGTCAAGGTTATGCCCGACGGCGAGGAGATCGTCCGTACGCGGCGGATCAATCCGGGAATGCCGATTCCAGCCGAAGCTACGGCCATTCACGGCATTACGGACGAAGATGTGAAGGATTGCCCGCTTTTTCCGCAAATTGCCAAGTCGTTGGCCCAGTTTATCGAGGGATGCGACTTCGGCGGTTTCAATTCGAACCGCTTCGATCTGCCGATGCTGGTCGAGGAGTTCATGCGGGCCGGTGTGGACGTGGATTTCCGCAAACGTAAATTCATCGACGTGCAGAATATCTTTCACAAAATGGAGCAGCGGACGCTGGTGGCGGCCTATAAGTTCTATTGCGGCAAGGATCTCGCGGATGCCCATTCGGCCGAGGCCGATACGTTGGCGACATACGAGGTGCTGAAAGCCCAGTTGGACCGTTACGGGGAGTTGCAGAACGATGTCGCGGCTCTGGCTGAATTTTCCACGCGGGCGGAATCCGCCGACTTCGCAGGACGCATCCTCTATAACGAAAAAGGGGAAGAGGTCTTCGGATTCGGCAAATATAAGGGCCGTTCGGTCGCGGAGGTTTTCCGCGTCGAGCCGAGCTATTACTCCTGGATGATGAACGGCGATTTCCCGCTCTATACCAAGAAAATTATTACCGAAATCCGCTGCCGGGAGAAAAACGAGAAACAATAGACTATGCTGAAGGAACTGTGTTGTACCGCGATGTTGCTGACGGCCGGGGCGAACCTTTATGCCCAGGAGCCGCAGTCTATCGAGAAATCGCAGACGATCGTTTATATCAACGGTGCAAAATACTATGTCCACAACGTCCGGCACGGGGAAACGCTCTATTCGCTGGCCAAAACCTATGGAGTGGCGGAACAGGTGATCGCCGCCGAAAATCCGCAGCTCGCTCAAGGGCTCAAAGCCGACCAGAGCCTTAAAATCCCGGTCGTGGAAACGGGTGTCGTCGTACAGGAGCAGCTTTCTCCTAAAAAGCTGAAGAAGACCTTCGATCAGCACACGGTGCAGAAGGGCGAAACTCTTTATGGAATTTCGAAGCGCTATGCGATCTCGGTCGAAACCATCATGGAGGACAATCCCGGTCTGGATCCGATTCACCTGAAACCGGGTTCGGTCATTTTGATTCGCAAAAAGGCGGTCGGCAAGACCGACGCAGCGGAAAACACGGCGGCCTGGGAGCAGTACAAGGATCGCCTGAACCTGGTTGCCGAGGAGGGTTATATGTACCACATCGTCGCTCCCGGGGAGACGATGTACGCGCTGTCCCGTCGCTTCGGTACGACGGTTGAAAATCTGGAGCGGCTGAACGGTATTTCAGCGCAAGACCTCCGTTCGGGAAGTATGCTGAAAGTCCCCGGCGATGCAAAGTCCGCGACCGAGCCGGCGCCGGAAGAGCGATTCGGACAGCCCGAGCCAACGGAGAGCGATACCTTGACGACGGTCGAACCCCAGGTGAAAGAGGTGGATTTTCTGGCATTGAGCAGCGGAGAGCCGCTTCGTGTGGCGCTGTTGTTGCCGATGACCGATGGCGACAAACAGAATCCGAATTATCTCGATTTCTACCAGGGATTTCTCCTGGGGCTTGAAAAGATAAAGACCCAATACGGATACTCCGTTCGGGTCGATCTGTTCAATACCCGGCAGGAAAGCGACCGACTCCGTACGATCGTGGACGACGCCGATTTTCGGGCGGCCCGTTTGATCGTAGGTCCGGTTTACGAAGAGGAACTTCCTGCCGTAATCGGGTATGCCGAGGAGTATGCCGTGCCGGTCGTATCGCCTCTGGCCGATGTCAAGAACGTCGATAGCGATGTTTTGTTTCAGATGGCACCGCCCCAGATGCGGAAATATGCCAAAATCGAAGAACTGACTCAGGGTGAGCACAAACAGGTTACCTTGATCTACGGAGAGAAGAACGACCGGGAGTTCGAACGGGAAATTCTGGCTGCACTGCAGGGTGTACCTTACGCGCGGCATAATTATCGTTACGCTGTCAAGGAGGGCGACCAGGGGCTTTCGTCGCTGCTGGCCAATGGCAAGGACAACCTGCTGATTGTTTTGAGCGACAGCGGGCTCGAAGTGGACCGTATTCTGGCAGCCATCGCTTCGGCCAATACCAACCTCGTAGCCCGCGGCAAGACGCCTCCCCGTTTCACGATCGTCGGCAATTCGCGTTGGAACCGCTTCGGGAACCTCGATCGGGCGCTCTACTTCAAGGACCGGCTCGTGCTCTTCTCGACTTATCACGCCAAACGCGATGCCGAGGTAATCAAGACTTTCGACAGCGACTACATCAAAGCTTTCGGGGCGTTGCCGTCGCTCTACTCTTACCGGGGTTACGATGCGGCGATGATCTTCGTTCCGGCGATGTATTCCGACATCCAGTACGATATGGAGGGACGCCGCTACACGCCGCTGCAAACCTCTTATACGTTCCAGCAAATGCCCGGAGGGTCCAACCATGTCAACCAAAACTGGATGCGTGTGAGCTACCGACCGGACTTCACCATTACCGTAGATTGAAATGGCTTTAATACCCAACGGAATTCCCGAAAAAACGATCGAGCGGCTCAGCGAGTATCGCCGTACGCTGCTCGCCTGCCATAGGGAGGGCATTACCCACATTTTTTCGCACGTGCTGGCCGGGATTCACGGCATTACGGCTGTGCAGGTGCGTCGGGATCTGATGTTGATCGGGTTCTCGAGCGATACCAAGAAAGGCTACGACGTAAAGGTGTTGATCGATTTTATCAGCAACATCCTCGACAGCGAAAGCCCGGTGAACATCGCCGTAATCGGTATGGGTCACCTGGGGCAGGCCATCACCAAATATTTCAACGGGAAGAGCCTGAAGCTGCGGATCACGGTCGCGTTCGACGTCGATCCCGCAAAAGTGGATACTGCGATCGACAACATTCCGTGCTACCACATGGAGTGTTTCGAGAAGGTCGTCCAGGAGAACGACATCTCGATCGTCATCGTATCTTCGCCGACCAAAGTCGCCCCCGAACTGGTCGTGCCGATCATCAACGCCGGCATCAAGGGCGTACTCAACTTTACCTCGACACGCCTGAATTTCCCGCAAGGTATCTACGTGGAGAATTACGATATTACGACTCTTCTGGAAAAGGTTGCTTACTGCGTCAAGGAATCCGAAGAGAATAACGACAATAATTAAGGTGTCGATGCGAGTATTCCACGGCTTCGAAAATCTGCCTTCGTTCCGTTCGCCGGCGGCTACCGTCGGATCGTACGACGGAGTTCATAGCGGACACCGGGTTTTGCTCGACCGGATTCGCCGGGAGGCGGCCGCTGTCGGGGGAGAAAGTATCGTGCTGACCTTCGACCCGCATCCCCGCGTGACGCTCGGTACACAGGAGCGGCTGCGGCTGCTGACTTCGCTCGAAGAGAAGATATACCTGCTCGACCGGTTCGGAATCGACAATCTGATCGTGATTCCGTTCGACCGGGCCTTCAGCCGGATTCCTTCCGAGAGTTTCGTAAAGGACTATCTGATCGGGAAGGTGGGGGTGAAGAATCTGGTCGTCGGTTTCAACCACCGCTTCGGCCACGACAAGGAGGGAGATTACCGGCTGCTCAACGGATTGCATGACGAGTTCGGCTTCCGTGTGACGGAGATCGAGAAACAGGATGTCGATGCCGAGAAGGTGAGTTCGACGGTCATTCGTCGTCTGATCGAGCGGGGAGAGATGAATAAAGCTGCCCGGATGCTGTCGCATCCGTATCTGTTGGCAGGCGATGTGGACTGCGCAGGACATATCGCCTCGGGAGAGGCTCTCAAGCTGCTTCCGCCTCCGGGTGAATATCCCGTGCGGATCGAAGGTAGGCCCGGTGTGCTTCGGATAACCGCCAAAGGTACTCCGGAATTATTGAGGACGGCGGGAAAAATGCCGTCGGGCCATATACTAATCGAGTTTTAACGCCATGCTGACAAGAGATTTCAAATTCAGAGTCTGGTATAAGGATACCGATCAGATGGGTATCGTACACCATTCGAATTACATCTGCTATTACGAAGCAGCCCGTTCGGAGCTGCTCCGCAGTTTCGGCTCTTCGTATGCCGATATGGAGGAGAAGGACGGCGTGATGATGCCGATTCTCGAAGTACACTCCAAGTACCTGCGTCCGGCTCATTACGACGAATTGATCACGGTTCGAATTTCCCTCCGGGAGTTGCCGAAAGCGCGTATTACGTTCGAATACGAAATTTACAACGAAGCGGGCGAGCTGCTCAATACGGGTTCTACGGTTCTGGGTTTCATCCACCGCGATACGCGGCGTCCCTGCCGGGCTCCGAAAGGATTTATGGAGCTGTTGGAAAAAAACCTGTAATTCACGCTGTTTTTTTACGAATCGCCAGTCGATCATTTCGGTTTTTCCCAAGAGGAAGATATTTCGGATTTTCGTCGATGGAGAACCCCGGATGGGAGTTCCGTACGATTTTATCCGATATAAAATAGCGGCGGCCCCGAAAAGGAGCCGCCGCTTCGATATACGGTAATTTACTGCTATTTCTCGATCAGTGAGATACTGCGTTGGATGAACTCCGTTAGGTTTTTGCCCTTGAGTAATCCGTTGGAGAGCAATGCCAGGTCGATGATCTGTTTGACGAGCTTGTTCTCGCCGCCGATTTCGCGCAGGCGCGTATCGCGCTCGTCGCGCAGGGTAACGATCTTCTTCGAAAGCTCCTCGCGCGTCGATTTCTCCTCGGGCGTGAGTTCCTCCTCTTTCTTGCCTTTGACCACTTCGTCGAAACGGCGCTCTTCGGCAACCGCAGCATCGATCTTTTTGGTGATGGTCTTCAGCTTGTCGCCGTAGCTCTTCTCCACATCGGCCAGGATGTCGATCACGATGGGGTTGTTGCCATTGACGGCGATCGTGAAGTTATCGGGCATCTGGCTGTAGAATTGGCTCATACCTCCGCCGCTGATGGCTGCCATCTCCTTCATGCGCCGCATGAATTCGTTCTGCGTAATCACCACGGGCGCAGCATCGGCCGCCATCGCTTCGAACGAAATGTTGTAGTGGATCTTCTCGTCCTTGGGCATCTGGCTTTCGAATACGGGACGCATGATCTCCTGCTGGGCCTCGCTCAGGGACATCTTGAGCGTTTCGTCTTTCTGGATGAGCTTGTCGATCACGTCGCTGTCCACGCGCACGAAGCGGGCGTCCTTGTGTTTCGACTCGTACCAATTGACATAGTGGTTGTCGAGTTGTCCGTCCATAACCAGCACGTCATAGCCTTTGGCCTTGGCCGATTCGAGGAACGAATTTTTCTCTACGGGATCGTCCACATAGAGGAAAACGACCGTACCGTTCTTGTCGGTCTGGTTACCTTTGACGACCTCCTTGTACTCTTCGGCGGTGAAATACTTGCCCTCGGTCGTCTTCCACAGCATGAAACTCTCTGCCTTCTCGGCGAACTTTTCGTCGGTGATAATGCCGTATTCGATGAAGATCTTCAGATCGTCCCATTTCTGTTCGTAGTCCGCACGCATCGTCGTGAAGAGCTCCTGCAAGCGATCGGCCACCTTGCGGGTGATGTAGTTCGAAATCTTCTTGACATTCGAATCGCTCTGCAGGTAGCTGCGCGATACGTTCAGCGGAATATCCGGCGAGTCGATCACGCCGTGCAACAGGGTGAGGTATTCCGGTACGATCCCCTCGACCTGGTCGGTCACATACACCTGATTGGAGTAGAGCTGGATCTTGTTTTTCTGAATTTCGAAGTTGTTCCGAATCTTCGGGAAGTAGAGGATACCCGTCAGGTGGAACGGATAATCGATATTCAGATGAATCGAGAAGAGCGGCTCTTCACCTATGGGATAGAGTTCGTGGTAGAACTCCTTGTATTGCTCGGCGGTGATCTCGGTGGGTTTTACGGTCCACAGCGGGGCGATGTTGTTGATGATGTTGTCCTTGTCGGTATCGACGTATTTGCCGTCTTTCCACTCCTTCACCTTGCCGAAAGCGATGGGAACGGGTAGGAAGCGGCAGTACTTGCGCAGCAGCTCTTCGACCTTCGAATCTTCGCCGTATTCGAGCGTATCGGCCGAAAGGTGCAGTACGATCGTGGTTCCCCGGTCGCGTTGCTCGGTCGTTTCCTCCATTTCGTATTCGGGCGATCCTTCGCAACTCCAGTGTACCGTCTTGGCGCCCTCCTTGTAGGAGCGGGTGAAAATCTCCACTTTGTCGGCGACCATGAAAGCGGAGTAGAAGCCCAGTCCGAAGTGGCCGATAATCGCCTGGTTCTTGTATTTCTCCATGAACTCCTCGGCGCTCGAAAAGGCGATCTGGTTAATATAGCGCTCCACCTCGTCGGCAGTCATGCCGATGCCCCGGTCGGTGACCGTCAGGGTTTTGGCATCCTTATCCGCCGAGACGCGGATCGTCAGGTCGCCCAGGTCGCCTTTTACGTCGCCCATCGAGGCCAGGGCCTTGAGTTTCTGCGTGGCATCCACGGAGTTGGAGATCAGCTCACGCAGGAAGATTTCGTGGTCCGAATAGAGGAACTTTTTGATAACGGGGAAGATATTCTCGGTGGTAACCCCGATTTTTCCGTTTTTCATCGTATCATGGTATTTTTTTAATTGAATTATTTATCGTTTTTTTGATACAGCGGACTTTGGTTGCCGCTGCCGAAGAGAGCCATTCTCTCGCATGGATTCAACAAACGGTGTGCCACCTCCTCCGATATGACATTCTGTCATACGCTTCCTGACAAAATAGAGGCGGCAGGGAATCCTCCCCGCCGCCGTACGTGTTTCGTCGGCTCGTCTGCCGAAAGTATTAGAGCAATTTTTCGAGTTTCTTTACCAGGTCGGCTTTCGTGCAGGCACCCACCTGTTTGTCCACGACCTGTCCGCCCTTGATGAACACGATCGTCGGAATGTTGCGGACCATGAACTTGCCCACGATGTCGTCGTTGTTGTCCACGTCGCATTTGCCGATGACCGCACGGCCTTCGTATTCGCCGGCCAACTCGTCGATGATCGGGCTGATCATGCGGCAGGGACCGCACCATTCCGCCCAAAAGTCGATGACTACCGGAAGCTGGGATGCGGAGATCTCCTCGAAATTGTCTTTTGTGATTGCTAATGCCATAATTTTTTAGATGTTTTGATTATAAGTATTAAACGATAGTATATTTGATTTCATTGTCCTCGAGGAACGAAACGAGATTCGACGTGAGGCTCACCTTGTGTCGTTTGGAGAACATATTCACACTCACCTGCGCATCCCGGTCATAGACATTCACCCGCAGCGTGGTCGATCCTTCGGACTCTTTGATGCGGTGCGTCAGCTCCTCGATCATTTCGCGCGTGATGTCTTCGATCGCCAATTGGATATACATCTCCTTAATCATCGTGTCGCGCATTTCGGAGAGCTGTACCATCGAAGTAATCTTGAATTCCAGCTCCTTGTCGTTGTAGGGCTTGGGTTGGACCTTGCCCCGGATGAAGAGGAAATAGTCGTTGAACAGGTATTTGCGGAAATTTTCGTAGTCCTTGCTGAAAAGCGCGAATTCGTGCGTGCCGTTGTAGTCTTCGAGCGTGAATTTTCCCCAGGGTTTGCCCGTCTTGGTAACGAGGTTCTGCGTGGCGATCACCATCCCCGCCACGGCGATCTCCTGTCCGCGCAGGGATTCCAGGTTGTCAAGATCCGAAAGCTGCGTCTTGCACATGTTGCGGATAATCACCGCGTAATCGTCCAGCGGGTGCGCCGAGAGGTAGAGTCCGATCATCTCGCGCTCCTTGCCCAGCGTTTCGAGCGTGCTCCAGTCCTGACAGGCCGGAATCACGGGATGCTGAATATCCACGACTCCTTCACCGCCTCCGAAAAGGCTTTGCTGGGCATTGTCTTTCTCGCTTTGGAACCGCTGCCCGTAGCGTACCAGCTGCTCGATGAAGGTCGTCGAACTGGAGTCGCGCAGATCGGTGCCGAAGAATTTGCAGCGGTGGAACCCGGAGATCGAGTCGAAGCCGCCCGCATAGGCGATGTTTTCGAGGCATTTGCGGTTTACGGCCGTATAATTCACCCGTTCGAAGAAATCGTATATATCCTTGAATTTGCCGTTCTTGTTCCGCTCCGCGACGATGCTCTCCACAGCCGCCTCGCCGACGCCTTTCACCGCAGCCAGGCCGAACCGCACGTCGCCCTCCTTGTTCGAGGAGAAGTTGTTGAGCGATTCGTTGATATCGGGCCCGAGCACCCGGATACCCATGCGCTTGCACTCGTTCATGTAGAGCGTAATCTGCTTGATGTCCGAAAGGTTGCGGCTGAGCAGCGCGGCCATGAATTCGGAAGGGTAGTGCGCCTTCAGATAGCCCGTCTGATAGGCGATGTAAGCGTAGCAGGTCGAGTGCGACTTGTTGAAAGCATACGATGCGAACGCTTCCCAGTCGCCCCAGATCTTTTCGCAAATTTTGGCGTCGTGCCCCCGCTTGCTGCATCCTTCGATGAACTTGGGCTTCATCTTGTCCAGCACCGCACGTTGTTTCTTACCCATCGCTTTGCGGAGCGTATCGGCTTCGCCGCCGGTAAACCCGGCAAGCTTCTGCGAGAGCAGCATGACCTGTTCCTGATAAACCGTAATGCCGTAGGTGTCGCTCAGATATTCCTCCATATCGGCGATGTCGTACGTCACCGGCTCCAGTCCGTGCTTACGGGCGATGAAGTTGGGAATGTACTCCATCGGTCCCGGGCGGTAGAGGGCGTTCATGGCGATCAGGTCCTCGAAACGGTTGGGTTTCAGATTGCGCAGATGTTTTTTCATACCGGGGGACTCGAACTGGAACAGGCCGGTCGTATCGCCACGGCTGAAAACCTCGTAGGTCGGGGCGTCGTCCAGCGGAATGTTGTCGATATCTACATCGATGCCGTGCACGTTTTTGACGTTGGTTACGGCATCCTTGATGATCGAGAGGGTGCGCAGTCCCAGGAAGTCCATTTTGATCAGGCCGACGCTCTCGACCTCTTTGCCCTCGAACTCCACGACGTTCAGATCGGCGTCCTTGGCGATAGCCATCGGAGCGAAATTCTCCAGGTCGTCCTGCCCGATGATTACGCCGCAGGCATGCACACCGGTCTGCCGAATCGAGCCTTCGAGCTTTTCGGCGTATTTGAGCGTATTGCGGATCAACTGGTTCGGGGATTCCCGTTCGGCGGCCAGTTCCGGCGACTCCTTGTAGCAGAAGTCGAAAGGCGTTTCTCCGGCCTTCTTGTCGGGCGTAACCTTGTCGGGTACCAGTTTGGCCAGCCGGTCGCTCTCCGAGAGGGCCAGCTTCTGCACGCGGGCCACGTCGCGGATCGCCAGCTTGGGCGCCATCGTACCGAACGTCACGATCTGGGCCACGCGTTTCTGCCCGTACTTGTGCACGCAGTAATGCAGCACGTCGTCGCGGCCGTCCTCGTCGAAATCGACATCGACATCCGGCAGGGAGATACGCTCGGGATTCAGGAAACGCTCGAACAGCAGGTCGTATTTCAGCGGATCTATGTTGGTAATTTTCAGACAGTAGGCCACGACCGATCCGGCTGCCGAACCACGGCCCGGTCCGACCGACACGCCCATTTCGCGAGCCGCGCGGATATAGTCCCATACGATGAGGAAGTAACCCGGGAATCCCATCCATTCGATCGTACTCAATTCGTACCGGATGCGTTTCTCGACCTCTTCGCTCAATTCGGCGCCATAGCGCAGGTGGGCTCCTTTGTAGGTCAGGTCTTTCAGGTAGCAGAACTGTTTGGCCGTCATCAGCTTTTCGCTGCGCTCCTTGCTCTCCTCCGCCCAGGCATCGAGTTCTTCGACGCTGTGGCAGGCATCGATTCGCGCCAGCTCTTCCTGATCTTCGATCTTCTTGACGAGCGATTCGCGCAACTCCTCGAAAGGCATGTGGAACTCCGGCGGCGGAGGGAAGTTGGGCATCAGAGGCGCATGGGTGAGTTTGTACTCCTCGACCTTGTCGGCGATCTCGAGCGTGGTGGCGAGTGCTTCGGGATGGTCGGGGAAGAGCTGCGCCATCTCTTCGGGCGATTTCAGATACTCCTGGAACGTATAGCGCATCCGATTGGGATCGTCCAGGTCGCGGCCGGTATTGAGGCAGATCAGATGATCGTGCGCCACGGCGTCTTCGGCCAGAATGAAATGCACGTCGTTCGAGCAGATGTATTTGACTCCGCATTTGGCCGACAGCTCCAGCAGGGCCTTATTGACCAGTAACTGATTCTCGTACACGTCGGCGTCCTTGCGCGGATCGCCCGACGGATGGAGCTGCAACTCCAGGTAATAGTCGTCCCCGAAGACGCTTTTGAACCAGCGCACGACCTGTTCAGCCTCCTCCATGTCGTTGCGCATGATGGCCTGGGGAACTTCGCCGCCCAGACATGCCGAGCAGCAGATCAATCCCTCGTGGTATTGTTCCAGCAGTTTCTTGTCGATACGGGGCTTGTAATAGAATCCTTCGGTAAAGGAGTAGGATACGATCTTGCAGAGATTGTGGTAACCCGTTAGGTTTTTGGCCAGCAGAATCAGGTGATCGCCCGCCTTCTCGTCCTTGTCCTTTTCGAAGCGGTTGCGCACGACGTAGGTTTCACACCCCAAAATAGGTTTGATGCCCGCATCGGTGGCGACGTCGTGGAAGTTCTTGACGCCGTACATATTGCCGTGGTCGGTGATGGCCAGAGCCTTCATACCGAGGGCTTTGGCTCGTTTGATGAGCGGCGATATGGCCGCTGCGCCGTCCAAGATGGAATATTGCGTATGTACGTGTAAATGGACGAAATCCGGCATAATTCGAAAATTTATGGTTTTGGGCCGTCCTTTGCGAAGGTACGGAAAAGTCGCGGGCAGAAGCAAATTTATCTGCGTCTTGCCGATGCTTAAGGCGAAGTCAAAGGTAATGAAAAAATATGAAAGAATTTCCGTATTTCCAAGTAAAAATTGCCCGAACGATTCTACGTTGTTGAAAATGACGGGATAGGAAATATGTGGCAAAAATCTTGCAGCATTCCGAAAAAAAACGTATCTTGTAGATGAAGGGAACAGCCGGATTTATCCGGTCCTGCATCGCCCGTTTTCGCCGGGTACGAACGGAGTTCGGAACCGGGAGCACGGAAGTTCGAAGAACCGAAAAACGACGGGATGCAAAGATTTAATAAAAAATGTGGACCTCGTTGGAAATACGGTACTCCGAGTACCCGCATTTTAGGAAAGGTCTGAATTTTAATGCGGCCAGAGGATGCGAATAAATGTCCTTCGGATTCGATGCTGCGATTGTCAAACTGTTACATCGAAAGATATAATGGCCGAATAAATATATCACCTAAACAGCGATGATTATGAAAGATGAAAAATTAGTCGTGTTGAGAGAGTGGAACTCTGTCACCGAAGCCGAAATGGCCAAATCGATTCTGGACGGAGCCGGAATTTTTTCGACGATCCGCAACGAATATATGTCGGCGATCTATCCCATCGGCACGATGCCGGCACAGCTCGTGGTCAAGGAGGAAGATGCGAAGCGGGCTGCCGAATTGCTCGACAAAATGCCGTAATTTATTATTTTGCAGCTATTCAAGGAGTTCGGGAAGCTCTTAAAGAAGCCCCCGAATTCCTTATGAACGGCTCGGAACAACCTCTGTTGCTTGCGACTTTCGAACGGTTCGGAGAAGGGGCGAAACTGCGTACCGAAAACGTCGATTCATAGCTTCAGGTCCGGAGAACGAAGTCGTCGGAAATGAAACCGGCTTCGATAAGATCGGTCGAGCCGTGTCGGAGGATCCCTTATCGGTTCCATATGGCCCAGGCAGCTTCCGCCTGCCCTACGAGCATGTCGAGTCCGTTGCACGTGTGTGCTCCCCGTTGCGCTCCGTATTGCAGAAACAGCGTTTCGGCCGGGTTGTAGATCAGGTCGAAAAGATAGTGGGAGGGCGTGACGAAAGCGTACGGAATGCGGGGCGCCTCTTCGACATTCGGATGCATCCCGACTGGGGAGGCATTGATAATGAGCCGATGCGAACCGATTACTTCATCCGATACTTCGTCGTACGTATAATTTCCCGTTGCCGGATTCCGCGATACTAGATCGAACGGAATTTCCATCTGTGCCAATACATATTGCACGGCTTGCGACGCCCCGCCCGTGCCCAGTACCAATGCCCGTTCGGGACGCTCCCCGCCGAGAAATGTTTCGAGGGAGGCGCGAAGTCCCGTCACATCCGTATTATAACCCGTCAGACGTCTGCCTTCACAGCGCACGCAATTGACGGCCCCGATCATCCGGGTTTCCGGCGAAAGATCGTCCAGATAGGGTATGATCTGTTGTTTATAGGGAATCGTGACATTGAATCCCCGCAGTTCGGGCTGCGCTTCCAGCAAAGCGGGCAACTCCTCGATCGTTTTCAATTCGTAAAGGTCGTACCGGCAATCCGCAATGCCTTCGCGTGCGAATTTATCGGCGAAATACCGGGCTGAAAACGAGTGTCCCAGCGGGTAGCCTATCAGACCGTAGCGTTTCATAAGGTTTTAGTTTTGGGGAGCGGAGATTTTTTGAGCGACCCGCTTGCCGATGAATTCGATGACATAGATCAGAAGAAATCCTGCCAGCGCCAGTGCTACGGCCTGCCACAAGTGGGCATCGGTCTGACCGATCGCCTCGAAATGTCCCGGTGTAATGTTTTGTTCCACCAACGGGTGAACGGCACCCTGGGCATCCGTATAAGTTTCCACGACCTCTTTCCAGGGCCAGACTTTATTGAGCGATCCGACCATGAAACCCATGAGCAGGGAGATCGTCAGGTCGTGATGCTTGCGCAGCAGCCACGAAAGCAGGTGCGAAAAACTGATGATACCGGCGACGGCTCCGACTGCGAAAAGCAGCAGGACACCCAGCCGGAATTCGCTGACAGCCTGTAAAATGTATTGGTATTTTCCCAGCAGCAGCAGGATGAAGGCGCCTGAAATTCCCGGAAGAATCATCGCGCAGATGGCAACAGCTCCCGAAAGCATGATAAACCACCAGTCGTTGGGCGTTTGCGTCGGGGAGGCGATCGTGATCCAGAATGCCAGCGCGGTGCCGACAAGCAGTCCCAGTAGCGAAGTGAGGTTCCACTTCCGAATATCCCGGGCGACGAAAGCCGCCGAAGCGACGATCAGTCCGAAAAAGAAGGACCAGATTTCGATCGGGTGATGCGCCAGCAGGTAAGTCATCAACCGTGCCAGCGAAAAGATGGCGATACCGATACCCAGCAGTACGGAGAAGAGGAAACTGCCGTTGATGTGGCGCCAGAATTTCCTGAATTCGAACCGGCCGAGCAATTTCAACGCAGTCGGATTAAAACTTTTGATCGACTCGATCAGTTCGCTGTAAATTCCCGAAATAAAGGCGATCGTCCCGCCCGATACTCCCGGGACAACATCCGCCATTCCCATTGCGCAGCCTTTCAGCGCCAACAGCACGTATCTGAACATAATCCGCTCTAATAAAAAGTTAGGCAATTCATCTTTCAATGTACCTTTTGACAATTCCGAGAGGTGTCTATTCGCTGTTCCCGGTTGTATCGGTAATGCTCCTGCCCACAGATCCCTTCCCGGAAAGGACTTAAGGCGCTTTACTCCCAAAGAGGTACACTAAAGTATATAATCACGAAAAGTTATCTCGTTCGTCGAAAACACGACGTTTCGCAAAAACGGCATTATAATAACATCGCATAGGTATTGCCGTTTCCGGCGATGTTTTGCTTGTGCAAAGATAGTATATGCGGGAAACATCGCAAGATTTTTTCGGGATAAAACCCTGAAAAAATCCATCCCGAACGAAGATTTAATAATTCGTTAATAATACCGTTCGAGGATTCCGCCTCCGACGACCCGTTCCCCTCGGTACAAAACGACGGGCTGCCCGGCGGCCGGGGCCCACGCGGGATCCTCCAGTTCGATCCGAATCCCCGAAGCGGCAGGGAAGACCGCTGCGTATCCCTCGGGGTTGCGGCCGATGCCCCGGATCACCGCACGGATATCGCGGGCACCGAATACCTCGTCGCTCTCTATCAGGCGACATTCCCCGACTTCCAGCGTACGATGCAACAACAGCTTCTCTTCTCCGGCTACGATCCGGTTTGCCGCCGTGTCGATAGCGACCACCGCCCAGCCCGGCGGCAGGTCGAGGCCCTTTTTCTGGCCGATGGTGTAGAGGGCCGCCCCGTCGTGCGTGCCGAGCCGATGTCCGGCAGAGTCGATGATGGGGCCGGGCCGGAGCGCTTCCGTTTTATCCCGGCTTCGCAGGAAGTCGCGGCACGGGCGTCCCTCGAGAAAACAGACGCCCATACTCTCCCGACGGTCGGCGAGTTCTTCGACGATATTTCGTTTGATGACCGTTCCCATCGGAGTCAGCACCCGATCGAGGATCTCCTGCGGCAAGTCCCACAGGTAGTAGGACTGGTCCTTGCGGTTGTCGGCCGCACGGGTGACGTATCGTTTGCCGCCTGCGGAGGTAATGCGGAAATAGTGTCCCGTAGCGATGTGGCGAATCCCCAGTGCGTCGGCCTCTGCCGCAAGGCAGGGCCATTTGATCCGACTGTTGCAGCGCGTGCACGGAGCCGGGGTACACCCCCGGAAGTAACTGTCGGTAAAATAGTCCACCACCTCCCGTTCGAACCGCTCCCGCACCGACCGCATTCGCCAAGGAATACCGAGTGCTCCGGCACGCAGACGCGCCTTTTCCAACAATGCGGAATCGCCTCTCATGTCGAGCGTCAGAGCCGTTACATGATATCCGGCCGCCTGCAACAATCCGACGGCGGCGAAGCTGTCTATTCCGCCGCTGAAACCCAACAATACCCGATTATCCTTCATAAACTCCTGTCTTCATGAGAACCGGCTGCCGAAATTTCGGCAGCCGGTTCTGTCAAGCATATTCTTCCGGCTTCGGGTGTTCTTCTTCGAAGAATTCCGGTTTTTCCCGTTTAATGAACCCGATCACCTCTTCCAAGCCTTCGAGGAATTTGGAAAAATCCTCTTTGTAAAGGAATATTTTATGCCGGTCGTAACTGACCGTTCCATCCGGCGCCGTTTTCTTCCGGCTCTCCGTAATGGTAAGAAAATAATCGTTCGCACGCGTAGCGCGCACGTCCAGAAAATAGGTCCGCCGGCCGGCTTTTACGACTTTCGACAGGATCTGTTCGCCGAAATCTTCTCCGTCCGTGCGGAAGGTATTCAGAGCAGCCATACAAGGTAATATTTTGAGGGTTATTCGTTTGTTCCATACGTAAATATAAAACAAATTTCGTTTTCCTGCAAATTCTTGTCCGTGATTATATACTCTTTGGGCGTGCAGCGATTCAAACCCCTTCCGGGAAGGGAATTTCGGGGCAGGCCGAATTATAAACTCAATTACGAGTCGTGAATACGCGACTCTCGGAAATAACGTGATGCAACCGCTTATTGCCGCTCATGCTGCGCTTCCAGGAGCGGCAGCCCCTCTGCCTCCCAGTTTTTCAGCAAATTGAGCGCCCGGATGAAGTCGGCATCATCCCTTGCGTGCAATATCCGCAGCAGAGCTTCCCGGTCGAAAAGCCGCTCTGCCAGCAATGCTTTGAGCAGGCGCCTGGTCCCCGCTTCGACATCGGAATCTTCCGCCGGAGGTGTTACGCCCTGTTCCAGTCCCAGTCCGATCAACTCCTCATACATTTCATCGGGAACTTCGAACCGCTCCTCGAACGATGCGAACTCCGGATAATCCCGTTCCAGGGCTGTCCGGTTGCGGTCCAGGTAGCGCTGCATAAATTCAGGAAAGATATTTTTCCGCAGCAGGGCGTTCAGATAAGATGCCTGCACCGTATCCTGTATTACGCACACGTCGGGCGCTATGCCTCCGCCGCCGTAAACTGTCCGGCCCGTGCGGAGTGTCCGGTAGGCCGGCGACGGAATCGTGTCGGGCAGCGGATGAGTTCGGTAAGCCGTGCGATCCCCGCCTTTGACGTAAGGACGTTGAATTTCCCGGCCCGAAGGCGTATGATAGCGGGCGACGACCAGACGCAGGGCCGACCCGTCCGGAAGCAGATATTGGCGCTGCACCAACCCTTTTCCGAAGCTGCGGCGCCCGACGATTACCGCGCGGTCCCAGTCCTGCAGCGCTCCGCTCACGATTTCACTGGCCGACGCCGACCGTTCGTCGATCAGGACGATGAGCCGCCCTTCGGCCGGAAATACCGGATTCCGGCGGGCGGAATGGACTACGGACGGTACGCTGCGGCCTTCGGTCGAAACGATCCGCGAGCCTTTGGGCAGGAAAAAGCCGGACAAAGCGATCGCCTGATCCAACAGTCCTCCGCCATTGCCCCGAAGATCGAGAATCAACTCCTTCGGACGGTCCAGCTCTTCGTAAGCCCGCTGCACCTCCCGCATGGTGGTCTGACCGAAACGGATCAGTTTGATGTATCCCACCGCAGAATCGACGCGGTAGGCCAGCTCGACGGAGGGGAGAGGTATTTCCCGTCGGACGATTTCGTACAGAATCGGTTGGCAGACTCCTCGTCGAATCACTAGGATTTTTACTTTCGATCCGGCATCTCCCCGCATGACGGAGATGAGCTCGGAGGCCGGGATCTCCTTCACGGTGCGTCCGTCCACCCGGACGATCCGGTCGTCGGGACGGATGCCTGCTTCTTCGGCGGCCCCTCCCGACAGGAGGGAGGTTACGACCAGCGAATCACGGATCCATTGGGTCTGAATGCCTATTCCTCCGAACTTACCCCGATAGAGGCTCCAGAATTCAGCCATCTCCGCAGCCGAGGCATATTCGGTATGGGGATCGAGTTGCTGTACCATGCTGCGGATCGCCTCCTCGACCAGCGGCGCCATATCGACCGAATCGACATACATCTTGCGGATATATTCGTAAGACCGCTCCAGCTTGGCGAGCGACCGTCGCTGTGCCCGGTCGGGCCGGGAAACGGCGATATCGGCCGTCCGGAACGATGATAATCCCGCCACGGCCAGCAACAGCCCGAAAAACCACATGCTCCGCTTCATATCGAATTACATGATTGCATATTTTTCCGTCCGGCGTCCTCCCAAGCAGGTACCGCGAAACACCGGGAAATGATTTCCGACTGCGAGCAGGGAGGAAAGGCGTGAACCCCGTCTTCTTTCCGGCGATTCGGTAGAGCCATAGATACCGCCTCGGATGCACCCACATTCGGAACGGGGCGTATCCGCCGATAACTCTGCTCTCTCAACTACCGCCGGGGCGGCTATTCCGCGTCCGCTCGGACAGGCGCTTCGGATTATCTATAACTAATTATCTAACGGAGTGCTTCGGCCAGTCGGGTGAACGGCACCTGGGTCTGTTCGCCGGAGGTCATATCCTTGATCGTCGCCACCCGTTCTTCCAGTTCCCGGCTGCCGACGATTACCACGCAGGGGATTCCCCGGCGATTGGCATACTCCATCTGTTTTTTCATCTTTCCGTTTTCGGGATATATCTCCGCCGGAATACCTGCGGCACGCACCTCCTGCAACCGCTTCGCCCAGATTGGCGAACATCACCCGGGCCGCACAGCCCAGATCGGCCGGGAAGAGTCCGAGGCCGGTCATCACGTCGTAGATGCGGTCCGCACCGAACGAAATGCCGACACCCGACATGTTCGGCATTCCGAAGATGCCCGTCAGGTCGTCGTAGCGTCCGCCGCCGCAGATCGACCCGATGGCGAAATCGAGCGCCTTGACTTCGAAAATCGCTCCCGTATAATAATTGAGTCCCCGGGCCAGCGAGAAGTCGAGCTCGATCGGCAGCTCCCCCCCCAGCCGGTTCACGTACCCGAAGATCGTTTCCATCTCGGAAATGCCTTCCAGTCCGACAGCCGAGGCGCCAATGACATCTCGCAACACAGCCAGTTTCCGTTCATTATCGCCTGTCAATTCGAGTATCGGTTGCAGCTTTTCGATCGCATCGGAGCCGATGCCGCGTTCCGTCAATTCAGCCTTGACAGCCTCCAATCCGATCTTTTCCAGCTTGTCGATGGCGACCGTAATGTCGATCATCTTGTCCGCATGTCCGATGGTTTCAGCAATGCCGTACAGAATCTTGCGGTTGTTTACCTTCAGCGATACGTTAATTCCGAGCGTCCGGAAAACCCGTTCCACGATCTGTATGAGTTCCACTTCGCACAGCAGCGATCGGGTGCCGATGACATCCACGTCGCACTGGTAAAACTCCCGGTAGCGGCCTTTCTGCGGACGGTCGGCCCGCCAGACCGGTTGTATCTGGTAGCGTTTGAACGGGAAGGCGATTTCGCTCTGGTGCTGCACCACATAACGGGCAAAAGGCACCGTCAGGTCGTAACGCAATCCCTTTTCGCAAATTCGGGAGGCCGTGCGCAACTCTTCGTCATTCAGTCCGGCGGCGTAATCCCCCGAATTGAGGATTTTGAAAAGCAGTTTGTCGCCTTCGTCGCCGTATTTGCCCAGCAGGGTGGAGAGGTTCTCCATCGCAGGCGTTTCGAGCGGGCCGAAGCCGAAGGTGCGGAAAACGTCCCGGATTTTGTCGAAAATATATTGGCGGCGCATCATCTCCAGCGGGGAGAAGTCGCGTGTGCCCTTGGGTATGGAGGGTTTTTGTGCCATTTTATTCCACCAGTTTTCTGTATTTTACACGATGGGGCTGCGTATCGCCGCCCTGCGCTTTCTTCCACTCCTCGTATTCGCTGTACGAACCTTCGTAGAAGACCACTTTCGAATCGCCTTCGAAGGAGAGGATGTGCGTGGCGATACGATCGAGGAACCAGCGGTCGTGGGAGATCACGACGGCGCAGCCGGCGAAATTCTCCAGACCCTCCTCCAGCGCACGCAACGTATTGACGTCGATGTCGTTGGTCGGCTCGTCCAGAAGCAGCACATTACCTTCCTCCTTGAGTGCGAGGGCCAGGTGCAGGCGGTTGCGCTCGCCGCCCGACAGCATGCCGCACTTCTTCTCCTGATCGGCGCCCGTGAAATTGAACCGGGCCACGTAAGCGCGGGCATTGACCTGGCGGTTGCCCAGCATAATCAGGTCGGTACCCTGCGAAATCACCTCGTAAACGGTTTTTTCCGGGTCGATGGACTTGTGCTGCTGATCCACGTAGGCCAGTTTGACCGTCTGACCGACAGTGAAAGTTCCCGAAGTAGGCTGTTCGAGTCCCATGATCATCCGGAAGAGGGTAGTCTTGCCCGTACCGTTGGGGCCGATCACACCGACGATACCGGCAGGCGGCAGCGAGAAGTTCAGTCCCTCGTACAGCACCCGGTCGCCGAAGGCTTTCGATACGTCGTGCGCCTCGATCACCACATCGCCCAGACGCGGGCCGTTCGGGATGAATATTTCGAGCTTTTCCTCCTTCTGTTTGGTATCTTCGTTCATCAGCTTGTCATAGGCCGACAGACGGGCTTTCGACTTGGCGTGACGTCCGGAGGGGGACATACGCACCCACTCCAACTCGCGTTCGAGGGTCTTGCGACGCTTCGATTCCTGCTTCTCCTCCATAGCCATACGGGTCGTCTTCTGCTCCAGCCAGCCCGAATAGTTACCTTTCCAGGGAATACCTTCGCCGCGGTCGAGTTCCAGAATCCAGCCGGCCACGTTATCCAGGAAATAGCGGTCGTGCGTCACGGCGATCACCGTGCCCTTATATTGTTGCAGGTGCTGCTCCAGCCAGTCGATCGACTCGGCGTCGAGGTGGTTGGTCGGCTCGTCCAGCAGCAAGACGTCCGGCTGCTGCAAAAGCAGGCGGCACAAGGCCACGCGGCGGCGTTCGCCGCCCGAGAGTACCTTGACGCTCTGATCCGGGTCGGGACAGCGCAGGGCATCCATCGCACGCTCCAGTACGCTGTCCAGCTCCCAGCCGTTCACGTGGTCGATCTGTTCGTACAGTTCGCCCTGACGCTCGATAAGTCGGGCCATCTCTTCGTCGTCCATCGGCTCGCAGAGTTTCTGGTTGATCTCCTCGTACTCCTTCAGCAGGGCTACGGTCGAGGCGCAGCCCTCTTCGACCACTTCGCGCACGGTCTTGGCATCGTCGAGTTTGGGTTCCTGTTCCAGGTAACCGACCGTATAACCGGGCGAGAAGACCACTTCACCCTGGAAATTCTTGTCGATACCCGCGATGATCTTCATCAGAGTCGATTTACCCGAGCCGTTCAGACCGATGATACCGATCTTGGCGCCGTAGAAGAACGAGAGGTAGATGTTGTTGAGAACTTTTTTCTGGTTGGTGAAGGTCTTGCTTACGCCGACCATCGAAAAGATGATTTTTTCGTCTGCCATATTTTTCTTTTTGAATTATTTGCGGAGTTACACCGGAATAACGCAGGTCGCGCTACAAGCCAACCTGTTTCGACTTGTCCGAAACGCGATCTGTCCGGGTCCGAATCTATTTGGGAACAAAGATAACGCAAACCGGGCGGAGCGCCAAATTTATTTGTTCTCCGCAGAAATACGGCTTTTCCGCAAAGGCACGCGAACAAATCGCAGTGCGACCGTTGCCCTCTTGTTGAAAAACTACAACGGAATGCCTGTGGCATAACTGGTGCTTTCGCCCGGATCGAAGTTTACGGGAAAAGAGATCAGATACCGGCAGGGATGCCCCATTTCGAGAAGCGGCGTCCATTGTCCCGATGTGTCGAGAATCAGTTTCTGCACGTGTTCCGTCAGTGCAGGATGAGGTGATTCCGATGCGCCGACCAAAGTGATTGTGCCGTCAGGCTCTATATAGAACTCGACACGTACGGTGCCGTACACACCCGCTTCGTACAACTTCGTATCATATACGAGATTTCGGTTCAAATATTCGCGGAAAGCCATCAATCCGTCCTTTTTACCCCGGAATGTCGGCTTGACGAAAGCTCCCGGCAGGAAATTCATATTGATCAGCATTTTTCGCACATACGGGATTTTTCGGCCGTCCTTGTATGCCGGGGTGAAAGGGTTCAATTCCGATAATGCCGTATTCAACAGCTCCCGGCTGCGCTGGGTCGGATTGAATCGCACTCCGCCCAGCGAATCGGGATATTGTACATCGACGCAGCGTCCCAGCGTGTCTATCGTAAACTTCATAAGCAATTCATGCGAGAGTTCTTCGATTCGGTAGCCGTCCCGCTTCATGACTTTCGTCACCTTCTTCTCGAATTGTTTGCGAAAAACATCCGGGTCGTCCGACCCTGCATATCGCGGCGGAATAATCTGCGCTGCTGCCGGCAAACTTATCAGGCAATGAGAGAAATTATTTTTCTCATAATGTAAATGTTTTATCTTAACCTGAAATCGACCGGAAGCACAAACTTCTGTCGGACGGGAGCGCCAAAATAGAGCGCGGGTATCCATTTGCCGGAAGTCGATAAAATAATTTTCTTAACACGATAACTCATTTTCGGATGCGGCGATTCCAATACTTTATCGATTTCGACGGAACCGTCCGTATTGACAATAAAGACGATGATTACCCGGCCGGAAACACCCCATGGCCGAAGCTCTTCGGGATATTCAACTCTTTTTGCAATATATTTTTCAAACACAGTCAAATCATTCGGCTCGCTCTTTTTAAAACAAGCCGGGGTAGTTACTTCAGGGATATAGGCAAAATTGTATTCCATCGTCTGTCGGTAAGGAACTTTTTCGCCCCTTTCCGTCGCGGGCTGAAAAGAATCGATTCCGGCCAACGCCGTGCGAAGCAACTCCAATGTCCGTTCTTTCACGATAATCGTTTGGCGGCGACAGGTGTCGGGAATTTCCAGATCGATGCAGCGTCCCAGCGTATCGATGGTAAAATTCATCCAGAAGTAGTGAATAAGGTCATCAGGAGTATAGCCGTCGCTATAGTAAACCTCAGTCACACGTTCCATAAGCGCTTGCCGGAACAGCTGAACATCGTCCGAACCTTGAAATAGGGGAGGAGTGGTTTGGGCCTCCGCAATCGTGCACGAAAAACAGGATAAAAACAAGAGCAGGATCTTTTTCATGGGAATTGGGTATAATATTTGATTAAAAATACGACATAATTCGTCGCGGTCCAAATATTCCTGCGGCAAAATGCAACGGATATAAAAAATTCCAATGCGAACATAAGAAATAAATAACGGTTATCGATGGCTTTTCCCGTTCGTTTATCGTATATTTGTAGAGAGAAATCAACCACACAAACAAATAAATTATTTTCAGTATGAGCAAAAGTGTTAAAGGTACCAGGACGGAGCAGAACCTGCTCAAAGCATTTGCCGGCGAGAGCCAGGCACGGACTCGTTATACGTTTTTCGCAAGCGTAGCCAAGAAAGAGGGTTACGAGCAGATCGCAGGTGTTTTTGCGGAAACTGCGGATCAGGAAAAAGAGCATGCGAAGCGTTTCTTCAAATTCCTCGAAGGCGGGGATCTGGAGATTACGGCCAGTTATCCGGCCGGCCGGATCGGCACCACGGCTGAAAACCTGCTGGCGGCAGCCAAAGGGGAGAACGAGGAGTGGGACGTGCTCTATCCCGACTTCGCCAAAGTAGCCGAAGAGGAGGGCTTCCCCGAAATCGCCAATGCATTCAAGCAGATTTCCAAAGTCGAGGCGGAGCATGAGCGCCGTTATCTGAAGCTGTTGAGCCGCATTACGGACGGCAACTTCTTCAAGCGCGACGGCAAGATCTGGTGGCAGTGCCGCAATTGCGGATTTATCTGCGAAGCGGAGGAAGCGCCGAAAATCTGCCCGGCATGCCAGCACCCGCAGGCATACTTCGAACCCAAGAAAGACAACTATTAACGGAGTTCTTTTATCGAACGAGCCCGGATCCGTTCAGCGGATCCGGGCTTTTTATACAATCCAGGGCTTTTTTCGGTTGGACAGGTCGTACCGGAGATATGCGGATGAAAAGCGATAATAAGGCATTATCCACCGAAACGGGAACGGAAAATCCAAAATGGAAACGGTTACAACCCCAACAGGAGGCGGGTATCCGTCATGAATCGCTCGTACCGCAGCCGTGAATCGGCCGGCATGGAGAGGGTGTCGCCGACCTCCGAAGGGGTGATCCGGTAGCCGGGTGTCAGGACCCACACCGGCGTCAGTTCGAGCGAGTAGCGCAGCGAACCGTCGGGAGAACGGGTTACCTCGACGGTCGCCACGATTCCGCCGTCGCAATAACGCTTCCGCTGGTTGGACACGAAATTACCGAGCGAATAGAGTACGATCCCGTTACTGTCCTGTTCGTAAGGCTGTACGACATGCGGGTGGCTGCCGACAATCAGATCGACCCCGTGTCTTCGCAGAAACCCGGCCAACTGCCGCTGCACCTTGTTCGGTCGACGTTCGTATTCGTTGCCCCAGTGCATGCAGGCGATCACGCAATCCACGCCGTCGTGCTCGACCGCCGCCAGGTCCGCGGCGATCCGCACCGTGTCGATGGGATTGACCGACAATCCGGAAGGGACCGGAAGACCGTTCGTACCGTAGGTGTAGTTCAGCAGGGCGAAACGTATGCCGCCCGCTTCGAAACGGAGCGGATGCCTCGCCCGGAAATCCGAGCTGTCCAGAAAAACGCCCGTATGTTCGATGCCGTGCCGGTCGAGTTCCCGGATCGTCGTACGGATGCCTTTCGATCCGCCGTCGCAGCAGTGGTTGTTGGCCAGTACGGTAATGTCCACGCCCAGGGAGTCGAGTGCCTCGGCCAAAGCCGCAGGGGAGCGGAAGCAGGGGTAACCCGTATAGGGTCCGGATTCGGAAAGGGTGGTTTCGAGATTGACGATCGCTGCATCGGCCGCACGGAAGCGCTCCCGCACCCAGTCGAAAGAGGCATTGAAATCGAAATCGCCTTCCGGCGTACGCGCTGCGGTGAGCTGGGGCGTATGCTGCATCAGGTCCCCGGCGAAGACCAGCCGGGCACGCCGTACCTCCGGGAGGGATGGCTTGGAAGGTATGTCGATTTCGGCTGTCCGGCTCCGATGCGACAGCGTGTGGGAGCAACAGACGTAAAGGGCGCCGGCTGCAGACAATCCGATGATTGTCAGAACGATGATTTTCGAAAATTTCTCCATTTCCCGTCAAAAATACGATACGGGGCAGAATTATCCAAAAAACTCCGTAGATTTGCGTCGGCGTTGATGGGCGCATTCCGAAAATAGATTGTTATGAATAATTTGCGAGGTGTGCTGTATGCCGTCGTTTCGTCGGCTACGTTCGGGTTGATCCCGCTGTTTTCGATTCCGCTGCTGCAAGGAGGTATGTCCTCCCCGGCGATCCTGTTCTACCGCTTCGGACTGGCCGCCGCGATGATGGGGCTGATCGCCCTTGCGACCCGGCGGCCGCTTCGTATTACGTGGCCGCAAACCGGCACGCTGTTGCTTCTGGGTGCGATGTATTCCGTGACGGCCCTCGGGCTGTTGCGTTCTTACACCTACATTCCCAGCAGTGTGGCCACGACGATCAACTTTCTATACCCGCTGGGCGTGGCGATCGTGATGACGCTGTTTTTCCGCGAAAAAAATTCCGTCTGGCTGCTGGTTGCGATCCTCATCTCACTGGTGGGTGTGGCGCTGCTTTCGTGGGGCGATATCGGCGGTCCGCAGAGCGACCGTGCCATCGTCGGCGTCGGGTTCGCGGGAGCGACCGTGCTGACCTACACGATCTATATCGTCGGTGTGAAAAAAAGCCGTATTTCCCGGCTCGATCCGATGATCCAGGCTTTTTATGTCCTGCTTTTCAGCGCCTGCTTCTTCCTCGTGTACGCTCTGTCCACGACCGGTGCTCCGCTGCCCGGCAAGTGGCATCTCTGGCAAAACCTCCTGTTACTGGCCCTGGTGCCGACCGTCGTATCCAACCTGACGCTCGTTCTAGCAATCAAGGAGATCGGTTCTACGATGACATCGATCCTCGGTTCGATGGAGCCGCTGACGGCAGTACTCGTCGGGGTGCTGCATTTCGGGGAGAAGTTCGGCCTCGACAGTGCCTCGGGCCTGATACTGATTATCACGGCGGTCATCATCGTCATTCTTCAGGCCAAGAAAAAGGAACATCCGCAAACCCTCCCGCACGAAAGCATCCATTAGCTTCGGCAGTAACGGCTGCGGAGGAAACCTTCCGACAAGGAGCGACGGACTACCGCTCCTTTTTTTCAGGCCGCTTGGGAAACCACCCTTTTTCGACCCGCTTGCGCTGTTCGAACAATTCGCCGATACTCCAGAACGAAGAGGCGCCCCAGACTGCCAACAGGGTGGACCAGACGATGTTTTCGACCAGTACGGAACCGATGACCGCCGCGATTCCCATCAGGAGGAAAATCCACCAGATCCGCACTCCGAAATAGTATTCGCCTTTAGTCACCAGCGGATGAAAAATACCGATGATGAGAAATGTGGCGACACCGATTACGATGCCGGCCAGATGATATTCCATCAAAAATTCCATAGTTCAACTCTTCTTTGTTTTTCCGAACAAAATACGTGCCCCGTCGGAAAGACAGACACGGAACACGCTGCAGGAAATGTCCCGTCGATGAGCAGTTCGTTCGCTGCAAAGATACGATTAAGCCGAGGGCAAAAACAAATTTATTTGTACTTTGCCGAGGCGGAGTATCTAAGACGAAGTCAAAGATTGGGATCAAGCCGAGATTTTATTTGCATTTTGCCGAAGCGGGATGGAGTCAAAGATACGGAAAGCCGAGAGAAAACGGGAACTTGTTCACAGGTTTCCGAGGCGCATTCTATCTTCTACAAAGATAGAGAAAGGAAGAGCAATTGTGCGGGCTCGCACGTAAAGATTTCCGGGCCAAAATCCTATCCGTCGCCCTCAAAATATAATCCCCGGCAAAACAAAATTGGTTTGTTCGACCGGGGTGTTATATCGAGATGCGCTGCCTAACGCCGGTATTTGAGCCGCAGGCTGTTGGCTACCACGCTAACGCTGCTCAACGCCATGGCTGCCCCGGCGATCATCGGGTTCAGCAAAAAGCCGCTGACAGGGTAGAGCGCCCCGGCAGCGACCGGTATGCCTACGAGGTTGTAGATAAAGGCCCAGAAGAGGTTCTGGCGGATCGTTCGAACCGTCTGCTTGGAAAGCCGAATCGCCTCCGGAATCTTCCGGAGGTCGGACGAGATGATGGTCATCTGCGCCACGTCCATCGCAATGTCGCTGCCCCCGCCCATAGCGATACTCAAGTCGGCCTGAGCCAGCGCTGCACTGTCGTTGATGCCGTCGCCCGCCATCGCCACCTTATGACCGAGGGTTTGCAGACGCTTGACGAACGCGGCCTTGTCCTGCGGAAGTATTTCGGCCTCGAAATTCCGGATGCCTGCCTTTTCCGCAATATGACCGGCCGCAGCCCGGCTGTCGCCCGTCAGCATATAAACGTCGATCCCGGCGGCTTGCAGTTCGCGCACGGCCTCTACGGAGCTATCCTTGATGCGGTCGGCGATCGCCGCGACAGCCAGGGCTTGCTCCGAATCGGCGAACCAGACGATGCTCTTGGCTTCTGCCGACAACCGCTGCGCTTCGATATTCAACTCTTTGCCGACGACGATTCCCTGCTCGTCGAGCAGCCGGCGGCTGCCGGCGAAGTAACGCACGCCATCGACCGTACCTTCTATGCCTTTTCCGGTAAGGCTTCCGAATCGTTCGACGTTCAGCGTCGGCACACCTGCAAAATAGTGCACGACGGCATCGGCAAGCGGATGTTCCGAGAGTTTTTCCAGGCTGAAAAAGACGGCTTTCGCCCGGTCGTCCCCGTTCGCCCAAACAATGTCGGTAACGACGGGTTTCCCTTCGGTCAGTGTACCCGTCTTGTCCAGCACTACCGTGTCGATTTTTCCGGCCGTCTCCAGACTTACGGCGTCCCTGATCAGAATTCCTTTCTCGGCCCCTTTGCCGATGCCGACCATGACGGCCGTCGGAGTAGCCAGTCCCAATGCACACGGACAGGCGATAACCAGTACGGTCACAGCTGCCAGGATTCCGTGCGTCATGCCTCCCGACGGATCGAAAACCAGCCACAGGACGAAAGAGAGCAGGGCGATGCCGATGATCGCGGGGACGAATATGCCGGCGATTTTGTCCGCCAGCTTTTGCACGGGAGCCTTGCTGCCCTGCGCCTCCTGAACCATGCGGATGATCTGAGCCAGCATCGTCGCGGCTCCGACCTTCTCCGCCCGAAAGCGGAAGCTGCCCTTCTGGTTGATCGTTCCGGCGAAAACTTTCGTTCCGGGCTCCTTATGCACGGGAAGCGGTTCGCCGCTCAACATGCTTTCATCGACATAGGAATCGCCTTCGCAAACCGCACCGTCCACGGCGATCTTCTCCCCGGGCCGAACGGCCAAGAGATCGCCGACCCGGATGCGGCTGATCGGAATCTCCGTCTGCGTACCGTCCGCAGCGACGACGATCGCATTTTTAGGTTGCAGACCGATCAGCTTTTTCAGCGAAGCGGTCGTATCGCCTTTGGCCTTCTCTTCGAGCGTGCGCCCCAACAGGATGAAGGCGATGATCACCGCCGCAGCTTCGAAATAGACGTGAGGTTCCACTCCCCGCGAGAGCCAGAACTCCGGAAAAACGAGGTTGAACAGACTGAACAGATAGGCGATGCCCGTACTCAATGCGACCAGCGTATCCATCGTGGCCGTACGGTGGCGCAACTGCTGCCAGGCATTCACGAAAAATCCGCGTCCCAGCCAGAAGACGACCGGAGCGGACAACAGCGCCATAATCGCACCGCCGTAGGGCATATCCATAAAGAACATACCGATCACGACCACCGGAATCGCCAGCACGACAGCCCAGAAAGCCCGCCGTTTCAGGTCCCGGTACCGCTCCCGGTTCATCCGCTCCAACTCGTCAGGCGTGTCGTCATCCGAATCGGCGAGCATATCGTAACCGCCCTCCTGCACGGCTTGCCGGAGTCTTTCCGGCGAGGTCTGCATCGTGTCGTATTCAACCGCTGCGGTCGAAGCCGCCAGATTGACGGAAGCCGCGACGACGCCCGTCTGGGCATTGAGAATTTTTTCCACACGTGCGGCACATCCGGCGCAGTGCAGCCCCGCAAGGGGAAAAGTCCGTTTTACATATTTACCTTTCGACATACTTTTTGATTTTTTTTACAGACAGGGACGAGCACGGAATATCCGCAAAACGCCCTTCGTGTCCTTTCGATACAAAGATCGGGACAAAAAGGGCGGAAGGCGTTATATAATTCCGGATACTATTTACAAGATTTCGGAACGACCGGCGGACTACACCTTGTCCAGCGGTTTGCGACGATTCTCGCCGATCTTCCGGAAATGGCTGGGCGTAAGTCCCGTCACCTTCTTGAACTGGGCGCTCAAGTGGGCCGTACTCGAATAGTTCAGCTTGTCGGCAATCTCGCCGAGCGACAGCTCGCCGTAAACCAGCAATTCCTTCACCCGTTCGATTTTCTGTGCGATGAAGTATTGTTCGATCGTCGTGTTTTCGATCTCCGAAAACAGCGAACTCACAGCCCCGTAATCCTGATGCAACCGGTCCGCGATATAATCCGAGAGGTTGGTCCGCAAAGCGGCGTCCTTCTCCCGCACCAGCTCGATGACCGTATTCTTCACCCGCTCGACGGTCTGCTTGCGGCGGTCGTCGATCAACTCGAACCCGACGGCGCGGAGCGCTTCGTCCAACTCCTTTCTCCGCTCGGCAGTCAGTTCTGCGGGCAGCACGGCTTCGCCGAGAACGACCGACGAGGCCTCGATCCCCGCCTGCCGCAAAATATCGCGCACGACCAGAATACAGCGGGGACAAACCATATTCTTAATGAAGAGTTTCATCGGCAACGGAAAGAATTTGTCGGTGACAAAGATACGATTAAGCCGAGTGTAAAAGCAAATTTTATTTGCATTTTGCCGAGGCGGAGTATCTACGACGAAGTCAAAGATTGAGGAAAAGCCGAGGCATATCGGCAGGTTGCGGTAGAGCAGGTCGATATTCGGTGGATCGAAATATACAATCAAAAAATAAATGACACTTGACAGGCTTGCATAACTGTCGATTTTTATTTAATTTAGTCATAAAAAGATGGTTTTATACTATGTATGACGCCTTTATTTGATACTATAACGCTTTCTATGATAAAACGACTTACTCTCTGCTTCCTTCTGACCTGTTTGTATGTTCCCTGTTTTTCCCAGGAACGCTTCGTTGTCCGGGGCCGTATTCTCGATGCGGAATCCGCTCCGGTTCCTTATTGTTCGGTCAGCATTCTCGAATCGCGCGACTCCACGGTCCTCGGAGGCGCCGTTTCCGACACGGAAGGCCGTTACAGCCTGCATTTCGAACAGGCGGGCCGCTATCTGCTCTGCTACGACCATCTGGCCTACGAATCCTGCTACCGAACGGTAGAGGTTCCGGAGGCGCAAACCCTGCCCGATGTGATTCTACGTCCGGCCAGCCGACATATCGACGAGGTGGTCGTGGTGGCCCGAAATACCGAATACAGGGCAGGCCGCTACGAAGTCAATATGTTGGGTAATCCGATCGTCCGCAACCGGTCCGTGATGCAGGTGCTGGATCTGCTACCGGGCCTGCGGGTTTCCGATAATACCTTGTCCATCAAGGGAACGCCGGTATCGGTCGTCTATATCGACGACCGGTTGGTGACGGATCTCGGGGAGCTTTCCGCCCTTCGTGCCGAAGACGTGAAAAGCGTGGAGGTCCAGAACAAGACGGGAGCGGCCTATTCCGCCACGACTTCTGGCGGTATCGTCCGTATCCGGCTCAAGAAACTCGCCGCAGGCAGTTTTTACGGCAACGTATCTCCCTCTGCGTCCGTTTCCCGCGACGGATATTCTACGGGACTCGCCCTGCCGTTCTCGGCCCAGTGCGGACGATTGGGAATATATAACTATGTGTCGGGTTCCTATGGGGAGAACGAAACGCTCGACCGCACCTATTCCGAATTTCGCAATTCGGGATACTCGCTCAACTCGGAGGACCGGGGGCGAATCACCTTCCGGAATATCCGCGAACTTCTGAGCCTGGTTTACAAGATAAACGACCGCCATTCGATCGGTCTCGGGGGACAGATTTTCATGGGAGCGAGCGACCCGTCCAATACGGTGCACACGACCTCTGCGGGATTGGCCTGGGGCGATGTGCAGTCGCAGATGCCCGAAGCCGGATATACGCTCTACCGCTACGGGGGCACGCTCTACAACCGGCAGTATCAGGGGTCGCTGAATTATATCTTCCGTTTCGACACGTTGGGTTCCCGGCTCTCTTTCAAGGCCGACTACCTGCACCAGAACGTCGATCGGAATTACGACTACGACACGCGCGATTTTTCCCGGCCGGAGGATGCGGAACCCTTCTCCACGGAGTTGCGGCGCGAGCGCTACAAGCTGCTGGGACATCTGTTCGCGTCCCGGCTCGACCTGAACAAGAATTTTTCG
>ENA-ORRO01000339-ORRO01000339.1-human-gut-metagenome-genome-assembly--contig:-NODE-339-length-41358-cov-6.710699_pt1 | contig 41358 bp, 34 predicted proteins | sample MGYA00242176_ERZ509136 | MGnify/ENA primary metagenome ERZ509136 (study PRJEB26280, sample SAMEA2338644) | human gut metagenome | biome: human gut; feature: human-associated habitat; material: faeces...
ATCTTCCATAGATTTCGCGTGTGTTTGTCGTCGCCTTCTTCTTGCTCGAGCTTCCGCTTCCCTTGCTCGTCGTCGTCGATACGCTCGTTCCGCTGCTCTCCAGCCTTTTCTAAACGTGGTGAAGAAGAAAATTACGGGAACGCTGCCGCGCACCCACGCGGCGGCGCTTGCCCCGAAAGAGGGTGATCCTCTTTGAATTTTATCTGGGATAAACTCACGGAATGGATTCGGGAGCTGCTCATCGAGGGTATTATGAATAACCTGACGGGGCTGTTCGACCAGGTGAATACCCAAATCTCCGGCATTGCCGACAACGTAGGCAAGACCCCGCAGCAATGGAACGGCAGCATTTTCTCCATGATTCAAGGTCTTTCGGATCATGTGGTCGTCCCCATTGCGGGCGCGATCCTTGCCGTCATCGCAACGCTCGAACTCATTCAGATGATCATCGACAAGAACAACTTTCACGATTTCGATACGTTCATCATCTTCAAATGGGTGTTCAAAACCGCCGCGTCGGTGCTGATCGTCTCCAACACATGGAACATCGTCATGGGCATCTTTGAAGCCGCGCAAAGTGTGGTCAGCCGGGCGTCCGGGCTCGTCATGTCGGGCGCACAGTTGTCCATTGAAAGCGCAATTACGGGCATCGAAGCGCGTCTGGCCGATATGGAGCTGGGCGCACTTTTCGGTCTCTGGTTTCAGACGATGCTCATCGGTTTTACCATGTGGGCGCTGGTGATCTGCATCTTTGTCATTACCTTCGGCAGAATGATCGAAATCTATCTTGTCACGTCTATCGCACCCATCCCTATGGCTACGATGGTTTCCCGCGAATGGGGGCAGACAGGTCAAAATTACCTGCGCACCCTGTTTGCGCTGGGTTTCCAGGCTTTCATGATGATCCTGTGCGTGGCGATTTATGCCGTTCTGGTGCAGAATATCGCCGTCACCGCGGATGTATCCGTCGCCATCTTTACCTGTATGGGATATACCGTGCTTCTCTGCTTCGCGCTGTTCAAGACCAGCAGCCTGTCCCGCAGCGTGTTCGGCGCACATTAAAAGGAGGAATTGATTGGCTTATGTACCCGTACCGAAAGACCTGACGCACGTCAGGCAGAAGGTACTTTTCAATCTCACCCGGCGGCAGCTCGTCTGCTTCCTTGGCGGTGCGCTTGTCGGCGCGCCGCTTTTCTATCTGCTCAAGCCATATGTGGCTTCAAGCGCTGCCTCGCTCGTCATGGTGCTGGTGATGATCCCGTTCATCCTGCTGGGCGTATATGAAAAAAACGGCGAACCGCTGGAAGTCGTGCTGAAGCATTTCTTCACCGCCACGTTCCTGCGCCCGAAAAAACGTCCGTATCAGAGCGAAAATCTGTATGACGCACTGGAACGGCAGAGCGCACTCCAAAAGGACGTTGCCCAAATTGAGAAAAAGAAGAAGCGCAAAAAGCTCTCCCGCGAGGAAAAGAAGCTGATCCGCACCAAAATCAAAGAAGCGGATCGCCGTCAGGAAACGCCGCATACCGCGCAGAAAACCGTCCCCTATCAGCGCATGTACCCGGACGGCATCTGCCGCGTCACGGATACGCGCTATACGCGGACGATTCAGTTTCAGGATATCAACTACCAGCTCTCTCAAAACGAGGACAAGCAGGCGCTCTTTGACGGCTGGTGCGATTTTCTGAATTACTTCGACCCGTCGATTCACTTCCAGTTCAGCTTCTTTGATTTGGCGGCAAACCCGAAAGTCTTTGAGCAGCGCATCGACATTCCCGCGCAGAACGATGACTTTGACAGCATCCGCGCCGAGTATGCAAACATGCTGCGCAGCCAGCTCGCCAGGGGCAACAACGGCTTGCAGAAACAAAAATACCTGACCTTCGGCATTGAAGCGGATTCCTACAAAGCCGCCAAGACCCGTCTGGAACGCATCGAACTGGATTTGCTGAACAACTTCCGCAAGCTCGGCGTGCAGGCAAAGGCCCTCGACGGCAAAGCGCGGCTGGAGCTGATGCACGGCATCTGTCACATGGATACGCGGGAGCCGTTCCGCTTTGACTGGAGCTGGCTGGTTCCATCCGGGCTGACAACGCAGGACTTCATCGCGCCGTCCTCGTTTGAGTTTAAGGACGGGCGGACGTTCCGCATCGGCAAGACCTACTGCGCCGCGTCCTATTTGCAGATTCTCGCGCCCGAACTCAGCGACCGCGCGCTGAAAAACTTCCTCGATATGGAAAGCAGCCTGCTCGTTTCCATGCACATTCATTCGCTCGACCAGGCGGAAGCCGTCAAAACGATCAAGCACAAGATCACCGAGCTTGACCGCACCAAAATCGAGGAACAGAAAAAAGCCGTCCGCGCCGGATACGATATGGACATCATTCCCTCCGATCTGGCGACTTACGGCGAGGAAGCGAAAAAGCTGCTGCAAGACCTGCAAAGCCACAATGAGCGCATGTTCCTGCTTACGCTGGTCATCATCAACACGGCGGACACGAAGCGCCAGCTTGAAAACAACGTCTTGCAGGCACAGAGCATCGCGCAGGCGATGAACTGCTCGCTGATCCGGCTGGATTTCCAGCAGGAAAACGCCCTGGTTGCCAGCCTTCCGCTGTGCCAGAATCCGCTGAACCTCTGCCGTGGGCTGACGACCAGCTCGGTTGCCATCTTTGTGCCGTTCACGACGCAGGAGCTTTTCCAGACCGGCAGCGAAGCGCTCTATTACGGGGTCAACGCGATGAGCAGCAACCTCATTATGATCGACCGCAAACTGCTGAAAAACCCCAATGGTTTGATTTTGGGCGTTCCCGGCAGCGGCAAGTCGTTCAGCGCCAAGCGCGAAATCACCAACGTGTTTCTCGTCACCAACGACGATATCCTCATCTGCGACCCGGAAGCCGAATATGCGCCGCTGGTTGAGCGGCTGCACGGGCAGGTCATCCACATCTCGCCCACTTCCACCGACTACATCAACCCGCTGGATTTGTCGATGGATTACTCGGACGAGGAGAACCCGCTGTCGCTCAAGTCGGATTTTGTATTGTCTTTATGCGAGCTGATTGTCGGCGGCAAGGACGGCTTGCAGCCGGTCGAAAAGACCATCATCGACCGCTGCGTCCGGCACCTGTATCAGGATTATCTGGCAAATCCTCTGCCGGAAAATATGCCGATCCTTGAGGATTTGTACAACCTCCTGTGCGCCCAGCATGAAGCCGAAGCGCATTATCTGGCGACGGCGCTTGAAATCTACGTCACCGGTTCGCTGAACATTTTCAATCATCGGACGAACGTGAACATTCACAACCGCGTGGTCTGCTATGACATCAAGGAGCTGGGCAAGCAGCTCAAAAAGATCGGCATGTTAATCGTTCAGGATCAGGTCTGGAACCGCGTCACGAGCAATCGGGAAAAGCATCAATGCACCCGATACTATGTGGACGAAATGCACCTTCTGCTCAAGGAAGAACAGACCGCCGCCTATTCCGTGGAAATCTGGAAGCGTTTCCGCAAGTGGGGCGGCATCCCGACCGGCTTGACCCAGAATGTGAAGGATCTGCTGGCTTCCCGCGAAATTGAGAATATCTTTGAAAACTCCGATTTCATTTATATGCTCAGTCAGGCATCCGGTGACCGGCAGATTCTCGCCAAACAGCTCGGTATTTCCGAGCACCAGCTTTCCTACGTGAAGCAGGCCAATGCGGGCGAAGGTCTGCTGTTCTACGGCAACATCATCCTGCCGTTCTCGGATAAATTCCCGCAGGATACCGAACTCTATCGGATTATGACCACAAGGTGTAATGAAAAGTTTTTATAAATGGAAAGAATAATTGTAATAAGCTGCCTATAAACCATTTTTACAGAAAAAACTTTCGATAATAATTGCATGGATGTCTCCTTTCAACGACAATAGACACACCACCTTGAAAGGAGAGTGTGTCTATGATTACAAACAATTTCAACAAAGAGCTTCGGGGTATTTCAGATGCATTACGTGATTTGGGGTACACTGACAGCACCATCGGGCTGCGTCAACGCTATTGGAAAGAGTATTGCTTTTTCCATGGAAGTCTCGACATTGATGAAGCGTCAATGGATGAGTTTCTGCTGAAAAACTACGATATTCAGAGTGGGAATATCAATGTTTCCAAACGGCAGTATGAGGTAAGAGCCGCGCTTCGCAACTTGCTGGAATATCGCCGTTATGGAAAAATCAGAAACTATCATACGCCGTGGTTCAAGGATTTGCCGTGGGTTGAGTCTTTCCGAGCTATAACAGAAGATTTCATCTCGCATCTGCGGAGTCAGAACAGCAAGCCAGAAACTATTGTCAATTACGAACGTACACTAAAACGCATCACCAACCATCTGCATAGCGTAGGAGTGGATTCTTTTAGAGATATGACGCCAGAGCATATCTCATCTTTTTTATCTACATCTATTCCGGATCTTGTCAGAAATCTTCGCGCCACGCTTTGCCATCTGCGTGTCTTCTTTCGGTATCTCTACCTAAATGAATTTACAAAGGATGACTTGTCTCTTTTTATTCCAAAGTCCAACGTACTGCTGAAGCGGAAACACATTCCGTCTACTTGGACCAGAGAAGATATTGATAAAATCTTGGCTTGCATTGATTTAGCCAGTCCCGTCGGTAAACGGGATTACGCAATCATTCTGCTGGTTGCCCGGCTTGGAATTAGGGTCAGCGATGTGATTCGATTGGAATTTGACAATATAAAGTGGGAAAAGAATTGTATTCAGATCTCGCAGTACAAGACAAATGAGCCATTGGTTCTTCCTTTGTTTGAAGATGTCGGACAGGCAATTATTGACTATGTGAAGAATGGGCGTCCCGCATCTGATTTGAAGCTGGTGTTTATTACACATAAACCGCCATTTCAAAAATTCAGTGACAACAATCACCTCTACGGTATGTTTAACAAGTATCTGTATAAGGCGGGCATTGAAGTCACGCCGGAGAAAAATCACGGGATGCACACACTTCGGCACAGTCTGGCCAACGAACTTCTAAGGAAAGAGATTCCGCTTCCGGTTATTTCGGAGATTCTCGGTCACAAAAGTCTGGAGACCACTATGCAATATTTACGCGCAGATACAGAGCAGCTGCGGTGCTGCACCTTAGTGGAGGGTGAAAATTATGCAGTCACCACCTAAAACAGCAGTTTTCGAAAGTGATCTTGCTCCGCTGCTGTCTGCATTCGTTGCAGAAAAACAGCGATTCGGATTCAAATACAACAGCATTGAAGCATATTTGAAGAGCTTCGATACCTTTCTTCTGGGGAAAGACTGCAAAAATTCCTTGAGTAAAGAACTTATGCTCGAATGGATAGCGCCGAAAGCGCACCAAAAATCCGCAACGATTGAACACCGCATCTATATCATGCAACGCCTTGCAGATTTTTTGAACCGCAACGGTTTTTCCGCGTATCGGATTCCATCTGAACTGATTCCAAGAAAAGTGCATGACTTTGTTCCTTATATTTTTACCTATGATGAGATTGCGCGAATCTTAGCAGTCGTTGATGGGTTTCGGTTCAACAAGTGCAGCCCGAAGCGCCATATCGTCTATCCTTTGTTGTTCCGTGTCCTATGCTTTTGCGGACTCCGCATTTCTGAGGCGTTGAATCTAACTGTGGGTGATGTTCATTTCGAGGATGGTTTCTTTCTCCTGCGAAACACAAAAACAAGTCTGGATCGCCTCATTCCGCTGGATGACAATTTGAGGGCACGCTTTATGGCGTACAGTGAACAGATGGGGTTTCTCAGGAAAGATGAATACTTTTTTCCCTCACCGGATGGTTCCAGATACAGTCTTGCAACAATGGACACAACATTTAGGGACATTCTTTTCAGGGCTGGCATTCTATACCGCGGCAAGGGAAAAGGGCCACGGCTGCATGACTTGAGACACACATTTTGCGTACACAGTCTGCAAAAGCTGACAGCGCATGGCGAAGACCCTTATGCAGTACTCCCGCTGCTGATGACATATATGGGGCACAGAACCGTGCAGGCAACCAGCCAGTATATTCACCTTTCCGCCGAAAGTTTTCCAGCTATCTTGAAGCAATCCGAAGCTTTGTTTGGCAATTTAATACCGTTGGAGGACAACTCAAATGAAACATCCATCTGATTTCGCTATCTGTATTTCCAGCTACCTTACAAAACACTTGGCAGGCACAAGAAATCTTAGCTCCAATACCATAAAATCATACAGGGACACATTTTGCCTGCTTTTATTATTTATGAAGGAGATGAACAAAAAGATAGACAGGATTTGCTTGGTTGATATTGATGCCGACTTGGTTATTCGCTTTTTGGATTGGCTGGAAGTAAACCGCGGGAATAGTGCTTCGACGAGGAATGTGCGGTTAGCTGCGATCCATGCGTTTTTTCGGTATGTGCAGTTCCAAAACCCAGAAATGCTGCTGCATTGCCAGCGTATTCTTGCAATTCCGATGAAAGAAACAGAAAAGAGATTTGTGGAATACCTGCCGGAACAGGCGTTAAGAGAGCTACTTTCACTTCCAGACCAGACGAAAAAATATGGGATACGAGATACGGCGCTGCTGTGTTTGCTCTATGACTCTGGTGCAAGAGTTCAAGAACTGATTGATCTCTCCTTGTTAGATATTCGTCTGGAAACACCAGCAACGATCCGGCTCTATGGCAAAGGAAGAAAAGTGCGTGTCGTTCCGCTTATGTCACAGACGGCAACCATATTGCAAAAGTATCTGAATATGTGGCATTTGGACGCTGCGCGGAAACCAGATGATCCAGTGTTTGTCAACCACCAAGGAAAGCGACTGACCCGACCCGGAGTCACTTATATTCTAAATAAATACATGGCTCAAGTTTCTTGGATGGAGGGCAAAAAAGGGATTACTCCGCATATTATCCGCCATTCCAAAGCAATGCACCTGCTCCGTGCAGATGTTGATCTTCATTACATTCGAGATTTTCTTGGACATGTGCAGATTGAAACGACCGAGGTTTACGCCCGTGCGGATGCAGAAATGAAGCGCAAGGCATTGGAAACAGCAAATCTCGATCTTCCAGCTGAATCCCAAACAAGTTGGCAGAAAGACCAAAGTCTGTTATCCTGGCTACAATCGCTATGACAACGAAACAGAAAATTTTATCGAAAGATATTTGGGTAAGAACGGCTGAAACTCAGCCGTTCTTCGCATTTCTTTCCATTATTCAAAACTTTTCATTAGGTTTCGTGGTCATCAGGCGGTACAGCTCTGTGTCCTTCGGAAACTGATTCTTGAAGGGCACCAGTGCGCCGCCGTAGCGCAGCAGGCCGCAGCCTGCCGGTGCGTTGGTGATATAGCTGGTCTGCTCCGGAGAGATGTTCAGAAGCGCCGCCAGCTTCTCCCGGTCGCTGGGTGCCTGATTCAGCAGAATCAGCATTTCGGAGTTGGAGAGCATGGTGCTGGCCTGCACGCTGTCCAGCAGATACTCCACATTCTGCGTAATGGCGGTGGGATAGGCCCCACGTTTGCGGAAGCGCCGCCATGCGGAATCAAAGAAATCCGCACTGTACGGATTCTGAAAGACCACATGGAACTCATCTATAAAAAGGTGTGTCCGCTTGCCCTTGCGCCAGTTCTCCGTCACACGGTTCAGCATGGCATCCGTGATGATCAGCAGCCCCATTGTTTTCAGCTGCCGCCCCAGGTCCATAATGTCATAGATAACGATGCGGTTTTGCGTGTCCACGTTCGTCTCATGGGCAAAGGCGTCCAGACTGCCGGTAGTGAACAGCTCCAGCGCCAACGCCAGATCACGGGCTTCCTCCTCCGGCTGCTCCAGCAGCTTCTCCCGCAGAACACACAGCGTCGGGACCGGGCCGCCCCGCTTATAGGCCGCATACACGGCGTCCACGCAACGGTCAATGATGCTCTTTTGCAGAGGGCCGATGCCGCCCCGGTCCAGCTGCTCAAAGAGGGACAGAATAAACTCGGATTTGTCCACCACGGGATTGCCGCCGTCGCCGTAGCCCTCCACCATATCCATAGCGTTGATATGGTCGGGGCTTCCCGCCGCAATGCGGATGACCTCGCCGCCAAGCGCTTGCCCCAGCGCATAATACTCCCGCTCCGGGTCGCAGACGAGAATATCGTCCTGCGTGGCCAGCGCAAGAAACGTGATCAGCTCCTTTGCGGAAAAGGACTTGCCGCTGCCGGGGACGCCGGTAATAATGGTGGACTGGTTCAGCAGATTGGCCCGGTTGCACAGCAGCAGATTACCGGAGATGGCATTCTCCCCGTAATAGATACCGCCCGGCTCCATGATCTCCTGTACCCGGAAGGGCATCAGCGCTGCCAGAGATTCCGAGGTGAAGGTACGCAGAATATCCAGCTTCTGCACACCGATGGGCAGCGCCGTATTCAGTCCATCCATCTGCTGGAAGCGGAGCGTCGCCATCTGGCACATTCGCCCGGTGGCGGCGTTCATAATATAATCGGTGTCGGCATCCAGCTGCTCCTTGCTGTCTGCCGTATGCACCAGCGTCACCATGCCCAGCATCATCCGCTGGTCACGGATGGTCAGGTCATCCAGAAATTCCTTCATCTCCGCTCGCTGCTTTTCCATGTCGTAGGGAACCGTGCCGGAGAAATTGTTGTTGGCCTGCTGCTTCCGCAGGAAATCCACAATGTTCCGCTCCACGCCCAGCAGGCGGCTCTCACTGTCCCGGATGGCCTTGTCCATAGGAATCGGCACCACATCAATGGAGAGGATCATGGGCCGGTCAATACCGGAAAGCTCCGAGAGAATATCGTCCCGCAGATAGGCGGCGTAGTCCTTCAAAAACAGCACCCGGCCATAGCGGTCGCCCATACGGAAGTGGTCCCGGTCAAATTCAAAGCTGTCCGGGCAGATATAGTCCTGAAAGCTGTGGCCCAGCTTCATGGACAGCACCGGGTCAAAGTGGAAGTCTGCCTCCTCACCGTGGCGATAAAAGCCGTGCAGGACACGCAGGCGGTCCCTCATGTCCAGTTCTGTGCAGCGGGAGCCAAGACGGGATAGTGCCAGTGTAAACTCCGCTCCGGCACGGACAAAATAACTCTCGGCATCCTTGTAGCTTTTGCGTGTAACCGTCACGGTGATATAGAGGTCCCGGATCATCCCGCTGGCGTGAGATGCTTTTTCCAGCAGCATGGCGTTGTACTCCCTGCGGTAGTGGTCATGGCCGTCATTTGCGTAGGGAATCATGATGTAGTCCTCGAAATCACGGCGGTTGAGTTTCCGGGCGACAACGCTGAATTTTGTGGACGCATTGCTGTCGCAGAGATTCAGAAGGCCGCTGTACCCCAGCAGCATGGATTTCTGATCCTCCTCACCGGCCAGCGCATAATTGATGTCGGAAAACTGCCATGTGCGGCTGTAGCGGTTCGGCCCCACGAGGAAGATACCACTTTTCCAGGCCGTGCGGATGGGGATCACCTCCTGCACGCTGCGGGGAATACGGAACTGCTCCGGATCCCTGTGAAGCAGCTCTTTCAATTTTTTCAGCATTTCTTGCTGCACCTCCTTTTCGTCCCGTGTGCCGCTATAAACTTCGGGGCAAATGCACCAAAGTTTATAGTGGGGCGCTTCTTTTCCTGCCTGCGCTGTTCCTGCATAGCTTCCCAATACAAATTGGTCGACCGGAAGGTCAGCCGCTTGGGGACAAGAAATTCCGACCGCAGCCATGCAGCGAAGAACTTTTCCGCCGTCATGCCGTGGTATTTCACAAAGCCCATAGCGGCAAAGGGCGCTGCGCCGAGGATGCACAGCCAGCTGACCGTTTCCGTCCCCAGCGCATCCCGCAGACCCAAATAGATGCCCACAGCCACCCCGCAGGCCAGCAGTGAAAAAATGAGCTGCCGCAGCGATAGCCCGAAGAAGATGTTCTCCTTGTAGTCCCGTATCTCCCGGTTGATTTTGATCTCCATAGCCGTTATCCTCTCTCCGGTGCATTTTTCACCGGCCGCTTGGGCTGGATGGCCGTGGGACTTTCGCCGCTCTCCGGGCGCAGGAAGTCCATCCGTGCGGCGGCGTGAATGGCATTGTCGTTGAGCTGGCGCTGCCATGCGCCCACGGACGGTGCCCACTTGAATCCGTTGCATTTCAGCTTGCTGCGCTGCTCCTCCGAGGGCTTTTCGTCAAAATACAGCCGCAGACGGTTGTCCTCCTTGTCTGCTTCGGCACGGCCGCCCGGAAAGTCCTAGCCCACATATTCGGTGCTTTGCGTCCGGGATACCTCCTCAATGCGCTGCCGGAGCCGCCGCATCTCCGCCGTGTTGCCGCTGAGGACATAGGACGGATACGGCTGCTTTTCCCACGAATATCCCTCCTGCACACGCCTGTCCAACTTGGCAGCATCCTCATCCGAAAGGCCGGGGCAGCCCAGCGCCGTGGCGTGCTTGCGGAAATAGGCGTTGATCTCCTTCATGCGGGCGTGCATTGCGGTCAGCTTGTCGAGCTTGGCCTGCAGCTTCTCCACCGCCTGCGGATCGTCACTGTAAATCACATGGTTCTGCATCATTGTATTTTCTCCTTTTCAAATTCAAATTAAAGGCCCATCATCTCTCGCACTACACGGTCTGCCATTTTCACCGTCCCGACCAGCACCAGAAGATTGAAAATCAGCTCTCCTACATACGTCCACACTTGCGTGACTGCCGCCGCATTGGGATCAACGGCGGGCGGGCTGGATGCAAACAGGGAGAAGATGATGCAGGCCAGCACGATAATGGCTCCCTCCAGACACACGGCGGCATAGGATTTCAAAAAACTCCTGCCAATTTGCTGGCTGGGTTCCCCCGCAAAGGTCGAAAGGGGGATCGGGGCGATGGCCGTGTAGATATACAGACGGAAAAAGCGGCCATATACCGTGAAGACCATGACAAAAGACAAGATCGTGATAAAAAGACCACCGATCAGCGCCACCGCCCAGAGGGGGATGCTCTCCCAAAAGCCGCAGCTTTCAATGGCGGTCACGATTTCGGCGGGAAGCACCGTCTCCTGCGCTGCACCCATCCCGGCTGCCGACATGATGGAGGAAATAACGCCCTGCACAATGGTGAACAGGGCCATCATCAGTTCCAATCCGTAGGTCACGACGGCTTTGGCCAGCGCAAAGCGGATAAAGAGCTTCACCGCCGCCTCCGGGCGCTTGATCTCTGCGAAGGAGCCGCAGGTTTTCACGACGCCCACCACAAAAAACAGCACCAGCAGCGCAAGGCCAATGGCCTGCATCGTGTCGTGGATGAGCAGGACCACGTTCCAGATGGTGCCGCCCTTGAATGTTTCCGGCGATTGCGTGATGAGCTGCCAGATCTCCGCCAGCTTTTCGTTCCAAGTCGCAAGGGCGTTCTCCAGATTCTGAACGACCCAGTTGTCACTCATATTGCGTTCTCCTTTCCCGGCAGCAAGAGACAGGCTTTGCGCCTGCCTCTTGCTGTCATTTTTATCGGGTGCGGTCTGCCGGGGACTTGCGAACGATCCCGTACACATCGTCCACAAAGAACTTTCCGACAAACGGATTGAAAATCGCATGGCATTGCACGCCGTTGTATTCCGCCAGATAGTCGTTGTCGCCCAAACGCTTGATGATCCTCGCTTCCCCCAGAACGTGCTTTTCGCCCTGCTTGAGAGAATGGATATAGCACTCGCACTTTCCCATGATGTTCCTCCTTTTCCTCAGCCCGTGATAAGCGCCAGGATCTCTTTGGCAAATGTCACGATCACGCCGCCAGCGAGTGTCAAAAAGCCGTTGCTGCGCTGGGACGGGTCGTGGCTCTGGAAGGACAGACCGATTTGGACAATGCCCCAGCCGAGAAGGATCAGCCCCACCGCACGGATCACGCCGAAAATAAAGTCGGACAGGTTGTTGATAACCGTCAGTGGATCGCCTGCGGCAGAAGCCGTCACAGGCATACAGCACACGCAGAGGACAGCGGCGGAATAGACCGCCAGAAATACCCGGCTCTTTTTCCCCATCGGCAGGGGCCGGGTTTGCAGACGTTTTCTTTTATCAGGATGCTTCATCATAATTTCCCTCCATAAAAATCGCTTCCAGTTCTTCACTGGATAGTAGTTCAAACTTTTGTTCGGATATATCGGCCGCAGGAATTTCCTCGTCGGGTCCCCACTGCCAGCCGTCCACACGGATGGACGCCACGGCCTGCTCCGTCCCGCCGTGGACATAGGGTAGACCGCCGCCGTCCGGGGTGCGGGACACCAACGGGTGGGTCAGGATGTCATATTTGTCGTCGCAGACCGGCAATTCCCCACGGATGAACAGCAGCGCCTTGCGGTTATCCAGCATCCGCACCTCGTCCGGCGTCATCAGCTCCCGGCCCGTGATCTGATAATTTGTGCTGTAATTTCCATTGCGCCCGGACGATTTCCCGTAGGTGTTGGTGTCAATCGTGGCTTTGCCCAGCAGTTCCGAGATATACTTGTGGGACCCCTGTTCGTTGCCGCCGAGATACAGCAGTTCGTCGCAATTCCCCAGCACGCTCTCCCATTGCTTTTCAAACAGCGCCTTCAGCTGGGCTATATTCTGCAGGATGATGGACACAAACACATTGCGGGAGCGCATGGTGGAAAGCTTGATCTCAAAGTCGTTCGGCAGACTGATATTGGCAAACTCGTCCATCAGGAAATGGACCGGAACTGGCAGACTGCCGCCGTGCTTATGGTCGGCGCTGTCAAACAGCTGCTGGAAAAGCTGCTGATACAGAATCGACACCAAAAAGTTGAAGCTGGTGTCGCTGTCGGGGATCAGCGCAAACAGCGCCATCCGTTTTTCACCCATGTCCTGCAAATACAGCTCATCCGTGGCCGTCAGGGCAATGAGGGAATCCAGATTGAACTTCTCCATGTGGGACGCCAGCGTGATTTGAATGCTTTTCAGCGTTTTGGCGCTGCCGGAGCGGTACTGCTTGTAATACTTCACGGCGATATGCTCCGGATTCCGCATTTCCAGCCGTTCAAAGAGCACATCCAGCGGAGAAAGATAGCTGTCGTCGTCCTCCCGGACCTCTCCGGCCCGAAGCATCTCCATGACCATCGGGAAATTCTGTTCCTCCGGCGGGGCCTCGTGATAGAGATAATAGACCAGCGCCGAGAGAAGGATGGATGCGGTGGAATCCCAGAAGGGGTCCTGCGACTGTGCGCCCTTGGGCGTTGTCGCCTTAAAGAGATTCGTCACCAGCATCTGTACCTCGTTATCATTGGTCAGATAGACGAAGGGGTTATAGCAGTGGCTTTTCTCCATGTGCAGCAGGTCCAGCACCCGGACATCATAGCCCGATTCCCGCAGCAGTCCTCCGGAATCCCGCAGCAGCTCGCCCTTGGGGTCAAGACAGACAAAGGAAGGCCCCTTCGGAGATAGGCACGCCTCATACAGGCAGGGCTTTGCATAGCAGCGGGTCTTGCCTGCGCCGCTGCCGCCGACTACGACCGTGTTCAGGTTGCGCCGGTGCTTCCGTCCGTCCAGCCCCATGCGGATATGCTGGGTGAACACCTTGTTCGGCTCCGGTGGCTTGGCGCAGTATTTCCGGTTCAGCCGCTCCGGGCTGCCCCATTTTGCGGAGCCGTGTTCCACGCCACGCCGGTAGCTGCGCCGGGTGGACAACATCGCTCCCACCAGCAGGCCATAGGCAGCGACAAAAAAGAGGACAGCCTTTCCGCTGTCCTCGCACCAGATAATATGAAACGGATGCTGCATCGCCGCAGGAAACTGCCGGATGATCTCGAAAAGTCCACCGGATGCGGCCGGGGCCACCAGCAGCCCCAGCCACGCCGCAGGAAGCAGGCCCAGTAGATACCAAACGCTCTTGGGTTTACCGTTCATCCCTGCACTTGCCCTTCCGGGACTTGCTCGGCGCATCAATGGTCTTGACAAGCACCTCATCCACAATATCCGTGGGGCGCTGCTCATGGATCAGGTCATTCCGCAATTCATTGAGCGCATGAATGACCACTCCATGCTGGTACGGATCGAGGGTCAGCACTCGCTTGCTCGGTTTCTCCATAGCTTACCGCTCCTTTCTGACATTTTTCTGTGCGGCGGCACGGCTCTGCTCCAGCGCCCGCTCCATCCTGCTGGTCATGGTCTGGAGTGTATCCCGGATGTCGGTCAATTCACTGCGGATGGTCTGTGAATCGGCGTCCCGCAGTGATTCCGGCAGGCGGCTGAAATCGTATCCACGGGCATCCACCCCATATTTGCGGCAGAGCATATAGGAGACGCAATAGCCCCGGAACGCATCCGACTGCGGGTCGGCGTGTTCCGTCTGATCCAGCTCCGCACGGGCCATTGCCAGCGACACGCAGCGAAACAGATCCTGTCCGTCCATGCCACGCTGGACAACGACGGTTCTACGGGTGTAGTCATAGGCCGCACCGTTGGGGACATTCTCCGCCATTTCGATGGGCACCGGGCGCTTGGAGATCAGAGCCGAGAGCAGCAGGCGGTCATCATAATGCACCTGCGGCTGGCGTTTGGCATCCGTCTGTGCAATATCAAAGACCTTTTTTACATGATAATAATATCCCGTGCGGCCGTCCTCGGTCACATAGCTGTCCCCGGCCTCCAAAATGGAGATGCCCGTCTCATGCCTGCGGACATATACCCCCTGTTTCTTCCAGCCGTCAAAGTCCCGCAGGCGGGTGGCCTTGTCATTCTGTGCGTAGATCAGCAGGGCATTGGTGGGCGAGTAGCGGTCAAAGCGTGCCTGCACATCCAGAAAGCCCCGGAAGGCGTCTCCGTCCTGCATGATCTCATGCGCCATTTCATCCGCCAGCGCATACAGGTCGTCCCGCTCGGCCTTTTTCTTGGCGGCGTATTCCTCCTTTGTCAGCTGCGGCGGGGCGCTGGGCGACTCCGGGGCAGCGGGGGTAGTAAACAGATCGTCAAAATTTGCCATCGTTATCTCTCCTTACTTTTTCTGCTCCGCTTCTTCTGCGGAGGTTGCTTGTGCCGGATGGGCTGCTGCGGCCTTTTCTCCTGCTCCGGCTCATTCCGCTGGGTGGGGATGGTGCCGTCCTCCTGTCCACGCCGGATCTCCCGCAACTCCTCCCGGACGGAAGGACGACCATCTTTAGACGCCCCTTCGGAGTTCTCTCTGGTTTTGGAAGAAGGCTCGGACGGACGGGAGCGCTCCGTGCGAGCCGCCGTAGGGTTTTCACGAAGCGTCTCCTGCCGGTCGGCGGGGCCCGAAAGCATCTCGTCCAACAGGCGGTCATCCTCATTTTTCTGGGGATGTGTCTGCTCCGGGGCAGGTTGTCCGGATGTTTCTTTCTCCTCGCCGGACAGGCTCTCCCGGATGGCCTCCGGGTCGGATACCGTGGCGATTTTGATATTCTCCACGATTCGGTTGATTTTGGCGGCATCCTCGGCACGCACCATGATCTCGCTGATGCCCTGCGGATTGTCCTTTGCCTCCCGCAGCACGCAGTAGACCACGCCGTAGCGCTTGGCGTCGGCCACAAAACGGGCCATGTCCTGATTTTTGACGGTAAAGATGGTCAATTCCTTGCCGCTGCGGAGCATGGCGGTCAGGCGCTGCCGCCCTTTGACCTTGTTCTTGTCCCGGTTTTTCAGGGCGGCGATCAGCAGCGCCGATACCTCCTTGGCCGCACTGCCTGTAATCTTGGCGGCCACCTCCACGCCCTCCAGACTGAGCCGGACGACCTGTTCGGCGGCGTCACCGGATGTGTTCATGTTGCTGTTCCTCCTTCTGTTGATTTTTCTCGTCCTCCCGGACGGCTTTCAGTTTCTCCGCCATCACGCCGGAGCGCTCTGCAATGTCGTTGCACAGATGCACCTCCCGGCGCAGCGCTTTGAGCCGTTCAGACAGCTCCTTGATCTGCGCCCTGTGTGCATCGGCCTGTTCCGGGCTGTCCCGAACAAACTTGGTGCGCAGCGCCTTTTGCAGCGCCCGACGCTGGGCGGAAAGGGTCGTGATCTGCACCTCCTGTTCCTTTTTATATAAAGCAAGCTGCTCGGCGGTATCAATGTGATGCCGTGCGAGCAGCCGTACTTCCTGTGAGATATTATTCAGTTTCATCAGATCCTCCCGGAGAAGAAAATGGAGCCGTGACCGGTTCTGCGGGCGGCGCTTTGGAAACACACCGAGTTTATAGCAGTAATACAGATACAGCGCCCGAAAGCCGGTTATCTTGCGTGTTTTCTGCCACTTTCCCTGCGCAGAATAGACTTTTTTCCGCTCTTTCGGAGTTTCCGGATGGGGTTTCTGCGGCAGGGGCTGGGACAAAATACGCCGCCGTATCCCATCTTCGGTGTATGCCGCCCCGAAGTTCCGGGCAAGGCGCACAAAGCGCTCCTTTCCGGGCGGTCGCACGGAGATGTCCTTGCCGAACTTCACCACATAGCCCTTCTGGCGCAGCAGATAATAAAACTGCTTTTCGCTGACGCTTTCCCGGATCAACTCGTCAATTTCACTGCGGATCAGGCCACGCCATGTGGGGCGCTGCTCCTGTTCGGCCCGCCATTCCCCGTAGTGCTTTGCCTTTCCCGGCTGGGGCTTCTCCACCACGGACAGGCCGTATTCCCGGCAGAGTTCGTCGGAGACTGTCCGCATTTCGTAGTAGTCTTTCCCGGTACGATGGTAGCGGATGCCATCCACAAAGGATACGCTGTTCACCACAAAATGACTATGCAGATGATTCTCCTTATCCAAATGGGTGGCAACCAGCACCTGATATTTCTCGCCCCACAGCTTCCGGACCAGCTTCACACCGATCTCATGGGCCATCTCCGGTGTAGCCTCACCGGGGGCAAAGGACTGATACCCATGATAGGCGACGACACCGTCCTCCTTGCCGAAGCGCTTCTTGACTGCCAGCATCTCATCCCGTGCCGTTGCGGGCAGACAGTTGATGCCGCTGACCAGCTGTCGCAGTACGGAGACGCTTTCGCTGTCCAGCGCCTCCGTCGTTTTATCCAGGCGGGCGGCGTAGTCAATGACATCCGATAAATTTTGCACCTGCACATCGGTCATATTCTTTTGCCGGTAGAACTGCGGATTTTCCGTCTTTTCCGGGTTCTCGATATAGAGCACCACTTTGCCCAGCCATCCCTTCACGGCCCAAATGGAAGTTGTTGCCATAGCGCTACTCCCGTTTTGCCGGAAGGATGACTGCCGCCGTGACCTCCCGGATAAAGGCTTCCCACTGCTTGCTGCCCTCATCGTACCGTTTGACATCTATGACATTCAGCACATGGGCCTTCTGTGCGATCTGGTTGAGAAGGTTGCCCACGTAATGCAGCTCCCGCATGAAGGCAAAGTATTCCGGCGGCGGGGCCTCACGGGGCACCACTCCGGCAATCAGGTGCCGCAGGTAGGCTTCACGGGACAGGCGGCATTTCTCCACCTGACGGTTCAGGTGCTCCGCCTCTTTCTGGTTCAGCCGCACCTTGATCTCTATCTCTCGCTTGGTCATTACCGTTCCTCCAAAGGTCAAAATTGCCGCATCTGGCGGCGAGGGGTTACAGGGGGATGCCCCTGTCAAGCTGCCTTTTGTCCCCAAAAGGCGTTGCTTGCTGGTATAGCACATTCTCACGCTCCCTGCGGTCGTGCTTCCGGGTGTACCTGCTGATAAGAACATCCGTTATGGAAAATCAAGCGTAAATCCCGGCACACCATACCGCAAGCCTCCTCTGTTTTTCATTTAAGGTTATACCGTGAAGTATTATAATTTCGGGTATAATTTTGTAAGAACCTTATATTCGCTCATCGTGCCATACTCCTCTCCGTTTTCGGTACTGTTTTGGTGATCGGTAGTCCTTTCCGCAGGCAGAGCCAATCGTTATAATCCTTGCCCTGGCGAGGAAAGCCGTCCCGCACAACATACCTGCCTGCCAGCTGCTGCCGGATCGCATCGGCGGCGCTGCGGCCCGCAAGGTCGTTGTCGAGACACAGGTAAATGGTTTGGATTTCCCGGTGGTCCCGAAGATACTGAGACAGAGCCAGCGGCAGATGCCGCTCCGTCAAGTTCTTCTTGGGCTGGTACACACCGGCCAGAGACAACAGGTGCTGCGACCTCCACGGCAGTCTGTCCTCCTGCGCCATCGCCGCAAAGGAAAGCAGGTCGATGGCCGATTCAAACAGATACAACACTGGCGACGGCTCCTCGGCGGGGATGGAAAAGGAAAATCGCTTATCGCTGCCCGTCGCTTCCCCTTTGAAGTCTGTTCCGATTCCCCGCAGGCAGGCATAGCGGGGCTGACCGTCTTTATCCTTGCCGACAAATACGGCATTGTGGTGGGGATAGCTCTCATAGAGCCGACCGGTTCGGATGCAGAAATCAATCAGTTCATAGTCGATTCCTCGGCTGTGCAAATACTCGACGGCATGGGCGGCGCAGCGGCTGACCTGCGGCAAAAGCAGTGTCTTTGTCTGCTCCGGCTGCTGGCGGGTACAAGAAATGGGCGGCTGCCCAGCCGCCCGTCCCACGATCCGCTCCACCGCCTCGGTAAAGGGAATCTCTTTCACTTTGATCAGATAATCCAGTGCCGTCCTGCCGCCAATCCCACGGGAAAACCAGCACCACTTCCCGTTGGAAATTTTCAGGCTGTCGTGCTCACGGGTGCAGTAGGTGCTGCCGCCAAAATGCACCAGCTCCTGCGGCTCATAGGTCTGGAGATAGGTCAGTAGGTCCATTTCCTTCGCCCGGTCGATCATCTCTCTTGTCACATAGCCCATCGTTTCATCATCTCCTTGATATAAAAATAAGCCGGACGGTTTTCACATGAATGAAAGCCGTCCGGCTATGTAACGTTTTGCACCCCATTTTTCTGACCCACCAATCCTTCGTGGAAGATTGATGGGGAAACCTTCATTGCGAAATGGCGATAAATTTCTGCGTCTCTCCATCGAGACAACTTTTTCAAGGGACTTTTCTCGGCAAGCTGCAACTTTTTCAAACGACTTTTACGACAAGGTGCAACTTTTTGGCACAACGGTGTAGTTTGGATATGCTTTTCAGATGTCCCCATTATGATAAATTAATTTATGATAATCTCGTTTATATTATAAGCGGGGGACGCAGAGCAGTCGAGCCATTATCGGATATTTTCCCTATCAATTTTCCTGCGGCTAAATTATATCTATTGCCGCTTGAAGCAATTTTATCGCCCGAATTTGCGTTATTTCTGCGAAATCGAGATATAAATATTGACGCAGGCGATTTTAACTGCTATAATATGGGCGAAGAATGGAGAGACTATACTGTGAATGGAGGTATCCGCTTATGCTTATTCAATTTTCGATTGAAAACCATCGCTCAATCAAAGATAGTGCAGTCATCAGCTTTGCAGCATCAAAGGATAAGTCCCTGGAGTCTTATCTGCTGCACCCAGATGAAAAAAGGGCGCTTTTACCTGCTATTGCTATTTACGGAGCGAACGCTGCCGGTAAAAGTAATGTGCTGCACGCACTGATGACGATGAAGGATATGGTTGTCGGAGAAGCAGCCAAAATATCCAAGGGACAAAAATTGCCGTGGGAACCGTTTGGAGGCACCACAACGCCTACATCTTTTGAGATCGTATTCATCTATCATGGCATTCGTTACGCTTACGGCTATTCTTTCGATGCTAAGAAGATCTATACGGAGTATTTGTACCACTGGCCCAATGGGCGTGAGGCGCTGATTTTCTCAAGAGAAAACGGCGTATATGAATTCCGAGAGAATATCAATGAGCAAATCACACTCAGCAACCGCACGCCGGATAATAAGCTGTATCTGGTTTCCTCAAACGACTGGAATCTGCCGCAAACGGAAAACGCCTACAAGTGGTTCTTGGAAAAGCTGACATTCTTGATGGAGGAAGCACCTGCCGCTTCGGAAACAGTCGCACAGATCGTCAGCGGCAATGAGAAGAAGGCTCGTATCCTGAAGGAGCTGCTGCTTGCCGACCTCGGCATTTCTGATGTGACCATCAAGAACATTTCCGGCAAGGCCCCGGTCATTACGACCACCCACCGTGTCATCGGTGCGGATGGCAGCGTGGAACACTTCCAGCTTCTTATGGATCAGGAGTCCTCCGGAACGCAACGGTTCTTCTCCCGTATCGGCGGCTGGCTGCAAGCGCTGGAGGACGGCGCACTGCTTGTCGTTGACGAGATCGAGGACAGTCTGCATCCGCTCCTGACAAAGCGGCTGATAGAGATGGTTCAGGATAATACGATCAACACAGAGGGAGCGCAGCTTCTGTTTACGACGCATGATGCGATGCTGCTTGATCTTACCTTCTTCCGCAGAGATCAGATCTGGTTTGCAGAAAAGGACGAGCGGTCCTGTGCAACTGAGCTGTATTCGCTGGCGTCCTTCTCTCCGAGAAAGGGAGAGAACATCCGCAAGGGGTATTTGCAAGGGCGCTTCGGTGCGATCCCGTTTATCGGAGGTGACGGCTTATGGCAGGAATGAGGAAAGAATACGACCCAAATAAAGCAGGCCGTCGCAAACGTAGGCCCATCATTTATATAATCTGTGAGGGAAAAGAAACGGAGATCAAATATTTCAAGCATTTCCGTTCCCGCAACTGCCTGGTAGATATTGTGCCGATTTCTTCCAAGCACAAGGCTGCAGAGCATTTGGTGAAGCACGCAAAAGGGCTGCTTTCTCAATCGGATTATTTTCCAAAGGACGGAGACCAACTGTGGTGCGTTTTCGATTGCGATGATAACAAGAACTCCGAATTGAAAAATGCCGCCGACTACGCTGAGAAACACGGGTATAAAATTGCCTATTCCAATCCTTGCTTTGAGTACTGGTATCTGCTTCATTTTGTAAAGCAGAACAGCTACTTAAACGGGGCCGAAGAAGTGCTGCACCAACTGCAAAGCAAAGGACGGCTTGAAAAATACGAAAAGAATCTGGATGTTTTTGCCGACCTGTTACCTCATCAATCAGAGGCAATGCAGCGTGCCAGGGAACGCTTGGATAGCCTTTACAAGGACAATGTAGTTATTCTCAGCCGAGATAGTAACCCGGTCACAACGGTTTGCGAGCTGGTTGAGTATCTGAACAGCCAGCAATCTTAAAGCAGCGCCCACAACCGCAAAGTGAAAACTTGCGAAAATATGCAACTTTTTGGAGTGTCGGAGAGAGCAAGGCAGCAGGCCGAAACAGCCTGCTGCCTTGTTCTCTTCCTCGACCGGTAAAAGCAGAAGGATGCAGATCACCGTTCCCGGTCTGCTGTTCTCGGCCGGGGCTTATCGTCCTCGTCCGGTTCCTCTGACATAACGACACGATCCGATTCATTGAGATTCAGCAGCACATTCAGTTCATTCAGCCGCCGTGTCTTTTCGGCCAGTTCTGCCTCCCTCGGAAAGGGGGCAGTCATCTCTGTGCGGGCGTTTTCAAGCTGCTCGGTGGCATGGGCAAGCTGTGACCGAGCGTTTTCCAAACGCTCATTGATTTTCTCCAACGCATTGTCGATGCGGGTCACATTGCCGCCTGCGTCTGCCCCCAGCACAGCCGGATGGGAGAGACTGCCTTTCAGCGTCATGTGAAATTCGTTGGCTTTGCTGTCATAGGAGAGCACCATATCAAATCCACGGTAGCTGCCAACGGGGACAGTCTCCACCCCGTTCATGTGGGTGCAGGCGTGGATGATGGCTTTACCGGCGTTCTCACGCTCGGTGTAGATGACGCCATTTAAGACCATCGGCGCAATGCCCTCAGCGGGCTTCGGATGCTCCGCCAGCCGTGCGCTGTCCTGCTCATATCCGGCGATGCGTTCGTTCAACTCCTTGATCTCTGCCGGATACTTCCGCAGCACCAGTTCCTCCAGCGCATACCGCTGGCTTAGATGGCTGGCACGGAGCATATTCAGCTTGCTGACCTCCATATCCAGATTACACTTTTCAATGATCTGCGGGTTTCCCGTGGCCAGCGCCTTGATCTCGGCATAGGAAAGCGCCGTTTCGTCCACATCCTCCGCCGCACGGGCCGGTAGTTTGGAGGTCATGATTTGGGCAATGAACCGCTGCTTGGATTCCACCAGCTGATAGAGATAGGCGTCGAATGTGCCCTCAGTGACATAGCGGAAAATTTCCACCTCCGGGTTTTGGTTGCCCTGCCGCACGATGCGCCCAAGGCGCTGTTGGAGGTCGCTGGGCCGCCAGGGACAATCGAGATCGTGCAAGGCGATAAGCCGGTCCTGGACATTGGTGCCTGCGCCCATTTTGGCTGTGCTGCCCATGAGGATGCGCACCTCGCCTCCACGCACTTTTGCAAACAGCTCCTTTTTCTTTTGCTCGGTTTTGGCATCATGGATAAAGGCAATTTCCTCCTCCGGAATACCCTCTGCCACGAGTTTCTTTTTCAGGTCGTTATACACATCTGTAAACTGATCCGGTATCATTTCGTAGACCCCTTCTGCATTTTTCTGCATTTCAATCGGCGTATTCTTGTTCGGCGTAGACAGGTCGCAGAAAACCAGCTGGGTGCTGCGCTGATCTTTGGTCTGCGCCCAGATACGGGCGACATTGCGGGCGCAGGTTGCGACCTTGCCGTTGGGGTCATCGGCGGCCAGCGGGTTGATAAGGCGCATATCCAGCGCCAGCTTCCGTCCATCGTTGGTGATGCGGAGCATATTGTCCGTGCTGGGATCGACCGCACGGGCACGGACACGCTCGGCTCGTTCCGCCAGTTCCGCTACCACCGCCCGCTGCAATTCGTTCGGCTGGATGACCTCGGTGTGAAAATTGGCTTTCGGGACCGGCAGGTTCAGCATATCCGCCGTCTGCACATCGGCCACCATTTTGAAGGTCGCCATCAGTTCCGGCAGATTGAAAAATTTTGCAAAGCGGGTTTTCGGGCGGTAGCCGCTGCCTTCCGGGGCCAGTTCGATGGCTGTCACCGTCTCTCCAAAGTCGCTGGCCCAATCGTCGAAGTGGACAAGGCCCATCTCCTGCAGCGTCCCATACTGCAAGTACCGCTGGATCGTATATAACTCCACCATGCTGTTGGAAATGGGGGTGCCGGTGGCGAAGATAACGCCGTGGCTGTTGGTCAGCTCGTCCAGATACTGGCACTTGGCAAAGAGGTCCGAGGATTTCTGTGCCTCCGTCTGTGCGATGCCGCCGACGTTCCGCATTTTCGTCATCAGGAACAGGTTCTTGAAATTGTGGCTCTCGTCGATGAACAGTCGGTCGATGCCTAATTCTTCAAAAGTCACCGTGTCGTCTTTGGTGCTCTGGTCGTTGAGCTTTTCCAACCGTGTCTCCAGCGACTTGCGGGTGCGCTCCATCTGCTTGATGGTGAAGTTCTCCGCCCTCTGCCGCTTGGCGTCGCTGATGGCCAGCAGCACCTCGTTGATCTGCCGCTGCAGGATCTCCCGCTGCCGCTCACGGGACAGGGGGATCTTCATCAGCTGACTGTGGCCGATGATAACGGCGTCATAATCGCCGGTGGCAATGCGGGCGCACAGCCTGCGGCGGTTGTGCTTTTCAAAGTCCCGCTCGGTGGCCACCAGAATGTTGGCAGCCGGGTAGAGCTGGAGCCATTCTGCCGCCCACTGCTCCGTGATATGATTCGGCACCACGACCAGCGACTTGGTGCATAGCCCAAGCCGCTTCATCTCCATAGCGGCGGCAACAATTTCGTAAGTTTTCCCTGCCCCTACTTCGTGGGCCAGCAGCGTGTTGCCGCCGTAGATCACATGGGCGATGGCGTTCACCTGATGCTTCCGCAGGGTGATCTCCGGGTTCATCCCCACAAAGCGGAGATGGCTGCCGTCGTACTCCCGTGGGCGGATGGAGTTGAAGGTGTCGTTATAGATGCGGCACAGCCGTTCACGCCGGTCGATGTCCTGCCAAAGCCAATCGGCAAATTTGGACTTGATCAGTTCCTGCCGGTCCTGCGCAATGGCGGTTTCCTTCACATTCAGTACCGGCCGCTCCTTGCCGTCCTCCACAACGGTGTCGAACACCTTGACTACCCGCTGATTCAGCGTCTGCTCCAGAATGTGATATGCCGTAATGCGTTTGGTGCCGTAGGTGGTGACGGCTTTGATGTTGCCCCCGTCCATGCTCTTGTTGCTGATGTTCCACTCTCCGCTGTATTCGGAGCGGACGACCCGCATTTTCTGCTGGGCGTATACGCTGGTGCCGAACAGCTCGAACATAAACTGCTGATAGATCTCGGCGGGCACCCATGATGCGCCGATCCGCACACCGATCTCCGCAGCGGTCAGGTCTGGCGGCTGCACGGCCTCCAATGCGGCGGCATATCCGGCCAGTTCCTGTTTCTTTTCGACCGGTAACGCTGCTTGCAGGGCCTTCACCATTTGCAGCTTTTTCCGCACATTGCCGGACAGAAATTCCTCAGCGGTGACATAGGGGTATGCCGCCAGATCAAGCTGCGCCGGACTGATCTCCTCCGGCGTAAGACCGCAGCGGATATTCCGGTAGATGACCCCGGACAGCTCCCGGACCAGTTCCTCCTCGCTTTTTCCGGAGCGTTCCGACATAAAGCTGAGATCGACCTGCGCTTTTTCGGAAAGCGATACCGCCAGCGCCTCCGAAGCCGTGTCCACCTGCGCCACCGGCGTATTGGGCCGGATGGTCCGCTTGGTGAACATATCCGCCTTGCGTGCAAAATTGCCCTCGTTATCCAGCACCTCCAGCGAGCACAGCAGGGGATAGCTGCTGTCGTCTGAAAAGGCCAGATGGTTGCCACGGGTGCAGAGCCGCCCGTATTTCTTCACATAGGCGTCATACAGACTGTCAAGTTTTTCCTGTTCCCGTCGAATGATCTCGCCCGGGTGGTTTTCCATCTGATAGGCAATGAGTTGGCGGGCGCAGTCCCGCAGCGCCATCATGCCCCGGACCCGGTTCTCGGTGGTGAGCGGCAAATTGACCGGCTCCATGCGACTGTCGATACGGAAATACAGCTTGCCGTCCACAGAGGTAAAGCTGTAATTCCGCACATCCGGGCCGGCGGGGATGGACAGATCTTCCTCTTCCGGCCCGTCCTGCTCATAGACGGGGATCCGGGCGTGCAGTTCGGCTATGGCCTTATTCAGCAGGGCGGCAAGGTCGTCCCCTTCACGGGGCCTGCACACGCTGTCCATACCATATTGAGTGCTCTCCATGACCATCTCGCCCAGCACCATTTCCGGGTGCCGGACGAAATAGTTGTTCATGCGGATGCCGTTTTCATCCGTGTCCAAATGCACCCAATCCGGCTCGATGTCCACGATACGGTCACGCTTTTGAAGAAAGAGGATGTCACTGGTGACTTCCGTTCCGGCGCTGGCCTTGAAGGCCGTATTCGGCAGGCGGATCGCCCCGATGAGGTCAGCCCGCTGGGCCAGATATTTCCGCACGGCGGGGCTTTCCTTGTCCATTGTACCTTTTGAGGTGATGAAGGCGATCACGCCGCCCGGACGTATCTTGTCCAGCGTCTTTCCGAGAAAATAATCGTGGATGAGCCAGTGATGCTTGTCGTAGCGCCGGTCAACGACCTTGATATTTCCAAAAGGCACGTTGCCCACCGCTGCGTCAAAGAAGCTGTCCGGTATCTCTGCCTTTTCATAGCCGGTAACGGCAATACGGCTGTTCTGGTAAAGCTGCCGGGCGATGCGGCCGGAAATGCTGTCCAGTTCCACGCCGTAAACCTTGCAATCCCTCATGCTGTCCGGCAGCATCCCCATAAAGTTGCCGACGCCGCAGGCAGGCTCCAACAGGTTGCCGCTTTCCAAGCCCATCTGTGCCAGCGCCTGGTAGATGGCGTCGATGAGAACGGGCGGGGTATAAAAAGCGGTCAGGCTGCTGGCACGGGCGGCGGCATATTCCTCCTCGGTGAGCAGCGCTTTCAGTTCGGCGTACCGGCTGTGCTTTTCATCGAAGCAGTCGGCAAGGCCGCCCCAGCCCACATAGCGGGAAAGGGTTTCCTGTTCTTCCGGCGTCGCCAGCCGGTTTTCTTGCTCGACCCTCTGCAGGGTGCGGATGGCGGCCACATTGGCCGCATACTTTTCCGCCTTGCTGCCCACGCCAAGCGCCCAATCTGTGATGCGGAAGTCATGCCGCTGCTGGGCTGGTATTTCCGGGTGGAGCGGTGCAAAGCGCACACGTTCCTGCATGGGCTTTGGTGCGGGGAGAGCGGTTTCTTCTTCGGCTGGTACTTCCGGCCCGGATACCTCCACTTCTGTTTCTGTGGGCGGTTCCGGCTCCATTTCTGGTTCCTCTGGCGGCAGTTCGGCAGGAAAATAATCCGTCCCACTTTCGCCAGAGACAACGACAGAAATACCGAGCGATTCCAACTTGCCCTGCACAGATTCCAGCGAAGAGATGGGGAATCCGGCCATCAGATAGGAGCCGCTTCCGCCGCTGACTCGACGTTTCGTTGTGGCATATCCGAATTGGTCATGCAGTGCCTGGGCATCCTTTTCAAACGCCTCGTAGAAATCTCCAACCTGTACCAGTACCAGCGCATTCGGATATTGTGCGCTCAATGCGGTATATTGCTGCCAAACCGGGCTTGCTTGTGCCATTGACATTTGCAGCGGTTTTTCAAGGCCAAATACGGAATAGGTGCCGTCCAGATAGGCCCGCATGGCTTCCAGCCCTTGCTTCCGCAGGTTATAGTGCCGGTCGTCCGCTTTCGTGGATTCCCATGCGGGGAGCATATTCTGATAAATTTCCTGCACCCGGTCAGCATCCAAAAGCTGTGCGGCCACGGTTTTGACGCACTCCCAATAGTCTGCAATGGCGTTTTGGGAAAACGGCCGCACCACATCCTCCGGCGTATCCATGAAGAAGTTGACGATCTTCCGGGCCAGCTGTTCCCGCTCATACTTCGGCATAGCCGCCCGGTCGGCATCGGAGAGGAATTTGTTCTGGGAGATCAGTTCTCCGATGCGCTTGGCTGCCTCCGGCCATTTCAGCGTGACCTTGGCATAGGGGGCCGTGATACTGCCGTGGCTGAACTCGATGCCCTTGCCACGGATGCGGGTGATATTGTCATTCCCGCCGCAGTGACCGCTGTACTCCCCGTGATAATCCTTGAGGTATTTTTCACGCTCGGCCTTATCCTTGTGGGTGGCGTAAAAGGCATACACACCGAGTCGATAGTCGGTGTTTCCGCTGCCCTCACGCAGTACCTCATCGATCTCATCGGCAGAAATAAAAAACTGCCGGTCGGGAGTAAACCCGTCGGCAACGGTAAAATGCAGCGGCTCCCGCTGCAGATCACGGAGCCGCTGCAATATCTCTTTCGGACGGTGGCTCCGGAAACGCAGCAGGTCTTGCCCAGCGTCCAGTGCATCGTTGAACGCTTCCCACTCATCCACGCATTTTTGCAGCGTATCCGCCTCGCAGAGAAGGCCATAGATCTGCTTCTGAGCTTCCGGATAGCCGCCCTTGACGGAATGGGTCAGCATGGTCAGCGGCAGAAAGCCCGTCTCCCGTGCTTCCTTCGTTATGTCCCGGCTGGTATAGGCGATGCTGTCCGCCAACTGCATCCGTTCGTAATGCTCGACTTCATCCAGTTCGCTCTGCGGCATATACCGCCCCAAATCCAACAGCTCCCGGATGCGCCCCGCTGCTTCCTCCCATGAAAGCAGTGTGGCGCTGCTGCGCTGCGCCGTTGTGCCACGGGCAATACGCATCCCTTCGGCGTCATACCAAAGTGAAATTCTTTCTCCGTCAAAATAGAAGCCTGCGCCGTTTTCCCCATAGTGCCTTTGCAGAAATACGGCGTTGTCCGGCTTATCCTTCATAAAGTAGGCGCAGATGATGAGCCGACTGTGCTCGTCATTGGCCCCAACACAAAGGGCTTCGTCAATGATCTGTTGGGGCAGCTTCGGATGGGAGAACAGCGGAGCGTCCGCAGGCTGGGCAGGCAGGTCAAAGAAGGTGAGCTGCTGCGGGTCCTTCGGAACAAACGGCTTGATGCTGGTATTGATGAAATATTCCCGCTTGTCAATGAGCTGCGCCGTGAAGCCCGCCACCAGCTTCCACGAAAATACGCTCTCGCTGGTGCGGGACGGGAAGGACCCTTCCCACATGAGCAGGCCGTCCTCCTGCGGGTGATAGCCAAGCCGCAAGCCGTCTGCAAGGATCTCTGTCCAGCGGTTCTGATAAGCAGAGCGAATATACTTCGCACGATCATCTTCATCCGGGTGGGTGTCGAAAAACAACTCGATCTGCGCCTTCTTATAGATCAGGTCATCATTGCGGTTTTCGATGATGGCGAAAATTTTCTTCTCATCCAAAAAAGCGGGCAGTTCAGAGAATGTTTCCTCCGTACTGTCCGCTTCTTCGGGTTCGGTGTTCAGTTGTAGATCAGCTCCGTCAGCACCGTCTCCTCGGCGGCGTTTCTCAGGCTGTTCATCAGCCCCAACCATTTCATCGGGTCGGCGGCTTTCAGTTCCTCTGTCACACCCTCGGTCCGGGCCATCTCCGTCACCAACTGTTCCATGCGCTCCTTTGCCGTCCGGTCGATCTCCGCCAGATGCTCGTTCAGCTTGCCCGATGTCAGCAGATTCGTGAACAGCACCTTCCGGTGCGCTTTCAGATACTTCCTGCGCAGCAGGCCGTATTTCCCAAGGGTTGTCTCCGGCTCCTGCGGCGGCAGCAGATCCGGCAGCCGGTAACCGTCCTTCATCGTGTAGGTCATGTCCATGTTTTTCGCTCCTTTCAGCCTGTAGGTTTGTTTGCTCGTGTATAGGATACGCAGTTTCTGCAGGCGGCGCAACTGTGCGAATTTGCTTTTGGCGGCTTTGGACCGTCCGGGCAATGGCCCGCAGACCGCTTTCGGCAATATCCCGTGTGGCCACGCCCAAGGCGTTCATGGTCTCCGGCGTGTTGAAGTTGAACACCTCGGAGAAATCCTCCGGTTCAAAATACGCATCCGGTTCCAGACCGCAGCGGCATAGCAGCATATAGGCCGTGCTGTTTTCCAGCAGACGGCGGTAGAGCACCTTCACATTCAGCTCGTCCAGTTCCTCCAGAAAGCTGCCGTCCCGGCTCTGCTGCAGGTCTGCGAGATAATCCGCCATGTTATCCGTGACGGCATTTCCCATAGCGGATACGATGGCATCCCCCAGTGCCTCCTTCCGGGCCAAAGCACCGAACCGATGCTCCAGCGCCTCCACGATCTCCGGTTCCTGTTCGGCGGACACCTGCCACAGGGGTACAGGGCGGTGAAAGCGGCCCTCGTGAGTGTCGGAAATGTCAAAATAGTATTTCAGCCGTGCCCGGCCAGGGGTATCCCGGTCAAACACGGCGATGCCTGTGGAACCCAAATCGACCCAGCGGTCAAATCTGCGGTTCCAGTGCTCCATTTCCAGAACGGCCGTGGCGTTCGGGCGCTGGGCGTGTACCAACACCTGCTCCTCGAAGTGCAGCTTGTAGTTCCGGCATGCGGAGCGCAGGAACGCCGTCCACCTGTCCCCACGGGCCAGTGCGGCCAGTTCCTGCCGGTAAACCTCGGTGATCTCCTGAAATCTGCGTGCCATAGGCCCTCCTATCGTTCTCTCGGCTTCTCCCGCTCCTTTTTCGGCAGGTAGTTGTCCATATATTCCCGTACCGTCCACGGCTCTCCGGTGTAGTTCCAATCCTTCTCCGGGTCGATGCTCCGGTAGGCGTTGTTGATATGGGGACTTGGTTCCAATGCAATGGGTACGGCGGACAGCAGCGTGCCCCAATGGTTGACCATGACCCAGCGGCCAATCTCCACGGGAAGTCCGCACTGGTCATCATCGTTCCGCACCTCGTAAAGATACAGCCCCTTGGGGACGGTGCTGCGGTCTACCCGAAGGCAGGTAAAGAGCATAGGGTGGCCCAACACCTCCACCAGTTCAAAGCGTTCTTTTCTTGCGTCAACGGTCATAGCGTTCTCCTCCTATCGTTCCCGCATCGCTTCCCGGCTGGACGGAAACCGCCAGCCGTAGACCCGCCCGATCTCGTCGCCCAGGCGCTTGGTCACACGGGTCACGTCGCTGCGGGTGGCGGTGCCGCTGTATAGCTTTTCTTTCAGCCGGTCGATCTGTGCTTCGCTGGCATTCTCCTTATAGGCCCGGTAGAGATAGTGGTTCGTGCCGTCGTGGTGTACGGCGTCGCAGCGCAGGTCGCCCAGCCGGTCCACATACCATGTGGAATCGTCCATCTCGGAGTACAGGCAATCCCGGATGTTGCCGCTTTTGATCTCGGCATAACCGGGATAGCGCCCGTCCCAGCGGCCGATGTCTGCGATCAGCAGAATGGGACGGGAAAGCTGAATGTTCAGATTACACCGCTCGTCATCGAGATAGTCGTTGTTCTGCTCGACCATCAACTCCATCCGTTCCTGCTCGGAGAGGTCGGGGTACTGCTCCTCCAGATCCGCCCGCCAGTCCTCGTAGTCCACATCGCTGCTCCAGATAATGTGCTTCTGTTCGTTCATCTTGCGTCACCTCGATCTTTCTCCCTGCGCTTCAACGGTTGTCCCTGTGCATCGTAGTTGGCGGGGTCGGCAATGGGCTTATCAAAACCGAACATGGAGCCGCCCTTCATGGCCTCCTCCTGCGCACGGGTCACGCCCAGCTTGCGGTTATATTCCTCCACGATGGCACGGGCTTCCTCCTTTGAGGTGTGGGGAATGTCCGTCTTGTAATAGCCGGTTTCGCCCCGTTTCAGGATCACCACATTTCCGGTGTCCAGCAGGAGTGAGTAGCACTGTTTCGGGAGTGACGAGCGAAGCGGCACGAAGGTGCTTCCTGTCCGCTCCATCTGCTGGGCAAACTGCGCCATGCCATACAGATGCCCGCTGCCGATTTCGGCCCGATGGTCGTCGATATACCGGCAGATGTGGCCATGCTGCGTGCCATCCGGCCTGAGCACACGGATGCTGTTCCCATCCGGGATGCGGAACAGGGTCTTTCCCTGCGGGTCCACAAAGCAGATGCCACGCTCGGCGTTTTTCAAATGCCGGTCCAGTGCTTCCCGGCGATAGCAGTAGACATACAGGTTATAATCCCCCTGCATAGGGTTCAGCCGCAGGAGATAGGCGTGCTCCGGTGTATCCACCCGGAATCCATACTGCGGAATGAAATCCTCGGCAAACACACTTTCTTTATGTTCATAACAGTATCTGGAAAGGCTGCTGCGGTTTTTGAAAATGCCGCCATAGCGATCATCAAAACGCAGGGCATTGATAAAATCGTCAAATTCGTCCTTGAACGCCTGCGTTTTCAGCTCCGGGCAATGATCCCACCATGAGGTGAAAAAGCCGTTGCCGCTTTTGTCCATATCGCCCCGCAGATGGCCGATGCAGCCGGTCTGTTTGTCGAGCTGCTGGCTGTCGGTATAACAGTAATTGCGCTCCGCCGGGGCCATGATCTTGATTACATAGTCCATTACCGTTCACGCTCCTTTGCCGCTTTTGCCTCCCGTACAGAGAGCCGCTCCTGCCGTGCTTGCCAATAGGCCGGGTTCCAGTGCTGCAGGCTCCGGTCAATGCAGGCTTCATATTCGCCGGGGCGGAAGTAGTTATCCGTCCGGGGTGCGATGATACCGCTGTCCATCAGTTCCCGCAGGACCACCGGCGCATCGCAGTCCTCCTCAAAATTCAGATACCCGCCTGCCTGAAAGCCGACGGTCTGGGCCTCCGGGGACAGCAACCGCCGAGCTGCGTCAATTTGGACCATGATCCCTCCGTGGCCTGCCGTGGACACGCTATACACACCGGGACAAAGGGTGTCGCAGCGCACAACAAGGCCCCAAGGGGAATCACTCGGTTTTCGATACATCATCGTTCACGCTCCTCCTGCAAGGATAAAATAGAAAGCTGCTGCGTTTCTGCTGCAAATCGCTGCTCCAATCGTTCCACGCTCCAATCCCTCTTGAATTGCCCCAGCGGGCCGGGACCGAACTGTGCCAACGCCCGTTTGTCCATTTCCCGCAGCCGCTCCCATAACTCCGGGTGATGCTGCCGGAGTTTTCGCAGTTCACCGATGCCCTGCAACGGGCAGCACCAGCAGGAACAGCGGCGGTAGATCTGATACAGTCCGCCAAAATCGTAGCCACGGTCATAGCAGATTCGCAGGGCTTCTTTCTCCGTGATTCCCCAATCCATCAGCGGATAGCGCTCATTTTTGATCCGCTTCGGCTCATCTGCGGCGATCCCCACATAACTCACGGCCTTGTATTGTCCTTTCAGCCGGTTGATCTCCTTGTGGATGAGATGTGTTTTCAGTTGCCCCGTACACCAGCGCACACGGGGACCGGGCCAGCCGTTTCCGTATAGAGCAACACCCAGCCGCTGCCGGTTTTCAATGCTGGCCGGTCGCTGCTTCTTTTCCTCAAACATTAGCCACTCAAAGCCCTTTGGATGGCGCAGCCACGTCAGATGCAACCCTCGCTCTGCAAACAGATAGTCGTCCAGCTTTTGTAAATGCTCATACATTTCCGGGAATTCCATGCCCGTATCTGCTGTCAGGACCGCATCAATCGGCAGTCCTCGCTCAATCATGAGCAGCAGCATAGCGGTGCTGTCTTTGCCGCCGGACAGGGATACCGCATGGAACAGTTCCTTTTCTTCCGTTTGATTGCTCATACCCATTCCGTCTCCTTTCGCTTCGGTATGTAAAAAGGGGGCGGCCAATGCGGCCGCCCCCTTGGGATTCGTTTTTTGAAAATGCAGGAGTGCAAACACAAGACCGACACTGCGACGATTTGTTCCACTCCATGAAACTGCCCCCACACTGAATGTCCAGCATGGGGGGCAGCGTTTCCAGCACTACCTTTTGTTTCAACTTTTCCTCTATTGTTTCGGCGCAAAATGAAACTTGTCATGTGGTAGTGAAACATTCAAATAAGCAGTATCCCGACAGCATGTTAATGAATACCCGTCTGCTGTTATCGGTTCGCATTAAAAAGTGCTTTTCAGTCCAAGGGGGGCGGCCAATCCGACCGCCCCCTTGACGCTTATTTTTTGCGCTTGCGCATCAGCAGTACAGTCACAGCGCCGATGCAGGAAAGGCCCAGCAGGCCCATCCACAGCGCCGCATGGCTGCTATCTCCGGTCTGCGGCACCTCCGGCGTGGGCTTCTTTTCGTTGTGCATCTCCACCTCCGTTACGGCTCCCTCGTAAACGGATGCCATCTTGTCAGCCGGGAGGAGATACCCGTCCGAACTGCCGTCCCGCACCTCGGACACGGTGTAATCCCCGATGCGCAGACCCTCGATGAAAATGACACCCTCTGCATCGGTCTGGAGCACCTGGTCATAGCCGTTGGCCCCGGTAACACGGAAGGAAAAGCCCGCCAGCTTCCCATCCGAGGAGGTCTTGACGATCCGGAGCGACCCCACCTGCGCCGCATTGACAAAGCCCTTTCCGGCTTCATTTTCCACGGTCACGGTTTCGCCGTCCGTGGTGATGGCAAAATAGTAGGCGTTCTCGTCCAGATAAAAGCCCTCCGGGGCCTTGGTTTCCTTTGCAAAATAGCCGCCGTAGCAGAGGCCGGTCAGGGTGTACTCACCGCCGCCCAGTTCATCCATCGTGCCAAGCAGCTCATCCTCGGCGTCAAACTCCTTGTTGCCGTTGCTGTCGCGGTAGACCTCAAATACGGCACCTTCCAGTTTGTTTTCGGGGTAGTCCTTGTCCACCTTTGTGAGGTTCACGTCGCCCCGGATGACCTGTTCGGTCACATCCAGCGCAATGGGATTATATTCTGCCGTATAGCGCTGCGGCTCTGCGCCGACCGGGTACACGGTATTGTCCAGCAGATAACCCTCGCTGGGGGAGAGTTCCCGGATGGTCCAATCGTCTCCGCAGACATAATCCGTGGTGGTAAACTGGCCGCTTTCGTCGGTGATGTAGGTGTCCACCAGTTCCTCGCCTTTGAAAACGCCGTAGACGGCACCGGAAAGCGTAGCGTCTCCCTGCGGCAGACCTGTTTCGGCATCCCGCTTGGTGACGGTGGCGCTCCACTTTTTCAGGACATTGTGGACCTCCGCCTGCGTGACCATGTTCCACTCCACCGCCGTCGTCTGGTCCTCCGGGACAACATAGCGGATGTCCGTATCCATCTCGGAGAGGATATAATCCGTGCCAATGAGCACGTCGGTGAACACCGCTTTTCCGTTGCTGCCGGTCACGGCGTATTCGTCCACCGGAAGCCCTGCAAGGGAGGTGCCGGTCAGATGGAACTTCACGCCCTCGTTCAGACCGTCCTCGGCGGTTTTGACCACCTCCAGACTGCCCCGTCTCAGCGTGTTGTGGAAAGTCACGGCAGTGACCTGACCGGAGATCACGGTCACTTGGCGCACCTCCTGGGGTTCATACCGGTCACTGTTCTGCTCCGTCACGGTGTAAACGCCGGGACGCAGATCATCGATCTGCATTTCTCCGTCTGCGTTGGTCGTCACGGTCTGTTCCGTGCCGTTGCCGGAAACGGTGAAGGAGATGCCGGATACCTCGCCGTCCTCACTGGTTTTGATGATCTTGACGCTGCCGTAGCCGACCTTCAGATGCAGATAGGCGTACATGGGGTCGCTGACGGTATCCCGGAAGGTGACGACATCCTGCATGGTGCCGTCGGGGCCATAGTGGCCGTCGCTCCAGACCACCACGCCCTGCCGGGTGTTGTTTCTGACGGCGGTGATCGTCACGCCGTCTGCAGGGGCTGTTTCGGCAGAAATGGTCAGGTCGTTCCCATCGACTGCAAAGGTCATATCCGACTGGGCCGAAGAGAAAGCATATTCGCCCAGAACGCCGTTGGTGTCCGTCAGGGTAGCTGTGTAGCGGCCGCCGGCCCAACTCAGTTCAACCGTCTGTGCAGCTTCCTCACTGCGGTCCATGAAGCTGGGGACGACGGTGTGCTTTTTCACGCTGGCCTCGATGCTGGCGTAGTAGGCAGAGAACCGACTATAGAGCGGATGGGAGGTGCGGTAGACGGACTTCACGGCATCGGCGCTGCCGGGGTCAACGTGATTGAAGTCCGCATCCCGCTCCCCGACCACCGTTTCCCACACCAGCACCTGCGTGGCCATCATGTGGGCCAGCTTGTCGGCGTCGGCATCGTTCTGAGAGCGCCAGCCGAGGGAGAGGTTTCCCTGATAGCCGTACTGCATGATGCGGCCGAGGAGCGTTTTCATAGTTCGGCCATCAATGGTGCGGTTATATTCGGCTGGGAACGTGTCCCAATAGTCCTCTCCGTAGCTTTCGTAAGAACGGTACAGGTTGCGGGGAACGCCCGGTTCGATGCAGTAGCAGGCAGGGCCGTCGAAGGAGCCAATGGTGTGCAGCGTGGTCATCCATGTTGCCTCGCCGGATGTCCAGCCGTTCATGTAGTGCAGCTCGTCGTGGCCCCAAGTGCCGCTGTAATCCAGATTGGCGTCTCCGTCTCTGGGAAATGCCACCGAGTACGAATCCGCTGTTTCTCCGGTGGACGCTGCGGCAAAGGCCGTCACGCCGCTGCCGAGGATGGCGGTGAAGCAGATCAGCAGGGCCAACAGCCCGGAAATGCTTCTGCGATAGAGTTTTTTCATTTGTTTGACCTCCTGAGAGTAAAAATAAAAAGCACCATCCGAAAAAGGATGCTGCTTTCTGTACGATATGGACTTGTAGGGAAATCTCTTTTTCAGCCGGTACAGCCGGTAGGAAGGGGGTGAGGTGTGGAGAGGGGGAAGCGGCAAAACCGGCCCCGGTACATAGCTCGTCCAATGGGCAGACTTTCCCCTGGGCGGAAGATTCAGCGTTCGATCTCTCTTTGCCGCTTTCTGTAATAGTCCAGTGCCTTGATGATCGTATCCTCCATAGTCCGTGCGGGCGTCCCCGGCTTGAAATACTTGCTGATACGCTCTTTGGGTATCCGAAATTGTTCCTTCTGATTGGGCTTTTCCTCCGCCATGATGGACCGGATCACTGCCTCCGACAGCTTTCCCTCCCGGCTGAAGGACTTCATCTTAATGGCCTGCGCCAGCGATGGGGTGCAGTCTGCGTGGCCCATCGCATCATAGAGGATGCGCTGTTCCTTTTCGGCAAGGTAAGACAGCTCCACGGCGGGCCGGAAGGCGATTTTGCTGTCGTCCACCATCGCCAGAATCTCCGGAAGCAGGTAGGTGAGACGGATGTAGCGTTGGATTTGCGTGTTGCTATCCGGCGAATTTGCCGCCAAAAGTTCCCTTGATTTACCTTGCTGAAAATGGTGTCCCACTGGGACACCATTTTCTTTGCTTGGTCTCCCAGCCTGCCTCCGCATGGCTTCCAGCTTCATTTTGTACGCAAACGCCTTTTCTGACGGCAGGACTTTTTCCCGCTGGAGATTGCTGTCCACCATGACGATGATCGCTTCATCATCCGTCAGGTCCCGCACAATGCAGGGGAGGGTATCCAGTCCGGCCAGTCTGCTGGCCAGCTTGCGCCGGTGTCCCGACACCATCTGATAGCTACCATCCGCCAGCTGCCGCACAAGCCCCGGCACCAGAACGCCGTGCAGCTGCACGCTCTCCATCATTTCCATCATGGCTTCATCCTGCCGCACCTTAAAGGGGTGGTTCGGGAAGTCGCCGATCTGGTCCAGCGGAAGGTCCAGCACCACATCCCGCTTGGCTGCGTCCCGCTGTTCCTGCGTGGTGAACAGGCTATCGAGCGATGTCAGCAGGCCGGATGCGTTGCTTTTCGCCAATGTGTTCCACCTCCTTCACCAGCGTGCCGTAGGCTCTGGCGGCACGTCCGTTCGGCTCGTGCCGGAAAATGCTCTTGTCCGCCGTGCTGATCTCCGCCAGACGCACAGTGGACGGGATGACGGCTTCCAGCACGGGCAGGTATTTGCCGAAATTCTCCTTGACCCCGGCCACAATATCTCTGCGGAAGTTCGTGTCATTGGCCATCGTCAGGAATACGCCGCCGATTTTCAGCTTGGGATTGATCTGCTGGCGGATGCTCTGTACCGTGCCCACAAGCTCCGTCATGTCCTCTGCGGCCAGATAGTCCGCCTGCACGGGGATAAGCACATAGTCCGAAGCCGACAGAGCGTTGATGACCAGCATCCCCAGCGACGGGCGGCAGTCCAGCAGCACATAGTCGTAATTTCCCTTGATGCCCTCCAGATAGCGCTTGAGCACGGTTTCCCGGCTCATAACATTGACCAGTCCCACCTCCACCGCCGATAATCTGCGGTTGGCGGGAACGAAGTCAAAGCCCTCCGGGTGGTGCAGGATTTCCGGATGCTCCGGGCCGCTCTGGTTTTGCACGACGGCGTTCATCTGCTCGGACAGGGTGTGGGGCAGGTCGTGGGGCCTGCGCTGACCCAGCATCTTCGTGAGATCTCCCTGCGGGTCCACATCCACCAGCAGGACCTTCCTGCCGTCCATAGCCAGTCCTGCACCGATGCAATAGACGCTGGTGCTTTTGCCGACGCCGCCCTTTTGGTTGGCAACGGCGATCACTTTGCAATTTGCCATTTGGGGTTCCTCCTTTTCATAAATTTAGCCGCCCGGAAAATCGGACGGCTATGTAATGATGGGTATAGAAAGACCATTCACTGTTTGACAGCTACATGGTTCCCTTTATGTGATGCTACTCGAAAAGAAAAAGCGTCAATTTATAATTGCATCTCTCTTGAAAAAGTGTCGCGCCTTGGGTATAATAACCTTAGAAAATGCACAGGATAGGTGTGGAGGTGCTGATGATGCTAAAAAGGAAAATTGAAAAAGAGATTATGCACTGGATCGAGAGTAGCGACAAGGCTTTGCTGATCTATGGTGTCCGTCAGGCGGGAAAGACATTTATTATTCGGGAGTGTCTGAAAGCGGCGGGGTGTGACTATATCGAGTTCAATCTCATACGGCAGCCGGAAATTGTCGAGATTCTGGCCGGTGCAACAAGCATTGATGACCTGATTCTGAAGCTATCCCTGTACAGCGATCAAAAAATTGTTCCCGGTAAGACCGTCTTTTTCTTTGATGAGATTCAGAAATACAAGGAGATCGTCACGAAGATCAAGTTTCTCGTGGACGATAAACGATTCCGGTACATTCTGTCCGGCTCCCTGTTGGGTGTGGAGATCGTGAATCTGAAATCCGCACCGGTCGGCTATTTGCAGACGCTCACGATGTACCCGCTGGATTTTGAAGAGTTCCTGCAAATCTTCCATGTCGGCCAGCCCGTATTGGATACGCTGCGGAAGGCGTTTACATCCAAAACGCCCGTAGAGGAAGTCATTCACGGAAAAATCATGGAGATGTTCAATCTCTATCTGATTATCGGCGGGATGCCTGCTGCGGTGGAAAAATACCGGACAACCGGGAGCATTGATGATGTGATGGATGAACACAGAGCGATCATCGAGCAGTACAAGCTGGATTTTACGCAGTACGAAGCGGAAAACCGCAAACTGCTCCTCACGCACATTTATGAACTCATCCCGGCCGAGCTGAATGAGAAGAACAAGCGATTTATGATTGCGGACGTCAAGAAAGGACTGCGCTTTGACCGGATCGAGGACAGCTTCACCTGGCTTTGGAAAGCTGGTGTTGCTTTGGGTGTGTTCAACACAACGGAACCTACGGTACCGCTCATGCTGAATGAAAAAAGCACGCTGTTCAAGCTGTTCCTGTCAGATGTGGGACTGCTTACTACCATATACGGAAAAGCCTGTAAGCTGAAAATCGTCACCAAAGAGAAGGATGTCAACAAAGGTGCCGTCTACGAGAATGTGGTGGCTCAGGAACTTCATGCCCACGGATACTCCCTGTATTATTATAACAGCAAGAAAAAGGGGGAACTTGATTTTGTTGTCGAGCAAGCAGGGCGGGTACTCCCCATTGAAGTGAAGAGCGGAAAGGACTACGAAAAGCACTCGGCACTGGACAATGTGATGGCGGTTCCGGAATACGGGATTCAGGAATCCTATGTATTCACGAATGATAACATAAAGACTGACGGAAAGCTGACCTATCTCCCCATTTACATGGTCATGTTCCTGCAAGACGAACCGATTGGGTTTATCGATATTTCTGTGGATAAATTCAAGCTGTGAAGTGTTGGAACTGGAAAATACAAGGAACGCACTAAATTTTCTGCATGGGAATTCCCTCGCAAATTTAGCCGCCCGGAAAATTGGACGGCTATGTAATGCGTTTGGGTATTAAAAAGCCACACAGTTTTGAACGTAAAAACTGTGTGGCTTCTCCTATGTAGTTTTCAGACACGGATCCGTTTGATCTTCGCATCCACCAGAAGCAAAATCACCTCGTCTACGATGTCGGCATAGCGCCCTTGGCGGATGAGTTTGTTTTTGAGACGGATGAGCGCATCCAGAGTAACGCTGTATTCGTCCTCGCTGAGATAGAGCGTGCAGTATTTTCGTTTCATGTGTCAGTCCTCCTTATGGTGCCAGTATAGCAAACTGCGACCGGATCATCCATTCTGCAAATGGTGTTTGAGAGGAGAAAAACAATAAAGTTCATTCGGCTTGGTCAAACCGTTTCAAACCGTGCCAAAGCCATTATTTCCGAAAAGGCGTCATTTTTTATGCAGAGGCGATCTGCTCCGGATGACCGCATGAGCGCCCTCGAAAATTAGCCCATCCATTAACAGTTTCGGGGCCAAAAACGGCATTTAGCCCATCGTTAACATGTAAAAATCACGTCAAACCTTGTCAAATTCCATCAGATTTTTTGAAAACAGAACAAATGCTGCGGATATAAGAAAATCCCGGAAAACGAGCGTTTTCCGGGATTTTGACTGTTTTGAAGTTGTAAAATCGGCAGAAATCAGCGCTTGCTGAACTGAGGTGCACGACGTGCAGCCTTGAGGCCGTATTTCTTACGCTCCTTCATACGAGGATCACGGGTCAGGAAACCGGCCTTCTTCAAGGCGGCACGGTACTCGGGATTTACCAGCAGCAGTGCACGGCTGATGCCATGGCGCAGAGCACCGGCCTGACCGGACACACCGCCGCCCTCGACGGTGGCAACGATGTCCACCTTGCCCAGGGTATCGGTGGCGTTCAGGGGCTGACGGACCACCATCTTCAGGGTCTCCAGACCGAAGTAATCGTCGATGTCACGGCCGTTGATGGTGATGGAGCCGGTGCCGCCCTGGTAGACGCGGACACGAGCGACGGAGGATTTGCGACGGCCGGTGCCGTACTGATACTGTCTCTTGCTCTCGTACATAGTCTGTTACCTCCTGATTAGTCCAAAGTCCAGGCTTCGGGCTTCTGTGCAGCGTTGTTGTGCTCGGCGCCCTTGTAGAGCTTCAGGCGGGTGAGCTCAGCGCGGCCGATGCTGTTCTTGGGCAGCATGCCCTTGACAGCCAGCTCCATGGCGAACTCGGGACGCTCCGCCATCAGCGTGCGGTACTTGACGTCCTTGAGGTTGCCGATCCAGCCGGTGTGATGATAGTAGTGCTTGTTGTCGAGCTTCTTGCCGGTGAGAACGGCCTTGTCAACATTCACGATGATGACGAAATCGCCGCAGTCCACGTTCGGGGTGAAGTCAACCTTGTGCTTGCCGCGCAGCAGCTTGGCAGCGGTGACAGCAGTGCGGCCCAGGGGCTTGCCTGCTGCGTCGAGGACGTACCATTTTCTCTGGACGTTCTCTTTCTTAGCCATAGTGGTCATGTTTGTTCCTCCGTTTGAAAACATTGCTGTTTCCGTTTATGATAAAAAGTTTTGACAAGTGTGAAGCGCGCATATACAATGGGGTCTGGAAAACGCGCTTATTCTTTATATCACAAGCAAAATCCGGTGTCAAGCGTGATTTTTCTGATTTTTAACGGTTTGCAGAAAGAACTCCGGAATGCTCGCAAATGCTCCGGAATGCTCGTAAATGCTCCGATCGCAAAAACAAAACCTTTTGGGGGAAAACGATATGCAGAATATGATGGGCCGCATCCGCCGGTGCGCGGAGGATTACAACATGATCGCCGAGGGCGACAAGATCGCCGTCGGCGTCTCCGGGGGCAAGGATTCGCTGACGCTTTTATATCTGCTGGCCGCGCTGCGGCGGTATTATCCGGCGCACTACGAGCTGCAGGCCGTCACGATCGACATGGGGCTGCCGGGGATGGATTTTTCCCCGGTGGCGGCGCTGTGCGAGAAGCTGGAGGTGCCGTATCAGATCAAAAAGACCGAGATCGGCCCCATCATCTTCGACTACCGGCACGAAAAGAACCCCTGCTCGATGTGCGCGAAGATGCGCCGCGGCGCGCTCAACGACGTGCTGCTTTCGCTTGGCTGCAACAAGATCGCCCTCGGCCACCACTTTGACGACGCGGTCGAGACCTTCCTTATGAGCCTTCTCTACGAGGGCCGCATCGGCTGCTTTGAGCCCGTGACCAACCTCAGCCGCACCGGCATCACGC
>ENA-ORRO01000342-ORRO01000342.1-human-gut-metagenome-genome-assembly--contig:-NODE-342-length-41018-cov-27.324268_pt1 | contig 41018 bp, 30 predicted proteins | sample MGYA00242176_ERZ509136 | MGnify/ENA primary metagenome ERZ509136 (study PRJEB26280, sample SAMEA2338644) | human gut metagenome | biome: human gut; feature: human-associated habitat; material: faeces...
GAGTCGGTCAGGCAAAATCCCAGCGCTACGGAGAAGTTTTCCTCGCAGTCATTGCAGAATTTTCGGAATAAATTTAAAAAGCAGGTCACCGGATATCCGATGACCTGCTCTGTTTTTTATGCCGTTCTGCGCTTGTTATATACGAACATCCCCACTCCCGCGCCGCAGATGAGGACATAGCCTATGACGCTCAGGACATCCGGCACATCGCCGAAGACGAAAAATCCGAGCGCCGCGGCGAATAGCACCTGCGTGTAGTCATAGACCGAAATCTCCTTCGCCGGCGCGCAGATATACGCCCGAGTTATTCCTATCTGACCGACGCAGGCGAAAGTCCCCGCGAGGACGAGATAAATAAGCTGCATAGCGCTCATATGCTTGTAGCCCGCTATCATAAACGGCAGACACAGCGCGCACGAAAACGCGGAGAACCAGAAGACTATCCGCTTGCTGTCCTCTTTTCTTGAGCCGAGGCGGCGCACGAAAGTATAGGCTATTCCCGCACCCGCTCCGCCGAGAAGCCCCGCGACGGCCGCGAGCACTTCGGGATTGTCAAACCCCGGCTTTATGATGCACATGCTGCCCGCGAACGCAACGCACACGCCCGCTATCTGAACTATGCTCGGGCGCTCTTTGAGCAGAATTACAGAGAATATTATCGCAAAAAACGGCGAGAGTTTGTTGAGCATATTCGCGTCCGACAGGTTGAGTTTACCTATCGCGTAGAAATTGCACAGCATGCCGAGAGTGCCGAAAAAGCAGCGCCCGAAAAGATCGGGGATATTCTTTTTCGCGGGCACGAATCCTGTTTTATCGCGCAGCATCATGATAAAAATAAAAATCAGCGCGATAAAATTCCTAAAAAACGCCTTCTGAAACGAGGGCAGGTCTCCCGCGAGCTTGACAAACATCGACATCAGCGAAAAGCCGAACGCCGCCAAAATTATATAGAAAACGCCTTTTGTTTTTGAGCTGAGTTTTGTCATAGGCTTCCGCCTTTTTGTTTGATAGCGCGGTGCGCTCCGAATATTATTATACCACCGATGTCAAAATATAAAAAATCCGGAACACCTAAGCATTCCGGACATATTATCAAAGCTTCACAGCAGGCTCTCGCCGCGCTCTTCGAGAAATTTCTTTACTTCGTCGAGCGTCGGTATCGACGCGGATGCGCCCGGGCGCGAGACTGCGACAGCCGAAGCCGCCGAGGCAATTTTCAGCGCGCGTTCTGCGCCGAATCGCTCGAGCATGGCGAAGAAAAAGCCGCGAAAAGTGTCCCCCGCCGCTGTCGTGTCAACGACAGGCACGCTGAACATTTCGCCGTAAATGCCGTTTTTCGTGTGGGATACGCATGCGTCGCGGTACGCCATATCCGCCGCCGTCACCGAGTCGCCGGGATTGATATAGCCGAAATAATCGCCCCTTATCTGCGCACCTATCCACTCGCGGTAGGGGTTCTTATATTCTGCGGACGCGGGCGGCGCAAAGCCCTTGACGAAGTTGCAGAATGCCGCTCGCTCGGCGGTGCAGTAGGCATTCTTCGGCTGCCTGTCGAGCCAGATATCCGCCACATTTTTCGAGGTAAAATCCCTGCCGTATTTTTCTATAAGTTCCTGATAGAGCACCGTGTAGTTCGTATCGTCGTCCGCCGGGGCGCACTCGGAAATATCGGCATACATATTCTTGCCGAGCCAGCTCCCGACGCGCCCGAGCAGCTCATCGGACAGATCGCTGCGCTTAATATATCTGTGCATCGGATAGTTTCCCGTCTCACGCAGGAGAATGCCGAGCTTCGGATTTCTCACGCCCTCGACGGGCTTCCCAAGGAAGCAGCCGCATATCCTGCCGTACCAAGCGCCGGCTATTTTATCGTGCAGGCAGGATTTGTCAACGCTGCGCTTTTCGTGGACTGTTCCCCTGCACATTTTTATCTCGTCGAGCTCGCTCGGCTCGTCAAATTCATAGTCCTTTTTGAGCGGAGTGCGGGACACTATATCAAACATGACATCCGCTATGCGCTCTTTATACTCGCCGCCGGAAAGATGAGAAACAGCCTTGAAAAGCTCCTCGTATTCACCGATATCTATGCCCTCTTCGCGCGACTGCCTGAACTCAACCATCAGCTCCTCGGAATACAGCTCCCACGGGTGGAGCGACGGATAGTCGGGTCTGACGCCCGCCCTGCGTTTTTCGTCGCGGACGCGCTCGGTGCAGCCGGTCAGCAATTCATCGAGCGAAACATTGAGTATCTGCGAGAGTATTATCAGATTGTCCACCGACGGCTTCGCGTGGTCGCTCTCCCACTTCTGCACCTACTGGCTCGAAACGGAGCACTTCTGCGCGACATCGTCGCGGGTCAGCCCCGCCTTCTTTCTGAAATCATATATGCGGTTTCCGAGTGTCATTCGATCAACTCCTGTTTTTTCTTGATTATATCAAATCGCGCCGACTTGTTCAATCTACCGCAGGTTGTTTTTTGCGCACCCGGAGGTTGAATATAAAAATACTATCAGGGCTTAATAGCCCTGATAGTAATAGTAAGTAGTTGTTGTATTCGGATCCGGAGCCGCGACTAAAGTCGTTGATGCGCTTGTGGAGCCGCCGTAGATATCCGTCGCGAAGACATAAAGCGTATATTGATAACCGGGAAGAACTTTAAAATAATATTCTCCCTGATCAAGATCAAAGGTATTTCCGTTTAAATAACTGTCATCAAAAGAAAAATACAAATCTATATCCTGGATGATACCATTCACATTCTGAGGACCGCTCAGCTGCACCGAAACCCAATCGAGGTCATAATTTGATTGAACCGTTCCGCTCAAGTAGAAATACATCGTATTATTATAATAGCTATAGTCATACCAGTAAGCATCATATATATCTATCGTCGAATCCGCATACGAAACGGACACTACGCACGAATCGGAATATGTCCTGCCGTTATAGGTTATACTGGCGGTTATCGTAACACTTCCGTAGCCGTTACCGGTAATATTGCACACCGTGCCGGAACCAGACACCGAAGCCACTTTATTCGCCGAGCTTGCCCATGTAACATAACAGTTCTCGGGACTGACCGAAGCACGCACAGTCCAGCTTTTTCCTACATCAAGTGTAATTTCACTGTAGTTGAGCTGAACAGACGGCTCTTCGATATAAATCGAATAACTTGTCGATTTCATTGTCCCCTTGCCGTCCGTATATTTCAGCGTTACGGTTTTATATCCCGGGGTATACATATCCGGGTGCGACACATCGACACTGTTGGTGACATACTGACAGCCGCCATCCGAATACTTTGCAACGACCTGCATGCCCGCAGTTGACAGCTGATCTCCGCAGTAGTAGAAAAGCTTGTCCGCGTTCTGGGTTATATATATGAGCTCAAGAGTGCCGTTTCCGGTATATATGTAATCCTGACTGATATCCGGCGCGGGCTGAGTCGTGTTCATTGAATCAAGCGATGCTTCAACGGCAAGCATCTCCGTGCTGTCATCTGTATTCTCAACGCTTTCGGATGTCTGCGCCGTCGGCTTGTGTGTGCGGCGCAAGCCCTTGCTGTTTTTCTTCATAACAAAAAACACCGAGGTAAAGCAAACAGCAACAACGAGCACTATCGCCGTAACATAAATTATTATACTTTTCTTTTGCATCTTCTTCCTCCGCTACCGTCAAATCAAAATATTCATTGACCAATCCACATATAATAAAGAACAAAAATCAGCCTGCATATCAACGGCGATATCAGTACAGTAATCAGCGCTGCCACAGTCATCAGTTTAATTCTCCTATATGATCCAACCATGTTTATCGTTATCGCGTGCCGTCCGCCGCATTTCGGACACAGGCAGACCAGATAGTCGCCAAACAGACTGATCTTCGAGGTAAAGAAATGCTTTCCGCAGTATTCGCAGGTCATGAAGATCAAAAAGTTCAAAATATATTCTCTGGGATAAAAGAACTTTCTGCTTTCTTTGTTTGCATTCAAATTTCTTTCGAGAGTTCCCATGTCTATCTTATCTGTTCTTTTAGAACTCATATCAGCATCTCCCTTTTTCCTCTATATCTCGTATCAGCTGCTCTCTCTCTGCGGCGGTTGCCGTAACTCTGCTTATGCAATTGGGGGCATTGCTCCTCATAAACGAATACATTATCTCGTTCATCATGCCGTCACCCTCATTTGAATAGTCAATATCAAATTTGCGCACAAACTTGTCCAAATCTTCGACAAATTCATCAAAGGTCCTGTTATTCTTCTTGTACTCTGCCACAAGCTCTCTTACAGCGTTCTGTGAGTATTTCGGGGATGGAATATTGACGCTTATCCGCACCTGCCTGCCCGTCATATCAAACACAATACTATTGTTTTTGGATATCTTGTCCATAAAATTCGATCTATCTTCGCCGGTCACACATATACATGTTGCCACGGTATATTTTATGGGCGGAATCTGCTTCATAACCTCAATATACGACCCGAGAGACAAAAGTCCCGCGCCACAGCTGTAAATTCTGCGGCGCACAGCATCAACCGCCGACGGACAGCCCGCCAAACAGTAAAGATGCGTTCTATCCGAGAGCAGAGCCAAAAGAAAAGCCTCTTTAAAAGTCGAATCAAAATCCTCGTTATATATCTTTCGATCTACTTCATCTAAAATGTATTCCGCCAGATCAGACTTGTTCTTTTGCGACTGTGCCTTGGCAGTCGCCACCTTGCACTCAACAAAAAACCTCGTATCGCGTTGCGGATATGCTTCGAGCAGAACGATATCATCCCCCACTCTGAAAAGCGATTTGCAGGTGATGTCATTTTTGAACATGTATTGGAGCTGATCCGGCGCATAATCCGTCAAGTCCTGAATACGTGATCGCACCACTCGCCTTTTCTCCCCAGTAAACATCCGATTGAGTTTATCATACGAGTCATACCCCGCGCTGCTGTGGGAGAGCGTAACAAAATTCACTGTAGCCATTATCGGTTCCTCACTTTTTCTCCTGCTTCACCGGGAAAACTCCCATCTTTGCCAAAAGCCAAAGGAAAGGAGTGTCAAGCCCTTGATTCAGCACCAAATGATTCTCGAGCACAAGTCTCGTTGCGAACACACGGCAATCCTCGCCAAAGTCTCTGATAATATTATTCACATATCCTCGAAGATTCGCCTGAATATCCGCTCCGTCTCCGTCTCCGCCGTGCCACAACATCGAATGTATGATATCTGCTGATTTGCGCTCCACTGCCCTCATATCAACTGCATCCGAAGTAATCGGCGGAAAAATGTCGCTTAATGCTTTTCTTCCCATCAATTCACCCTTTACCAGATCTACCTTATTGAGTACAATGGCAGTCGGCTTTTTGGGAATATCATTCTCGCGAAGCATACCCAGCACCGTATCGATTGTTTTTCCCAATACTGCTTCGTCGTTATTTTCAACAGTTTCAGCCGCATTTACAATAAAAATCAAACCATCCGAGTACTTAATATAATTGACTATTCTTTCAGTAAGCCTTTCCTTATCGATATAACATTCTCCCGGAATATCAAGGAACACTATGTCGGTTTTATTCTTATTTATTCCCAACTCGCGAAAGTATGGACCTTGTACGCTCTTGGTTACTGCACCTATGTTGCCTTTCGCATATAAATCGGCAATATATTCAAGGTAGTGGTCGTTAGGATCCATATTAATCCAAGAGAACGATTCCGTGCTTCTTTCTCTCATCATTTCATTTATCGATGCAAGATATGTAGTTTTTCCACTGCCCGGAACACCTATAACCGCAATGTATTTAGCGGGCGCGCGTCCAAACATTCTTAAAAGTTTATTGTGGCAATAAGGGCAAAGCCTCTCATTGAGAAAACCTTTTGTGCTTTTATCGGGATCTTCTATTCCCGTAAGATAACAACCGTCATCGAATTTACGCTTATATTTGCTGTATCTTGGATCGGCCGGGTCTACAAAATTGTAAAGTAAATCTTGTGCCTCCTTATCCTCCAAGTGAGCCTTGTAATTTTTAAGATATTTGTCTTCCTGTTCATCCCCGCTCTTGCAGCGAAAAACAGCATCATTATATCGTAGCTGCTCAAAGCAATATGGGCACCGTACATCAAAATATTTTTTCATCATTTAATCCTCTAAATATATTTCTCCCTTTTTATCCAATACAAACTGACCGTTTTCTACATGAACTTCGGCGGGAATAAGCTTTTTGATTTTCTGATTATTTGCATTCACTTTTCGGTTGCCGGATATCAGATCAAAGCATTTGGAGAGACCTGCGATTCTTTCCGACGCAATAAAGAACCTACCTCCAAGTATATAGAAGTTAAGAAATAAATATCTATTGTCAACCACTATAAAACTTCCGTTGTTATTATCACTACACATATTTAGTCTAACACCATTCTCGATCCCCAAAAAAGAATTCACATCGCAATGAACTTCTGCCGAAATTATGTCTCTCTTGAGTGATTCAGGTGGCATTTCTTCTTTATATATACTATCTATGGCATCCGCCAACTCCTCGCATTCCGATTTCTTTACCGATGTATTTTTGTCGCGGGTATCGACTCCATCGTATTTTGCGTCGGTATGTTCGATGCTGTCGTTGCTGTCATGCGGATCGGTGCTGACAGTTGAATCGTAGGCTATGGGCTCAGGGGCATTATTAACCGGCACATCAATGTTACTGCTGCTTTTTGCAGTGCGTTTTGGTGTAGAAGTTTCTATATTGGGGGGCAGAGCCTTACTTCTATAGTTAGGCTCAGTTTTGCTGCGGTCGTTAGGTTGGGGCTGTTCGGAATTTTTCTTCTTGTGAGGCTGCTTTTCACGCGCAGGCTGCTTGTTTCCTTTTGACAATATATTCTTGAATATTTTCTTGATTCCGGCAACATTTCCCCTGCAAAGGATGCACACAGCAAGCACAATCAGTACGATTACCAGCACAAGCACCAGAACGACAATGGTTATCATCGTACTTTTAGAGACGCTTCCACCATCATTGTCTTTGTCAGCTGCAGTCGTTGAAACGACACCTTTAGTGTTCTCGTTGTTACCGACAGTTGTTCCGGATGCCTGAATCGCACCGGTCACGGGTTCGGCATCGGTCTCGGAGCCCTGCACCGGCGAAACGTTTTTTTTCACTTTTTTGTTGATAACTGTGATTTCTTCGAAATTGTCTATATCACTCATCAATGTATACTCGCGATACTTGCCTCCCGGGGTCTCTATCGTCAGCTTCGATGAGTAAAAGATAAGTGTATACGTCTCTGTTCTATTCGGGAGCTCGTGCTTTTTTTCCTGTATGCAGCCTTCTATAGGATATAGGTCTCCGTCTTCTTTCGTAAGTAACAGGAAATAGCCATTCGGGGACTCTTTTTCAACCCAGACAGTCACGGGATACTCCTCGCCATCATCGCCAAGTGCAACGAAGGAGAGCAGCTTTTCATAGTAAAGCGCATTGTCGTTGAGATCGCCGATGGTGAAAGTATATTTTTTGGGCTCGGACTCTCTCAGCCCGGCTCCGGCGGTCATGCTCTCATATGTGGAATCCGTGTCATTTATATTTCTGACCGCAAAAGCGGGCAGTGCAAGGCAAAGAGCCGTCAAAACAGACAGCACCGCCGCAATAATTTTTTTCAACATTGTTGATTCTCCTCTCGTTGTACAGATTGATATCAGGCAAGCCAGTCCGAATATAATACCGCCGAGCAATATTCCATTCGGCTTGGCTCGCCCATTTTGCCGGGGTCGTTTCCGACCCCGGCTGATGGGAACGTTGAGTGGTGTTAGGTGAGTGCCTTCGTTATCATCCTATCAAGAATCATAACCGCACAACTCTCTACCGTATCTGCTCCCGGCATACCTGCGACACCATCATATTGAATATCGAAGTTATCATTAAAAGCAGCTTCAACATTTTGCAGAATATCTCCTGCGTTCGGCACCTGTCGCTCAAAGACCATTATGGTATCAAGCAACTCTTCGAGGCTGCGCCTTACTTCAACTCTATTATTATTATGGATTAGTGCGGCACCACCTCCAGCGACAACTACAGGTTGGTGATTATTATTGCCTGCATCCAAATGCGATAGTCCAATGACCACTTCTTCCTTATTTTGTGTGTACGGCGCGACAATATGAACGTTTCCAATATTATATGAGAATTGTCTCACCAGTTGGCATATATTATTCTCAAAATTTGGATCTGTCCTGCAGCAAAAAGTTCCTATTCCTTTTGATCCGCAACCTGCAAGACAGAACGAAGTGTGGTTAGGAAGAGGCGCATTATAAACCTGATCTGCTCTCAGATAAGATGCAACAAGATAAAACAAAGCATAATATTTTGCCCTTATTGCTTGAAAAAGATTATTGTAGGCTAATTGCTCAAACGCATTTTCGTTAAAAGCTGATTTTTCAAGCAGAAAGTTCAGGATTAAGCTCTTACGCAAATAATAATATGAGGGATTATTAGGGTCTCTTTGAACCGTGATAAATCTATCCAAACCATTAACATTTCCAGCCCAAAAATCATTAAATTCACGCGCTTTATTATTATCATTAGCTGTATCACCGAAGAAATCTATGAATGTCCGTTCTATTATGTTAGAACCGGCAAACAGGAACGAATGCTGAGATTGCATCACAACCGGATTGTTCACATCTTCACGCCAGAATGAGATGTCAGTAGTTCCTCCCCCGATATCAACAACAGTATATCCATCTCTCGGATAGACAGTCGGATTCATGTTGATAAAATTGGGAGTAAATAAATCACAGAAATATTTGCCGTCACTCTTTGATTCAGTCTCATAATAAGGGGTTATTGGCATGTTCCCCGCATTTGTTCGGAGTATACCATTTCGTGCTGTTAATCCGTTTACCGCCTGCTGGAGCATTTGGGCAGCTATGTTAGTCGATTCGCATGGATATGAGAGCCCCAATTCTACTGCGGTTGCACCCGCCATTCTCGCTTCGAGCATAGCGCAATTGAGCAATGTGGAAATAAAGTTTTTCCTTGCATTCGCTCTCTCTTGATTGTTGCCATCATCCCATTTAAGCCCGTTATATATTCCGTCATTAACAGCGTTGTTACGCATCATGTACTCTCTATCAACTTCGATAAATCTTCCCGCAATATTAGGTTCACCGGTTGTTGCTGCATTTCCATTTTCATCAACTGAAATCAGATTCTGACCGTATGTAGCTATTTTTCCCAGCAGATTCACATCAGCCTGCTCACCGTTCTGCACTCCATCCGGCTCGGCGCCGAAAAGATAGTACCGCTGATAAATCTTCTCTTGGCCAGCCAAAGGATTATATATGTGATGAACATATGTTGACGGAGAATTGATTGAGCGCGGCTGATTATCACCAACACTGATAAATACGTTTGTGCTTGTTGTGCCAAAGTCCATTGCAATTTTCGCAACGACATTCTGGTTGCCGTTGTTCTGATTATTTGCCGGAGGCGGAACAATCATCCAACACCCAAGTGTATATGTTCTATTTACTCTGCTATAGGCAAATGAAATCGCCCACGGCATCGACTCGGTTTTAATTATCCTGAATTTCTGATTTTCATTAGTTCCTATTCTAAAGCTTGATTCGCAGTTGAAAGTTTGCTTATTGGCATTCTGCCCGGCAACTACATCGACCTGCATGCATGTAGTTGCCACGCCGTCAACCTCTTCGCCTATGAGCATATTGTCTGCACCATACAGACCCTGTATAAATGGCTTATTACCATAAACGGTAATAGGATTTGCTAAGCCGGCTCTGCATGAAAATGCATTAGCACCATATTCTGCAGCACCATATTCTGCCTCACCGCGTTTAACGAACAGCGAAACCATATAATCATTCCACAGTCCGTCCTGCAAGCCCACATATGGCCACATGGAAATATAGGGCATATCGGATGTCCACATGACATCATTAGCAGAGTACTCATGCCTGTGCGTTACCGTTTCATTCGATCTCGGGTAGAATAACTGAAATCTGACCACAAACTTCTCGTTTCCATAGTTAGTAATCTCCCAGTCGTTATGAACAAGCTGGGGGGCTGCCGGCGCAGCTTTAAGCCTTTGCACCACCTCATCAGTTATAGGCGGAACAACATAAACTACCTTATTGCCTTCAATATTCAGTTGCTTTGGACAGAAGACCCCTATTCCATTTTCGTCGATATCTCCATCAACATTTCTCTGCCCATTTCCTACTGCCGGAGGAACTACAAACAACAATTTATCGGAAAAAACCGTTTCAGGAGCACCGTCAGGACTCGGAGCCGCATTATTAATAGGATCATTAATTCCGGCCTGCGGAATCGCAGTATTATAACCCGCGGGCACTAAGCCTATAGGATGAGCACCAGGATTGCCTCCTAATGCTTCTAAATTCTTATAAAACGTTCTAATCGGATTGTAGTTATATGTACCGTGTATCGCCTTCAGCCACGAATGAAGCTTTACACCTACCCTGGAAATCTCATTGCCGTTCATCATGTCCTGGCACTGGGTAATATCCTCCCAGACCCATTCGCCATCCCTTCTTTCAAGCCAAGGAAGGCCGTTAAAAATTTCCTTTTCATACTCTTTGAACGGGCAAATAACCATGCTCGGCATATACATTGCGAAGGGCTTATCGTCTTTGCAAAATACATACAGAGAATCTAAAGCTCTCGCGTCCATATAACCCGTTATTCCCGGATTTCCTATCAGCGATTCGTAAACTATTTCTCCGAGCAGACCGGTGTTTGCTGCATTCGGGGTATGAAGTTGTATTTTTTTTACAGATATATTCATTCCCTGTAACTTCTGCAGAGCAATTGCCGCGAGCATGCCTCTCCATTCGTTAACAACCTCCTGCACATTGTTTTCAAGGTCATTTTTAAACGCCTTGATATGAGCAATGGGCGACGGTATTGATTTCGGATTACTCGCTCTTTGGGCTACATTACCATCATTATTTCCGCCGTCATTATTGTTGTTTTCCACCTCTTCGGGTATAGCCGCTGCCATAGTCCCGAGATCTTCATTGTCATCAATCTTTACCCAACCGCGCTTGCCATTATCGTTATCAAGCGCGAAATCTATCGCCGGATTATTGGACGGAAACAGTACATTGTTAGGCATAATATTCTTCCTCCTCTTTAAACATCTTGACAGGCTCTATAAGCCTCATGAATATAGTCCATAAATCTCGCTTCAGGAGGTGTCGCATTATTACCATGATAAACCTTAGAGATTTTATTTAATGGTAGGCCTCCTATGCCGAAAATAGCGCCAAGTTCCCCTCCAACGGAATCAATTGTTTTCTTGGGTTTTTCTTCACCTTCATATATTTTTTGTTCGCTATTTATAAAATCATCAATTATTTTTGTGAGATCCTCTGCCTTTTCATCAGCATAATCATCAATAGCATTACAAATATTAAGCAAGGCACCCGTGTAATTTTCAGAAAACAGATTATATGCATCATTTACTATATTTTTTTGCCAGTTATATCCGTTTTTTGCAATATCGTAAGCAAGCCTTATATACTCTCTACAATACAAATAAACCGACCTCGGCGAATTCGCCGCTATAACATCATCATACTTATTATTTCTTCCAATAATTTCGTTTTGATCAAACAGTCTTCTGATCATTTCCACATTATTATAGAAATCTTTTGAATTATTCTTATTGAGTAAATATTGCCCATAGACCCTTGTAACTACAAATGCAGAGAACAGAAGCATTTGCTTCATTTTCCCAGACAACTCGAGAATATCCTCAGGCTCAATTACTGCTTTTGCAGTATTCGTATGTTGACCAAAGCGATACTCGTATATTTTGCCCAGACCGACAATCTGGCCATCATTATTGACAGGAAAGTCCTTATTAAAAAAGTCCACCATGGCTCTCGCTGCAACAAGATCCACCAAATCGAAGTGGTTATTTTGATTTTTTCCGCCGTCCGCATAATTTTCGCTTGTCATATGACATTCATCCTGACCGCATACATAAAGTGAATCAAAGCTTCCGTTAGGATTTTCTACCGTTCTTATCAAATTAAGGTCTCTGTCGTATTCGTCCAACGCAACTTTGCTTTTCTTAAAGAACTCAGCAGAATTAACTTTGGCCTTTTGGCCACCATCTCCGAAGCTGAAATACGGCAGCAACAGCACGCCTGAAATAAATAGTTTTCCACCATTCGCGCTATCGCGCAAATGCGCCGCTAGATTTGAAAATATCGCAGCTCCGGTTCCACCGAATATCGACCCAATAATAAATACTCTTGCTTCATCACCGGCATTTGGATTTTGTTCGAGCCAACCCGTCACAGGGTTTGCAATATCGTTCTGATTTCCATCGTTCTTTACCATGTATTTGAATATCAAAGAACCTACAGACGGATCGCCGTAAAATCCTTTATCAGTATCAATGGTCTGCTCTTGCTGCGTATAAAATGCATTCATCAATACCTTATCATCGTTATTATTTGTTCTGGACACGGCATCTTTAAGACTTATCTTTCCTGCGTTTTGACCCCCACCATTTCCCGCTCTAAGTCGTGCAAGTGCGCGTGTGAAATCCCAGTCCGCATTTACATTAATGTGATTTTTACAGAATTCACGCGCATTGTTACCGTTAAGCCTCCCACTTCTGTTGAATGCTCCTCCCGGCGAAAGCGTACGGACGCTCCCTATGACGCGCCTTGCCTGTTGAGTTCCGCCGCACGCTTGGTCTTTGTCAACGATTATAAATTCTATTTCATCTGTCGCTGCCGCATTGATCATGTTCATCGCATAAAGGTGGGCGGCGACTTCCGCAATGCGTGCGCCGGTTCCGCCTATGCAATAGCAAAAATATTTTGTCGCCATAACAATATCCTCCGTTTTATTTTTTATTAATCAGGCTGGCAAACCAAATACGAGATAAGCGATCCGATGACCGCAAGGGCGAAAGTGATTATCGCGAAAACTACCGCCTTCTGGAACATAACAATCGACATAACAACGGTAAGCACAAACGACGCTATCACGCCGAGCGCAAAAAACGGCACCATATTGACACGTCCGCCTCTTGCCGATGCGAGCTTTTTGACAGTTTTCTGATACCAGATAATATAAAACACCACGGCGGGAATTCCTTCGACTGCGAAGAATACCATCGCGAGGTCCTTCATAGAACCGTTCATTCTCACTCCGCTCTCGCCGAAGATCCAGATAACGGCTCCGGCAATTCCGAAAACAATGCTGATTATTATCCCCAGAAAAAGCTTCCTGTACTTGACGCTGGTCACACTGCTTGATTTACTCATCTTCTTTTCTTCCCTTCAAGATATATAAATTTATTATCCTCCGCAGCCTCAGTCATCCAAGGCAACGGTTATAACCACATCCGTGATAACACGGCTCATTTTGACCTCGTATTTGTCTCTCTCGACCTTGCTGGACATCCTGCCGACGAGATATGTATAGAAGTCATTCAGACCGACAGTCTTGCTGTAAAGTCCGTTCGCGGCTGTCGGCACCACATTGTCCGCAAGGTTCAGGTTCCCGATCCATCCGGGGGTGTTCTCCTCGTACGGTCTTTTTCCCATGACCTTGAACGATATTGTCAGCTTGCTATACATTTTCGCGAGTTTGTTCATCTCTTTGAAGTTGACTCTGACAATCAGAGCTCCGCTCTTGTTGTTGACGGTGTAGAGATTAAGCGCATCTTTCGGATACTCCTCTATCTCGCGAAGAGTGTCGTTGCTCGCGAAATCTCTTACGCGATCAAGCGTTTTGCCGTTTTCAAGAAGCTGGCAGGTCGGCATATCCATATAAGGTTCGCTGCTCTCGAGAAGATCCTTCATGGGTATGTCTTCCCACACAAACTCTTCCTCTGTACCGTCGGAATCGCCGTATTCATCGGTCACTTCGTATTCTTCCCGCTTAAGTCCGCTGACCTTGAGCGACTCCTTCGGAATAGAATATTCGGTATTATTGGCCGGCTCGCCGTTGGCAAGATCCGAGAGCTTTATGGCAAAATTCATGGTTGCGATGCCATATGTAGACTTTTCCAGAGACCCCCTGCCGGAGTCCGTGGTGTACTTGTAGTAGAGACCCGGGAGCATATGGTCTGCATCGTAATACATCGAATCGTCGTCGCTCTTGCAAAGCTCAACATTGAAGTTAAAATTGGAGTTTTCGTGAGTGACAGACGGATACTCGTCATAGTCGCTGCGCTTGCCTTCGGCGCACATGTTGTCAAACGGCTCGGCGTCCACATTAAGTACCGCATTGTCCCCGTCCATCTTGCTGATAGGAGTATACTGAAGTCCGCGCTTCGAAAGCACGGTAAGATAGTCAAAGTCTCTTCCGGACTGAAGGCCGGATCCCTTCAGCGAATCGTTGAGCACATTGCAGATATTGACGACCTCGCTTGTCGGCCCGACGATCAGGCAATAAAACGGTCTTGTGCCAGTATAGTTCTCGTCCGTCATACGCACCTGTCCGCTAACGACCGAAGAGGGCACGGGCACAGATGCCAGGCCACTGAAATTCGAATTAATATAATAGAGCGCTGCGGAACGGTTGTCATTTTCGGTCAGCACTTCGTTTATTCTCTGCGCAAGCTCCTTGTTATTGAGCTGCTGCTCCGCAAGGTCGGTAATGAACACGTTCAGCTCATCGAAATTGACCGGCGAGTTGGCATTTTTGAAAAGCAGGCCGAGCGGACCGTATTCACCGGCAGCATTGTTGAAGCTTCCTTTATTGAATGTATAGAAGTCCTTGCTCCTGAAATTAGATATGTCGACATTGCCCCACCCGAGGAAACCGTTATCCTTACGGACAAGCGCATTCATGCTGTAATTTGCGTAGCCTTTAACAGTCTCGATAAGATCGCCGCATGCAACGGCAAAATTACTCGCAGCATTGATATATCCGTACATCGACTGTGTGTTATCAAAATACAGGTTTGCCTTCACAGAATTAGCCGGCAGCTCCGCTTTTTTGATTGTATTCTCGAGGGCTATCACCTCTTCCGACACAGGCTCGGAGTCGGCCCCTGGATCCAATATGCAGCCCACCAGATTCACAACCATAAGCAGGCACATTATTGCCGCTGCCATGATTTTGAGAAATCTCCTCATTTAACATACACCTCTCCAAAGTTGATATTTTGTCACGCGTTTTTTCTTCTGTTGCATTATGAGGTTGCTATATTTCCACATCGAGTTTTCCTATAGCGTTTCCTATAGAGAACTATCGATAAGCGGATTGATTATACCGCATTTTTCGACTAAAATCAATGCTTTTTAATTCTGTTCCAGCTTCAAATTCAAAAAAATTTCACGGATATTGCACCGATTGTTAACATTCAGTTCACATCTGCAATTTCTATCAGCTATGTGACATTTGGCAACGCCATCGGTCTCTCTTTCGGATGGTTTCATTTTGCTATGTGACATCAGCGCACACCGTATTACAGCACTTATTGTCAAATGCGCACTATATAACATAATAGACGTTTGAGATTATTACACTCGGTGAATAAAATGAACTTATTTTGAGCTTCTTTTTTAATTAAAAGGCAGCGTTCGTCACATTTAAAAATAAACCGTCAAAAACGCCAAAATAGCATCAATATTCTTCTGTACCATATTGACTTTGCTTTTGCTTGGTGCTATATTTTGTCAAAAAGCTGCAATAAAGCAGAAAACGGAGGGTATAAAAAATGGAAGAAAAGAAATGGCTCGATTTGCTGCTCTATACCGATCGTCTTAACCGTTCTGTCAAAGAGGCGGGCTGGAACTATGCAGATAAAGAAAAAGTATACAGTCTGAAAGACTCTGTGGTGCAGACTCTGCTCAGAGCCAAGCCTGACGGCGTAAATTTTGAGCTCTATTATGTTCCGTATTTCAAATATTCCGGCGCCACAAAAGACCGCGCCGGTGCTCTTATGCGCCAAGACGGCAGCAAATATCCGTTTGAATACTACCTGTCGCAGGTAGAGCCGTCGGAATACGACTACGAAGTGCCGGAAAAGGCACTGGTCGAAGTGACAGTGGAGTGCCTCGGTCAGGAGTTCAGCTTCCACATGCCGCTCGACAAAATAACCGAGTGCGGATATGTAATATCCTCTCTTGAACGCAAGGTTTGGATAAATTCAACGGATTTCCATCACAGCCAGCTTCTCAAGTTTGAACCGCACATAAAAGAACTGCTTTCTCATGTGAGCGAATAACAAGCAGCATAGAACATAAATACGGCTCCTGCAGTAAATGCTGCGGGAGCCGTATTCTTAGGCTTTGCCTGAGTACAGATTGATACCGTTTCAAATCATCAACTTTTGTTGATATTTAGCAAAAAGAAAAGTATAATGCACAATGCAGAATTAAAAGCAAGGAGTGTAAAACTATGGTAACTGTTTCTTCCGGCATTCTTTCGGCGGCCGCTCTTTTTTTTGTACGCGAATATTATATGGAATAATATACATAATCCGCAAAAATACTTGCGCTTTTCTGTTACAGATGGTATAATATATCTTGGAAAGCACCCAAAGTATAATCTGCTTCATTCGACACCCCCCTACCCCGCGGGTTGCGGTACCCCCAAAAAACGGACGGAGGATCTTGCAATGACAGACTACGGCAGGACGGATATTTTCCTCGGCGAGAGCCGAGTGAATCGTTCTGCCCTTTTGCTGCAGCAACAGGTCTTTTTGCATAACAAAATAAACAGAACTATACCGGAGACAGGCTATTTTTGCGCTGTCCCCGGTTTTTTGCGTTTTAAAAGGGCGGTGATATATGGTCTGTAAAAGCTCATAGGTCAGACCGGCTTTTGCCGGAACAAAAAAGTCCTTCCAAGAAATAAAGGAGGGAGAAACAAAAATACAAATCGGAGGAACAACAAAATGAAAAAACGCATTTTAAGTATGATGCTCTGCTGCTTCATGCTGTTCGGAATGATTTTCATCGCCTCTGCCGACAGCACAACGCCCGAACACACCCGCGCTGGATGCGATGCAGTCTGGTCCGAGAGCTTTGAAGGATTTGAAGCAGGGGCAACGGAGCTGCCGTCAGGATGGGGAAAAGGTGATAAGACCAAAACATACGTCTGCACCGCCAACAGCACCACCATCGAGAACATGGTTCCGCATCACGGTGAAAAATATCTTTGTGTGGATAACCAATCTGAAATGGTGTTTTACGAGGGTGAGTATTCTCATACTGTATCAGTCCCGTCCTCATTAGAGCTGCCCGAGTTTCAGCTCGAATCCAATCAAAAGTACTTCCTCACATTTGAAGTTAGGCATATGATGACCGGAAACTTCGCAAGGGATACCATTGGTATTTATGTCTCGGTAGCCGGCAAAGAGTATGAAAGAATTCAGTATCATGAAATAGACTCCAAGGAGTCCGCAGAGTGGGAAACCGTTGAAGTTGACCTCTCCGCATATGCCGGCTCCCCTGTCAGAATCAAGCTGGGATACACTCAAGAGGATCAGTTTCATCCCGATCTGGTTTTCGACTGCTTCTATCTGTGGAAGGTGGATATAGCCGCCCCCGTCGCCAACTTCTCTATGTTCTACTACGGCTATCAGAGAGAGATAGCAAAGACTGCTGTCACTCAGAGCCCCTACAACGCCGGCATCAAATGGGACAGCGGCTACGGCAACGGCTATTTCATCTGCACCGATCCGACTAACATCAGCTCGGTGTTCAGCTCGAGAGTGCCCGCGGACAGCACCGCCGTCTATGAGGCCGATACGCAGTACTATCTGTGCTGCCTGTTCGATGTTCTCGATACCTATGACGCTTCGAAACTCAAGACAGAGAATATCACTCTTACAGGCTACGGCGCGGCAGAGAATCTGCTCATGTATAACCCCAACGACATGGGAGATACATATTATGCTATCTTTAAGCTTCCGATATTGACCGCGACTCCCGACACCGATCCCATCACGCACAGCATCACTGTGACGGCCGATGAAAACGGCACTGCATCCGCATCCGCAGAGGCAGCCGTTAAAGACACCGAGATAACCCTCACCGCTGCTCCCAAGGAGGGCTTCCGCTTCAAGGAGTGGCAGGTCATAAAGGGCGGCATAGAGATAACGGACAACAAGTTTGTCATGCCCGACGAGGACGTTGAAGTCAAGGCAATCTTCGAGGCAATCCCCGAGGTAATCCCCGAGGAGCACAGCATCACGATAATCCCCGTTGGCAAGGGCAAGACCTATTCCGTTCCCAAGACCGCTGTTGCGGGCACGGAGATAACCCTTCATGCAGAGCCCGACAGCGGCTGGATCTTCTACGGTTGGGAAGAGGTCGTTGAAGAAGGCGTCGACAAGGTCACTATAGCGAGCGACAAGTTCATCATGCCCGACAGAGATGTTGTTATCAGAGTTATCTTCGTCAAGGAGAGCGCTATCAAAGTTACCACCGACGGCAACGGCGAAGCTTCCGCCGATAAGGAAAAGGCTCTTAACGGCGAAGAGATAACCCTCACCGCTACCCCCAAGGAAGGCTATACCTTCAAGGAGTGGCAGGTCATAAAGGGCAACGTAGAAATAAAGGACAACAAGTTCGTTATGCCCGATGAGGATGTCACCGTTAAGGCTATCTTTGCGGAAATCAAGGACGCTCCGAACGATGACGACATGAACGTTAAGCGCGACATACATTTCGTATTGGTCAAGACTGACGGAAACGGCGTAGGCGTTGCATATCCGCCTTACTCCGAGGCAGGCACAAAGGTAACGGTCGTTGCCATTGCGAAGCCCGGCTACAAGTTCAAGGAGTGGAAGGTCGTCAAGGGCGGCGTTGAGTTAGAGAACAAGAGCATTGCCACCTTCGAAATGCCAGCAGAGAACGTTATACTCGAAGCCATATTCGAGTCCGACGGCACCGAGGGCGACAAGCCCACCCTGCCCGACATCCCGAAACCCGACAAGCCCGATACACCCGATAAGCCCGGTACACCCGATAAGCCCGGCACACCCGACAAGCCCGGTACACCCGACAAGCCCGGTACACCCGACAAGCCCGGTATACCCGACAAGCCCGGCACGTCTGACAAGCCCGGCGCAACCGACGTACCCGACACAGGTGATACGACTAACGTATTTCTCTGGGCTGCAGCTCTGGTAATCGGCGGCGGTGCTGCGATAGGCACTGTTGTCAGCAAGAAAAAGAAGAAAGAAGAAAGCTAATCTTTCGGAACACTGAAAAGAGCGGTCGCTTCGGCGGCCGCTCGATTTTTATTTGGCGGCGGAAAAATACAAATTATTGCGCGAAAAATCCCGATGCAGTGCATAACCGCATCGGGATAAAGCATGTCAGAATTTCAATTTAAAGCATTGACGCTGTCTTTTAGGACGCATTACTCCCCTATCGGCTCCGACTTCCGGGTGTTCGCGCCGAAATAGATACCGGAACGGCCGAACCGATTGGAAATCACGGTTTCGTGCTTTTATTTCAGGTCTTTTACAAGTTTAATAATCTGAACGGAGAAGGTCACAGATAATTCTGCAAGTTTATTTTTCTTTTATATTCGTATCACCTGTTTATATAGACAGTATATCCTAAATCCGAATATTGTTCAATGACGCCGACGCTGTGCGCCCGATGATGTCGCTTGCGCTCCGAAATGTTGCTGTTCGCTTCGCTCACAGTGAAATAATTTGCTCTGCAAATTGTGAAATTTGACGCTTCGCATCAAGTGAATGTGAAACAAAGCCTCACCGCCGCAGCGATTTCACACGCCGCAGGCGTATTTCACATTTGTAAAGCAATATTTCACATCGAAGATATTTCACTCGTTCCAAAGGAACGAATTTCACTGAAAAAAGCATTTGCAACCGCAAATGTTTTTTTCATGGTGCACCTGACACTTTCAAATCCGAACCTAATGCCGACTTTTCAAGGTCGGCAAAGGTTATGGTTTCGGTTCCGTCTTTGAAGTTAAAGTTAATTACCATTCTGTCTTCAAATAAGAATACCGAATTTACAAAGTTATTTATCAAGCTTCTTCTGTGGTCGAGTTTCTTGGGGTTAAGCTTACGAAATTTGTAGAACCAATATAAAATCTCCTCACGGGACAATTTTGGCTGCGACATTTCCTCTTTCATAATCTTGATTGAAAGCTCGCTCTTTTCCGCTTCAAGTTCTTCCATTCGCTCCTTGGTGGTAGGTGTAATAATACCTTTTTCCATAGCGGTAATGAGATTGTTGATTGCAGTACCTCTGTAAATAATTGCTATTAGAAAATAAAAATTTTCTTTCTTTTGTTACTTTGACATTTTATGGTACCAATTGTCTTGTGCTTTTGCAGCAGTTACTTTTTCATCTTTATTGTCTATGCTGTTAATACTTGTAGCTTCATCTAATGCAAACATTAGTGAGTATTGACCATCAATTGTATCGAAAGAAATATATCCATCCTTAATTTTAATTGTATCAAGTTTGTATCCCATATCAGAAAAGGCTGATTTAATAATGGATAGTGCATTAGCAACATCTTCACTTATTTCAAGTATTTCACCGTTTCTTGAAGCGAAAGATAGCACAATGTCTTCTTTCGTATAGCCATCAATGCCAAGACAAATATAGTTATCGGTTGGGTTTTCTTCAATTATCGTTATCAAATATTTAATAACGATATTATAACTATCTATATTACTTTTTAAGCTACTATCCGCCATTTTTGTTTCATTTGAAGAATTGAAGAGTTGGGGCATATCAAACAAAGCTTTCATTTCTTCTTTATCTTGTGTTGATAGCGATTTGTCATTATAGAATTGTTCAATCAGAGCCTTGCTATTGCCGTCTAAAGTTTCGTTTTCTATAATACTGTTTTCATCTTCATATTGATTTTGTTCAAAAGAAATCGCTGTTATTGATGTTATTGATGTTATTGATATAATAATAACTAGCGATAAAGCGATTAAAACTATGATTCTTTTCATTGCTTTTTCCTCCTTATATAGTACCTGAAAAACTGACATCAAAAGACATTTTTGACACAAAAGGTTTATATGCTCCATTACTAAGTCAAACTTAATTTGCGGAGTTTATATATTATTATTTAGTTTTTATGTTTATAAAAACAATCAAATCCTCGCCATTTTCAGAATGCTGTATCTTATCAACAATACAAACCCGTTTCCTATTTGGAAAACTTGGTTCGGATTTTTCTGGTTTGGTGCGGGCGACCGGACTTGAACCGGTACGGTGTCACCACCGAGGGATTTTAAGTCCCTTGCGTCTGCCGATTTCGCCACGCCCGCATATTAATAATGACCGCCGGAGGCTTTTCCGGCGGTTATTATTATATTGTATTATCCGATGTTTGTCAACAAATTTGTGCTTTTCACGCTTCCATTCCGAACGGGTCGTCGTAGTGGTGCGCCTGTTCAAGCATCATATCCTTGACCTTCATCAGGCGCGTTGTTGTGCTGCGCTCGTTTTCGTCGAGCTTCATCGAGATATACTTTATCGTCTCCTCATACTGAGGGATCATAACATGCTCAAGGGCGTTGACTCTGCGGCGCGTTTTTTCTATCTCGCCCGCGAGCAACTGGCACGATTTCTCGACCTCTGCGAGTCTGAGCATATCCGGCATTATCTCCGACAGCGCGCTGACCGCATTGTCAAGCTCCGCCGAGGTGAACGCCGTTCCGTATGAATAAATATCGTTCTTATCAGCAGTTTTATACTGAACATCGAAAACCGGGATCATAACGCTCATCACATTTTTCTCCGAGCTTTCGAGGCTCATCTCCTGCGTGGGGAGCATCATCGCGACGCTCAGGCTCTTGTCGTTCATGGCGCTTCTCGCTATCTCCATGTTGACGTTCGCCTGCTTTATCCCCTCTTCCACACGGATGCGAAGAGCCTTATTCTCTTTTACGAGATCGAGGAAGCGGCGCATGAGCTCATCGCGCTTGTCTTTGAGCAGCTTATGTCCCCTGCGCGCCGTGGAGAGCTTGCGCTTGAGGTTCGTCAGCTCCATTCGCGTGGGGTTCACGTTCATTACCGCCATTGTCTATCACTTCTTCCCATATGGATTCAGAACTTGCCGTAATACTTGTCGAGGAACTCGTCGCTGACTCGCTTGAGCTCGCTGCGCGGAAGTATCGAGAGGAGCTTCCAGCCGATGTTGAGCGTCTCTTCGATGCTTCTGTCGGTATCAAAGCCCTGCGAAACATATTCTTTCTCGAATTCATCCGCAAACTTTGCATAGAGCTTATCCATATCCGTCAGCGCGTCCTCGCCCAGAACAACCATGAGCTCCTTGGCGTCTTTTCCGCGCGCATATGCGGAGAACAGCTGGTTCATCGTGTTCGAGTGGTCGGCTCTCGTCTTGCCCTCGCCGATGCCCTTATCTTTAAGTCGGGACAGGGACGGCAGAACGTCGATAGGCGGATTGATGCTCTTTCTGTAAAGCTCACGGCTGAGGATTATCTGACCCTCGGTGATGTAGCCCGTGAGGTCGGGAATGGGATGGGTCTTGTCATCCTCGGGCATGGTGAGGATCGGAATCATCGTTATGCTGCCGGGCTTGCCCTTCTGCCTGCCTGCGCGCTCGTATATCGAAGCGAGGTCGGTGTACATATAGCCGGGATACCCGCGGCGGCCGGGGACTTCCTTTCGCGCCGCCGAGACTTCACGCAGAGCGTCCGCGTAGTTCGTGATATCGGTCAGGATAACAAGAACATGCATTCCGCGGTCGAATGCGAGATATTCCGCGGCGGTCAAAGCCATCTTGGGCGTTGCGATACGCTCGATGGCGGGGTCGTTTGCGAGGTTCGAGAACATAACGGTTCTGTCGAGCGCGCCGGTGCTTCTGAAGCTCTCGACGAAGTAGTTCGACTCCTCGAAGGTTATACCCATAGCCGCAAAGACAACGGCGAATTGCTCGTTATCGCCGAGCACCTTTGCCTGACGAGCTATCTGAGCCGCGAGGTTTGCATGGGGCAGACCGGATGCCGAGAATATCGGCAGCTTCTGACCTCTGACGAGGGTATTAAGTCCGTCTATAGCGGAGATACCGGTCTGGATGAACTCCTGGGGATAGCTTCTGGCTGCCGGATTCATCGGCAGGCCGTTGACATCCATTCTCTTCTCGGGGATTATCTCGGGGCCGCCGTCTATGGGTCTGCCGAGTCCGTCAAAGACGCGGCCGAGCATATCGGGCGAAACGCCGAGTTCCATCTGTCTGCCGGAGAAACGCACCTTGCTGTTGGCGAGGTTGATTCCGGCGGAGTTTTCAAACAGCTGAACGAGCGCGTTCGTGCCGTCGATTTCGAGCACGCGGCAGCGGCGGGTCTCGCCGTTTGCCAGCTCTATCTCGCCGAGTTCGTTATACTTGACTCCCTCGACCTCACGCACGAGCATAAGAGGTCCCGAAACCTCCTGAATAGTTCTGTATTCTTTAGGCATCAGTATTCCTCCCTTGCGTCAACAACGGCTTTTATCTCGGAATCTATCGCCGCGCAGACTGTTTTATATGTGTCCTCAATGTCCTTTTCAGGGACATATTTGAAGCGTCCGATGCTCTCTCTCGAGGGTATCGAGACGAGTTTTTCAATATCCGCGCCCTTTTTGAGCGCATCGAGAGAACCGTCATAGAAGCGCAGGACGAGCTTCATCATCAGATACTGCTTGCGCAGGGACGAATATGTGTCCACCTCGTGGAAAGCGAGCTGATGCAGGAAGTCCTCGCGTATTGAGCGGGCAGTCTCCATCTTGAGTCTGTCGGTCGGAGAGAGGGCGTCCATACCGACGAGCTTAACTATTTCATCGAGCGAGGCTTCGTCTGAAAGCAGAGCCATGAGCCTTGCGCGAAGCGTGGTCCACTCATCCGAGACATTCTCGTTGAACCAGCTTCCGAGCGAGTCGGCATAGAGGGAATAGCTCGTCAGCCAGTTTATCGCCGGGAAGTGGCGCTTATATGCGAGCGCCGAGTCGAGTCCCCAGAAGACCTTTACTATTCTGAGTGTCGCCTGGGAGACGGGCTCCGAAATATCGCCGCCGGGAGGCGAAACAGCGCCTATGACCGAGAGCGCGCCCTCGCGTCCGTCCGAGCCGAGGGAAATAACACGTCCCGCACGCTCATAGAACTGGGCAAGTCTGCTGCCGAGATAAGCGGGGTAGCCCTCTTCGCCGGGCATCTCTTCAAGTCTGCCGGACATCTCGCGCAGAGCCTCCGCCCAGCGTGAGGTAGAGTCCGCCATGAGGGCGACGGAATAGCCCATGTCTCTGAAATATTCCGCTATCGTGATGCCCGTGTATATCGACGCTTCGCGCGCGGCGACGGGCATATCCGAAGTGTTTGCTATAAGCACGGTGCGCTCCATGAGCGACTTTCCGGTGTGCGGGTCGATAAGCTCGGGGAACTCATTCAGAACATCTGTCATCTCGTTGCCACGCTCGCCGCAGCCGATGTAGACGACTATATCCGCCTCAGCCCACTTTGCAAGCTGATGCTGAGTGACAGTCTTGCCGCTTCCGAACGGGCCGGGAATCGCCGCGACGCCGCCCTTAGCTATCGGGAACAGCGTATCAACGACGCGCTGACCGGTGACGAGCGGAACATTCGGCGCAAGCTTCTTTTCAAACGGTCTGCCGCGGCGCACGGGCCATTTCTGCATGAGCGTTACGGGCAGCTCCTCGCCGTTTGCGGTCTCTATCGAGCCTATCTGCTCGGTTACGGTGTAATCGCCCTCAGCTATAGATTTGACAGTACCGATAACGCCGGGCTTCACCATTATTCTGTGTTCGACTATCTCGGTCTCCTGCACGGTGCCGAGGATATCGCCGCCGACGACCTTGTCGCCCGCTTTCACTTTCGGCACAAAATGCCACTTCTTCTCCCTGTCGAGAGCGGGCACCTCAACGCCTCTGACGAGGCTGTTGCCGACGAGCTCGCGTATCTTTTCGAGCGGGCGCTGAATGCCGTCGAAAATACCCTCGATAAGTCCGGGGCCGAGCTCGACGCTCAGCGGCTCGCCCGTTGACTCGACGGGTTCGCCCGTGCCGAGTCCGGAGGTCTCCTCATAGACCTGAATGGAGGCTCTGTCGCCGTGCATCTCTATTATCTCGCCGATAAGCTTGCTGTCGCTGACGCGCACGACGTCGAACATGTTCGCCTCGCGCATGCCCGTTGCAACAACGAGCGGACCGGCTATTTTTGAAATCTTTCCTGTAGTCATATCTGTTATCACGCCTTTCGGTTGAGCGTCATTATTTGTCCAGTATGTCCGAGCCGACCGCCTTTTGGACGGATCTGCTGACATTCTTCATACCCATGCCCGTGTTCCCCTTGACTCCGGGAATGGGCACTATTGCGGGCAGAGGTCTTGTGCGGTAGCGTTCGAGCTCGTTTTCGAGCCCTGAGGCAAGAGCCTCGGTGATGAATATCACCGCATACCCGCTCTCCGCCATTTTATGGAGCATCGGCGCCGCCTCGGCGGGGTCGTCGACGGGGAAGATGTGCATTCCGAGGGACGCAAAGCCGAAGATGCTGTCTCTGTCGCCCATAACGGCTATCTTATGCATAGACTTCCCTCACTCTCGCTCTTATTGTCTCTGCGGAAAAGCCGTTGAGCTTCGCAGAGAGTATAACTCTGACATTTTTCGTCTCCGTCTCGACGGCGTTATAATAAGCCGCAAGCGGGTCGGGGCCGAACGCCGTATATTTTGCCTCGGTCATCTGCTGCGCCGAGAGCTCGTCACACTTCTTTTCAAAAGCCGTAAGCCCCTCTTTGAGGCTGTCCGCAAGGGAGCCCAGTTCAGTGTTCGCGAGCATATCCGCAACTGCGTCAACGCCCTCAAACGCCGCGTGGATCAGCTCGTCTGAATTAAGGCTTTCGCACGGGCACAGCGCATTTTTGATATATTGAGCCGTTCTGTCTGCCGAAGCGCAGCGCAGCGCCGTTTTTATATCGGCGGCAGCGCACGAGAGCTCGACCTCTTTCATCAAAAGACTGCTTCCGCTCTTTTCGGCGAACTGCTTTCTTGTTTTCAGCGCCGCCGTGTCTATCGCGGTGTCCGCAAGTCTGCCGCTCTCGAGCTTGACTATCGCATCATAAGCCGCCTGCGCGCAATCCCTCATGCACTCGGGCAGGGAGTCGAGCTCGTTTCGCTCGACGCAGCCGATTATCTCCGCCGGATCCCACACGCTCGGTTTTACAACATAGTCGGACGGGTCGAGGTCGGAGAACTTCGCCTTGAGCGCCGCTTTGAGATTGAAGAAATCGTTGTTTATCACGAGCGCATCGAGAAGTGAAGCGTCCGGCGCGCTCTCTTTGAGCAGCTGCCACGCGGCGTTCACATGCTCTTCGAGCATCGTCGCATAGTCGTGACCGACGCCGTCGGTATGCCAGCCCTTGTCGCCGAGCAGTCTCAGCGCCGCCTCATAGCTTTCAGCTGATATCAGCTGTTCAGTCTCGGCGGGAGTGAGCAGGTTCAATTCGTTCGCTCTGATTCGCGCTACGGCGTAGGCATATTCATTTTCATGCATATTTCTCACCGCCGTTTAAAATATCACGCCGCAGACTTTTTCGCGGATGGTGTCCTTCTGCTCGTTTATGAGCGCTCTGAAGGTGCAGTTTATCTCGATATCGCCGTAGACGAGGATAAACCCGTTTTCGATATCCGCACCCTGCGCCGCAAGCTTCACCGAACCGTCTTTCAATTCGGCGTTTATTCTTTCAATAAATCCCGACGGCACGCGGTCAAGGTCGGCTTTCGAGAGCTTCAGCTCCCCCTCGCCCTTGCAGGCATTTCTGACGGCGAGCTTTTCGAGCGCCGCGAAATAGTCGTCCGCGCCCATATTGCACATTGCGTCATAAGCCGCCTCTATCGCCGCGTCTACTGCCTCGACTTTAGCTGAGAGCTCCGCTCTGCGGGCAATGCCGCTTATATTCGCTTCGGACATATTTAATATCGACTGCGCCTTTTTCTCGGCATCCGCTATGATATCGGAATAAGCCTTTTCGGCGTGCGCGTTCGCGTCCTCCGCGATATCCTGCGCCTTTTTCTGCGCCTGATCCGCAATCTCGCGGCAGCTCGCCAGAGAATCGGCATTTATTTTTTCAATTATTCTGTCAAGTCCGCTCATCATTTCATCCCTTTCGCCGGCGCATACGCGCCGTTTTTTCGGTCATCAGATATTGAGTCCGCTGATGCTGAAGATCGAAAGGATTGAGACGAGCAGGGCGATAACGGCGTAGGTCTCGACCATTGCCGCCATGGTTATAGCCTTACCGTTCTGGTCGGGCTTCTTGGCTATTATGCTGACACCTGCCGCCGCAGTCTTGCCCTGAGCTATTGCGGAGAAATAACCGACTATCGCTATGGGCATGCAGGCCGCAAACATCATAAGACCTTTTTCTATCGAGAGAGGCTCGAAGCCGCTGCCGATAACGCCCATTCTGTTGAGCGCAAGGAACGCTGTAAGGAAGCCGTAGAGTCCCTGAGTACCGGGAAGGATCTGAAGTATAAGCACTTTACCGAACTTCGTGGGGTCTTCTGTGATAACGCCCGCTCCAGCCTGACCGACAAGGCCGACTCCCTTTGCGGAGCCCATACCGGAGAGGATAGCCGCAAGAGCGGCGCCGAGGACGGCTATTGATGTTCCGAGACTTGAAAAAATAGACATTACTGTATTTCCTCCTTGAATCTGAAATGTTTTGTATCTGCTTTTAAGGGGGTGAAGGAGCGCCCTCCGCCCTCATAAAATTTTGAGAAGAATTCAACATACTGAAGCCTGTTCGTGTGGACATATGTGCCGATAAGATTTATCGCGATGTTCGCCGTATGTCCGAGCAGGAATACTATAATAAACAATATAAGCTTTGCGACTTTGTTGCCGGGCATCGTGCCGAGGAGGTTAATAACCGTCGCTATAACACCGGTCGAAAGTCCGAGCGCCAGAAGGCGCGAATAGGAGAGGATATCTCCGAGATATCCGGACGCCGTGTTATACAGCCCGTAGAGTCCGCCGCCGAGCTTGCCGATAATATTCTTGGCGCTCCGCCCGCTCGTCAGAACGGTCAGCACCGCGCCGACAAGGGCAACATATTTGCCTATTGTCGTCAGCGTCTGCGGCACGTCGATTATGATTCCTGCACCCAGCGGTGCGATACCTGCGACGAGCAGATATACAGGAACAACATCGCAGAATGCGTCAAGCTTCTTGCCGTCCTTCCAGAGCATATAGAACCTGACCGCAAGACCTGCGAACAGGTGGATTATACCGAACAGGAACGAATAGAGCAGCAGCTTCATCGGGTCGTTGACCGGCTCAAACCAGACCGCCGTCGACGCTATCTCCTTGCCGAAGAACTCACGCGCTATGACCTGCGGCGCGTCGCCGAACCAGCTGCCGAACATCGTGCCCCAGAACACGGTCGAGATTCCGCAATATAAGAACATATTGACCGTCTTTTTCATCCTGGGCTCGAGCTTGAGCTTTGCTTTGGCTATGAGCATGGCGATGACCATTATCACGCCGTAGCCCGCGTCCGAGAGCATGATGCCGAAGAAGACATAGTAGAAGAACGCCATAACGGGGTTCGGGTCGACATCGTCGCGATTTGGCATCGAATACATTTCTGTTATCGGCTCGACGGGCGCGACAAAGGCGTTGTTTTCGAGCAGCACCGGCACATCGGCATCCGCGTCCGGGTCGGTAATTTCGATAGCGACCGTGTATTTCTTTTCGAGCGCGTCAATAACTTTTGCAGCCCGCTTCTCGGGGATATATCCCGTGAGGACGAAGATGCGGTTCGTCATGGCTATGCGCTCAAGAGCCGCGTATTTTTCTTTCTTTATCGTGAAATAATCAATGACGAAGCTGATATCATCGTAGCAGCCCGCAAGCTTCACTATTTCGGCTCGCGCCGTTTCGGAATCTTTTTCGTTCTGCTCGATCTGCTTTTGAAGCCGCTCATATCTCACGCGCGGCGGATGCTTCGTCGGGTCGGACGGATAAGCGAAATTGAGCGTTCTCAGCACTTCGAATATCTCTTTCTCGCACTCCTTGTGGCACATCACAACCGCGCAAGTGCGCTCGCTGTTCGCCGAGATTATCTGCGCGTCGACTTCGTTTATCTCCGGCGCTGCCGCCGCTATCGCTTCGAGAAGCGACTGCGCGTCATACTGCACCGGGAACGAGCCGATAAACACCGCAGACGAATCCGTGCCCTTGCATTTCATCGGGATATCGAGGCTCAGCCACGGTTCGAGTGCGTCCATCGCGGTGCGGCACCGGACATTGTCCGCCGCATATTCGCGCATATCCGCTTCGAGCGAGTTTATCCTGTAGCACTCGCGGAGTATTTCATCCGCCTCATCGGCTTTTTTAAGATACTCCGAAACCTCGAGCTCCTTTCTGCCGCCGAACGACGACATGAGGCTCTGCATCAGTCCCTTTTTCTGCGGAGCATATTTGTCGAGCGTTTTCTGCGCGCTCTCCGCCGCCGCGAGGTACCGTTCAAAGGTCGAAACGGTGACGCCCGTTGACAGCTTGCAGAGCGATTCGCTCTCTTCGCAGTCGGTCAGCTCGACAGTACCCATACGCTGAAGGCAGTCGATTATCTCCTTGCTCTGTTCAAGCGGAGCGAGCAGCTCGATGCACTTCATTTTAAGCTTTGCCAACCTGACACCTCCTGACTTTTCTGTAATTTCTGAGCCGTTTCATCAGATCACCGTCTCCATAACCGCTCTGATTGCCTCGGCTCTGTGCGCTTCGGCAGCCGCAAGCACTTCGCGCTTGCGCTCCCCTGCCGCCTTTTCGGCTTTCTCCTCGTTTGCACGCGCCTGTTCGCGCGCGCCCGCGATGATTTCTTCCGCTTTCTTTGCGGCCTCAGCCTTCTTTCTTGCAACTGCGCCCTCGCCCGCTTCGACCGCCGCGTCGACGGTTTTCTGCGCCTGTTCGTGCGCCGCTTTCTGCGCCTCTTTGTCCGAATTTTCGGCATCGAGCACCTTTGAAAGCATTTCGGACGCCATAGAAACACGCTCCTTTCGTCGGCGGATATATTTTCCGCCGCATTTTCTGTTATTTTACCACAAAATTATGACCGAAAAATGAACAGAAAGCACAAATATTTTATCTATAATGCTTATATCTATATGTCCGCATCTTACCGGATATTTTATCACACTGCAAAGCGCGATTAAATACCCAACATTCGCCCGCTGTCGCAAAGTTGCACATTCGGGCGCATTTGTCCAAAAGGTTGTAAACTCGGGGCGCATTTGGTATAATGAGTCATACCCAAAACGGAGGAAAAAGATATGACGGAAAAACTCTCGGCATTCGATCTTGAAACATTTATGTCTAAGCTCGTCGACGCGCTGCCAAAGCTCGCCGGGGCTGTGATAATAATCGCGCTCGGCTTCTGGGTCAGCTCGCTTATCGGCAAACTGCTGATAAAAGGTCTGACGCGAAAGGGCGTTGACGCATCCATCCACTCATTTCTGCGCAGCATCGTAGTCTGGCTGCTGAGATTTGCGGTCATACTCTCCGCGCTCTCGACTCTCGGCTTCAATCTGAACTCGTTCATCGCCGCCCTCGGCGCGGCGGGACTGACCGCCGGCATGGGTCTGCAAAACAGCATCGCCCAGTTTGCCAGCGGCATACAGATACTCGTCAACAAGCCTTTTAAAAGCGGCGACTTCGTCGAACTTGAGAACATAAGCGGACGGGTTCACGAGATAAAGCTGATGTACACGGTGTTTACGACCGCTGACAACAAGCGCGTTATAGTCCCGAATTCGCACATCACGAGCAACAATATTATTAACTACAACGCCGAAGGGCGCCGCAGACTCGACATGACCTTCTCCGTCTCCTACTCCGACGACATAGCCCTCGCAAAGCAGGTGCTCCGCGCGCAGGCGCTCAAGAACGAACTCATCTATAAAAATCCCGAGCCGGAAGTCGTCGTCAAGCAGCAGTCGGCGAGCAGCATCGACCTTCTGCTCATGGCGTGGTGCTCATCTTCCGATTATCTGACCGTCTACTACAAACTGCAGGAGGATGTCAAAACAGCCTTCGACGAAAACGGAATCAACATCCCGTTCAACCAGCTCGATGTCCATGTATCTAACTCATAAGTTTTAAATTTGTCATAATTAACAAAAAACGCCCAATTGTCTGCGGCAGATTTTTTTGAAAAAGTTCTTTTTGACTATCAATCGGGCGTTTTTTATTATATAATGTTAGATGAAGGTAAAAAAGACAATTTAATCTGCGGAGGGAATTATTATGTCAGAAGCTTTAACTGCACCGGATTTTTCAACTATTCCTGTAGGACCGCTTGCGCTCATCGCACTGCCCGGCTGTGAGGAGCTTGCCGCAAAGATCGACGCCTATCTCAAAACATGGCGCGAGATCCGCGAGAGCGAGCACAAAACAACCATCGCGTTCTCGGGCTATCAGCGCGACTCCTACCTCATCAAGGCGGCATTCCCGCGTTTCGGTTCGGGCGAATCGAAGTGCCACATCCAGCAGTCCGTTCGCGGCTACGATATCTTCATCGTCTGCGATATGTTCAACTACGGTCTGACCTATAAGATGTACGGCAAGGACAATATGATGAGCCCCGACGATCACTACGCGAACCTCAAACGCGCCATCAGCGCGATCGGCGGCAAGGCAAGACGCATCACCGTCATCATGCCCATGCTCTACGAAGGAAGACAGCACAAGCGTTCAAGCAGAGAATCCCTTGACTGCGCCATGGCTCTTCAGGAGCTGAGCACTCTCGGAGTGGACAACCTCATCACCTTTGACGCGCACGACGCACGAGTTCAGAACGCTATCCCGAACCACGGCTTTGAAAACATTCAGCCTGCTTACCAGATGATAAAGGCGCTCGTCAAGAATGTTCCCGATCTCAAGATCGACAACGATCATCTGATGATAATTTCCCCCGATGAGGGCGGCATGGGTCGCTGCATCTATTATTCGACCGTCCTCGGCGTTGACCTCGGTATGTTTTACAAGAGACGCGACTATTCGGTCGTTGTTGACGGCAGAAACCCGATAATCGCTCACGAGTTCCTCGGCGACAATGTTGAGGGCAAGGATGTTGTCATTGTTGACGACATGATCTCCTCCGGCGAGTCAATGATCGAAGTTGCAACGAAGCTCAAGGAGCTCAAGGCGAGAAGAATCTTCGTCTGCACCTGCTTCGGCCTGTTCTGCAACGGACTTGAGGCTTTCGACAAGGCATACGAAAGCGGCCTTATCAACAAGGTGTTCACCACCAACCTCATCTACAGAACCCCCGAGCTCAAGCAGCGCGAGTGGTATGTCGAGGTCGACCTGTCGAAGTACATCTCCTATGTTATCGACACTTTGAACCACGACACCTCGGTCAGCAAGCTTCTCGACCCGAAGGACAGAATAAACAACCTCCTCGTCAAGAAGGGCTTCCGCACCGCAGAAGAAGTAAAGTAAAAAAGTATAGTATAAAAGACCGCCTGAAATTCAGGCGGTCTTTTTATATCTACATCAAAATTGCAGTCCGCAAGCTGTCAATAAACTAAGCCGGAGCTGAAAGCCCCGGCTTTTGTTCATTTTATTTTCCGGCTTTGAGATCCTTCATCATCTCGGCATAAGCCTTGACGAGGGTCGAAGCAACCGTTCTGCCGAAAGAGATGGTCTCCTGATAGTGGTCGCCGAGCAGGTCGGAACCGTCGAAGAAGATCATGCAGTAGTCATTGTCAGGCACGACATATCCGCAGGCATCGTTAGCCTCGCCGAACACGTAGAGCTCAACATTCTTGCCCGCATAGTCGCTGACGATGCTGTTGAGCGACGGATAGCCGAAGTCCTTGCCGCTGTAAGCGTTCTCGGCAAGGCAGGCGCCTTTTCCGTCGATAAGCTCGGGCGATACTTCGCCGGGCATAAGAGCAATTTTAATGTTCTTGCCTATCTCAAGATAGCCTATCTCCGTTGTGGTATAGAGAGTCTCGTTCTTATCGTAATAAATCTTGTTGCCGACGAGTCTCGCCTTGCCGACAGCCTCGATAACGGGATTGCTTATCTCGACCAAGACTTCCTTGTGTCTGATATTGAGTATGGGCTCAACTCTCGTCTCCTCGACGGGCTCCCAATTCTCATACCAGACGCTTATTTCGCTAAGCTTCTTCTGCTTCTCTTCGTCGGTAAGCTCGGTGTTGTTCTTTATCGCCTCGGCGGCGTCGGCATAGAACTTATCGTTCGTGAGCCAGTCGCCCGCGCGCTTTATCTCATCCTTGGTCATGGTCAGAGCAACTACCATTCTGCCGAGCTCGTTGCCGTAGCGGGTAGCCTCTTCGCTTCTGCGGACGGTGTCAACGCCGTCGTTGGTGACTCCGCGGGCGGAATAGATGCCGCATAGAGCGCCGTTGATAAACATGAAGTTCGTGTTGTTGTTCTCCGCGCTGCTGATTATCTGCTCCATGTAGTAGGTGTAGTCTGCGGAGAGCTCCTTGCCGCTGCTCTTGCTGGTCTTGAGACCGGTGATATAGGGATGAGCGGACATGTTGACTATATAGGTCTCGGTGCTGCCGTCGTCGGGGACGAAGCGGAGTCTTGTGAGATTGTCGACAGCGTCGAACACGCCGCGCTTGTCGTTGATGTAGTCCTCGCCGAGGTGGTCAAGGGTAGCCTCATACATCTCGCCGGACTTCATGCTCTTGCAGGCCTCAACGATAGTGTCGGTGGTCTTTTCAAAGAGGAAATTCATATACTTCGGGTCGGTGCCGGAGGAATACTCGCCCTTGCCGCTATAGGTGACGCCGATGTTTTTCGCAAGCTTGACGAAGAAGGGATTCCAGAGACCCTGCGTGTCGATGCAGCTGTGGCAATGGGTCGCAAAGACATTGACAGAGATTATGTTTTCGTCTTTGAGCTCTTTTGCAACGCGGTCGCGGATCTGCTTGATGTCCTCGCTCGCGATGCCGATGCACTCGATGGTCGAGAAAACGACCTTGCCGCGTCCGTCGTCAACAACAACAGTGCGAACCTTCATGTCATCGAGCACGGTCTCGACAGTGTTCGACGGGAAGTTCTGAAGCAGGTAGCCCGCAAGATAATAATGTCCGTTGAGAACATCGTCGGGGACGAGGCTCGCCTGGCTGTAGCCGAGCTGCCACTTCGCGTCCTTAGAAGCCTCGCTGACAAATTCCTTGCTGCCCTTGTAGAAGTTCTCGCTCTCGGGCTTATAGTCCTCAAGCTTGGTAAGTCCCCTCGGCAGCGGGACCATGTCCGCAATGAAGCTGATTATCTTTGTGAAGATGCAGTCGAGATAGGTCATGAGAATACTTGTCTTCTCTTTATCCGTCTCCATCTTCGCAAGAGCCGTAATGAGTCCCCACGGGGTGCTCACATCGTACTCCTTGCCGCCTATCAAAACCTTGAGCGGTTCGATTTTTGCCAGATTCTTGACCGCGCCGGCAGCGTCCTTGGCAACGGTAGAATTGAAGTCCTTTACCGAATCCGGGACATACTTGTCGTAGTACTCATAGGCTTTCTTGGCGACTTCAATGCCGATTTTCACAAGTCCCGCGATAATCTGCGGAATTTCCGAGACCGAGACGTCAGTCGGTGCGGCATTCGCGCTCGCCGCGCTTGCGGTCGAAGCGAAGGAACACGACATAATCATCGTCAGCGCCAGAACGACTGCGAGAATCGATTTGAGTGCTTTTTTCATCGTTTGTTTCTCCTTTATTTTTATTTTTTCAAGCTGTATATTACAGGCGCGGACTCCACGCCTATATCACGAAGAACATATTCGTAGCTCCACTTGCTTTCCCTTGTGCGCCATGCATCCGGACCTATCCAGTGGCATTTGCGCTCATAGAGATGCACCGTGCCGAACGCATTTCTGCGGTTCGTGTAGAGCTTCACCGCTATCTCATGCCTGCCCGCTCCGATATTTTTGAGCTCCAGCTCATACGGCGGGAAGATTATCTCACCCGCATGAACGCCATCAACAAATATATCGGTCAGCGCACCGTCGTAGTGCGGGACGGTAATTTTGATATCCCCGCCGGGGCAGTCGACGCCGAAACGGTAGGTCACACAGCCGCCGTAGAACGGCAGACCCTGATTTACTATACTGCCAAACGCGAGCTTTTCGGGGCGCTTTACGAGCTTCTTGAGCCTGCCGCGCACCTCGACGCCGAAGTCGCCGAGCAGATAGCACCATTCGACATTCGTGCGCTTGCCGAACGGGAGGACGATATCGAGTATATTCTCTCCCTGCTCTATCTTCGGCAGTTCAACGGTCTTTATCGATTTGTCAACATACCAGCCGGTCACGGTGTTGTCGACCGCCTGACCGTTGAGCGTTATCTGCGCTTTCTCAGCGTCCTCAAGCGCGAGTGACACGCCGTCGAGCGCGAGCGCGCTGTCTATAGTGAATCTGAGCTTGATTTTATGCTCGGGCACGGGCTCGTGAATGACCCACGGCTGCATCACCGCGCCGCTTCGAAGCGGGAAACCGAGCTTTTCGCGGCAGATATTATCAGCTCTGAGAAGTTCCTCTTCTTCGCCGCTCAGCTCATCGCCGTCAAGCGCAAAACGCGCCATGTCAAGAAGCATAACATTCGGCTCGTCGAGCTCATATTCCGTCTCGCATGGGACTGCAATTTTCTTGTCCTCGCGCTCCTCCAGCTCAGTATACTGACCCTCGGAGCAGCCGTCATAGAGTCTGAGCAGCAGGCTGTCGTATTCATAGAGCCGTGCGCTTATCACGGTGTTGCCGTTGATATAATCGAACTCCGCGGGCTTTATCTCGCCGCTCAAGGTGTCGTATATCACGGGCGAATATTCGCCCTTTACGGTTATTTTTATATCATCAAAATTCGTTATGTTGCAGTCATACGGTTCGACGGCGTGCGCGACAAAGAGCCACAGGCTGTCGGTATCCTCGCGCAGCTGATATATCAGCCCGTCCGAAAGATAGCCGTCGTCATCGCGGATGCAGACGGTTCTTGACGCGTCAAGCGCAGTCAGAAGCGACGCGCGCTGATATGGTATGTGCTCACTGTTTTTAAATAGCCTCTCTCCCCTGTCGGACGGCTGCGCGTCCTCGAGAGTCGGGGCTTCGCCGAGGAATATTACCCTGCCGCCGTCCTCGCGGAACTTTTCGAGCCTGTCGAGCGTTGACGAACGGAGCGTCTCGCATCCTGGTACGACTATCACGTCGTACTTCATCTCGCCAACTCTCAGCGGCGCGTCCGCATGCGGGCAAAGCCCGGGCAGCAGCGACTCGCTGATGAAATCGAAATCTATGCTGCCGAACAGCAGCCACTTTGTCAGATCCTGGAAATTCTTGTCAAGCTCCTCGCGAATGAGTCCCGATTTGTCGTTGGGTCCCCAGTGGAGCCAGAAGCTCTCTACCGGGTGGATAACGCCGACCTTTACAATCGGCACACCGCGGGTCATCGCCGTGTTGACTCGCGCGAAGTGATTTTCAACGCAGGAATATTTTTTGTACCACGGGGACTGATAGTTTATCGAGGCGGGATAGTCTCGCTTCGCCTCGCCTGCCATGGAAACCCACGACAGATGCGGCACGCGCACCGTGACGCCGAGAGCCGCCTGCCAGTCGCCGTTGAGTTTGTGTCCTCTGAAGTCGAAGTCCCAGTCGGTGACGCCGTAGAGCTCGGAGAGCACACCCTCATAGCCGAACTGATGCGCGGCGGACTGAGCCTGCTTCGCGGTCGTGTATTCTTTCCACGAGCAGAGCATATCAATACCGGGCAGTCCGAACGAGCGGTATGAACGCATTGCTTCGCCGAGCGCACCTGTCTGGCTTTCGAGCGTCGGCTCGTCCATCATATGACCGGTCAGCGCGATGCCGTTTTCGCGGCACCAGCCGCCGACTGTATCGGCGAACGCCGAAGAGAACCGCTCCGCAATATGATCGTGATAGCGGTAACGGGCGGCGGAAACTTTTCCGTCCGGCAGATCCCAGAATATCTCCGGCAGGAACTCCATTATATCCTGAGAATATGTATCTGAATATGTCTTTGCAAAATCGTCCGTCCACGGCATGATGAGGTCGTCCGTGTCGGTCGAGTTGTCCATGAGCGTCTTGCGCGTGAACTGCGGCTCGTCGGTGAAAATTGCGGGGACAGTTTCATCGAACTCGTCGCCGACGACCTCTTTGTACCGCTCGTGAGTGACCTCAACGAAGCGTTCGACCGCCTTTTTGTCGAGCGTGTTGAGATAAGCCTGACCGTTATACCACGGGTTCGCGCCGCTTATTTCAAGATAGGCGTACCACTTCGTCCCCTCGGCAGGGTCGTTCTCACCGATGCGCCTGTAGCTCTTCAAATATCCGTCGGAATCGAGCACTATGTCGTAGCAGGCAAGCAGCTCGCCGTCCTCGGAGCGCACTCCGCGCGATGTGGAGTCGTCCGTGAAGCCCGCAGAGCCGTCATATGGTCTTACGGTAAAGAGCAGGTGGCGCGCGCGAAAGCGCTTATCTTTCGTGACTATTCCGCCGGCGGCGCCGGAGGGCCATCTGTCCTCGTCATAGAGCCACGCGAGCATTTTTTCACTCTTCGCCTTGTCGGTGCAGGAGCGGATGAGATGCATGAACTCGTCGCTCAGATATTCCGTATCCATGCCGGTTCTGACATGCATATGAAATCCGCCGAAGCCCATCTCATGAAAAATTTCTATCTGCCGCAGAAGTTCGTCCTCTTCGAGCTTGCAGTTCCACGCCCAGAACGGCGCGGCGCGGTATTCGCTCGTCGGGGAGCGAAACAGCTCATCGGACAGGGTGTTGAGATAATTCTTTTTATAAAGCATATATTCCTCCGCTAAAGATATCGAACCCCTTTTTGATTATTAATTATACCATAAAAGTCCCTGTCCGTTGTCACAAAAATTGACCCCGAAAGCTGTACAATTTGACGAACGACGGGCGCTTTATAACGGTTGATTTTCCGTTTCGCGTGCTCTATAATGATGCACGATGTATATTTGTTTAGTTCAAAGCTTCGCAATATGGACATTTTCCTGCGGCGAAGAGCAAAAAAACGGGCGGCACAGAGCTAATCTGTACCGCCCGATTCTGTTTTATATCGGCTTATTCAGCCTTTTTGTTCTTCTCTCTGTTGCCGAGCACAACATTCGTCAGGATGCCGAGGATGAGTGCGCAGGCGATGGAGGTTATCGTGACCTTGCCGAAGGAGACGGTCAGGCCGCCGATACCGGCGATAAGAATAACAGAGACAACGAAGAGGTTTCTGTTATCTTCGAGGTCAACTTTCTGGATCATCTTCAGACCGCTGACTGCGATGAAGCCGTAGAGCGAGATGCACACGCCGCCCATGACGCAGGAGGGAATCGAAGCGAGGAAAGTTGCGAAGGGTGAAAGGAACGCGATGATTATCGCGAGGACTGCCGTGCAGACGATAGTCGCAACGGAAGCGTTGCCGGAGATAGCCACGCAGGCTATGGACTCGCCGTAAGTGGTGTTCGGTGCGCCGCCGAAGACAGCGCCGACCATCGATCCGATACCGTCGCCGAGCAGGGTTCTGTGGAGACCGGGCTCAACAAGGAGGTCAGTTTCAACTATGGAAGAGATGTTCTTGTGGTCAGCGATGTGCTCTGCGAAGACAACGAATGCAACGGGGACATAAGCCACTGCAACAGCCGCTATGTAAGAACCGCTGAGCTCGCCGAAGGCGCCGAAAGCCTTGAGGAAGGTGAAGTCGGGTATCGAAACAAAGGTTTTGACTCCCACACCGTCAGCAACGAGTGCAGTGAAGCCGCTGAAGTCGATAACTCTGAGAGCATCGTTTCCGGTCTTGATGCCGATGACGGTGAAGATAGCCGCAACAGCGTAGCCGGAGAGGATGCCGATGATGAACGGGATGAGCTTGACCATCTTCTTGCCGAAGACGGAGCAGAACATTGTCACGAAGAGAGTGACGAGACCGCAGATGATAGCGACATAGACGCTTGCGGTCGGCTCGCCGTTGACTGCATAGGAGCCTTTCTGGAGATCGCCGATAGCGTTTCCTGCGAGCGAAAGTCCGATTATAGCGACGGTGGGTCCGATAACAGCGGCGGGCATGAGCTTATTGATCCAGCCGACACCGGAAATCTTGACAGCTATTGCTATAACAACATAGACGAGACCCGCGAACACAGCGCCGAGAATCAGTCCGAGATAGCCGAGCGCAACGGTGGTCGCACCTGCGAAAGCGGCTGCCATTGAGCCGAGGAAAGCGAAAGAAGAACCGAGGAAAACAGGGCTCTTTGCCTTCGTAAAGAGAACATATACAAGGGTGCCTGCGCCTGCGCCGAAGAGCGCCGCGACAGTGCTCATCTGCACTTCGCCGCAGTTATAAACACCCGAAGTTATCATGGGAACTGCGATGGTCGCTGCCATAATCGCGAGCAGCTGCTGGAACGCAAAGACGATAAGCTTGCCGAACTTCGGCTTGTCTTTGATACCGTAAATCAATTTCATACTATTGACCTCCTCAAATTTTGCCTGTCTATACTCAACACAGTCCCGGTGAACCGCTTCTGCGTCAAAGTCTTATTTGCTGTATATTGAGACGCTTGTCTCATCGTCGAACGGCGGGATCTTCACAACGACCACTTCGCCGCGCGAGGTCGGCACGTTCTTGCCGACATAGTCGGCGACTATCGGGAGCTCCCTGTGTCCCCTGTCAACAAGCGTTGCAAACTGTATCTTCGCCGGGCGGCCGAGGGAGATTATCGCATCCATCGCGGCGCGCGCCGTTCTGCCGGTGTAGAGCACATCGTCGACCATGACGACCGTCTTGCCCTCAACGGAAAAATCAAGCTTGCCGGGGTTCACCGTCGGCTGACTCGCGCTCTCGCTCAGGTCGTCCCTGTAGAGCGTGATGTCGAGATAGCCTTTCTGCGTCTTCACGCCGAGGCTCTCGATCTTTGAGGCGAGAATATCCGCAAGCGGCGCGCCTCTTCTCATTATGCCGACAAGGCATATCTCATCCGAATCGCCGTTTCGCTCGATTATCTCGTGCGATATCCGCGCGAGCGCACGGTTGACCGCCGCGCTGTCCATGATATAGGCCTTGAACTCCATTTACTCACCCCGAAGCATAAAAAAATACGATCCTGCCACACCGACAAAATCGCACAAAAACACGCAGATATACCCTATCCGCACTGAATATGACCATCTTGTCGGCATCTCTGTACCGCTCTTAAAGATTTTTTGCTGTGAATACTATATCATATTGTTCATCGGTTGTAAAGACCCAATTTATAGTTTTTTCAACTTTTTTCGCTGCCGAATCTTACATAAATGTAAGAACTCAGGCGCACAATGTAAGGCTTTGTTATTGAGAACGACCCACTCATTTGATATAATCATTATCGACAGGAGGAGTTTTTATGAAAACCAAAAGCAAAAATAAGAAGCTGCGCATCGCGCTCGGAATATGCATACCGCTCATAATCATTATCGCTGCGGCGTTGGCAGTTGTTATGAAATACGGACCGACATTCGGATTTTATCTCGTCCCGCCGTCGGCAGAGCGCTACGGCAAGGACGCTCTTGCAACCATAGGCAAAAACGGGATATATTCGGGAAGCGACGAGTGGAAAAGCACTTACGAAGAATGTCTCAAGATGATAGAAAACGCCGATAGCTATGAGGACACATACCCCGCGATTAAAAAGGCTCTTTCGGTTTGCGGCGGCAAGCACTCAATGTTCATGACAAAATCGGAATCGCAGGACACAACCGAGAGCTATGACGAGGTTCTGCCCACCGTTTCGCTCGACGGCGATATTGCAATAATAAAACTCCCCGATTTCCTCGTCACAGCCGAAGATTTCCTCGGCACAGCCGAAGCGGGACAGAAATACGCAAAAGTCGCGGAGGACTTCATTCACGAGAACCGCGATAAAATAAAGGGCGTTGTGCTCGACCTGCGCGGCAACATCGGTGGTGACATGGGTCCGATGGCGACGGCTGTCTCGTCGCTGCTGCCAGACGGCGAAT
>ENA-ORRO01000349-ORRO01000349.1-human-gut-metagenome-genome-assembly--contig:-NODE-349-length-40639-cov-5.329834_pt1 | contig 40639 bp, 81 predicted proteins | sample MGYA00242176_ERZ509136 | MGnify/ENA primary metagenome ERZ509136 (study PRJEB26280, sample SAMEA2338644) | human gut metagenome | biome: human gut; feature: human-associated habitat; material: faeces...
ATGTGCAGATACTGAACGGCACACAAGGCACAGATTCCTCCAATCTATTGGAAATAAACTTCGTCAAGGATGTCAAGTATAGTCAGTTTGCTGGCTTCAAATCGGACGGCACTTTGAAGGTTTGGGTGGAAGCCGACATCCCCACCGACAACAGTTCCATCAGTAGTTTATAAGCCCCGATTTTTATCGTTTGTTGCGTATTGAAGTCATATATGGCATCAATACGCAATTTTTATGGTTGTACGGCATAGTACTTGACTCATATTCCATTCTAATCTTCAACACGTTAACTATAAGCAAAACAAGGAGTGAAATTAGTTATTCCCAAACTATTTCTTCACACTGTTTGTTCGTTTAACTTTCTTTAACAGTTTTTTATTTGGTGGGACGGTAAATTGTCGTACTTTTGCATTGTTAAAACGAAACAATAACAACAAAAATTAAAAAAAAAATGGGCAACACAACCTCCACCTCCCTCTTCAAGAAAATCCGTTAATCATAATGTCATACCTATTTTTATTTTTGAATTGACTTTAACGTTTCTACAAGATACTTTATTTGATGTCTACAGTCATCAACAGGGTCATGCTTATCGCCTTCAAAAGTACAATTTTTTTTAATTTCAGGATTTAAATTAACAATTGTCCTAACGTCATTAACTGCCCAATATTTCCACGGTGTAGGTTCTTTAAAATGTTCATACGCTGATTGCAGAATTGTTATATCCATTGTAGAACCATTGCCCCATAAGACAGTTTCTTCGTTATTACCATTTAACGTATGTTCATTGTAGAATTGTCTAAATCTCTGAAGAACTGTATGTAATTTACCGTTATGCTCTTTGTATTTAGCCATTAGAGATTTATCCTGTTCCATCCACCATAATAGTGTATTGCCATCTACATGACGATTATTCTCACCCCATTCACTTGCGTCAATACTTTGTTGAAATATATCACCAATTTCACCAGTTTCCTTGTTAAATTCAACAGCAGCTATTTCAATTATTGAAGCATTAGTATGAATTGATAAGGTTTCCAAATCAACCATTATATTTCCAAATTTCTTAATATGTGTATATGATGCCATCGTTATTTTTTTAATCTAAAAGATTTAAACCATTCCAAACCTTGTTTCTCTATTATAAGTTCTTCACACTCAGTCATTTTAGGAAATTCAAAATTATCTCGCATTTTGATAATTATATCTTTAGGTATCTGTCCTTTTCTACGATTTAAATTATCTTGGAAAGTAGGTGCTTCAATATAGACATATATTATTTTTGGGTTATAAGGTGCGAGCATCGTCTTAAATTTATCACGATACCTCCATTTAAGATTAGTAGCATCAATGATAAAACTTTCCTTTTTACAAGCGTAATTTAATATACGCTCATTTTGGATTCTTGTAACCTCGTCTTCTTGCTTTTTAGTACCCATTGGCTTTTCACCCTTAATACCTATCTCGGTTCTGATATCATCACGACAGACAATGGGTAAAGTTGTCAATTTACTTCGATATGTTGTCTTTCCACTACCAGGTATTCCAATAAAGACATAAACCTCAAATTCTGACTTGTCTTTAAAGAAAACAGAAGGATGACTTACATTTTCATTATTGAAATATGCGTATCTACTTGTAGTATTACTGAATGTATATGGTTTTGTAAGGCAATCATTTTCAATAGCGATTTTTCTAACATCTTCAAGTTTCTCTCGCCATCCGTCATACTCTTTCATTTGACTACCCATACAATCAGCAGTTTTCAATAATAACAGCCATTCAAGACTAACTGGTTCTTCCGCTAATGTAATTATATATTTCAATGGGTCTGCCTTTTCAAAAACATAAAGTGGTTTCATATGATTACCGACAAGCGAGCAAATTAATTCCCTATGAATGAAATATTCATCCCATAAAAGTTTACGAGTTATCTGTTCACTGACTTTTGCATGATGCGGAAATGAATTTGATCCATCATCATTTATTTTTAAACATAAAGGTTTTCCAATATCATGAAATAATGCTGCTAAAGTAAGGATGTATCGTTTAAAATATCGTTTACTACCTTCACCAGACGGGCATATAAAATCTTCCTTTTCAATAGGACAAAGAGAATAAATTGCATTGACTGTTGCTTTTATATGATTTAATACGTTACCTTCAAGATGCCATTTACAATTATGTTCAGTTAATTGACATTTTTTAAATTCATCTATTTTTTCTACTTCATTCCAATTAATCTCAAGAGTAAAATGGTCAATTATTTTATCTAAAATCTTACACATTTTTATTAATTTTTGACAAAATTAACGATAATAATTAAATTATCCAAATTATTATTGTTAATGAATTTTAATCAATATTTTGTACTTCATATAAAGTTAACCTCGTATCTTCAGGTAATGGTTTGATATAACGGTCATAAAAATTATTAATCCAATCCATTTCATCTTTTCCCATTTCCTCATATTTTTCCTCAGTTGCTATTCCATAAGTCCAGAAAGCAGTTGAATACTTAACATATTCGTCTTTGTCTTTAAAATTATTAAAGTATTGAATACGATTCTTCATATTTTCTTTAATTTTAATTTCATTTGGATTAACCGCTTCCCTATCTTCTACGACTAATTCCCATGCTGCTTCATATACTTCTTTATTATATGAATTATTTAAAGTCCAATCTATTTCATTTTTAGTTGCAGAATATGATATGTAATCGTCATATAATTTAAACGGAGTACAGAAACCACTTTCTTCGCCAGTTTTCTCAAAATTAGTCTGTGGTGTTCTTTCGTTACAGTAATATGGATTTGGATTAGCTGTTGAATATGCGTCATTAGTATTAGGGTCATAAGTGCAGCCTTTTGTTATATCAAGAAAGTATTCCAAATCAGGGGTTTCTTTAATAATTTCAATATATTCCTTAGTTAAAAGAATTTGTTGCTGATTAAGTGTACCACCCTTAATTGTTTTTTCAAGTTCATCAATATGCTGTTGTTTCCTTTTACCAACGTCTTCTCTCTTTAAATAAAGATAAGGCTCAACTTGATAACTTTCACTGTATTTCTTTATAATATCTTCGTGGTTATCACCTATTACTAATACGGTTTTAAATAATCTATCTCTTTTCATTATAGTTCAAATAATCTATCTTTAATAACAAGCAACCAATCATCATAAAGAATATTATCAATAGTCAGTAATCTATCAATAAGGGATTCATCATTATATTTTTCAAAGAAATTATTTTCTATTACTCTCAATTCAGATAATTCATTTAATGTAATCGCACAAGGTCTTTGCGTATTAAGACAAATACAACCTAATACCTCTGAATCAGTTTTAAGATATTCCACCGCTTCTACAAACGGTAATTTTACATTTAATAATTTGACACTCATTTTACAAATATTTTATGGTTTTCTTATTTCAAATATACTATTATTCATTAAATGAAAGAAAAAATCCCTACAAGTTTTATGTTAAAAAAACCTATAGGGATGGCATTTAAAGACCTCTATATATTACTTAGTCACAAAAGTATCGAGATGTTCTACGACATACTTAGCCTTTGCATCCATAAGTGCATATACAGTATCAGCAGGGAACTCGCCAAGGAATTTTGCCTTAAGGTTGCAGAAAGGATGCGTTTCAGCACGATGACGAGCAATCTTGAAACCTAGTTCGGGTACATATTCGTCATCAGGATTATAAAATGAAAATCCGATACGAAGGTTACGTTCCTTTACCTGATGGAATTTGCCATCCTCATCGACATCCCATCCAAGACAATTAGTTTTCACAAATGCCACACAAGTAACTTTAAAACCGTTGGGAGCATCGTATACTCGTACATAAGAAGGCATTTCAGGAATTGTAGGTACTACCTTTTTCAGTTCATTGCGGCTAAATACCTTGTAGTTTTCAAAACCTGCGCCAAGTTTAACTAGATAAGTTACCTTAGTATGCTTTGCTTCCTTGTCATTTTCTTCTTCTCGGCATACAACTGTACCACACTGACCAGTTGCTACAACGATAACGCTGTCATTAACTTTAAACTTTGCCATTTTTAAAATAATATTAATTAGTTAAACATTTTTTTTATTTTTCTTTTTATGTTACAAAATTACTGCTTTTATTTGATATATACAAATTTATTTCCTTAATTTATGTTAAAAATAAATTCTTTATATTTTATTGTAAGGAATAGGAACTTCCCTAAGATAATTAAATCCCTCATTGACCTCATATTCAACTAAATCATATAGCAAACCATAATATGCAGGTGATACCATTCCACCATTGAAATATATACGGTCATTTAATATTGTTATTTCTGAACCAACAGGAATAACGCCATCCTTATCAGAAAATTCTTTTACTACTTTAAATCTTCGGTACATAATTTTATTTTAAATAAACTAATTTATTTTTATTCTTTTAATTTAATTGGTACAAATAAATCATAACCGTCATCATCCTCAAAATGATTAATTTCTTCGCCAAAAGTATCACCAAATTTATAACGTTCATATACAAAAGTATGCCCATTCCATACTGCTTCCGAAGCATTACGGCATTCTCCAATATAAGTCTTGCCAATTATCAAGTCTTTTTTGGGTATAGCACCGCAACGAACTAAATTCGGTATGATAATTTCTTTATAAGTTTTTTCATCTACACGAGGTATATCAGGAATATCATACAGATTTTTAAAGGGCTTCATACTTTTAAACTCATCAACCCTTTCTTTCTTAATTTTATTTTTAAGTTTTTCGTATTTTATTTTTAATTTAATTAATTCTTCTTTCGTATAATTTTCCTTTTCTTGAAAAATCTGTCTGTTTAATTCAAGTAAAGTATTTCTCTCTTTATCTGTCATGCCATGAAATAATCTTTAATTGACATACTCCCACGTCTAAAGAACGTGGGATTCTTGGCTCAAGCGTAAATGGAAATGTTCCTCACAAGTAAAAATATCTCCAATATGTACATTAGGGTAATGTTCAGATTCGATAATTATATCCCTTGTTTTATTAAATCTTGTGTCAGAAATAATAATGTTTTTAATTTTTAAAGATGACATATTGTTTTATCTTTTAAATTCAGTTTTAAAATTATATTCTTGTATTTCACAAATACAATTAGGTTTGATATTATCAGTTGTGTAAATGGAATTTTCAGCGTTAGGATCGAAATAAAATTTAACGTCATCACTTATTTTGCTTAGATCAATCCAAATAAAATTATATATATAATCATGTGATAGATTATCATTAGATGCAATTAATCTCCGAGCCATATTTAATATCATCATATCAGGAAGTGACGCTCTTAAAAAATAAATTCTATCTGGATAATTAAAAACATTATTTCTTGCCCTTGGCACAAAACCTTGATGTTTTATCTTTTCTAAATAATAATTTGGAGTTATATGTACTAACGCAATTTCTTCTTCTTTGATTTGTTTCGTATCATCTGATTGATATCTCGGCTCATATTCAAGTGTTAGCCATAAATTTTTATTTTTTACTATTTCATCTTCTTTTGGAAAACCTAAATAATAACCACATAAATTTAAGGCTTTATCAATTATATTGAAATTATCATTGGTATTAGGAAATTCAATTATAATTTTTTCATCTTTTGTTAAAGTTGAGCCTTTTCGGATAAAAACATTTAAGTGATACTTATTAAAGTAATCATTAATATACCTTATTGTTATATCAATCGGATAAGTTTTTGTAATGCCTTCTTCTATTGGCTTTCGCATCAAATATGTAAGAGGATTATCAAAAGAAGCTGGATGAAAAATCTGTCTAAAATCATTCATTAAATTCTTCTGATAACTATTTAATGTTTCGTTTACAGTATCTTTAATGATTGCCTTTAACTCTGTTTCAGTTAAAATAATACTTTTATTACTCATTTTATTAAATATATTTTTAACAAATATACGTTTAATAAACGATAATGCCAAATATTATACACATAAAAATAATCTGTACGAAATGTATTAACTGGCCTTGCATTTCCAATCATTTTAACATCATTTTATATTTATGACACATTTCATTTAGCCATAAATCATTTTCAACATCTTCTAAAAATTTATTATGTTTTTCTTTTATTTTTTCAATATTAGAAGGATTAAACCAAGATTTAACTATCTTGCCTGCATATTCATATGCTTTCATTTTAATTAATTATTTATTATATGCAATAAAACCTTCCATTAATTCTTTAATTATATCTGCATCAGCAAATGATAAATAATGTGGCTTATTTTTATTTGTTTTTTTAATCACCCAAAAATAACTTTCAAAACGACGGCTATGCTCTTGGTTTTTATGCTTACCAGAAATCAATCGTTGTTTACTTGTTAATACAAATCTATCAATTACATTAAACCCTAAACATTCGCTTAAAAACCAAATATAACAAGGCGAGCAAATTTGTTTACGAGCAGAAATTGTATCTTGAGTTTTGATAACGGCAATACCATTTTTTTTCAAAACCCTAATAAATTCCTTTAGATGAAAATAATATGTTTCAAATAATTCAGTTAGCGGATAAAAAGAGCCAAATCTTCGTTGTATTTTATTAGAAGTTTCTTTATTATCTTTAATACTTTTACAATTTTTTGGAGCAATTATAAAAGGTGGATCATACACAATACTATCAAGACTTTCATCTTCCAAAGGTAATCTACCCATCGGTTCTATCTTAACTGTATCTTCTGTCTGTGGACAGACATCAAATTTATATTTTGGCTCAGGTATTACGATATTGGTAGAAGTACCGTCACGTTTTTTAACATTAAAACTACCGTAAAATTTACCTTTGCTATAAGTCATATCACATTCAAACGGCTCTCCGTTATTATATAATTGCATAATATTATATAATATCTCATGCTGATTATACGATATGCTCTTAATTACCTTATCAAATTCCATTATTCCTTATTATGTTTACTAAAATTTTTACGTAAATTTTTATAATCTCCACTCAATACTATCTCACTCTTACCTTTAGCACAAATAGCATAAATAGTATTATACTGACGGATATAATATTTATTATTTCCTGTGATATGAATATTTGAATTCTCACAAAATTGATAGAAATCAGTTACATTAGTAAATTCAATAGGCTGACGATTAATATCAGACCACTCATAAAATAAAATCTTCTTTTCCATAAAATTTATTTAATTAAAAATTAAGTATTCATTTTCTTTATAGTCTTCCATATAATAAAGATGAACACTGACCAATTTATTGTTTAAATAAAAATCCTCATGTCCCATTGTACTTTTGTTCTATTAAGTAATCGTAAAAAAATAATAACGCTTTATAAGGTGATAATCCTTGTTCTTGACAATTTTTAAAGTAATCTATATTTAGATTAATTTGTTCTTCTGTGTAATCATAACAAACGAAATATTCTTTTTCGTGTTGCTCTTTAGTCATATTGCAACACAAATGTTCATATATTATTTTTAAATACCTCTCAAAGTCTTGATTTTCTATCATTTAGATATATAATTTTAAATTTCTTTAATATAAAAATCCTCTGTGAGTTCTGCTCTCTCAAACCCTTTCACAATTATAGATATTTTTTGAAGTAATATTCTTAGCCACGTCTTTAATAGCGCAGTTTATAATCTGATATAAATCTTTTAGCCAAATCAATATTAAAATTACCTTCCATTTGATACGTTATTTTATTTATTGGTTTTTTCGTGATACAAAGATACGATAAATAACTGAATTTAGTCTAATAAAAAGCGTTAAAAAACATTAAATAAAAGGATAAACATTTTTCTCTAACCAATTTTCATCATCAAATTGGTTATTTAATTTCTCGACTGTCTTGTCAATATTCTCTTCTTCACAATCAAAAATCTGAGAAGCGGGACACATTGTATTAGCATAGACTTCCATTTGTGTAAGTTTATCTGTAAATACTCTTACTCGCCTATATTCGCGTGGATAAGAAGGCAATTCATCATAACCTTCATAACAAGAATCTAAAATTTCATTCTTATGATAAGGCATAAAAACTCCGAAAACTTTCATGATAATCTATCTCCTATTTTTCTTTAAGACAAGACGCAGTATATTATTACCTTCCATAATTTAATAACTACGATTAATCATATCGTTAATATAATCATTGACTATTTCTCTCATAGCCTCTTTCGTTAAAATACCGTGAGGATGTAATCGTCTACATAATGTTACCAATAAATCTGTTTCAGAATAATTATCGGTTTCAGTTTCATTTTCCTAATTGTCAATATGCCTTGAAAAATCATAACCTTTATTATCAAGGTACTCTGCAATATCAGAATCAGAACGATACTTGTCCAGTATATCGTCTAAGTCATAATGCAATGCAATATCACATACAGAGATACCATCTAATATATCATCTGTATCATAGTGTCGTAACAGTATGTTAAAACTTGAACAAAACTAAACTTGTTCATTATTAACTTCTTGCTTCAACCTACCACTGCTTTTTAGTACCTCATTACTGAGTATGTCATCCACTGTTGGGTAGTCCACAAGCGCCAATTCGGTAGTACTGCTACCTATTATTCTTAAACCTTCATCAAGTATATTCAATGCCGCATTGTAGTCCCTTTCAATTATTTCGCCACAATGAGGACAAACCCATTGTCTATCCTTTAATGTGATGTTTTGTGAATTTAACAATAATGCACATAACATTTATATTCAAACTCAGTGTATTGTGTTGTAAATTCATTGGTAGGCATTTTATATACTTTCCAATCCTTGGAATAAACTACATAATCACCAATAACAAACTCAACATATATCAGTTCACCTGTTTTAATGTTTTTGTATGTTCTTTTCTCCTTTATCATTATCATTCAATATTTTAAAATTATGGTTAATTTGCAAGGCTTCCTTTATCAAGTTGATATATAGCAAAGATTTGTATGTGCGTGACATCAGCAGTTGATTTTATCTTTATCACCACCCATTCCTCCTTCAATTATTCGGAGTATGGAGTATATTACACTTCATGTACAGGTATCTCATCTAATATATCTTCTTTACCTTTAATATCAAGTATATCAGATATTTCACAATTTTCAATAATTTCTCTTTCTTTATCAGTCATTTTTATTTAAGATTTTAATTATGAATTGACACTTGAATTTCTGGGTCAAGTACCTCAAATATGTTCTCATCGAAATCACCGATAGCACCAAGAGCAATATCGGGATTATCGGTTATCTCACTCATTACAACTGTTCCGTAATTTTCCTCTGAAAAGAAAACTACATATGTCTTATCTCCTACTGTATTCTTTGCAAGATAAGGATATTCTTTTTCAATCATTATTTTTTTTTATTTAAAATTTATATCCACAAAAATTTGCAACTTCTTTAAACGTTTTGACACTCATTATACATTCGGTAGGTATAATATCATTTGTGAATATGCCATTTTCATAAATGGGGTCAAAATAAAAATCAACGTTATCGGGTATTTTTTTAGTATCTATTGTAATTATACAATAATCTAAAACATTTTTGTGATTAACATTAGCTAATTGTACTGTAATATCACAAATTTTTCTAATATCAGATGTAAACTTAGAAAAATAAACTCTTTTTGAATATGTAAATTTAGGATTTTTACTATCAGGAATTAAACCATTTTGTAAAATATTAGGTATATTATTTTTATAAGTTGAATGGAATATCATACCCATGTTTATTACCGTATTACGTTCACTTTCTTGATATAAAGGTTCAAAACGTAACTCTTTATAGGGTAAATTATTTATTAAAACGCTTCTTTCATATCCTTTAAAATAACCATTTTTATTCATATCAGATATAATTGTTGGAATATTTTGATTATAATCAGGTATTAATAAAGCAATCTCAATGTTATTTGAAATTTGAGTAACCACAAATTGCCACGGATCCCACTGATATTTAGCCATCATATCCGCTCTAACCTCAGATAATGGTCTACTATAATTTACATCTTCTTCAATTTTATTATAATTTAAAACAGTAAAACCAACAGGCTCCATTGTGGCATAATCAACAAATTGTTTTTCTGCCATTTCAGGAGTAATTTTGGATAAATCAAAAACTTCTTTACGAAATTTTTCAATATATTCTTGTATTGACTCTTTAACAATACGTTTTATTTCATTTTCTGTTAAATTATACTTTGTCATTTGTTATTAACAATTCCATTTAAAACTTTTGATACAAGTTTACCATTAGCATTAGGATATTTCTCTTGTACTATTGTCAGAATAGGCTTCATATCCCTCATTGATAGTTTATGTCCTTCATCCATTGTCAGACAATATGCTGAAATGGTTGCTCTTGTGAAATCCTCTATTTCTTCATCAGTTGCCTGTTTAGGAAGAAATGAATTAATAATATTAAGTTCCGCTTTTTCTGCATTTGCCAAATCCTCTCTACCACCGTCAACATACTGACGAATAGAATCTTCTCGCTGTGAACACATTTTCAGCAGAATTTTAGTTTCAGTTACATCGTTTAATTCTACACCATCTTTTGTTGCCTTAACAAATTCACACTTAACCAATTTAAGAACCTCAAGCAGTTCCTTTTCACGGTTCTTCATTGCCGAAGCAATCATTTCATCAATTTTATTCGAAATCATAATTTAAAAATTTTTGTTTCATATTGATATTAATTAAAGATCCATTTTATTACACTTTGATGTAAAACCATGCAATGAAACTGTAATTACTTCATATTGTTCTGTAACAATATCATAATATTTAATTTTCATTCTATTATTTTGTTTCATATTATTTAATATTTCTTTATCAGCATCATTTATTATAAAAGATAGACATAAAGTATTTTTACTGTTTTCAATAGATGTGTGAATTTTATATTCAATTGGTGATTTGCCAAAAAATTTAATGAAAACATCATCATAATATTTTATATAACCATTATTATTCATCCCTGCATTCCAAAATACGTCAAAATTTTCAGTTTCGTGATGATATGCAAATACCCATAAAGCATTAACTTGAAAGTATGATACGCATCCCAATATAGGTGATTTGAAATCATATTCTAAAGTTGTACTCTTTTCTTCTGTATAATCATCTGTATAATATCTTATTTTCCATTGTGCATTAGCAGTTATTGATGATAGAAGAATAACTAAAATTAAAATTGTCTTTTTCATATTATTTATAAGTTTAAAATTTTATTGCCTTTATTTTTAATTCTATCACACCTTGTTTTGCATTTCTTTGCTAAATTAAAACAAGTTTCATAATTCTATTTAGCTATATCATATTAACTTATTTTTTTTATTCTTTTTCTTCTGTTCTTTCTGCCACCGTTCATAACGCTTTTGTATATTATTTGGAATAAAACTAAAATATGTTTTATCAATCTCACAACCAATAAATCTACGATTATTACATAAAGCAGCGGATGCTGTTGTACCACTTCCTGTAAATGGGTCAAATACTAAGTCACCTTCATTAGACCAAGTTTTTAAATGGTCTTCTGCTAATTGATATGGAAAGACAGCAGGATGTTTACCTTCGTTAATATTAAAACCAACAGTATATTTCCATATATTATTTCTTGGACTAAATTCAGGGACTGGTTTTATATCATTAGTTTGTATTAATTCACCGTCCTTATTATAAATTGTATTTTTACCCCAATTAGTAAAATTTTTCCATTTATTCTCTTTATCACAGATTAAATGCGCTGTTTTTGGCTTACCTTTGCTAAAAACAAACATATATTCAAATATCTGTGTATATCTATTTCCTGTACGTTTTGCAGGAAATGAAGAACTATTCTTCTCAAACAGCATAGTATCATGGAGTTTAAAACCACATTCCATAAAATATAATGCTTGTTTAAATGAAGTTCCTGTTTCACTACCATTAATAGTAGCATCACCCACAACCCATACGACAATGCCACCATCAGCAGTTATATCATAAAGCAACTTAGCGATTTCTTTAAATATATCAAAATTCCATGTAGAAGAATGATTATAAGTTCTCAAATTATTATATGGGCATGATGTCACAGTAAGGTCAACTTTAACGCCTTCCTCTTTCATCCTTTGCATTGTATCTCTACAATCTTCATTATAGATGTCAATATTTTCAAATGGTGATATTTTATTCATTTTATTTAAATTTGCTTATAAAATTGTCATTCAAATTAATAGGAAGTTTAAATTCGTAACCATTATACTCTAATAACGTTTCAGAATGATTTTTAATATTAAAATCATGCCTTTCAAAATTCCATAATTTATATTTATAAGATGGTAAATACAGTTTTGCTGTTGTTTCACCTTGTAAATACCTTTGATATTAATATGATTTACAATGCCATACTGATTTTGGCTTTTGTTTCATCTCTTGTAAATACCTTTGATATTAATATGATTTACAATCCATTGGAGAAAATGCATTCGCTGAATTAGCTTGTAAATACCTTTGATATTAATATGATTTACAATCTTCGCAGTGTTGCTGAAAGATGAGGTTTTCTTGTAAATACCTTTGATATTAATATGATTTACAATAGATACAGGCGTAATCGTGTGTTTTACTCCCTTGTAAATACCTTTGATATTAATATGATTTACAATTATCATTTACAGTAAGGAATTACACACTTCCTTGTAAATACCTTTGATATTAATATGATTTACAATCTACTCTCTATAAGGTATTAATAATTAATATATTAGGTATAATTTTTTTAAAATAAAATTTCTAAAATGCTCTATCCAATTAAGTCATAACTGCATTTTCACTATCTTATTTAAAAATCCAACTTAATGAACAATCCGTCCTCTGACTAAGATTAACGTTCATGAGGCGTTACAAAACCTCTTTTTATTTAACACTACAAAATTAGTATTTTTTCTTCTATTATCAAAATTTATTCTGTTAATTTTAATTAATGCCAAAATTAGAACTTATTTTTTCATCAAACATCTGATGACGCTTAATTTCTTCTTGTTCCATTCGGCAGAATTTATTATATTTTTCTTTCATCGTTGAAACATCATACTCTTTATCGCCAATTAGATGCTGAAGATTAAACGCTGCAATACTATCTCGACAATGTGTATTACCGTTAGATAAATTAATTCTACGTTCTTTTAACTCATGTTTGGTAAAAGTTTCATTTGTAAAATCAAATTGTGAGGCAGCATTTTTAATATCTGCCTTAGTTAAACTACCGCCAAGACTTTTCACTTTATTCTCCAAAATCGTTATAAACATCGAAGGAGCATGATTAGCAATTGATTTACCAAATCGCTTCCTAGAATTTATCTTTCCTTTTTTATTAAACGTAATTTCTTTGGATTTACGCATCCACGCTTCAACTGGGTTATTCTCTACTATAAAATCATTACCGTACATAGAAATCTAAGAAAAACTATGAATTTGACTTAGTTCCTACTTCTTGCTTCAACCTATCACTACTTTTTAGGTTGCTTTCGCAACGGTCATCCATAGTCGGATAGTCCACAAGCGTGAATTCGGCAGTACGGCTGCCTACTAATATCTTATTTCCCTCAATCAATATGTTCATAGCGGCATTCAAATCTCTATCATGCTTTGTTCCACACACTGGGCAAACCCATTCTCGTTCATTCAATGATAAACCTTTATAAACATATCCACACTTATGACAAGTCTTTGAACTTGCAAACCATCGGTCAACCTCAATGACAAACTTGTCGTTCATCATTGCCTTATTCCTCAAAGTATTCTTAAATGTATAGAAACCAACCTCTTGAATTGCTTTTGCAAGATGATGATTTTTCAACATTCCTTGAACATTCAGGTTTTCCATAAAGATATAATCATAAGTTCTTAATAATGAATTAACTACATTATGAATATAATCAAACCTTTGATTTGTTAAACGTTCAAATGCTTTTGCAAGTTTTAACCTTGTTTTATATCTATTGTTTGAACCTTTAGCTTTCTTGGAAAGTTGTCGTTGGAGTTTCTTGATTTTGTTCTCACTTTTCTTTAAGAAGTGTTTGTTTTCAAATACTTCACCATCAGAAGTGATTATAAAATCCTTGACACCTAAATCAATACCGACTTTGTTATCAGTATGTCTGAATTGCTTGAACTCTTCTTCGTTCATAGATAAAAGAACTGACAGGTAGAACTTACCACTCTTGGTTTTCGATAAGGTAGCACTCTTGATATTGTCCTTATATCTTTGTAATCTGTTGAAATACAGATTTGAACAACGAAATTTCAAGTTCTTCAAACTTTTGATTAAGGAAATATGTTTTGTTTCAAATGTGTTTGATTTTGATATTGCTTCACAAGGGAACAATGCAGAGTTGTTATCATGTTTGGACTTGAATTTTGGAAAACCTTTACCGTGGTTGAAAAAACTATCATAGGCAGATAGCATCTGCCTTATGGCTTGTTTCATCACCTTTGTATTTTGTTCTTTCAACCACGAATATTGTTCATCCTTCAGCAATGTTCCATGAAAGAACTTGGAAAGTTCACATAAACCAAGATTGGTTTTGTCAGCATTGTAAGCCTCTTGTTTACGAGCAAGCATCTGATTATAGACAAAACGATAACAACCAAGCACCTTATTTAGTGTCTGTTCCTGTGTTTTGTTAGGGTATAATCTTATTTTAATTGCTCGTAATATCATAAATCAATTATGGGCTATATAACCCTTTCTATATATAAATATCATAATGATTAAGAAATTTTTATCAATTAATCATAGAATTTCTAAAATTTTATATGAACTGTCCATAACCCCATAAATATTATAACTTCATTTTTACGAAGAACTGGTACATCTTTCTGAAGAGTATGTGCAGTATATGAAGGATACATATATTCTTCCCAATCTACGGCTTCTACTTTATTATTCAAATTATGTGATTTAATAGCGATCTTTGCCATTGATAATCTATCGTTAAAGGAAACCAATTCAGATAACGGTTTAAATGGCGATTGAGGTGAAACAACAAGAAATAACTTGTCAATACCAGTTTCCAATGCCTTCTGTACTACAAAGATATGTCCTTCGTGTATAGGATTAAAACTACCGAAATATAAACCTATTCTTTTTTTATCATTCATAATTTAATATTTTATCCACAACATACATGGTCATTAGTGGTTTTCATAACTTTAAACTTCCATTTTCCTTTCTTATCAAATCTATCAGAAATTCTAAACTTAAACCAATATATATATATTGGTGTTTGCCATAATATATGAGAAGTATTCCACATATGGACATACTTTATACCATATTCATTTCTCAATAAATGAAATACTTTCTTAAAGTATTTATCTGGGTTATTTTTATAAGCTTCATTAAAATTTTTATTATATGAATCGTCTAATTCGTTTTTAAAATTATACCACGATATCGACCAACCTTTTTTATAATATGACCAATTCTTCATTTTCTTAGATTATTATTTCTTTAATTTTTCAGTTAATATTTCCATTCCTTTTGTTGCTACTTCATCAATTACTTGAACATCAGGATATGATACTTGGTCGATTGATGGAAATGGGTCAATATAATATATCGGATTACCAACATTAACATAATCAATTAAGCCAGCCGCAGGATAAACTTGCATTGAACTGCCTATACATACAAATATATCTGCATTCTTACACAGTTTAATCGCCTTTGTAATATTAGGCACATCTTCATGAAAGAATACAATATGCGGACGGATAGGATGTTCAGTTCCTTTATCATCAGTAATCTTCATTCCTGGATATGTATTGTAATTACCATTCTTATCCTGTGGTATATCGAATATATATTTGGGATTACCACAATCACGGCATTTCATTATCTCGCCATGTAAATGTAATACATTAGTAGAACCTGCTTTTTCATGAAGATTATCTACATTCTGTGTCACAATCTGTACATCATAATCTTTCTCAAGTTCTACCAATAACTTATGTGCATCATTAGGTTCACAATCTTTATATTTATTCCTAAATTCATTGTAAAAATTATGAACTAATTCTGGATTACGCTTAATAGCCTCGGCAGTACATACCTCATTTATATCATAATTCTCCCATAAACCTTCGACTGCATCACGAAATGTAGGTATCCCACTCTCTTTTGAAATACCTGCACCAGTTAAAACTACAATTGTTTTCTTTTTATCTTTTTCCATTTACTTATATTCATTAAAGTCAAAATTAATATCAATATGGTCTATTTCTTTTGTTGACTTAGCAGAAGCGTTAAATACTAGATTACCATCATTCTCTTGAACAGTCTGAGGCGATAATTCGATATTATCAGTATTTAAATTATTCTTAATAAGAATTGTTCTTATCGCTTGCACAATAAGATTATCTTGGTTTAAATCTTTAAATTTCCAACTGCAATTTTCTTTTATATTACCATAATCATTGCATTTATTTATCCAATCATTCAAGAAAGAACAAATAGAATTATCTTTTTCTTTAAAATCATTTTCTATTTTTAATAAACAACAGTCGTTCTATTAGGTGAATACAGAAATTCAATTAATCTTTGACCAAATTCCTCATATTTTTCTTCTTTTGGCAATAATCGTAGAAAATTAGACGGTTGTACCTCACAGCAACCGCAATTACTTTCCATTTCAATAAAAATCATCCATTCTGGTTTAGTGATATTACCCATAAGTACATCCTTAATAACGCTTTCTACGTAATTCATGCGTTCATCTAATGTGGAACAGGAAGAGTATAAATTAAACGGTACTTCAAAAGACAATTCACTTTCCATTAACTTACGCCAATCGTAATTAGCATAAGTAGAAGAAGAACAGAATACACCGTAATAAAACATAGTATCCGCATTTACTGTTGTGCCATTAGGTACTAATAAGTCAATAGCACAATTAATAAGTTTCTTTGCGGCTTCAATAGAAGGCTGTGAATATATTGTGGTTAATAAGTTCTTCATTTTAAAGTTCTGCAATAAATTTATTAATATCTGCTGATTTTGTATAACCTATCCACTTATGAATAACATTATCGTTATCGTCAAGAAGAAGCATCGTAGGAATAGACTTTATAAGATACTTCTCAGCAATTTCAGTATCTTCTTCAATATCAACTTCTACCAATTCTGCACCTACAATAGGGTTATTTTCAAATTCAGTATGCTGTGATCTGCAAGGGCCGCACCAAGTAGCGGAACATTTAATTAATTTCATTTTATTTAAATTTTTATATTATTATTTAAGTTTAATGCAAATATACAATAAATTCCTGACATAGCAAAATTATCAGGAATTTTATTTTTCAATACCACAAACTATGGTAATGCTTAATGAATAACTCAAGACCCTCGTTTATTACTTTTTCTCGTACTGCACATCGGTCAATTCCTGATTTAGTATCATCGACACCAAGGTCTTCATTTTCAAGATATTCAAATGCGGTTATCATCTTTTCAAGTATATTATTCCATTCCTTTTCAGATAAATCGGAAGGATAATCACAAGTAATTTCCTTGAAACGTTTAAGACGTGGCAGTATAAATGAAGTAATAGTATGGTCTAATGACCACAGTTCAGAATCATCAAAACCTCGTTCAAGACGTTGTTGCTGATACTCTTTCCACCTTTCATCATCACGGCTAATTAATGTAAAATTGACATTAGGGATGCCATATGGGTCTTTACCTTCCCCCTCTCGGGATACTTCAAGAAGATGATTATAGACACTAATATCTACAAGATATTGCTTTTCAACATCATCACTCTTGGTAATATCAATGATTTCGTCAAAATCATCATTGATACATTTCTCCCATAACTTTTTGGTATTATCATTGCTGTTTTTAAGATAATCACCTTTTACATTTACATATGAAAATATAATTTTCTCCTGCATAATAAATTTATTTAGATTAATTCATCTGTTGCTTTCAATTGCTCGTAATATGTCTTAACGTTTGTTAATCATCTTATTCATTAACCATTTTATTATCAGAAGTAACATTTTCTTTTTCCTGCTTCTTATCGAAGACGTGCTTCCAAGAAATAAGATAGACATTCTCATCGTGAATTTCTTCTACTTGCTCCGATAGATTGATAATCTTAAAACCACCTTTAACAAAAGGTTGAAATATTTCATCCACATAATCACGAAGGTCATCCTCAATATCAATTACACAACGGTATGCACGAGACAGTATATTACCTACTTCATTACCACTATAAAATTTACCTTTGATTACGCTTTTAATGTACGACTGTTTTTCTGCGATACGTTTCTCAATCGGTCGATAAGAACCAGTACCGTATGTGGTTTCAATCCATGCACGTTCTGCAGTAAAATCTTCATCATTCTTGATAAACATACTCTTAACTGAAGTAATAATATTATCCATTTCTATTAATTTATTTAAATAAGTTTGAACTATCTATTCTTAAATTTAACTCTCCAGTGTACTCAAATGAGTACATAATATCACCTTTTTGTTACTTTAAAGCCATAATAACCGTCATATTCAAAAATGAAATTATCACATTCTTTTTTAAATGGTTTACGTTCCAATTTAACTGGTGTAGCATCATCGAGTATCATTATCTCATTCTGATTAAGTAGATGACTATCAAATATAATCTGATATACCTTTCCGTCTTTAATTTTAAGATAAAAGGTTTCACATTTTCCCATATATTGATACCCTATAGAATCACCCTCATTTTTAAATGGGATAGTACAATTCTTCTTGGTCTGTACTTCGTTCCAACGATTTTTAAGTAAATTAACTGCTGTAACAGAATCCATATCAATGGAAATACCACCAAAACGACATTCCTGTTTATATGTTCTATGACTACTAATAGTTTTATGTGAACTGCACCAAGCAAATCCAAAAGCAATACCGACAACTACTATTAATAATAACAAACTTTTCGTATCTTTTCTCATTTTATTTTTTCAATTAAATTATTATTGCCAAAGATAATCAAGAGATAGATTTTTAATATATTCATCATAATCAGAAGCAATAACTGAGGTATTACGGCATAGTATATTCTTCAATTGCTCTGTATTACAAGCAATTATATCATCCAGTTCATCTATTTTAACACCTTCGTTATCTGAAATGATACAATCCCCATAAAATACCTTCTCATTATTAACAGTATTAATTTCTGTTAAAAATTCATAAGCTATCTTATTAATACCTGTTTTGATTACTTCTGTTTTCTCATAACGTAAATGGGGATATTTCATTTTATAGTCACGTTTAGACACAATGATATACCCTTGTACTTCTTCCGTTTCGTCACAAAGTACAATTGTCGTATTATTAATAACCTTAATAGGATAGTAAAAATAGGTGCGCTGTGAATACTTACGTTTTACTTCGTGTATGTTAGGTATATAACTACCGTTAAAACTATCAGATAGTTCCTTATTAAGCCATATAATATGACATATACTATCTTTTATACGTTCATTCAGTACCTCTTTTATATTATCTTTTCTATTAAAATATACCTTATAATTACTCATGAGCAAACCTTTAGTCTATTTGAATTACATCAATCTTTTTACCTCGCACATAGTTATCTTGTTCAGGAATATAATGACATAATTGTATCTCTACATAATTCTTGCCATAATTATACTGAAGAGTGTTCTCCGCTTTCGGATTTCTACCCTCGTTCAGTTCTACCTTACTCATTAAATTCTCTTGTTCCTCATACATTGTTGCTTTGGATAACGCACGGAATAATCGGATAAGGATATTGTCATCCACAATAGCAGTATCAATCCAATACCACTTTTGCTTTTTTCCTATTAATTTAAAATTTACATTTTTTATCATATCTTTTTTAATTTTATAGTTCATTTGACGATACAAAGGTAAGAAAATATTTTTGCACCACCAAATATAAAATATTAAATAAAGTTAAGAAGAAATCTTATTGTTTATCTTCTGGACATAATCAAGATGTTCCTGCGACATAGGCTTACCTGCAAAATTTACCATTAGGAAAGTCTTGATAACTTCTTCATCAGTAGTATTTTAAGTAAGACGAAGATAAGTAAGGCAACGGCTATTTTCAAATTCTCTATTAGCCTTTTCAGACAAATCAAAAACGTTATTGTACTCAATTGAGTACATATTATCGGTTTCTGACAGAGAAATCGTTGATAATACTATCAGTCTGTTCTTTTACTTCATTTTTACCTTTTTCAACGATAATATCTTTGATTTTATTCGCTTTTTCTTTTACTTGAGCAGGACTATCGCTTTTAAACCAGTTAACAATAAAAGGTTTAACATTATATTTCTCGCAACCAAAAAAGCCGAGATAAAGTGTAATTATAATCGCTATTGTTCCAATTAATTTCCTCAGACTCATGTTTTTATTAAATTTAAATTTTGTTTTTCATTACCACAGTAATATTAAACATAACTGGGTCATAATCTACTAATTCTTCAATATCTCCCAAATGGAATAGACTTGCCTTGAAATTCACTTCGTCAGTCTCTGCAATCTGATATGTAATATTTAGTTATTTTTCTCATACATTCTCAGTGCCAAGATATTTGTCTACAAGATAGTTGTAGATGGTAAATGCCTCATCACCAAATAGATATCTTATTCTATCAGCAATAGAGGTAGGAAATACGTCATTATCGGTATTAATTTCTTTATCTACCGTTTCATCAATTACCTCACAAGCCTTACGATATAATTCAACATGAGTATCTTTAAGGTCATAATATTCAGACCATTTCTCATGTGTCGCATTTGGGTTATGTTTCAGTTCATTGAACAACTCAATACAATGTTTTCCCATTTCCATTGCCTTCTGATAGTCAGCGGAATCGGATTTAAGCATAGCACTCCTATATTCACGATATAGTGATTCCATACGCTTATTGTCATCAATGACATTAGGTGAATATTTAAAAGATACACCATAAAGACTAAAGCAAGGTCTGAATTTCCACTCATTATCAATAAGATAATCCATTTTTGTTATATTATACTTACTGATAAGTGGATAATATTTTGCTTTAATCGTAGCAATTTGAATCATAGAAAGTTTATTGAAATTACTGATAAAATCAACATAACCTTCTACGCCATAATACAGAATAGACCTAAATTCGCATTTCTTTTGGATGGCACAACAATCCATAGTCAGATAATCTGAACCATCAATAGAATAGTAAAGGCAATATGCACCGTATTTTTCAAGATACTCATTCCAATACTTAGGATTACCATCAAATACGGGCACTTCTACAACGTTCTTACCGATTTTCTTATATCCCATTCCTGGGATAAAAACCTTTTTATCATCAGACCAACTTGTAGGTATAATAGGATAAAGAGTAATCTTTTTAGTTACCTTATCTTTATATCTATAAGCCTTAAAAGTATCACCCTCAACTTTGCGAGAGCCATAACTTTTACCTATGTAGAAAAATTGCATTTTAGTCATAAATTATTATATCTATTTTGATTTACAATGCAAGGTTAGTGATTATTGCTATAATACGCAAATATATTTTATTAAAAAATGTTAAACTAATTGCCAAACTCCCTTTACTTTAATAGGTGTTTCAAGGTTTCTCCATAAGGTTTCATTCTGCTATTCTCTCATTAAGGATATGTGTCAAAATTCGCGTTGTAAGACCGTTAATTACCCACTTTATTAAGCAAGGTGATAACTTCTTCATTTAGCACCTTATAATCACAATAGACACTTTCTAAAGCCCTTATATCAGTTTCAGTTAATTTAGTTAATAATCATCATTGTCCTCATCTTCATTCACTAGCCAACCTTGATTCGGGTCGCTTTCAGGTGCGTCACCACCCATATACATAGGTTCAAGTTCGGTCAGTGAAGGATGTAGCACATTAGGATTATCACCATTGGTATAACCATCTGCAAATGCGAGTTCAATTCCCTTATCCCTATCAGCAGTATAACCGTTCATTTCAGCGAGAAGTTCATAGTAATCTTTACCCCCAAATTCGCCATAGCCTTCATAGCAATGTTCAGTATAATAAGTTCCCTTATTATCAGTCATATAAATTGTATGTTCCTCACCATTGATAATACGATGATGTGTATCCTGTGTAAACCAGCTAAATTGTCCCATATTATATCTTTATTTATTTAAATTAATTAATATTATTCGTTAATTTCCTCTGCAATCTTACCATTATAAGGTGAAACAATATCAGATGCACAACTTTCAATTGCTTCCGCTTCTACGCCAAATAAACCATAATGTTTATGATAAACAAGTTGCAATTCAATTTCACAATCTTTTAGTTGACGTTCAGCATCTGCAATATCAGTTGCAATACCTTCTTCAACAAATTCCTCACATTTAGTTTTGAATACTTCAGGATAATCAATAAGTTTAATAACGATTGAATCGTAATTATTAGAGGTGTTTAATGTGAAACTCATAACATTTATGTTTTTTAATTATAATACAAAATTAGTAATTATTTTTGAAAGAAACAAATTATTTTAGTTAAAAAAGGTTAAATCATTGCATAATAACTTTCAATCTCCTTTTTTGTTTTTCTATCTTCAGATAAAGGTTTATGTTGAAATTGTTCCTCTTTAAGAATTGCCTGCAAAATTTTTCTGGGAAGAAGAAAATCATTATCTGCACTTTCATAATCAACTCCACCACTTGCTAAAAGTTTTTCCAAATCTTTCGACATACCCTTTGTTACTGAATCAAAAAGGATATTCATTTTATCTATAAGTTGTTCTCTTGTCATAATTCTTACTTTTTAATTTTAACAATACAAAGTTAGTGAAAATAGTAATGATAAACACCTTTATTTTAGTTAAATAAAGTTAATCAACTTCAATCAACTCTTTTTTCTCCTTATCAAAATACATTCTACCATATTCTTTAAGATGTTTATCCAACCATTTAATTTCATTATCATTGGCTTTTCTAAATAAAATATAATCTTCATTATAATCGTATTTATCGTAATAATGAATTTGTCCTTCCAAATTTTCATCTTCTGAATGGATTACGGCACTACAATATTCACTAACAAAACCATCATCAAAACATTCCACAATTGCAATATAATCGGTTTTAACACCAAAACTGATAACCGAATATTTGATATAATCACCATCATCAAAATGTTTCATATCTTCCTGAATATTTTTATCACAATATTCTCGCCATTCCATGAGCATTGTTTCAACACCAAAATCACCTTGCCCAAATTGTGTGTCAAGAATTGAAAATACAAATTCCTGATAATTAATAGTCTGCAATTTTTTCAAAATTGTTGTATACGTTGTTTCTTTAATATTATATTTTGCCGTAAATTTATTAATAAATAAGGTAAAATAATTATTATCCATTAACCAATTAAAGAACATTTCAATTTTTTCTGTCTGTTTCATATTGTATTATCGTTTTGATTTCTATACTACAAAGGTACGAATAAAATCCGTACCTTGCAAATTATTTTAGTTAATAAACGTTAACTATCATCTAAAAGAAAATAACGCATACCACAAGAAACTGTGGACTGCAAGCAAATAACCACTATCGGTTATTTAAATAAACGTTTCACGTAAGAGAGTAAGTCTGTATCAGTCTTACCAAGAGCGAGGGAAGGACGCACGCAACGGCTAAGCCACTTACCGTGCCATCCGTAGCAAACCGAACCTCCCGTGTAGCAACCCCACGCACCCGTACTACTTCCCTCTGCGGAAGCCCAGTAATACATCCCAATTATGATTTCATCGGCATAACCACAATCACCTTTAACTTCATTTAACTTTTCAATACTTCTATTAATCAGATAAGCATTGCGAACCGTCTGAAGAACCTCACCACTTGAACCGAATACCCAATCACCTTTTTTAGTTCCTTTGGTTTCATATTCAACGCAATACTTCAACGCGGGGAAGTCATCAAGTCTATCCTTATACGTTTTATATAATTTCTTAGTATAATCAGCACCATTAAAATCTTCAACAGATTTTTCACGAGAATTAACTACATTAACGGCAGAATCTGTCAGCCTTCCCCATATACATTCAGTCTGTTTAAGTGCAGTTACATTTGGTATACCATCTTTTGTGAAGAAAGAAATGATACCGATTACATCCATATTCTTTGTAAGAGCATCGGGAGCAACGATAGATTTATCTGACAATACATAATCGCCTACAGATACACCATTGTGAGTATTCTGTTCACGCAATAACTTATAAATTACGTTAATTGTATTATCAAGATTATCCTCAATTTCCTTAACAGTTTCTTCTGAATAAGTCTGAAAGTCATCATCAAGTACAATTTCAGTAGCAGCAATCTCAGTCATATCAACTTGAACAAAGAACCGTGTACCTGCTTTAATAACAGCCTTAACGATTTCACCTTGTGAAAGATAAGATTTTGCTATTGCCTTATCAATATAAGCATGTATTACACCTTCACCAATTTCGTTATTGGAATAATTTTTGGGAAGTTTCGGCAGTTTACCTTCGGCTACAAATTTCTGTCCAAGTGTAACCTGAGTGTCTTGATGAGGTGTCTGTACTTCACCATTATAACTTTTTACAAGATGCTTATAGACAACTATATCTGTATCAGCGACAAGAGGTTTAATATTCTGACTATATAAGCACATAATTTATCTGATTTTAAATGATTTTTTTAAAATTAATTAATGAAAAACGTAACCGAAATTCTCAACACAATCGTCCTTATAATTAACAATTAACACAGGATTATTAACTACCTTATAATATACTTCCTTGCCAAGACCTACAATATGTGCGGTCAAATCCCAAAGACCGTCATCACTCACTGAAGGAAATACATACCTATCACCATATTTCTTTGCCGAATAACTATGTACTGCATCAACCAATACATTACGATAGTCATCATAAGCCTTTTCAACTTGCGAGCAAAAAATAAACCGTTCAGTCTTATCAGTAAAACTTTTTTTAATCTCATTGAATTTGCGTTTTGCTATGTCATTTGCATTAACATCTTCATTACGATGGTGCATATCACAGGCTTCACGCCAGTCTATTTCCTTAACGACATCCCAAAATTTGAATGTTTTATAATCAAATTTCTTATTCATATTCCCCCCTTAAATTAATATAATTCAGGAACATCATCAATATCTTCAATACCGTGGAGCCAGTTATTATAACGTTCCGCAATATCAACGGTCATACCCAGTTCTTCTATCGTACCACCATATTGTTGCCAACTCTCATAACACTTTTCAATCTTGATTACTGTACCATTAGAAAGAGTTACCTCAACCTGACGGTTTTCTACGTCATTAGCGTTAAGTAATTTAATTTCAGTTACTTCCATTTGTCTTTGTTTTTTAATTACAATACAAAGTTAAGACTTTTATCTGAATTAACCAAATATATTTTGGTTAAAAAGTGTTATTTTTTAAGGTTGTCAACTTTCTTTTTAATATCTGCAATACATGCTATCGCAATCATCAACAGACAGAAATTGGCACAATCCATATCTCCCTTATAAACATAATAAATCAATCCAATAAAACTAACACCAATAACAATTAAATCAAGTATATTCATAATTTAATATTTTTCTTTAAATTCAACTTTGATTTTCTTATAGTGAGGACGTTTATTGGTTACTCCAAGTCGATCGTATGCCCAAATACCTACCTTATCCATATTGATACCATAGTAATCGCCACCGTCTAACCCATTACCGTCAGCACAAAGCAAAGGCAGAGGATGAATGACCCAATCATCATTATTTTCAGGAATTTCGATATATTCTCGTTTTGTATAATTTACAATATACTTATAGTTTTCCTCAATGCCATTCTCTTTTACTATTTCTTCAAGTTCAGAAGGCGTTATCGTATTACTAAGCATATATGCGTTTGCAGATTCGCCATTAATATCTGTAAAAATTCCTTCTGCATAATCACCACACCACACAAAAGGATAACCTTTATATTTAGCAATAAGTTGCATAGCAGCTCTCACAAAATTGTTTCCAACCCAAGAATGTTCCATAATTTTAAGTCCATTGCCAAATTCGTAAGAATAAAGACCACTAATAACAGGTTGTTTTACATTTTTGTAATTCTTTTTCAGAACACATGGTTTATAGTATTGACCCATAACTTTTATTTGTTTTATCGTTTTTATTTTGATGTTGCAAAGTTAAGAATTATATTTAAATGTTACAAATATTTTTAGTTAAAATGTGTTAAAAGAAAAAAAGAATTTTTCTTTTGAAAATTTGATATAATAATCCTATATATTATACAAATAATAAATTTAACTAAAAAAATGTTAGAGTTAAATAAAATATATAATATGGATTGTCTTGAAGGTATGAAACTTCTTGACGATAATAGTATTGATTTAATTATTACATCGCCGCCTTATAATAAGGCAGGATTTAATGGTATAGCAAAAAGAACGAAACATTGTATATGGAATAAAACAATAGATTACGGTAATGATGTTAGTGTTGACAATATGCCAGAAGAAGAATATCAAAAATGGCAAATTGAATTACTAAACGAAATGTATAGAATTTTAAAACCTGATGGTTCGGTATTTTATAATCATAAATTAAGAGTGCATAAAAATAAAGCGTCATTTCCTTTGGAATGGATAAGTCAATCTAAATTAATATTTAGGCAACTTATAACATGGGACAGATGTAGTTCGGTTAATTTAGATAAATGTAGGTATATTCCATCAACTGAATATATTTTCTGGCTTATTAAACAACAAAAAAATCCACGTTTTAAAAGATTGGATAATACTTTATTTCCTAATGAAGTATGGAAATTTGCCCCCGATAAATCTAATAAGCACCCTGCGCCGTTCCCTATTGATTTACCTGATAACATCATACCTAATGTTTCTCAAGGTGAAAAAATAATAGTATTAGACCCATTTATGGGTAGTGGAACGGTTGCCGTTTCAGCAAAGAAACATAATTGCGATTACATAGGCTTTGAAATGATGAAAGAATATATAGATATGGCAAATGAGAAGATAAATAACATAAAATAAATTAAATAACCTCCCATTTTAATTTAAAAAGAAATGAGAGGTTAATATTTTTTAATATAAAAAATTAGTGTTAAGAAGATAACTATTAATCAAATTCCTATTACTTTTAGATGGTTTACTATGTTCATTTTTTGTAATTTTATTCAAAATTTTTTTCGCATAATATTTTATATACTCTTTTTCCATATATTCAGTTTCAAAAGCATCTTTACATTTCTTTATGATTTCGACACTGATATTGTTAGAACAATTTAGTGTTGTATAAAGCAAATTATCTCCTTTGTTAGTTCTAGCATCTTTAAAATGGTCATGCAATCTTGTATTTAAAGTACGTTCAACACCATGTACCTCACCGATATAAAATTTATTTAAATCGTTAAAATTTATCTTATATACTACGAAATTTGTATTAATATCAATTTTAGTTTCATCATAGTATATTTCTTTACCAAAATATCTTAGTTTTGCCATTAGATTGCAATTTGTAAGTTACTATTTTCAGAAGATTCAATAACTATATAATTTCTTTTTAGTTTAATTTCACATTCATTTTTACTTTTAACGAAATTATTTACTTTTTTAATTGAACAGCCAAGAGCATAATACAATTTAAAATATTCTTCAATCATGTATAATTTGAAGTCATAATAATTTTTGTTAAAAATTAATTTAATGCTATGTTTATCATCTTGTTTTTCTTCTTTAAGAATTAATTTATTTTCATTCGTATCATAACCCGTATCATATATGAATGTTGTTACAAAATTAATGTCTTTATCCTGTTCATTAAAGATATCATTTATAGAAAAATTTTCTATTTCTGTATCAGAACATTTATTTTTATTATTGTGAATTCTGTCTAGTTTGGTATTCAGACGTTTAATAACTTCTACAATTTCTTTAATTATAGGGTTATCATTAAGATAAAGAGGACTAATCTCTCTTGATTTATTAACACTAATACCTATTTCATCTGCAATTTCATAACAATCGAAAAAGAATCTCTTACGTCCAGAACCACCACGATTTGCAGAAAATCCTATTTGTGCAGTACCATTAGAACCGTAGGTAATGAACTTATCACAATATGAAATATACAGACCATTATTGGAATTGCTACGGCTGTCAACGCTCATATACCTTTCAAAGTCTTTGCTATCAGTATCTACATAAACACCGACAATAGGTATTCTATGACCGTTATAAAGAACACTATCAACAACATGTACAATACATCCGTTTACATATGTGCCATCATAATTGATATTATCTCCTAATTTGTCCAGATAACATTTATCAAATAGTACAATCTCTTTATCATTAATTGTAATTTTTACTCTGTTACCTACACGGGCGTATGCCTTTTTACAAACTTCCATCAAGGCAATAGCGTTAATATCACAAGGATTAATGATTTCTATCATGGTACCTTCCATAAAATAATCATTCTCTCCAATAGACCTTTCAATAAAAAAGCCTTCTTCCTTTTTATTTATGCAATTTTTATCAATACAACATTTAAAGAAATTATTGCGGCTTACAATTTTAACATAGCTCTTTTGTGTATTGCTGGATAATTTTAACAACGCATTATGCAATCCACCGCCGAATTTACCAATACGCTTATTGTTATTACGTTTAGCAGAATTAAGAATCATTTCATTCGCAATTTCATTTAGAATTTCAAACGAAATACCAGTACTAGAATTATCTCTAATAACAAATCTATTATCCAATACTTCAATATTAATTTCACTAGATTCTGCATCTATACTATTATCCACAAGTTCCTGAATTGCAGATTCTGTAGTATTATATAATGACTCATTCTGTTTAACAAAAGCAGGATTAACACCATTTATTTCGCCGTTAAAGATTTCCATATTATTTTTTTTATTTATTTTTAAGATGACACAAAGTTAATAACTTAATATAAAATAAACAATTTATTTTAGTTAAAAAATATTAATGTCCTAAAAACCAAAATATTCTTTTACTCTGTATATTGTTGCATCGTTATCTTTAAAAAAGAATTTTGCTGACTGAACTTTTACATATTTAAATTGTTCTACTTGTTCAAATACATCACCTCGCAGACCGTAATTAAACTCATGGACTACAAGTTTATATTTGCCTTTCAATTCAACGTGAATACAATTACTCATTATACAAAAAATTTAAATAAACAAATCAACAACCGACCAATCTTCAATATCATCGTTATTATATTCCACAATATTATAATCTTCAAGATTATAATTATATAGCATAAGCCATCTTAGTGCATCTTTTTTTGTTAAAAAAACTTGCCAAGAATAAAGTTCTTTTGGGAGTTCATTATCTTTTTTTGAAACTAATTGGTAGATTTTATATTCCATAATGTTATATAGTTTATTTGTTTTTGATAATACAAAGGTAGACAATTTTTCGTTACCTGCCAAATATTTTTAGTTAATTGATGTTAAATATTATTCGTGAATTTAATTATATCAGTGATTACAAAATCATTATTTGCAGTTTCTGCTGTCAAATCTATCAATTCTTCCAAATCATAGACATAATAGAATATTTTATCATCATCGTCACTATTGAAGTCTTTGAAAGAGATAATATCTTCAAAAGTAGTTAAATCGTCATTATAACGTAGTTCGCAAATAGCGTAATTAGGTTCATGACCAGTTGCGGAAATAGATTTCTGATAAAGATTTCTGATTTTATTAATCAGAGCCTTATTTGCTTTCATTTTTTTTGAAATTAAATTTATTTTATTTTGCAGTATTATTCATTATATTATTAAATTCCTCACGACTTTCTTTAAAGTCATACCAACTTGCAGTATGGAACATTATGATAACGTATTTATTATCCGTTATTTGGTAATTAACAACTTTCCAAGCAAAACGCGATAGTCTGTTTTTTGCCTCAAGAGCAGTCTTGAATTTAATTTTATTGCCTTCCTTATCTTTAAGAATAGCGTTCCAATAGGTATCATTAAGATATTCCCTATCATAGTCAATCGCCACACTATCATCAGTCTGTGTAATAGTGCAATAAGTCTGTCTATCTTGTGCGTTTAATTGTGTAATACCAATTAACGATATAATTAAAGTAATTAATATCTTTTTCATTTGTTCTATTCTTTTGATTTAAGATATTTAACATTGGTAATTACTCGTTCAAGAATAAACGGATATAGAAAAGTCGGTACATCTTCAAGATTGCTATAATATCTACCCATTGACTGACCGAAAGGTGTGCTATCTTCCATTTCAACCCAAATATAACGACCTTCACGTGTAATATACCATACAATATATTCATTACCGTTAAACGTCAGTATATCGTGGCGAGATTCTTCGTGATTGATTAAATCAAATTCTTCGTTATTAGGAAGAAGTTTTATCAGTTTTGTCTTGATACCTTTCATGTCTTTTTAATTTATTACTTAATAAAGGTTGGTTTATCTCCCTTATTGTATTGCAAAGTTAATCCATTAATCTGACTTGTGCAAATTAAAATAGTTAAATGATGTTAACTGATTGATTATTTCTTCCTCTGTAATTTCTATTTTAATATCATCTAACTCACTGAAATTGCAGAACTTATATAGAATTTTTTCAATAATAATTGATAATATCTCCGACATTGAAATTAGGTTTATGGTTTAATTCAATACCATTACAGAAATAAATAAAATTAATATCGCTTTTAACTTAAAAATCATCGCAACTTCGCCACGATTTGTTAAAATTTGTTCTACCATAACTTTGGTATAATTTATACACTTCAAAATTAAAATATGCTTTTTTAGCAACAAATACTTCAAATGGTTCTTTCTTATTCATCATAAACATTAAAATTTTTATAATATGCTCTTTTTAATTTAGTTAATACATTGATATTAGGTGTCTTACAAGGATTATCCTTTCGGCAACTTTCTTCCTCATTATATCCATATTCCTCGCCATACATATCTAAAATGTATCTTGCAACTGCTTGACTCCTACTTTTTCCTGCTCTACAAGATATATAAAAATTTTTGCCCTTATGTTTCTCAATAAAATTTACTATCAATTCTGCTTGTTTATCTGATATCCCTTTCAATATAATATTATTCCATTTAACTTCTTCCTCGTTAACATCATCAAATGCAATATTTAATACATTATCAGCGCAACAACCATTAAACCAATAATGTGTATTGCCTTCATTACCATATTTCTTCTCATAATATGAAATACAATCAGGTGTTTCCAATATTTGTATAAATGCCTTATCTATTTGGTTTTCTACATTATCATTATTGGGGTCAAGCCTATACATCTTTTCCTCAAAATCATTTCGTGAATAGACATTTATTTTCTTATAGTTCTTCATTTCTTAAAAATCAAATCCAACTGAAATACTTATCTTATTATTGGCTATATTCTCATCTTCCCATTTGGTATTTGCACCAATATAATCATAATTAAATGTAAGATTAATACCAAATTTATTATCACCTTGTCGGTCATTAATAGGAAAACGAATACCTAAACCCAAACCTACCATATAACTGCCCTGATAAGGTATCTTGTAATCGTGTTCTTCTGCCTCCTCATTCACATAATGACCTCTGAACCATTTGTAATAACCACCACGAATTGCATAAGTCATACTAACACGTTCCGCATTATAAATGTATTTAATTGTAAGATACATCGGTACAGCCATTACTGTATTAGAAAGTATCTGTTTAGTTTCTATTTCGTCAGCGTCAAAACTATCAAGAGCGACATTAACGTAGTCAAAACCAAGTCCTGCGCCAAAGAAAATACCGTCAGAACGGAATCTGTCAGTATTGAATACAATACCGTGTTCTGTACTTAGTGTCAAGCCGATTTTACCGTCACAACCCATTACATATTGATATGTATCACCACTTGTTACAGAGCCACCTACATTCAAATATCCTTTGTATTTCACTTCTGCGTTACAAGTCATTGCAAATACACTTGCTGTCAGCAATACAATAAAAGTCAAAATCTTTTTCATAATCTTATTTTAATTTATTTAATTATCAAGTTTAATTACATATTCTTCACCAACGGCACTTTCAATATCTTCAAGTAGCCAATCAATAAGGTTTTTAATTTCCTCATCTGAGCAATTGGAAGTAACCTTAAAGCCATCTTCTGTACCAATCATACCAGCGGCAAGCACATCATTTTCAAGAATTTCAATCTTATCATATCCATAGGTTATTACACCGTCAGGATTGATAATATCCATTCTCCCCCTATCGTTGCGATAAGCCGATTTAAATATCTCAAAAAGTTCATCAGCGATTTTATCGGAATCTTTTACGGAAAAAAGTCTATTATCCATAAAACGCTCAATTTCCTCTTTTACCCTAGGGTCATTCTTTGCATCTTCGACTTCCCAAAGAATTTCACCTTTGAGGTTAATTCGGGCAACTACAACACCTTCCTCGTTATCATTATAGGTTTTCCAAGTGTCAATAGTCCACTCGTTTTTAATATCATCGTAAAAATCAATTACGACTTCTGAGTAAATGCTTTCTTTATTTTCCATATCTTTTGTGGTTTTTAATTTAACGATACAAAGGTAGTAATAATATCTGAATAATGCAAATAAATTTAGTTAAAGAAAGTTAACTTCTTCAATATAGCCTCCTTCGGTCGTTCTATTCTTAATCCACGGACATTTAATCCAACCTTTTGAATAGAGAACTAAATAACTAAAAGGAAGTATCTTTTTCGTTGTCATAACGTTTATTTAAAAATTACTTTATATAATTTTACAATATGGTCAATATCAATTCTATCACTAATATAATACACTTGATAGCCTCTACCGTCAACGACACCGATAACTTCTTTGATATCAGTTAATTTCAGGCCACTATAAAGTCTTGTAAATGCAAGGTCACCATCCTCATAAGCATAGACAATCTGAGGATAACCATCTCTCTTGCAAACACTTTTTGCGTTCTTAACAATTGTGTTAATGTCAATCATATTTTCCATAAGTAAACTATTTTTATTTTGATAGTACAAAGGTAGAGAAAAATTCCCTACCTTCCAAATTTATTTAGTTAAAAGAAGTTAATAACAAAATTTTTTAAGTTTATCTATTTCGCAACTCCAATAACCTAAAAGTCCTTCACTATCAGCAACACCTATCAAAAAACTATAATTTTTAATGCTTTCCTTTGAAAGAAAAACCATATCAATACTATCAACTTTAATACCTTTGCCTTCTTTAAATGTCCTATTTAAAGTCTCGGCATTATCAATATCAAATGAATCAACTATTTCAAACATTTTATTTTTATTTAAAGATTATCTACTTCGTATTCTCGGTTACGCACTGACATTTCACGTTTTAATACCTTAATCTTTTCAACGTTCTCTTTGACTTTTGAACGGAAAAATTTAAGCAAGTCAGTACTGATACCAAATAGGCCGTTTTTATATTCAATAATTTTATGTTCCCACTCTTTATAATCCTTCTTAACAAGATTATATTTCTTATGCGCTTTTGAACGATATATATTCCTAATTGTTCTCATCTTTATAATTAATTTATTTAATTTAAAATAAAACTGAAACATCACTACCATTTAAAAGAATTGCAAAGATATAAAAAAACTTCAATAATACAAAGTTATCGAAGTTAAATAAAGTTAATTATTCCAAATGCCTATAATGCTTATTAAAACATAACAAATAAATTCAATAACAAGCATTGTTTCTACTACGTTATAAATTACATTAAATATTTTTTTCTTATTGTTTTTATTATAAATAAAAACAATATCAACTACGCCTATGCCAACAAAAATGATAAACGTTAATAGCAAGGCAATTATTATATCAATTAAAAATTTCGTTATCATTTATTCTGTTTGGGGGATTAATTTTATTTCTAAACTCCATCGTTTATGCTTTAACGTTATTTTTTATTTAATAATAATATTCTTTGTCTACCTTATACCTCTCTGTTACCTCAAGGAGTTAATTTTGACATTCGCACGATGTGTTCTATCACTTTTCACTATTAACACCGTGTTTATACTAATCTGACAGGTTCCTTCCTTTATTGCGCAATAGGAAGAATTCGAGTGCCAGGTACCTGAGCAATGGGCGCGTCCACCCATCGGACAAAGAATAATTTATTTAATTAATCAACACCATTCATACATACCATTATATTGTGCATAGACTGCTTCAAAGATTTCTTTCATGAAGTATCTGCTCATGTGCCAAGCTATTTCTGTAGACTTACAACCGAGGAGACCAGCAATATCACTAACGAACCCATGTCCCCCAACGAAGTTACCAACCCCATAGGCACTCCAGCAGCTGCCACCGCCGCCAACCAGAGTGTACTTTTTACCATCAAATATGAACGAAGGGCCAAGATTCCATCCATTACTATTTGCAGCATCTTTGGCTTTATTTGCAGGATAAAATCTTACAAAAGGATAAAACACTTTACCTTTTACAAGGATGGGCTTCCAGTCACCGTTGAGTGCCTTGAGGATAATGTCCATCTTATAGATGGCTGTGAGATGTTTACCAAGTTTACCTTCTATGTTCTCCATGTTGCAGAGGGCAAAGTTGACAAAATCCATGTTGAGACCAAGATATTTACAGGCATCTTCAAATGTCTTGATATTCTGCCATTCAGGAATGGTCAGTTCTTCTTTTGTAAAGGCTTGCAATGCTACCTCCATGAGTGCAGCATTACCACTATTGTAAAACTCTTTAGCCTTCTCAAGAGTTAGTGTTACGTTTCTTGTTTCCATTATTCTTTTGTTTTTTTTTTGGATTACGTTGCAAAGGTAGCAATAAATTACATTATAATAAAATAAATTTAGTTAAAAAATATTAATTTGAATAAGTGAACGGTTGTTTCAAATAAAGGTATTCTGTCCTTATTTCAAAAATCATAAGTCCCAAATCAGTTCCATTTGTACCGCCAGAGTAATTTTCCCACTTATAAGAGAAATGAAATATTAAACGAATATTACCTTTTTCATCCACATAAGGTTCTGCATAACCAGTAATCCTAACATTTTTAAACAACGATGGTATAGTCTGAAAAAAGGTTGATGCTATTTTAACATAATCTTTTCCACTATAAGTCTTATCCATTGTTATCTCAACATCGGTAATCTGAGGTACAATTCTCTGAAGGTTGCTAAGGATAATATCCTTAATTTCATTAATATATTTATTTATCATTTTTGTGATAACATTTCTTATTTAACAAGTTCCTTATCCGCAATAAAATCACTCAATTCACTTTCGGTCAAAGTCTTGGTTACTTTTAAACCGTGAGAACGTTTCTTGAATACCTGTTCATAGACAAGCACATTAAACGGTTTATTAAGAATATTTCCATACTTGTAAGACTGCGATACTTCTTCCATTTCAATAGAAGATACTATCATATATTTGCTTTTATCACTATTGAACAAATACATTTTGTCATTATTCTTATCAGTAATGATTGTTCCGAGAACAGGGGAGTAATACAATTTAATCATAACGTTTCTTTTTTTTTGATGATACAAAATTAGACATTTTATATGAAATATATAAATTAATTTAGTTAAAGATAGTTAAATCGTAATTTTTATTTTATCATCTTCTCCCAAATCTTGTGAGGGAGTATTGTAATTCCCCAATGTTCCACAGATAACGCACCAAGTTACACCGAATTTATTAGTACGGAATTTATGCTTACCCTTATTACAGCGTATAGTCTGTAATTTAAGCCAATCACTATATTTTATCGTTTTCATATCGTTTAATTTTTTTTTATTATTTATTTGTTCTTTATTTTTGATACTGCAAAGGTAATAAAAAAAACCAGAACTACGCAAGTAATTCTGGCTAATAAATGTTAAACCATAAATATTTTTTCCTCTTTCTATCAAATTAATAATGTTATCTTGATATTTCGTTTATAAAAAGGTTTATGTGATGGATGTATCAGTAAATCAACGGTTTTAGTTAATCTTGCACTAGTTGCGTCTTTTACCTCATATATGCCATGTCCTTCAATATGTATCATTTTCTTTTTACATCCCTTTGGAAACATACGACTTATATCTCTTGATACAGCACACCATTTAATTTCTCCACGTTTCAGTTTGCCTAAATGTATTCTACTGCCGTCTGCAGTTACAAGTGGATCGGAGTAACACTGAGATTTAACAGGTTGGTAACAAGTAACCTTAACATAAATCTCTTTACCTTTAATCTCAGGAACACTATCAATATTCTTATTAATAGTATTAATACATACAGCAGTATCAGTAACGACTAATGAACTATCAACGATATTATTATTTCTCATTTCTAAATTGATATTTGCCATTGAATGACAAACAAAACTACAAATAATTGTTAAAATCACTAAGAATAGCGTACAATAAAATAAAATATTCTTCTGTCTTTTATCCATAAGCATTAATTTATTTAATTAGGTTATTATTAGTTATTCAATATAAATGCCCTTCCTTTATTGGAGAAAGGGCATAATGTCTATAAATAGTAAGAAATTGACTTTTTAATATTCCGTGTATTCTTCTGCCTTTTTCTTATTGCCTTTTTCATCTATCTCATATACCACATTATCAGCGTTATCACGCCAAAAATATGTTCTTCCGTCCTTTTTAGCCAATTGCTTAACGCAGTCAAAACAAATCGTCTGAATATATCCCAATGTATATCCTATATGCTCTTTGCTACCACACATTTCGCAAACATGATATGATTCATCTTCTGCATTATCAATCATTTTATTTAATTCCTCGGTAGCGTAATTCATATATATTCTTAGACCTCCAAATTTCTCCTTTATTTGCAAAGGTATAAGTTTATCTTCCTCTTTCTCAACGGTTTTATTATATTCAGTTATATAGTCAATTATAGGCTGTAGTAATCCATACCATCCCTTGCCACATTCCACCCCAAATAATTCAAAAGGCGTAGGGGACATTTTATTTTTCTTATTACTCACTAGATATGACTTATTAAGTTTAGTACAAATATACTACATTATTTTGACATAACCAAATTACTTCTTAACAAATGTCACTTTAAGACCTGCCTTTGTCTTTGTGAGCATACAAGGCTCTACCTGTCTACGACTATTGGTATAACGTGCTACGTTGCTCAGTTTCTTCTCGGTAGCACCGAATATCTCTGGCAGATAGATTACAAGACTTTCAACTCCAACAAGGCTATTATTAATTGCGCGTTTCTTAAACTGATGAACGGTGCATAAACGCTTGAAATCGTTAACCTCTTTAACAGAGAATACCTTCATCTGATTTTCTTTCTGATTCTTCATAATTTTAAACGGTATTATATGTTTTTTTTCTATAAGCAAAGGTAGTATAAAATTATGACTTGTGCAAATAATTTATGCTAAAAAATATTAAGAGATATAAAATAAAAACTGACCGATTCTCACGAACAGGTCAGTCAAATTAACTTTGCATTTTTAAACGATCGGATTAATCCTTACCAAATCATGTTTTACATATTCTCTTTTCTAAAATCCCTTTTACAATTATAAATATATCACTACATTTATTTTTTATCAAATTTATCTCCGAATATTTCTCCCAAATATTCATCACAGGAGATACTATTGCTCTGGCACTCTTTTTTTATCTCCGAGATATTCAACCTATAATCTTCCATAGCCTTTAAAACTACATCATCTTTAATCGTTTAATCAGTTAACTGTTCTTTACTTACTTTTTACATTACAAATTTACTATTAATTTCTGAACCCACCAAATTTTAATTGTAAATTTTTGTTAAAAATTATCTTTCTTTATTCATTTGAATTTAGATTATTATTTTTCGTTTTTTTATCGTTATAGCAATTAGCACAAATACAGCCCCTTTGATTATATTCACCGCATATTGGGCATACATCAAAATATGGTACCCAATTAGCCATATATCTGCTACATTTGCAGAGTTTATAGTATTCCCCTTTGTTGATAGTCACGGTGTCAGCGTCCCTCTTAGATAACCATTGATTGAGGCTTTCTTTAGTTTCTTTTTTAAGAGTATCATCAAACATCTCATTAAGTTTCTTCAAGTCGATACCGTCCTTCTCCTGCTTGCCGAGGGCGAAGTTAGCACCCTCATACCATGCGTGTTCAATCAGACCTTGCACATATTCGGAATCCCATTCCCATGAAGACACATTCTCCATTTCTTTCTCTGCATATTCCTCTGCTGCCTTTTCAATCTCCTCCTGTGTGACTGTCTCTTTCTGCTTGCCGAGGGAATAGGCGCGGTCGAACATATTGTAAAATTCTTCTTTCTCATCTACAATATGGCGGCAGAAATCTTCCCAACACTCCTGCTTCTTCTGTTCGTATTCTTGATTATCCATAACTTTAGATGTTAAAAATATTGTTTATTTATTTTTAAAGTAAATGTGATATATCTAACCTATTACAAATAGTAATCCAACTATAATTAACGTACAAAGTACCGTTTTCAAATTCTTTCATTACCTTTACTTCATTTATATTCATTTTCATAAACTAAATTAATTAATTTAAAAACAACCACTTCGGAATTGAAATATAGTCTTACATTCAGGACAGCAATGTACCTCATCCCAATCGTGAATAGTACCATCCATATCGGAAGATAGATACTCATTATAATATTGCGGATATTCAACGCCATCTACTTCATAAACGCTTTCCATATTATATAATCTGCCACAATTAGGACAACGATAACCACCCACAGCATTAGGGATATCGCTTAAATCCTTATCTTCATATCCCCATTTAGACCATAATGTATTTGTCATATATTAATTAATTTATTTTCTTTTTCTTATTCTGTCAAATTTAGCATAAGGTGATACATAAGCCTTATCCTTATATTTAAGTTTCTCTATAAAATTATTATTATCATTACGATTAGTTATAATAAATGTAGAATTCATTACAGAGGCATCTTCAATTTCAATAGTACTTCTCGTCTCACCAGTTATAATATCAGTACTCTTAATAGTCTTGTTTCTGTAATATCGCTGTCCTTTATTTATCTTGCCGTTACATAATAGACATCTAAGTTCCTTCCTTGCAACAGGGTGTGAATCTTTTAAAATCGTAACCATTTTTATATTATCTGATTTATATATTTTAATAAATTAACTAATTAATGTCTATAAAATACAACGCAGACATCCTTATCGTAAAAATCAACGCCTTTTCTGAAAGCGTCAATCTTATCTCTATTTTTCTTATTATATAATATCATATCAAACCGTTGGTTAATACTACTATTAATTAAATCCACACGACACATAGGAGATTTTAATTCAACGTTAATGATATCATATACACCTTCTTCCATTACCGTTATCTCAGTATGACTATTACTATCTATCCTATATATAGATAACGTGTAGGTCATATCATCATATAGAGATAATATGCATTTACGCTTTTCATTATAAGTCCGTATATCATAATACCATTTACTTGAAGTCAATTCATTTTTAAACTGATTATATTTAATTTTACATAAGTAATCATTAGTATAATACATAAGACTATCATATCCACCACATAGAAGGAATATATACAATATCAACGTTAATATGATAAGGAAATAGAAAATACTAATAGTCATAGTTAATTTATTTCATTTTTTTTTATTAAATTATATACTTTTTTCTATATGTGAGATATTTGAATAATATTATTAAGTTATTCTCTATTATTATTTCTTTAATGCAAAGGTAATATATTTAACCCAGTTATACAAATAAATAAAGTTAATAATAGTTAACATATCTCATTTAATCTATTGACTATCTCAACGGCAAATATACGATATTATACTGATAATAATATATTCTATATATTTGCGCAAAATAATATATGTTCAAACAAAGTATTGTAATTCATGAGAAAATCAAATTATGACAAATTCCCTGTTACGATGATTAATGGTAATATTATGCAGGGATGGAGTGATATCCGTAGTGTTTTAGAGGGTAAGATAAAAGAAAATCGTATTATTGCTGTTGATTGTTATACAGGAGTTTATGAGGATGAATTGGTGGGGGAACTGACAAAAATCTCCGCGCAAATAATATTGGTACGTGATTTGTATAAACCGGAGTATATGTTGATACAAATGACGGAGCGCTTTATGACAACCGATGTACTGTTTGGTTATGTAACAAATTTGTGCTTGACTGATTATTTTGATATGGAGAAATTGGACGCTGCAAGGAAAAAAATTGCAGAGTTGGATATTCCTGTCATTATAATAGGTACGGGTGCTGCTTTGGTTGCCCCTGAAGCAACGTTGGTATATGCGGATATGGCACGTTGGGAAATACAGCAGCGTTTCCGTCGTCACGAAGTAAAGGCTTTGGGTATTGATAACCGGGAAGA
>ENA-ORRO01000381-ORRO01000381.1-human-gut-metagenome-genome-assembly--contig:-NODE-381-length-38880-cov-17.978467_pt1 | contig 38880 bp, 27 predicted proteins | sample MGYA00242176_ERZ509136 | MGnify/ENA primary metagenome ERZ509136 (study PRJEB26280, sample SAMEA2338644) | human gut metagenome | biome: human gut; feature: human-associated habitat; material: faeces...
ACTTCTAACGACCGAAGGGAGTGATAACTTCTTTAACTTCTATAACTTCTGAACTCATCTAAAGTTCAAACTATAAAATCAGGCTAACAAATGAAGAAATCATTATCTATCATTGCAGCCTCACTCATCAGCCTATCTACCATGGCACAGGCTCCGGCTTTTCCAGGAGCCGAAGGTCATGGTAGATTTGTTACTGGAGGTAGAGACGGTAAAATCTATCACGTAACGAATCTCAACGACAGCGGAACTGGCTCTTTCAGAGAGGCTGTCATGTCGGGCAACAGAATCATCGTCTTCGATGTGGCGGGTGTCATCGCCCTGAAGTCTGACTTGAAGATAGCAGACAATATCACCATCCTCGGACAGACAGCCCCTTCGCCAGGCATCACCCTGCGCTATTATACCGTTCAACCGGGTAGCAACAACATCATCCGTTTCATCCGCATCCGACGTGGACAGGAGAAGGACATCAACGACGGTGCTGATGCCTCATGGCAGCGCAACAAGACGGGTATCATCTTCGACCACTGCTCCTTCAGCTGGAGTATCGACGAGGTGGCTTCGTTCTATGACAACAACAACTTCACCATGCAGTGGTGTACCGTGGCAGAGAGCCTTACCAATCCCGGTCACTCCAAGGGTGCTCATGGCTATGGCGGCATCTGGGGTGGTAAGTTAGCAAGTTTCCACCATAACTTCGTGGCTCATCTGATGAACCGTGGTCCACGTTTCAATGGTGCCAGATATGGTTGGACGGGCTATACCAGCAACAAGGAATACAGCACCTATAAGTGGCAGAACACCGTACAGGCAGAGAACGTAGACTTCCGCAACTGCGTGATGTATAATGCACAGGGCACCTGCTATGGCGGTCCTGGTGGCGGGCAGATCAATATCGTCAACAACTACTATAAGGCTGGTCCCAGCCATAGCCTTTCCAGCAAAACCCTCGATGGACTCAAGGTGGATGTGAGCACAGGTAAAGAGCGAGGAAGCCAAGACCGCATCACCCTTGTCACACTTTCTACACAGAGTAACTCCGACAAAAATCATCCAGAATTATACGACATGACCAGCCGTTATTATATCAATGGTAATACGACAGAAACCACGAAAGGTCAGAAGACGGAGAACAAAGACTGGACGGGCATAAGCTACGACAAGGGTATTCCAAGCCTGAACGGAGAATATTACAGTCACGATGTGAACAACTTCTATGGCGATGCTGTGGCTCATACCACAATCAGCGGCAAGTCGTGTGTCAAGATCAAGATGGACAATCCAGCTCCTAGAGGACAAGTAACCACCCACTCTGCTGCCGAAGCATACGAAAAAGTTTTAGCCTATGTAGGTGCATCCCTCTATCGCGACGAAATAGATGCCCGATACATGGAAGAGGCCAAGACGGGTACGGCAACCTATAAGGGAAGCATCACCAACTCGCCTGGTATTATAGATAAGGTGTCAGACGTAAATGGTTATACAGAAGACAACTTCGGCACAGGCTCTCGTCCTGCTGGATTCGACACCGACAAGGATGGTATTCCTGATGAATGGGAAAAGGCCAACGGTCTGAATCCTAACGATGCAAGTGATGCCCTCACCTGTTCGCTCGACAAGAAGGGTTATTATACCAACATCGAAGTCTATGCCAACTCACTGGTAGAGAACATCATGAAGTCAGAAAATACCGATGCCATTGACGCTGTTGATGAGTATTATCCAACTTCTACCTCTACAGGCATCAGCCAGACGATTGTCGACAAAGGCGAAGTGGCTTCCATCACGTATTATGACCTCAACGGCTCTCGTCTCAATGCCCCTGCCAAGGGTATCAGTATCAGAAAGATAACTTACAGCAATGGCAAAACCGCAACAGACAAAGTAATAAAATAAAGAAAAGCCTATCGTTCATGGTCGAAAAAGGGATGTTTTATGTCCTTTTTTCGACCTTTTTGCATTTTAATCAAAATTTAATGCCTTTTTTAGAACAACCTATCAATTTTTTTACTAACTTTGCAAAAGAAGATAAGAGCACACGGCAATCTGAAAGCTGTCTTTCATTGCGCTCGTTTGCAATTTCTTCACATAAGAGTTAAATAAAACATTAATTAATCTTTTAAATCTTACGTTTATGAATAAAATTTTACGCATTTCAATGATCGCTGTGTTGGCATTAATTGCTAATTTCAGCTTTGGACAGGCTTACAAAACATTAACCTTCCCAGATGACAACAATGCCACCAATAAAGTTGGTGCTTACGACAAAACATGGACTGCCAAAATTGGTACAGACACATGGTCAATTGTAAACTTCAACAACAACAACTGGAACAACAACTGGAAATGGATAAAATGCGGTGGAAAGAATGCTGCATCAGTAGGAACCATCACTACGGATTTTGCTATTGACAAAGCGATATCTTCTGTTGTTGTAGTCATAGACAATATCATAACTGATCACGTAAACTCTATCAAACTCGAAGTTACATCAGACAAAGAAGGAAAAACAGTTCTCGAGACTGTCAACCTCGAAAAGATTGCCACAGGAGACGCAGTCTTTACAATAAAGACTCCTAAAGAGAACTGCTACTACAAATTGGCAATTGATTGCAAAAAACATGCCTCAAAAAATGGTATAGTAAGCGTAAAAAAGGTAGAATATTACAAGAAAGGAACTGCTCCTGACATTGTAGATATCTCCAACACACCAGAAACAGCTTATACTGTTGCAAAGGCAAAGGAACTGATTGATGCAGGAGAAGGTTTATCTACTGAGGTTTACGTTAAGGGTATCGTTACAAGTGTAGAAACTCTTAACACCAAATACAACAGCTTATCATACAATCTATCTGATGATGGCGAAGCTACAAACGAACTGAATGTTTACAGCGGAAAATACTTAGAGGGAGCTGATTTCACATCTGCTGACCAAATTAAAGCAGGCGACAAGGTTATTGTAAAGGGCAAATTGAAGAAATTCAATGATACATACGAAATTGACATGAACAGCAAAATCTACTCTTTGAATGGTGTAACCACAGGCATCAACAACATCACAACCGATGCAACACTGGAGAATGCTCCTGCATTCAACCTCGCAGGTCAGAAGGTAGGTAAGGCATACAAGGGTGTAGTCATTAAGGCTGGCAAGAAGTTCGTACAGAAGTAATCTTTCTCTCCGAAGGAAATAAAAATAATAAGAGGGTGTGTCATAGAGTTATGGCACACCCTCTTTTCTTGTTATCTTCATCCCGCGGGAATCAGATACTTTCCGTGGGCAACAAATTAATACTGATACCGATTATTCATACTGTTACTCCCAAAAATTCCTCACTCAGTTAAGAAGAGACAATCACCCTACTGGATTTTTCTTTTTGCCCAGTTAGGAAATATTATTTCACCATTAACTTCCTCATTTGTGATTGTGGAGTTTTTTTATCGTAGTATCTGTAAAAGTTCGCCAAATTTTCAATTCGACAGGCTTGTAGTCTTCGAAGAGCTGTTTTACAAACTGCACATCAAAAACCAGACGAAGGTCATTCTTGTCTTCTTCTGTTGTACCTTCCTTGCGGTAACCCAGCCGTGCTGTCTTAATAAGAAAAAGATCGCGCACTCCCTTGCCTTTGATGTAAGGCATGAAGTAGAAAAGCTTGTTGAGAGCAACAGATGTCGGGAATTTCTTACCAGTATAGTAAATGGTTGCTGAACCATCAAGAAACACCTTTTCATTGTCTTTCTTAACAAGCGAGATGAGTACGTTCCTGTCTTCTTCCACTATAGTCGCACCCTGTGGCTGTTCACCATATTTTTCCCAATCAATGTCCTCGTGCAACATATTGTTCTCCGTAATGCTGTTAAAAGCATACTGGTCGAAGAGATCAAGATAGCTGAGCTCATGATACTTATTCTTCACAGTTGATGTTTGGGTTTTGCGGTCTTTTACAACAACCAATTGCGACTGCTTGCACATAATCTCCCTTACAGCTTCCCTACAGTTCTGCGTTTCCTCTGGCATCATTTTCTGAATGTCATTGAAGAGCCGGATAAGCGACCGACCTACAGCCCATGCCAAATTAACTGGCACAGCATTGCCTATCTGTTTGTATTTATCACTCATACTTCCTTGAAAGTTCCAGCTGTCAGGAAAAGTTTGAATGCGTGCATACTCACGAACACTTAACGGACGGGTTTCCAAAGGATGACAACGTTCGGTTTGTTTTTGACCAGGTGAACATGTAAGAGTCAATGAAGGCTCATCAAGAGACAATCTTCTTGCCATTCCTGTTTTTCCACCGCCAAGCAACCAACTGCCTCCCATATATTCCTTTGCAATGTCTTCGGGTAGATTTCTCCAATCTCCACCTTGAGGCACCATTTCCAGAACTTTCTTTTTCTTTTCTGGATATTGAGCACCCTCAGATGCAGGAACATCTTTGTCGTATATTACACTTTTGTAAAGAGCATCACGAAGTGTCAGAACCTCATGATAAGGAGTAGGCCAATGAAATTCAACACGTTTGGCAATATCATTTCGAATTGCAATAAGAACCAAACGCTCACGTTTCTGTGGCACCTGATACATGATTGCACGCAAGACACGAGGCTCTACAAGGGTATAGCCTAATTCTGCTATTGCATTTTTTATAGTTTCAAACGTACGTCCATTCTCGTGCGAGATTAATCCCTTCACATTTTCTCCCATAAAAACTTTCGGCTGAATTTCCTTCACCGCACGTGCAAGTTCAAAAAACAGAGTACCACGAGTGTCATTGAAACCTGCGCCCTTGCCTGCATAAGAAAATGCCTGACAGGGGAACCCACCAGACAGAAAGTCAACTTTACCTTGTAAGGGGGAAAAATCTATGTGCCGCACATCACCCTCTATCACATTCCATTCAGGTTTGTTTGTTTTAAGAGTCTTGCATGCTGATGTATCAAACTCATTGAGCAGAACGTGATGAAATCCTGCCAGCGACATTCCAAGAGCCAATCCACCACCGCCAGCAAACAACTCTATGGAATTGAATTGGCGTGCAGGAACAACAGTAGACTCCTTCTCCCAGTTACTTTGGAGCATGGAATTGACTTCCGGAATAGCCCGAAGCTCATCCATATCAAATCCAGAGACACCATTTTGTTGATGTCGTGGATAGAGTCCGTTCTTAACCCAGGTTTGAACCGTACGGTTGGATGTTCCAATAAGCGCAGCTAAATTATTCTCTGAAATAAATGTCATAATTATAAACCACCTTTCTGTATGATTTCTTCTGCAATTTCTTCTACCTTGGCAAGGATGAGTGCACTTCCGTCAATACCATCTTCATCCACAACTTCTCCAAAAGCTTTGGCTAAGCGATGATAAAAAGTTTCATCACCAGTGAGATGCATCCAAAAATCAGAACCACACAACACAGGATAATGAGCATCTATTGCCTTATAAAATGCCGACAGACTTCCCTTCTCACCATATAAGACTCCCACAACAAGATCATCAATTTGCAGTCCCATCCTATCCAGCCTTGATTTGTTCATAAGATACTTGAAATGACCCAAAATGGTAGCTATATCATCCTTGTTGATTGTTTTAGGACCTGCCTTACACTGGCAGTATTTGCGCCGTCCGTCTATGGCATCAACAAATTCTATATCTATACCATCTATGCCAGACGCGCCTCCTACCACTTCTTGAAGTTGGGAAATAAATACCTGGACATTTTGACCGAAACTGGTATTAAGACTTGTACCCAGTATACGCGGATAGACAAGAGCTTTGGCCAAACTTACAGGCTGAGTGTCTCCACATAAGAACGCTGCGAGATAATTAATCAAGAACGGATTTATGTCAAAGCTACTCAGATGAAGTTTATTCAAATTCTTCAGATGATTAGGTATAATAATAGTGCGGAAATATTGCTTCCCACTCTCTATAATTGCTTGTTTTTGATCTTCGTTCATAACCTTTTATACATTTTTATTTTCAGCTTCTGCACAATGATGCAGAAATTGAGTTCAAAGATACAAAATATTTGCGAAACATCAACATTCTTTGCAAAAAAGTTCAACCTATACGGTTGAAAAATGCTTTTTTACTCCCATTACAAAAGCAACGGAGAGAATGACGCATTTAAACGCGGAGCCGCTTACCCTATGAGAATGAAGGGAGATGAAGGGTGATGAAGAGTGGAATCGTACCCTACGGGTTGAGTAGTTACCGACTGCACGAAAAACAGTAAAAGAATATAAAAACATATTACTTTAAGGCGTTTATTTTGGAACAGACACTTTGTACATGGTCAAGTCCATACAACATTGAACGAGAATCTATTCCCATCCAAGAGAATAAGGTTTGGATTTTCTGATATTCATTGACAATGTAACTTGTGTCTATTTCCGATGCATGAAGTCTGAAACAGATTGGCTCATGGTGAGCAATCCTATTTCTCAGACTGTTCACCTTGTCAAGTTCATTGAAGATGTAGGTGTTGTTGTATTGAGCTACAACCGATGAGCGAGGCTTGTTAGGAAAAGCCCTCAATAGACATTGTCCTGTTGCACGATACTGTAGTGAAGAGTACATATATTTCCAAACTCCAAATTCCATTTCAGCAATCAACTTGGAATGAGAATAGATACCCTGTCTATTCAAACGATTGTATGCCTTTTCTATGATTTTCCTTGTTTCATTCATGCGCCCATTGGAAAACATTCCATCGTCTTGGACAGAATCTTTCAACCAATCACGTTCCATTGCAGCCGCCATACATTCGCTACCATGATGCTGACATTGGGAGCCGATATCTACACGGTTTCCAAACTGCTTGGTCATACCAAGGTGGAAACAACGCAGATTTACGCAAAAATCATCAATAAGAAAAAAGACGATGCAGGCAGTCTGATTGATGCCGCCTTTGCCTGATTGAGACAAGAATGTTTGTGAATCATCAAGAAAATCGCCCAATGCTGATATAAAAACGGCAATAAATTTTGTTTGTTGCCGTTTTTATATTACCTTTGCAGACAAAATAGTACTTCAAAAGCAAGATGGACACATACAAGAACCTTATATTGCAATACTCGACAAAGAAGGAATCGTTCACTTTGGATGACCTTTGGACTTGGCTGTCGGCAATGGGCTTGACAACCCGCAGCACCATGAACTGTATGCTTTCAAGGATGGTGGATAAGGGAGAACTTGTCCGCATAGCCCGAGGTGTGTATGCTTCGGCAGGACACAAGAACCTGTTTTCTGTTGAGCTGACATCGGAGGAACTGGACTTGGCGAGGAACCTGAAAGAACGTTTTCCATTCGCGCCCTTCTGTATATACAATGGCAAGAGTATTGCGCCCCTGCAACACCATCTGTCAGGCAACAACATGACATACGTGGAGACAGACCGTCTGGCAATGGAGAGCATATTTGAGTATATCAAGGAACATACCGGCAAGGAGGTTTGGTTGATGCCTGACGCGGATATGGTCTATCGCTACATTGACCTTGAAAAAGGAGGCATAATCGTCAAGCCGCTTGTTACCGAGGCTCCCTTGCAGACAATGGAAGGAGTCACGGTACCCACTTTGGAGAAACTTCTGGTGGATATAAACAAAGATCCAGACTTCTCCTACCTGCAAGGTGCGGAGGCAGAGCGGATGATGGCCAATGCCAAGGCACTTTATATTATTAACGCCACCCGTCTGAGACGCTATGCGAAAAGGCGCGGATTGAAAATAGAAGAGATATTATGATTGACAACAAATGTTTTACCACAGAATGGATAGAGACAAAAGCCAAGGAACTGAACTATACAGACACTAACCTCATTGAGAAAGTCATCCGTGCGCTTTCCCTGCTGGATATGCTTTCCCGTTCAGGATGTCCTTTCCACTTCAAGGGCGGCTCATGCCTGATGCTTCTGCTACATGACACTCCCCACCGTTTGTCGATAGACATCGACATCATGTGTCCGCCGGGTACAGACATCGAGCAATATCTTGCCTCGTATGCGGATTGCGGATTCATTGACTATAAGCTTGTGGAACGGAAACAGGCTGGGACGGATGTGCCAAAAAGCCATTCCAAGTTCTTCTATCAGGTGGCTTTCAAGGCAGACATGGACAGGACATCGTACATCTTGTTGGACGTACTGTATGAGGACTCCCACTATCAGCAGGTGGAGCGTGTGCCTATCCAGAGTGAGCTGATAGAAGTTATCGGAGAATGTCCGCTGGTCAATGTCCCGTCCATTGGCGACATCCTTGGTGACAAGCTGACTGCATTTGCACCAGAGACCACAGGTATTCCCTATTACAAGAACGACAAGCTGGCTACCCTTGAAATCATTAAGCAGTTGTATGATGTGGGAAGACTTTTCGACCGTGTGGACAATCTCACCATCACAGAAGCTGCATTCTCAAAGATTGCCCCCGTAGAGCTTGGCTATAGGGGGCTGTCCACGAGTGATGTGTCTCTCATCTATGAAGACATCAGGCAGACTGCCCTGAATATCTCCACAAGAGGATTTGTGGATAAGGAGAAATTCGCCCTGCTCCAGAAGGGCATCATAAGCATTCGTCCTTTCATGTACAGGCAGAACTACAAGATAGAGGATGCAATCACAGACGCATCCAAGGCTGCCTATCTCGCAACGCTGTTGGAAAAAGGCATCCGTGAGGTCAGACACTACAATGGCAATCCCTTGTCGGTATCAGATATGACGATAAGTGGCAGACTGACTACGAAACTGAACAAGTTGAGGATGGGCAATCCCGAGGCTTTCTTTTACTGGTCACTCACTGATGCACTGTTATAATAACCAACATCAAGCCTACAATGAATCGCCCTAAAGACACTTTCCTTATCATGCTCCTGCCCCAAACATTGACAGCGGCAATAGCATTGACAATGTTTGCCGTGATTGCCTTCCGTATGGAGGCAAACACGGAAGGCTTTGTATTTTCCTTTTTCTCCTTGTTCGCATGGATAGCACTCGTGAGCGAGTTCTTCCTCCTGTATGACTCCATCATCGACAAATGGCTTTCCAAAGACCGCTCTGTCATAGCAGCCACATGGTTTCTCCTTTCCCTGCTGTTGTCTTTCATGCTTACTCCAGATAAGCATCTTGGACTGGAGCACAGCCATTGTCATGCTGTCCCTCTTTGCCGTCATATTCCTCCTGCCGTATATGGTGTGTATGGTCTATGGAAGACACATATCTTCTTTTTTGCTGAGACTTTGGAATGATAAACTCAAGAAGAAAGATAGAGAGAGTGCCATGTCCAAAACAGAGGAGACACAGGCTGTCAGCAGGTACAAGCAGGAGACCAAGGACGCATCGACACAATACCAGAAACAGATTGCCAGAATGCTCCGCAAGGCAACGCGCATCCGTCCGGGACTCGACACATACGACCTCCAGTATTTCAAAGGGCATTGACTCTGTCAGTTGATGTCAGATAGGTTAGGACAGACATACTCCTTGTTCCCCGTCACCGTAAGAAAGTGGCGGGATTTTTTGTGCCCTTTCTCGAAGGCAACGCCAAGGCGCATTCCCTTATATTCTCATGCAGGGTTATTTGGTGTTTATGGTGTGTTTACAGTTCCGTTATAATTCGATTGGTTCTGTTTATATTGCCGTTTATAATTCGCAATCTGCTCTCCTTGTGCTGTTTACATTCATTTTTCGGCTTTAATTCCTCACTACCTTTGCACTGTCTTCATGACAAATGAGGCACGTATTATTCACCAAAAACAGATTATATATGAGCGAAAAGAAAAAGCTGTTAAGCACCAAGGAGGCTGCCGAGTATTGCGGTTTCAAGCTCTCCTACTTCCGCTTTAAGGCGTTTATTTTGGAACAGACATTTTGTACATGGTCAAGTCCATACAACATTGAACGAGAATCTATTCCCATCCAAGAGAATAAGGTTTGGATTTTCTGATATTCATTGACAATGTAACTTGTGTCTATTTCCGATGCATGAAGTCTGAAACAGATTGGCTCATGGTGAGCAATCCTATTTCTCAGACTGTTCACCTTGTCAAGTTCATTGAAGATGTAGGTGTTGTTGTATTGAGCTACAACCGATGAGCGAGGCTTGTTAGGAAAAGCCCTCAATAGACATTGTCCTGTTGCACGATACTGTAGTGAAGAGTACATATATTTCCAAACTCCAAATTCCATTTCAGCAATCAACTTGGAATGAGAATAGATACCCTGTCTATTCAAACGATTGTATGCCTTTTCTATGATTTTCCTTGTTTCATTCATGCGCCCATTGGAAAACATTCCATCGTCTTGGACAGAATCTTTCAACCAATCACGTCCCAAGGTTGGCACCAAAAGGCTATCTATTGCATTTCGCAAAGCCACCTCAAAACAACTGACGATAGTGAACATCTCCTGAAATGTTTGTTCGTTTACTTGGTTGTAACAAGAAAAAACACTATCTTTGTAGCGTTGATTCCCAGTAGCCTCTGATTCGTCAAGCTATCGGGTCTTGTTTTTTATACGATTTGCTTACAAAAATACATTGTTTTCTGCGATTATGGTTCTGCCACAGCATATAATTACAGAAATTTAACCGTAAAATCATGATAAAACTATGTGGTTTCGTGTAATTGTTGAATTTTTGCAGTTAATAAGTATTGTTAGGCAAGCAAACGTATGCGGACTGCAGAAACATGCAACACATTGACAACAGGAGCCTTATCGCTTTACGCCTCCTGAATCAACATTGACACCGAACCGAGATATAAAAAAGGTCTTCTGCCGAAACAGAAGACCTTATATTTTTTTGCGACTCGCAGGAACGAAGTCCTGCAAGGGAAAACGAAATTACTTGTTGATGAACTTTTTGCCGTTCTTGATAACGAGACCCTTAGCATTGCTTGCCACTTTCTGACCGAGAAGGTTGAATGTAGCAGCCTCGTTTGCTGCCTCAGAAGCATTGATGTTTGAAATGCCAGTAGTGCCAGCAGTAAACTTAAAGCCGTAGAAGCCCATCTTAGAACCAGCAGCGAATACATAGTATGTACCACCCTCAGCAACGCTGAATGTTACAGTACCATTAGACTTCTCTGCTATGATGTTCTCGCCCTTTTGGTTCTGTGTGAACTTCTGAGAAGCACCATCCTTGGCAGCAGGCAAATTATAAGAAGCTGGAGCTACCTCAGCAAAGTCAGCATCAAGAATATGGAAACCCTTGGTACCACCCAACTGAACACCAACAGTTACAGAACCAGCCTTTGCTGTCTCGAACTTATAAACACAACCAGTTGGCGCTGCATCTGACACCAACTTACCACTGTTCTTACCACAAACGTAAGCAGTAAAATCACCATCAGCCCAATTATCGGTAGCCTTACCATCTGCAAAAGCAGTACCAGCATTCTCCATATAAGTCAAAGTGACATTTTTTACTGACGTAATCTTATCACCAGCATTTACCTTGTCACCTACCTGCACAGCATAAGTTCCCTGAGCATTAACACTAGCAGCCAAAGCTACGGCTGCGATAAGAGTAAAGAATTTCTTCATAATCGTTTATTTTTAGTTTATTATTTTGTTTGTTTTATGTTTTAGAAATTAGTCTTTAATATGACTACGATGCAAAAGTACAACTTAATCGTAAAAAATGCAAGACAAAAATGCAAGAATTCATCGTAAACGTTTACGTGAGTTTAATTAGATTAAAGAGGAACAACTATCAAGATTTTGCATTACCTTTGTACCCAAGTCAAAGCTGCACTCGGCATAACATTCAAGCAAGTTTGATGTTCTGCACTCGTTTGCAAAGACTTTGTACCCAAAAGCAGTACCCTTAACTCCTACACTTATTTACTGGAAACAATATAAAGTATATATAACCTAAAAAAGTAACAAACAAATGAACAGAAATCTATTAAGATTCGGACTACTATGCTTAGTCCTACTCGTTTCAGTCGTTACAAAAGCAAGTGACATTACCCTCACTTATTCTTTAGGAACGACAACAGCAGAAGGAACTCTTCCTGCAAGCGCGACGGTAGAAGTGGGAAGCAGTTATACGCTTCCTGTCAATACCACACTCTACGTAGCAGGCAGCACTTTGACTGGCTGGACAGATGGCACCAACACCTACAAGCCTGGTGAAACCATCACTGCTCCAAGCGCAAGCACTACGCTGACTCCAGTCTTTACAGCCAACACCAAGTCGCTTGCCGACCGCACAGAGGCAACCACCCTCACCTATTACTTCGGTCACAAAAATGGTGCCCAGGATATCAACGTTGAGAAAAAGGCTGGTATCTTGGTAACTCAGGCGACTGTTGATGGTGAAAGCATTGATGTAAAGATTGACCTTGATGCCACAACCAAGGGAAAGTTCAATAACGTAGGTCGTGCAGACGAATGGGCACAGATGAATGCTGACGGCATCATCACTGTTCCTTCTTGCAAGGGTGCAACCATCGAAATGGCTGCATACTACAACATCACAACGACAATAATTGATGGTCAGGCAGAATACACATCAGGTAAAGTCATCAGCCAGACCATTGCGTCAAGTGCTGAAACTGCGAACATCGTCATTGGCGATGGTTCATGGTACAGCTATTTGAAGATTACCCTTCCTGTCATTGCAAGCGAACCTGCTGGCAAGACTTTCAACAATGAGGCTGCCAGCGTCGTATTTGCTATGAACGACCTCAGCAACGCAAGTGCCAACACAACCTCTCCTACTGATGCTTTCAGCACCATTGCATTTGATTACGGAACAAACTTATCTTTGAAAGGAATTCTCGAAATTACCAAGGCGGATGGAACACCATCAGGTATCAAAGGTCTTAAAATTGGTAATGACTCAGGAAAGAAGGAAACAGAAATCAACTGGTTGGTTCGTCCTGCAGCAGGACTTACTTTCACCCCAACCAAGGTGAGCGGTTATGTAAACCGCTGTGGTACGAATGTAGAAAAGGGAATCGTTATCAGCGCCCATAAGGCAAACGGAGAAGTAGTAGCACTGGGCACCTATACCGCATGGCGTCAAGGCAAGGCTACATCAGATCAAACTTATGATAACACCGCTATCCATCAGTTTGAAATCACACTGACACCAGAGCAGCAGGCAGCCTTGGCTGGTACCGAGGGTTTCTATCTGACATCTTCTATCGGTGTTGCTTCTGGCAAGCAGGCAGTTTTCGGCCCTGTTACGATCGAAGGCACCGTCAACGGAACACTCGTTGCTGTGAACAAATACAAACTCTCTGTCGTAACCAATCCTGAAGGCATCGCAGACGTTACCGTCTATCCTAAGTCTGACGAATATCAGGAGAACGACGAGATAACACTGACTGCAGCCGACAAGTTCGGTTATAATTTTGTCAACTGGACCGACAAGAACGGCACAGTGCTTTCTACTGAGAGCAAATTCAAATACACCGTGACAGAAAACCAGACTCTCACTGCCAACTATAAGAAGGTAAAGACCTATGCGCTCGACGTAAACGTAGAAGGTGGAGCCAAGGACTATATGGTGACTCTCTCTCCTGCCCCAGAGATGGTAGATGGCAAGAAGATGTATGAAGAGGGAACAGAGGTAACTCTCACAGCCAGCAGCAATGACATCCTCACCTTCACCAACTGGAATGATGGTGAAACAGGAGCAGAACGCAAAATAAACATGAACGCCGACCAGTCATTCACAGCAGCATATTCTGCAAAAGACTTCATCGCAGGCTGGGACTTCTATAAGTCAGCAAGAGAAGGTCGTACAGCAGACTTCGCTGCAGAAGACAACGATGTAGACCAGCTCATCCTGCGCGATGCAGACGGAAATACATACGCATGGCTCGACAAGAGCTACAGTGCTGGCGGCTACGAAGGAAAGAATGCAGCTGTAAACTGGACCACAGTCAGCACCAAGCCACTGGGTGAGACCTACTGGCAGACCAAGATCAACGCAACAGCCTATACCGACATCAAGGTAAAGAGCAGCATGCTCTACAATTATAACGCATACGAAACATATAATGTAGAATACTCACTCAACGGAACCGACTGGACCAAAGTAGGTGCCATCAATATGCCAGGAGCCAAAGCCTGGACAGACGGAGAGTTTACTCTCCCATCCGATGCCAACAACAAGGCAGAAGTATACATCCGCTGGATTGCCGACAAGACTTCTTCTATCAAGGGAGCAACAGGCAACAACGACGGAATTGCAATAGCAGGTATCTACATCACAGGTACTGCCCAGCTCGTAAACGACGGCAAGGCACCTGTACTCGTAAACACCGTACCAGCAGAAGGCGCAACCAACGCATCTGCCAACGGCAAGATTGTACTGACTTTCGATGAGAAGGTAAAACTCACCGGCAACGCAGCCGCTACACTCGGCACACAAAAGATTGAAGGAGCCGTATCCGGCAAGACCATCACCTTTGCATACAAAGGTTTGAACTACGCTACAGCTTACACCTTCACGCTCGCTGCTGGTTCTGTAGCCGACCTGACAGACAATGCCACAGACCAGGCAATCGTTCTGAACTTCACTACCAAGACCAAGCCAGCTGTAACCAAGGCTCTCTACGACTTCATCGTCCCAACCGACGGCGACTTCAAGGCAGCACTTGCTGCAGCAGCCAAGCGCACAGATACCAGCAAGCGTTTCCGCATCTTCATCAAGCAGGGCGACTACAAGATTCCTGCTGACGAGAAGAGTAAGGTAACAGGTAGCGACGGCAAGAGTTATGCTAACCCAACCACCTATATGAATACGCCAAACGTATCAATCATTGGTGAAGGCATGGACAACACCTCACTGACCAACACCGTTCCAAACTCAGGCCAATCAGCCAACGTATTGGAAGGTATCGGCAAGGGTGACGTACTCTGCTTGCAGAAGGGAGCAACAAACACCTATTTCCAGGATCTGAAGATGTACAGCAGTATGGGTGATGCCAAAGGTCGCGACATCGTACTCAACGACCAGAGCAACAAGACCATCTGTAAGAACGTAAACCTCTGGGCTTACCAGGACACCTACGTATCAAACAACCAGAACGGTAAATTCTACTTCGAAGACGGAATCCTTCGTGGTCGTACCGACTACCTCTGCGGTAAGGGTGATGTATATTATAATAATGTAGAACTCTGGATCTGTGAAAAGGGAGGCTATCTCGCAGTTCCTTCTCAGCCTAAGAAGTATGGCTACATCTTCAAAGACTGTACTATCAAGGATGCTACTGCGGCAAAAGACCTAAACGGCAACTACACCTTGGGACGTCCATGGGGCAAAGGCACACCTATTGCACTCTACATCGACACCAAGATGGAAGCTATCCCATCAGCAGCAGGATGGAACGAGATGAGTGGCGGTTACCCTAAGCGTTTCGCTGAATACAACTCATACACATCAACAGGTAGCGTAGTAGACCTCAAGGACAGAAAGAAAGTTTACGATGCCTACGATTCAAAGGATGGTGACAATTATGTAAACCGTCGTAATGAAACAGCAGGAGACCCTATCCTCGCAGCAGAGGAAGCTGCGTTCTACACTGTTGAAAACATAATGGGTCAGGATGATGACTGGGATCCTACAGCAGCCACCGAGCAGGCTTCAGCTCCAACCAACGTAAAGTTGAACGGTACAACCCTCGCTTGGGACAACAACGACTACGCTCTGCTCTGGGCAGTATGCAAGAACGGCAAGGTGGTTGACTTCACCGTTGAGCCTACCTACAACGTTGACGATGCTTCTGCTACATGGAGTGTTCGTGCAGCCAACGAGATGGGTGGTCTTGGCGAAGCTACAGAAGCTACTACCAGTACAGGTATTGAGAACATCACAACTTCTGCCGATGTTTTGAGTACCAAGATCTACTCTGCCGACGGTGTTCAGGTAAGCAAGTTGCAGCGTGGCATCAACATCGTCGTAAAGACCATGACTGACGGCAGCAAGAAGACCAACAAAGTGGTACTGAAGTAATCAAGACCTCTTTTTTACACCTTTTACATAAGGTGACAAAAGAATAATATCAACAAAGAGAGGGGGTGTGTCATGAACTTATGACACACCCTCTTATCTTTTTTACAGAAAACCATACCGATTTTACGTAAATAACGGAAACGTTTACGTAGATTTTAACACACCATATTTATTAAAAAAGCAAAAAATATATTATCTTTGCAGCGAAGAAATATATTTTTTACTAATCTAACCAAATAAATGTATGTCTGGTAATTTAAAACAAATTAGAATTGCGTTGGTTAGCATCATGCTGTTTTTTGCAGCAAGCCTATCTGCGCAAACCGTAAAGGGTACAGTTATCGACAATACGGGTGAGCCAGTAATCGGCGCCTCTGTCTTCGAGCAGGGTGTGCAGAGCAATGGCGTTGCTACCGATATTGATGGTAATTTCACCTTAACATTGAAAGGCAACAGTAAGAAACTGAAGATCTCATACATCGGTATGAAGACTCAGATCGTAAATGTTGCAGGTAAATCAACCGTTTCCGTTAAGCTCGAGGACGAGTCCAACAGCCTTAACGACGTTGTCGTTATCGGTTATGGTACCGCAAGAAAGAAGGACTTGACAGGTTCTGTTGCTACCGTTAAGGGTGACGATCTGACAAAAGCTCCTGTAACTAATGCTGCGGAAGCTTTGACAGGAAAGCTCCCTGGTGTACAGATTACAACTACAGACGGTTCTCCTGATGCAGAAATGATCATCAAGGTACGTGGTGGTGGTTCTATCACTGGTGACAACTCTCCTCTCTACATCGTAGATGGTTTCCCTGTATCAACCATCGGTGATATTGCTCCTTCAGACATTGAGGACATTACCGTATTGAAAGATGCAGCTTCTACTGCTATCTATGGTTCTCAAGGTGCAAATGGTGTTATCTTGGTTACAACCAAGGGTGCAAAGTCTGGTAAGACTGTTGTTTCTTACAATGGATTCATTCAGGGTAAGAGCATTGCAAAGACTCTTGACACAATGACACCTTATCAGTACGTAATGTACAACTATGAGCGTGCTGCTCTCCGCGGAACATCTGATATCAGCAGCTTCGAAAAACGTTTCGGTTCTTTCGGAGACCTGGACTTGTATCAGTATCAGAAGGGACACGACTGGCAAGATGAAATGTTTGGAAACCACGAATTGTCTCAGTCTCATAATATCAGCGTGAGCGGTGGTTCTGAAAAGACAAAGTTCAACTTGAGCGGTACATACACAACCGATAACAGTTTGATGAAGACTAATGGTTATGACCGTTTCAACGTAAACTTCAAATTGAATCATGAGATTTGCAAGAACTTAAAGCTTGACTTCGGTATGCGTCTTGCTGACGTAACTACTAAAGGTGTAGGTACTGGTGGTGGTACTTACAAGATTCGTTCTTACGAAACTATCACCAAAGGTCCTGTTAATGGTCTCTACGATCAGCTCGACATTGACCCATCAACTCTTCCAGACGATGAGTACGATGAGTACATCGCTATTACCCGCAGTCTGCAAGACAAGGTAAATGACTACTGGAGAAGAAAGAATGAACGCCGCTATAACTATAATGGTGCCATCACATGGAAGCTCCTAAAGAACTTTACTTACCGTGCAGAGGCTGGTTACGACTATACTTTCTTCCAGCAGAAAGATTACTATGGAGCATTAAGTGATAAGTCTGTGAAGGATGGCGGTAGTCTTCCTATGGGCGAATGGACCAAGAAAGACACCTGGAAACTTCGTTTGACCCACACCTTGACTTACAATAAGACATTTAATAAGGTACACAACCTGAATGCCATGATTGGTCAAGAGTATGTAGCATCAAACAACGAAAGTCTTAATGTGATTGCTAAATACTTCCAAAAGGATATTACCCCAGAGAAGATGTTTGCAAGCCTTGCATCAAACTCAGGCGCAACAGGTTCTCGTACAATCAACTCATCACTGGGTCAGGAAGACCGCACCCTGTCATTCTTTGGCCGTTTGAACTATTCATACGCAGACCGCTATTTGTTTACATTCACCATGCGTGCTGATGGTTCTTCTAAGTTTATGAAGAACAACCGTTGGGGATACTTCCCTGCAGCCGCTTTTGGATGGCGTATTGTAGAGGAGCCTTGGATGAAGAACACCAAGGACTGGTTGTCAAACTTAAAGCTCCGCCTTTCATTTGGTACAGCAGGTAACAACCGTATTAGTTCTGCTATGTATGAGACTACCTACAGAGCTTACGGTAATAACAAATATTATGGTGCAGGCAACCAACAGAACCCACACTATACTTTGAACAATTCTCAGTTGGCTAACCCAGATTTGAAGTGGGAAACAACTATTACACGTAACATAGGTTTGGACTTCGGTTTCCTCGGTGAGCGTATTTCTGGTAGCTTGGATTATTACTGGAACACGACAAAGGATCTTCTCCTTGATGCTCCTGTTACAGCAATCGGTTATACTTCTATGCAGCAGAACATCGGTCAGACATCTAACCGTGGTCTTGAGTTGAACTTGAATGCAGCTATCCTTCGTCACAAGGATTACTCTTTGAATTTCAACTTCAATGTAGGTATCAACAAAAACAAAGTTGATAAGTTAGCAGGTGGACAGACCTATCAGTCATATAACTCAGGTGCTTTCTCTACCGATATGCGCGGATATGATGACTACCGAGTAGTTGTTGGTCAGCCTCTCGGATTGGTATACGGTTTTGTTTGCGATGGTTTCTATACTGTTGATGACTTCCAGACCACAACCGATGAGAACGGCAAGACTCAGTTTGTATTTGACAAGAGCGGTAACTACATCTTGAAAGATGGCGTTGTAGATGGTACATACATCACAGCAGGCTCTAAGGCTGGTCTTCGCCCAGGTGCAATGAAAGTTAGAGACCTTACTGGCGACAACAAGATTTCTGAGGATGATCGCACTATTATCGGTAAGACTCAGCCTAAGTTCCAGGGAGGTTTCGGAATCAATGCTACATACAAGTGGTTTGACCTCACTGCAAACTTCAACTACGTAGTAGGCAATGATGTTTACAACCTCGACAAGATGGTTACATCTCAGTCATATCGTAACACATACGCAAGTCTCCGTCAGGAAATGACTCCTGTAACTTTGGGAGGTAAGGCATGGACTTACATGGATCAAGCAACAGGTGAAATCATCACAGATTATGAGACATTGAAGAATATGAATGCAAATGCTTCTATATGGAGTGCTGCAACACTGTCAGACAACAACCCTGTACCAACATCATGGGCAGTTGAAGATGGTTCGTTCCTCCGTTTGCAGAACTTGACTGTAGGCTTTACTTTCCCTAAAATGTGGACAAAGAAATTTGCATGCAACTCTTTACGCTTGTACTGCACACTGACTAACGTGTTCTGCCTGACAAGCTACTCAGGTTATGACCCTGAAGTTAACTCATCTATCCGTGGCAGCAAGACCAGCGGTTTGACTCCTGGTGCAGACTTCTCATCATATCCTAAGTCATTCTCTTGGACTGTAGGTGCTAACATTTCATTCTAATAGAAAACAAAATACAATTATGAAACGTATATTTCTATATATTTCAATGTTCATTGCAGGAGCAAGTTTCAACTCCTGTAGTGATTTATTGGACACAGAGACTTTATCTACCGTTAATTTGAATTATCTGTGTTCAAACACAACAGATGCCCGCAAGATGGTAGACAACGTATATGCCTACTTCTGCGAGGATACTTATACCTCCCGTATGAGTACAAACTGGATGCAGAATACTGACGTAGAGATCGGTTTCGTAAAGAAGGCTCAAGCTACAGAGACAACACGTCGCGGTATCTGGGCCCTTAACCCATCATATTTCGGTGATATCAAGAACTGCTGGAACAACACTCAAAAAGCCATCGATTTCGCCAACCAGTGTATTCAAGGAATTGAAGCAAGCGATGCTTACAAGAATGGAGATGCCGATATGAAGCAACTTCATGGTGAAGCCATCTGCCTTCGTGCATATTGGTATTTCTTGATGTGTAACTTCTGGGGTGACGTACCATTTGCAACAACTCCTACTTCAAAGGAAGATATGCACAATGATCCACGTACAGATAAGAACATCATCTATACTCACTTGATTCAGGACCTCATCAACAATGAGGGCGAGATGCAGTGGAGCAGCAAAGCTACAGTAGAGCGCATGAACCGTGAATTCGCTCTTGGTTTCATCACCAAGTTGGCTATGTTCCGTGCAGGATACTCTATGCAGGCTGATGGTACAATGGCCCGCAGCACAGGTACAGGTGATGAATATACTGTACATTATGTAGATGAGAATGGCAACGAGGCTACAGCTACTTCTGCAGACGATTACTACAAGGTTGCTAAGGCTTATGCCAAGAAGTTGATTTCCTTGAAGGACCGTCAGCTCAACAGCAACTTCAAGCAGATCTTTGATAATGAAATCAACGGCTGCAACCCAGCTAATGGTGATGTATTGTTCGAGATGGGTTATGTACCAAACTCTGGTGGTGACATCGGTTGGTGCCTTGGTTTGAGCGTAGTTTCAAGTTCTAAGGGTGCTGGTACTACTTATACCAACCTGACTCCAAGCTATGCATGCTCATTCAATACACAAGACCAGCGTCTTAAGGCTACTTGCGCTAACTACCGTTGGTTGTATGACAACAAACAAGGTGCTGTTGATGGTGTCAACATCCAGCCTGCTAAATGGTGCCGCATGGATTTGAGTGTCAACAACATTGAATCTAAGGGTACTGGTATCAACTTCCCTATCCTCCGATATGCTGATGTATTGTTGCTCCTCGCTGAAGCTGATAATGAAATCAACAATGGCCCAACAACAGAGGCAAAGGATATGTTGAAGCGAGTTCGTAACCGTGCCTTTGTAAATGCAACCAACAAGAACGAGATGGTGAATGAATACGTTGACAATCTCAACGATTACGACTCTTTTAAGAAAGCTATCATCAACGAGCGTGCTTGGGAGTTTGGTGGCGAGTGCATCCGTAAGTTCGACCTCGTCCGTTGGAACTACTACTCAGACGCCATCGTTAATACTTTGGAGTGGGTTCGTGACGTAACTATGAACTATAACCAGCTTCGTTTGGAGAATGGTGAATTCGTCTACGACAAGACTAAAGAAATTGTTGATATGGGTATCGCACCACGCCTCTACTACAACTATGTAAATGGCGAGATTCAGTTCGAGAACAACTATTTCACTTATCGTGATAATAGCGCAAGCCCATACAAAGAGGCAACAACACTTGCAGATGATGACATCAAGACTGCAGGAGCTTCTTTCGATGGTTTGAAATATATCAAGTTCTTGGATACATACATGTCTGTCAGTGATACTGATCCAACAACAAACACAAAGTATGGAACCGACGCAGATGGCAACACTATCAAGAAGGGTGTCATGAATGAGGCTTTCTTATACTCATGGTTTGGTTTGACAGACGGAGTTGTGACAACAGGTGCAGAAGACATGGAGCCTCTCCGCAAAAAGGTAACTCCATATATCTTGCCTATCCCTAAGGACAACATTGCTTCTTCAAACGGCGTATTGTCTAACGAAGGTTATGCTATTCGCAACAAGTAAATCGGGTTATGTAGTCCATAACAAATAAAAGTAAGTAATTATGAAATACAATAAATATATATTGTCTATGCTTTTCGCTGCTACAGTTGGTACCACAATGGTAAGCTGTAGCGACGATGACAACTTGGGCGATGCACCTCGTTTGTTCCGTCCAATTGCAAGCGCAACGGTCAACTCAAATAACTTGAAGGTAGAATGGGACAAAATCCAGGGTGCCACCAGTTATGAGTTGGAATTGGGTCTTGTGACATCTACAGATGAAGATGGCACAAATCACCTGAAAGTAATCAAGAAAGCCACAACAGAGGATGATACCTATACTTTCGATGACTTAGGATGGGACGAGAAGTATGGTGTAAGAATCAAGTGTATTGGCAACAACAAGGAATCTGAGTATTATGAGGTAAAGGCTCAGAGCATCAACTACCCAACAAAGGTTTCTGGTGCCAAGGCTATTGATAATGCAGCTCGTGTATCTTGGACTGAAGGTGGTCAGAAAATCAAGTATGTAATGGCTTGCCCTGCTGAAGACGCAGAAAACCAAGATATAATCTCAGTTAAAGTAAGCGATGCTGACTATGCTCAGGGATATGTAGATATCTATGGCTTGCAGCCAGAAACATCATACACATTCAAGACATACGACAGTTCTACAGACTTCAACAACAACACCTATGCAGGTAAAACAACAGCAACTACCAAGGCAAGTGTTAACTTCGACGAAAAGTATGGAGAAGGTATGTGGCTGGATACCCGCAACTGGGATGCAAAGGAAGCTAAGGATACATTGAAGACTGCTGAGTTCTGGAATATGGTTAAAGACGGTATGACTGTCATCCTCCGTGGCGAACAGGAATACAAGATTAGCAATGCTATCAATCTCGACCGCAATGTAACCTTCATTACCGGTATGACATTGGGCGGTAACGCTCAGTTCACCTTCTCCGGCGGTATGAACGTCAAGAAGGATGTTAATATCGATAAGGTGAAGTTTGAAAGCATCGATATGATTAGCGATAAGCAAGCTGATAAGGATGCCTTCCTCGCTGGTACAGATAAGGGCTTCGGTGGCCGTCAGGTTATCAATGTCAGCGGTACTGGTTCTACCATCAGTGAACTCATCTTCAACGATTGCTACATCCGCGGTTTCCGTGGTGTAGTAAGAGGTCAGAAGAACAACGACAACTTCCTGAACGTTACCTTCAAGGGCTGTACTATTGATGGTGTCGGCGATCAGGGTGTTGTAACCATCGCAGATAAGGGTGGAGATTTCCGCAACGTTACATTCGATGATTGTACAATCACAAACGTTGTTATGCTTTGCGACTTACGTAAGACTGCCCAGACTCCTACTGTAAATGTAAACAACTGTACTTTCTGCTATGCTCCAATGGAGACTACAGCAAATGCTAACACACCATTGTTCCGTTTTGCTACAAACGCAGCAAACTTGAACATCACCAACAGCATCTTTGGTCCTTCTATGGCTACAGACGGAAGTGCAGGAGCAAAACTTCAGCTTTACACACCAGGCGCTAAGGGAAGTGTTCTTCTGAATGGTGCAAGCACAGTGCTTTCTGTTGCAGGTTCATACAAGACTAATTTTGCTTACACACCTATCGGTGCTGACGCTGTTACATACGGTATTGAAGGTCTCATCGACTTCAAGGGTTCTGAGACTGATCTTTGGACTGCTCCAGCTAATGGTGAATTCAAGTTCAATACAAACCTTGACAGTGAAGCAGGTGCTTCTAAGTGGAAGTAATCCAACTATCAAAATTATATTAAAGTGCAATGCCCGATGTGGGCATTGCACTTTTTTGTTGTTTCACTTGGAAATTACAAAAGAAAAATGTATCTTTGCAGCGAGGTATTAAAATAGTTAAGATATGGCAAGATACATCAACCCTTTCTCAGACTGGTCGTTCAAGAGAATCTTCGGTCAAGAATACAGCAAAGACTTGCTGATAGAATTCTTAAACCAACTTCTCTTAGGAGAACAACACATTACTAATGTCAAATTTAAGGACAAGGAAATGTTGCCGGAAACAAAAGACCAAAGAGGAATCATATACGATGTCTTTTGTACAACTGACACTGGCGAGCACATTATCGTCGAGATGCAAAACAAAAGTCAGGCTTATTTCATAGACCGCTCTCTGTTTTATGCTTCTAAAACGATAGTTGACCAAGGCGTAAAAGGACAATGGGACTACCATCTTACGCCTGTTTACGTAATCTGCTTCATGAACTTCGATATAGACGAAAATACACCTAAGAAGTTTAGAACAGACGTTGTGTTGGCAGACAAAGAAAGCGGAGAAGTTTATTCTAACAAAATCCGTTTCATCTACTTGGTGATGCCCCTTTTCAAAAAGAAAGAAGAGGAGTGTAATACGTTTTTAGATTGTTGGATTTATAATTTGAAGCATATGGAGACTTTAGAGAAAATGCCTTTCGAGGCTCAGCACAAAATATTCAAGAGACTGGCAGAAATAGCAGACTCAAAGACCCTGACAAAAGAAGAGCAGGAGAAATACGACAACAGCATGATGGTCATGTGGGACAATTATGCAGTATATAAGCATGCAGAGGAAAAAGGAATAATAAAAGGAGAAGCAAAAGGAAGAGCTGAAGGAAGAGTGGAAGAAAAAAAAGAGATTGCTTTAAATCTATTGGCGTACAACACTCCAATCGATATTATTGCAAAGTCCACAGGATTATCTATAGAGGAAATCAAGAAATTAAAATCATAAGCGCATAGGAAGTGCAATGCTCACATCAGGCATTGCACTTTTTTATTGTTTCACTGGGAACTTATCAAGAAAAAATCTCCCCTACTTCCAAGAAACAAGACTGAGTTAGGATAGTCCTGTGTAGAGAAAGTGACTATAAAATAGATTGCATTACCTACATATATACGTAATCGTTTTCGTATAATTTTCTGAGGTTTACACCTTATTATATATAGAATAATTGTAATTTTGCAATATAATAAATATAAGCCTAATTTATGAACAAGACTTTTTTCAAAAACATGGTGCTTGCAGCACTTATGACATTACCCGTACTCGCAAAGGCACAGACTTTTGCGGGAATCACCGCTGAGCAAAATGCTCAGAACACTCCTGAGGGATGGACAGCAGTAGCATTACCACAATTGCCAGCCATCACATCAGCAAATACGTTTAACATCACTAACTATGGTGCCTCTACATCGGCAACAGATAACACCAAGGCTATTCAGAAAGCCCTTGATGCTGTTCCTCCTACTGGCGGTATGGTGGTAATACCTGCAGGTACGTGGATGTTTGGTAGTACAGACCAGATGACAAGTAAGACCGAAGTTCTCAGCATTAAGTCAAAAACCGTACTCCACCTTTGCGCAGGTGCCACCCTGAAGCTCGTAGAATACGGCAAGGCTCCTAACAACAAGACTCTCTTTATTGGTTGTAAGAACAGAAACCAAAATGATATCATCATCGAAGGTGAAGGCGAAACATCCATCATTGATGGACAAGGTGCACGCTGGTGGAAGGCTCGCGACAACAAGGAGACTTTCAATCCAGGAGCCATGATCCGCTTCGAACAGGGTTCTCGTTTCATGGTTAGAAATATAAAGATTCAGAACACCCCAGGTGTAAATCTTACCATCAGCAATAGTGGTAAGGCAAGCCATGCAACCATCCATGATGTGACGATTTATAATCCTGCCTCAGATACAAAGACAGAACAGCCTTCTCATAACACAGACGGTATATCTATCTGGGGACACCATGTAAACATCTACGACTGTAACATCAGTACGGGTGATGACAACATAGTTTGCGATGATAATGCCCAGTATGTACACGTCTGGAATTGTAAAATGGGCACAGGACATGGCGCATCATTTGGCAGTTTCACCAATAATATGCATGACATTATTTATGAGGACCTCACTTTCAAGAATACAGATAGTGGATTCCGCTTGAAATCACAACGTGATAGAAGTGGCGATGTATATAATCTCATCTTCCGTAATTGTACAATGACAGGAGTGAGAAACCCTATTTATATCGAAACTTGGTACGATCTGGGTACAAAGCCAATTCCATCTGAAGCCACAGCAGCAGAAGTAACCCCAAAGACACCTACCTTCCGCGACATTCTTATTCAGAATGTAACATCTACAGGTACTCCATACAATACAAGTGCTAAGGGATATTTCCCTATCTACATCTATGGTTTACCGGAAAGCTATGTCAAGAACATAACCTTAGATAATGTTCAAGTAGAAGCCAAAAAAGGTATGTTCCTTGCATTTGTGGATGGTATAACATTTAAAAATGGTTGCAAGATTACAAATAGCAAGGATGGAAAGCTTATTGCTACCCAATATGAAGTAAAAAATCTCACAGGTGATTATACAGGTAGTTCAACTGTAGATCCAACTCCAGGAGAAGCAGGAAACGTTACCTATACTTTGGCAGCAAACACCTGCAATTTGTCAAATGGTTCAACAGAAACCACATGGAATTTCAACAATGGTTGTTCCATCACTTCCGGCAAAGGTTATGCCACTGCTAAAAGCAATACTATCAAGTATAGCAAAGGAGTAAAATTCACAATCAACTTACCAGAAAACGTAACAATTACCTCTGCTACATTCGCAGGTTATACTAATGAAGATAATAAGAATTGCTACTTATCAGAATTAGATGGTGTCAATTACGCTTCTGACAAATACAGCTTCCCAAGCCGTACTACAACCACAAACACAGACACCAGCTACGATATTACATTAGCCACACCTGCTACAGGAGTCATGACCTTTACTCCACAGGATGCTCAAGCAGCATGGGTTATCACCCTCAAGGGAACAAAAGTTACGAGTGCCATCACTAACATAACAACAGACACCAAGCTTATGGCAGACACCAACATCTATGACCTCAGCGGCCGTGTTGTAGCACAAAAAGGTTCCGAAGGTCTGAAGAAAGGTATCTATATCTTCAACAACAAGAAATTCGTTGTAAAGTAACCTACTCTCAGTACACTACAGGCTCATCACCTGTCAACATAGAACAAACAAAAAAGGCAATCTGTCAAACAGCAGATTGCCTTTTTATATTTATAGGATTATACTCTTATTTCTTTTCTGTAGTTTCTTCCTTAGTGGCAGCTTTCTTTGCAGGAGCCTTCTTGGCTGCAGCAGGAGCCTTAGTAGCAGTCTTCTTAACAGGAGCCTTGGCAGCAGTAGCGGTCTTCTTGGCAACAGGCTTCTTCTCAGAACGAAGTTTCTCTGCCTCCTTCTCTATCTTCTCGAGCTTAGCTTGCAGACGGACAATCTCCTTGTCCTTTACCTCGATTTCCTCATCCTGATTCTTAATGGTGGTGAGAAGACCCTCCAGCTGATCGTTATCCACATCAGAAGGATACAAGTCGTTGACACGGTTGAGGAAGTCGCCAAGAATATTCATATAGTTGGTGAAAGCATCGAAAGGATCGCTGTAGATACCACGGTCAAGACCGACATTGCTTGGTTTGGTGGTCATAAAGCGGAAGTTGTTGCTTGCCTGCAGGTAATCCCAATCCTGATTGATACGAGGATCGTTGGCAATGCGGACACGGTCGGCAACACTATAAAGTTTGTTGAAAGCCTCACGCTGCATAGAGTTACCCAACCATGTGCTGACATCGCGCTCCTCGTCTACCCAACTCAGGGTATCAGGAACATTCAACTCGCCTACCGATTTCATCTTCTTGCAAATCTCAATAGGAGTAGAGAAGGTGATGCCCTTCTCCTTGGCGCAAGCTGGCAGAGCCTTCAGGAACTCCAGAATGTTGCTTGACAAGGGCTGGGCAATACCGAGAGCAGACAGCTCCATGAAGATATTGATTACCTGCTCCTCTTGAGGCAGGGCAGCAATCTGATTGATATAGTTGTCGGCGAAGAGAGGATAGCCGTCCCAGCTGCTGTTGTTGAAACGCAGAGAGACATCATCGCTCAGGCGCACATCACGCAACAAGAGCTTGAGCTTTGGAGCCAGGGCGCAGTTGTAAACATAGTGAGGAGACTTCCATCCCAACACATGCTTGGCACCCTCGGTAAGCATGCCGGCAAAACCCATCTGTGAAGCCTGCAAACCGATGTCGTCGCTATAGATGAGCGAAGAGTTGCGCAGCACCTGTGGCTTCTTGCCAAAGTACTCCTCCATCTTGGCAGCCTGACGCTGTACTTCGGCTTTAAAGCTCTCCTCATTGACGAGAGAGGCCAAACCATGAGAATAAGGTTCGGCGAGGAACTCTACGCAACCTGTCTTGTTGAGGTCCTGCAACTTCTCCAACACCTGTGGTGCATGAAGTTCCAACTGCTCCATACCCACACCAGAGATAGAGAAAGCTACCTTGAAATACTGTCCGTTGGCCTTGATCATATCCTCAAGAGTTGTGAGGGCAGGCATATAAGAACGCTCAGCAATATCACTGATACTACGCTCGTTCTCATAGTCATCGTAGTAATAATGGTCGGTACCGATATCGAAGAAACGATACCTCTTCAGATGGATGATCTGATGTATTTCGAAATATAAACAAATTGTCTTCATAAAAAATTAAAATTTGAACGTTTAACTTCACTCTTCACTTCACACCTACTTCCACCCCAGTGTCTTGAGGTAAAGGTCCTTGATGCGTGCTCCCACCTTCTCCCAGGTTATCTGGTCGACCTCATTTTTGCCTTCCACAGACAGATAGTCGAAGAGACTCTCATTGTGGCAAATGCTATAGATGGCATCAGCCAGGGCATGAATGTCCCAGTAGTCAACCTTGATACAGTTGGTCAGGATTTCACCACAACCACTCTGCTTGGAGATAATCGTAGGCGTGCCACACTGCATGGCCTCCAAAGGAGAGATACCAAAAGGCTCGCTCACCGAAGGCATGACATAGACATCAGAATCTTTCAGGCACTCATACACCTGCTTGCCACGCATGAATCCCGGGAAGTGGAAACGGTCGGCAATGCCACGCTCTGCAGCGAGATAAATCATCTGATTCATCATATCGCCGGAACCAGCCATACAGAAACGCACATTGCGAGTACGATGCAACACCATATTGGCAGCCTCGACAAAGTATTCCGGACCTTTCTGCATAGTGATACGTCCCAAGAAGGTTACCACCTTCTCCTTGCCCTTATGGTCGGGACGAGGAATGTCCTGCCACTCCTGCTTCAATGGATAAACAGCATTGTGCATGGCAAAACACTTGCGTGGGTCCTGATGATACTGATTGATAACTGTCTGACGGGTAAGCTCTGACACACACATGATGCAGTCGGCATTGTCCATACCATCCTTCTCGATGGAATAAACGGTAGGGTTCACCTTGCCACGGCTTCGGTCGAAGTCGGTGGCATGCACGTGGATGCACAGAGGCTTTCCACTCACCTTCTTGGCGTGGATACCTGCGGGGAAGGTAAGCCAGTCGTGAGCATGAATGATGTCGAACTCCTCAGAACGAGCCACCACTCCTGCAATGACAGAATAGTTGTTGATTTCGTCGTGAAGGTTGGAAGGATATCCACCAGCAAAGCCCATACAGCCGAGGTCATTGACATTCATATAATTGAAGTCGGCATAGATATGATCACGATAACGGAAATAGTCATTAGGATCCATGATGTTGCCCACACGCTGCTTCACATAGTCATAGTTGACATCGCGCCAGGCTATAGGCACACAGTTCATGGCTACAATTTTAGCGGCACTGCGGTCTTCATCACCAAAAGGATGAGGCAGACAGAGAGTGATATCCACATCGCCCTGAGCATGCAATCCCTGTGAGATACCAAAATTGGCAGTAGCCAAGCCACCAAATACATGAGGAGGATACTCCCATCCAAACATTAATACTTTCATATTGCAGTCCTCCTTATTTAATATTGATATTTTTCAAGTAGTTCGAGCGCACGCAGAATCTCTGCCACATTCATGGCAAAGGAGATAGCACCTCGCCCAGTAAATGGAGGGTTACCATCGAAGAGCTCACTGATAGTGCCCAAACAATGGCATGACATCTCATCGTCATAGCCCACCATCTGGCGCTCAATGAAGCTCAGCCGTGTACGCTTATACATCTTCAGAGTTGCCTCCATATAGAAGCCACCCAGCCATGGCCATGCTGTACCCTGATGATAAGCATAGTCGCGTTGGCTCTGCGGACCTACATAGACAGGGTTGTATCCGCCACTCTTTGGTGAGAGTGAACGCAGGCCCTTAGGTGTAAGAAGCTCTCGGGTACAGATGTCGAGCACACGCTTCTTCTGGTCCTGGGACAATGGAGAGTAGTCGAAGGCTACAGGGAATATCATATTGGGACGGACACTCCAGTCGATCATCTTGCCGTCAACATAGTCGTAGAGATAACCATACTCGTTGAGGAAAGTGTCGAGGAACGACTGCTTGGCAAGTTCGGCTGCCTCGAGGAACTGCTGCTGATCTTTCTCCTTACCTGCCAACTCGCACAGAGAGGCACAGAAGCAAAGGGCATTATACCACAAGGCATTAAACTCGACGATGTATCCCGTACGGGGAACAACAGGATGCCCATTGGCAGTGGAGTTCATCCATGTCACAGCCTTGTCCTTGCCGTCGGTGTAAAGAAGTCCGTTGGGCATCAGCTTCAGGTTGGGGTGATGATTGCACTTCACGTACATCACTACGTCCTTGATAAACTTGCCGTACTTCTTGAGGCAAGCTTCTTTTCCTTTCTCCTTGGCATACTGCTGCAAAGCCCATACTGCCCACAAAGGCACATCGGGCTGGTCGATCTCTGCAATATGTACGGTGACAGGCTTGCCCTCCATGAACTCGTAATAACCCTTCATAGCGGTCTTCATCACCAACTCGAAGTAATCGTCTTCCTCGATGGAGAGTGTCAGACCAGGCAAAGAGATGAACGTGTCGCGGGCACGGCACTTGAACCAAGGATAACCGGCAATGATGTATCGGTCGTCGTTGCTTTCGCGACGATGGAACTGATGGGCTGCATTGACCAGACAATGGAAGAAATTATCGCGTGGCGCACGCTCATTCACTTCCTTGTCGAAGAGTGCCTTCAGACTGCGCGATTTGATTTCGGATGTGGAAGCGGCAAAGACGATGGTCTCACCCTTCTTGATGTTCATCTCGAAATAGCCGGGAACATAGAGGTCCTCATTGGAAGCATAGCCGCGCTCCTGCTCCTTGGGATACTCCACACCACGATACCAGTCGGGCTGGAAGATGAAATTATTCTTCTTGGAGAACTGCATGAACAGGTCGGGATAACCGGCATACATACATGTCTTGATGCCATTGTCGACCTCAGCATAATCTCTTGAAGCAGTTGCATTCTCGTGAGTAAACTGTCTCACGCTGCGGAATGCAAGGAAAGGACGGAACCTCAGTGTAGTGGCAGAATGTCCATCCACTAAGGTGTAACGCAACAAAATACGATTCTCATAATGCTGGAACACCACTTCCTTCTTCAGAATGACGCCTCCCACACGATACAACGTGGTAGGAACCCTATCGCAATCGAATTCACGGATGTACTTGTGTCCCATCGGATTGTAGTTGTTGCCTTGATACTTATGCAGTCCAAGATTGAATTCAGCTCCATGCTGAATCACCGTAACATCAAGCGAGCTCAGGAGCACATGGTTGTCATCGTCCAGTTCTGGAACCGGCACAACCAATAGACCATGATACTTGCGGGTATTACAGTCCACAATCGTAGAGCACGAATAAGCACCAGAGCGGTTGGTACGCAACAACTCCTTGGGCAATGACTCTTGAAGGTTAGTCATCAGGGCCTTTTCGAATTTTAGATAACTCATAGATCTATATTAAGGTTTTAGTTTTTAATACATTACTTTAGATTGGTTCAAAGGTAACGATTTTTTATTGTATAACAAAGTTTTTTCGGATAAAAATAGTTGAAATTTTGTTTTATCATGTTTTTTTAGCCAAATCAACTTACTTTTTGAGCAAAACAGCATGTTGACAACACCCAGACTGGCAGCCGTCAACCACTTTATACGAAAAAAGAGGAGCAAGTTGCCCGCTCCTCTTATCAGGCAGGAATCAGGAAATTGATGACCTCCTGCTCTACCGTTATCTTATAGCTACCCTTAGGGGTGTTCATCAGACGGCCATCCACACCGATGAGGGCATGCGAAGCCTCCTTCACCTCCACCTCACGGGTACGGTAAGGATGCACACTGCGATGGTTGAGGAACTTACCACGCACGAAGAGATAGAATCCCTCGAAGAGCTGTGTGATCTGCGGATGATACACCACCGACACATCAAGCAGTCCGTTATAGGGCACGGCGTTAGGTGTCTGCCCATATCCTGAGGCATTGCCTATGCACATGGTCATCACCCTGCGCTGTATCTCATCCTCATTGATCTTGACATGCATCTTGTAGTCGAGGCGCTGGAAAATCATGAGCACAAAAGAAGAGATGAACGAAAGTGTGCGGGAACCCAGGAAGTGATGGGTCTTGCGGCGCAGATTCATGATAGCGGCAATCAAGCCCACGTTGATGCAGTTCAGGAAGTAACGATGGCACTTCTCGTCGCGCTTGTTCGTATAACGGATACAACCCAAGTCGATTTTCCTGATACGGCGCTGTTTCAGCCATTTGATGGTCTGCTCATAATCGCTGTCGGAGAATCCCCAGAAATGGGCGAAGTCGTTCATCATGCCATGAGGGATTACGCCAAGGGCTATCCCTTCACGAGTAGCCTTGTCTACCTGCATCAGACAGTTGACGGCATCATTGAGTGCAGAGTCGCCTCCTACAATGACTATTGTCTTATAGCCATTGTTGATAAACATCTTCACCAACCGTTCCACACTTTTCTGGTTCTCACTCTGCACAAAGTCGTAGTCGATATGCTGCTGGCGCAACACCTTCTCTATCTTGAGCCAGCGTTTTCCTTCACGCCACCCATTACGGGGGCAATAGAGCAATCCCCACTTGTTTTCATTAACCGCCATGATCTATATTTTGTTTTTTATATTTCAAGATTTACCTGTCCACATCGCCTGTCAGCTCGAATATCTGTTCCACCTTATCTGCCATGGGCAGCAAGGCATCCACCCAATGTATGGTAAAGCCTCTGCGCTCCATGCCGCGGAACCATGTCATCTGTCGCTTGGCAAACTGATGTATGGCTATCTCCAAGCCTCGGAACATCTCGTCGTAGGATGTCTTACCTGTCGCATATTCTGTGACAAACTTGTATTCCAAGCCGTAATATATCAAGTCTTCTGCAGGAATGCCCCTGTCGAGAAGCGATCTGATTTCATCGACCATACCTTCATCAAGGCGCTGCCTCAGTCGGCGTGTAATCTTATCACGACGAGCCTCACGGTCGATGCTCACACCGATAATCAAGGAGTCAACCGATGGCAGCTCCCTATCGGGCATGGGATGCTCGGCATTATAAGTCTCAATCTCTATGGCACGAATGGCACGCTGGGCTGTGTCGACATCGGTGCGGTTGTGCATATGCGAGCCGTTTCTTGCCTTGAGCTGTTGCAGCATCTCTGTAAGCTCAGCCAGGCTCTTGTCGGCAAGACGCTCACGAAGCACAGGGTTTTGAGGCACAGGCGAGAGATGATAGCCCTTGAGCACGGACTCAATATAAAGTCCCGTTCCGCCACAAAGGATGGGCAACCTTCCCCTTCTAAGAACATCCTGATAGGCATCATAGAAGTCTTGCTGATACTGAAAGAGGTTGTACTTGGTTCCTGGCTCGCAGATATCTATGAGATGATAGGGAATCTGCTTGTCCCCTACAGTATAGTCGGCCAGATCCTTGCCCGTTCCTATATCCATTCCGCGATACACCTGTCGGCTGTCGGCACTGATAATCTCGGCTTCCATCCCGTCCATACGCGAAGGAAAGGCAGCAGCCAAGGCTGCAGCAAGACTTGTCTTTCCGCTTGCCGTAGGACCCAATATCGTTATCATCGTCTGTTTCATGGTGGCAAAGATACAAAAATTTCTGATATAGCTAAACAAAGAAAGCGAAAAAAAAGAAGTTTAGCATCACTTAAAGACCCGAAATAAGGTTTCATACGGGTGTTAAACGCAAAAAAGCCTGGCATTTTGCAATGCCAGGCCTATAATATTGTTGAATATCGCTACTGCGGTATTACTTCAACTCAGCGAGGTACTTGATAGTACGAACCATCTGAGAAGTATAAGAGTTCTCATTGTCGTACCAAGAAACTACCTGTACCTGATATGTATCGTCGTCGATCTTGCTAACCATTGTCTGAGTAGCATCGAAGAGAGAACCGAAACGCATACCGATGATATCAGAAGAAACGATAGGATCCTCGTTGTAACCGAAGCTCTCGTTAGAAGCAGCCTTCATAGCAGCGTTGATACCCTCAACAGTTACGTCCTTACCCTTAACAACAGCTACGAGGATAGTTGTAGAACCTGTTGGAGTTGGAACGCGCTGTGCAGAACCGATCAACTTACCGTTCAACTCAGGAATTACGAGACCGATAGCCTTAGCAGCACCTGTTGAGTTAGGAACGATGTTCTGAGCACCTGCACGTGAACGACGGAGGTCACCCTTACGCTGAGGACCGTCGAGAATCATCTGGTCACCTGTGTAAGCGTGGATAGTAGACATAATACCAGACTGGATAGCTGCGTACTTGTTCAAAGTGTCAGCCATAGGAGCCAAGCAGTTAGTTGTACAAGAAGCTGCAGAGATAACTGTATCGGCTGGAGTCAAAGTCTTGTGGTTTGTGTTGTAAACGATAGTAGGAAGATCGTTACCTGCAGGAGCAGAGATAACTACCTTCTTAGCACCTGCTGTAAGGTGAGCAGAAGCCTTCTCCTTAGATGTATAGAAACCAGTGCACTCGAGTACTACGTCAACACCAAGCTCACCCCAAGGAAGCTCAGCTGCGTTTGGCTTAGCATAGATAGTGATTTCCTTACCGTCAACGATGATAGAGTTGTCTGTTGCCTCTACAGTGTGCTTGCCCTCACCGTACTTGCCAGCGAAGCCACCCTGAGCTGTATCATACTTAAGAAGGTGAGCCAACATTTTTGGAGATGTAAGGTCGTTGATAGCAACTACCTCATAACCCTCTGCCTCAAACATCTGACGGAAAGCCAGACGACCGATACGGCCGAAGCCGTTAATAGCAACTTTTGTCATTTTGTTTAATATTTAAATTAATGGTTGAAAATAATTTTACCTTAATAAGCCTCAAAGCACTTGCCAATGAGCTGAAACATTCAAAAAGCAATACTTTTGAGCATTTTTTATTCTTATCGAGCGCAAAGTTACTAATTTTTTTCTAACTTTGCACACGAATTGAGTATTAAATTATTTAAAAAAGACTGCATGTTGCAGAATATCGTAGTCTTTTCATTCCTTAAGGGGCCATACTGACAACTCCATATTGCAAAATAAAAAGTATGAATGCGTGACTGCAGTTGCAGCAGCCCCTATATATAATAAGGTAAATATGTCTAACTTAAAATAATAAAAAGAAAAGATGAGTAAATTTCTGAATGAATTCAAGCAATTCGCCATGCGGGGCAATGTGCTCGATATGGCTGTCGGTGTCATCATTGGTGGTGCCTTTGGTAAAATCGTCAGTTCGTTGGTAGACGATATCATCATGCCTCCTATTGGATGGATTATCGGTGGTGTCAACTTCTCGGAACTGAAAATTTCACTTCCTACCGTGGAAGTAGCCGGCGAGAAACTGCCTGCTGCCACCATCAACTATGGTAACTTCCTGCAGACCTGCCTCGACTTCTTCATCGTGGCTTTCTGTATCTTCATGCTGATCAAACTGGTCAACAAGTTTGCCAAGAAGAAGGAGGAAGAGCCCAAGCCAGAGCCTAAGCCTACGGCAGAGGAAAAACTCCTTACCGAAATTCGCGACTTGTTGAAGAACAAGTAACATTCATATTCTATCGGGCGTGGGACGGCAGAGTTTCGCTATGACGAAAAGACTCTGCTGAACCTACGCTGTTATTGCACCTTAGTGACGATGAAAGAGACATACCTGCTTTCATATTTTCACCGCCACCCAACAGTAACCAAAGAGATGAACAGCCAGGAAGCTACAGACAAGTTGACAAGAAAAGGCATCAAACCTACAGCCAACAGGATATTGGTGTACAAGGCTTTGCTCAGTCATTCTGCCCCGATGAGCCTTGGCGACATGGAAACCTTGATGCCATCGATGGACAAATCGAGCATATTCCGTACACTCACCTTGTTCCTGGAGCATGATGTGGTGCATGCCTTTGAGGACGGACGTGGCATACTCAACTACGAACTGTGCGAGGAAGAGGGCAAGTGCGACCATCATGACGGACATATCCACTTCTACTGCGAGACGTGCCAGCGCTCTTTCTGTCTGGACGACATCCATATTCCAAGTTTCGAACTGCCCGAAGGATTCTGTCCTCATTCCGTTTCCTTTGTCATCAAAGGCGAATGCCCCGAATGTAAGAGAAAAAAATCATCCCCACTCCATAGAACATAACAAAACAAAGTCTTTCACCACACGGGTATATTCCTCATGATGATCGCGGTAAGCCATGGCATGAGCTGAGCCTTTGGCGATAAAAATAGCCTTGCGCCCTCTCTCCTTTGCATCGTACAAGGGGCGAAGCATGGCATAAGGCACAAAGGCATCCTTGTCGCCATGGATAAAGAGCATCGGTTTGGTACTCTTACGGACTTGGGATATCTGCAGAGCCTCAGCAAACGACCAGCCATACTTGTGCAGGCAGAGCGCGGAAGTGGTGTTCATCAAAGGGAAAGCTGGCAAGCCAAACTGGTCTTTGAGCTGAGCGGCAAACTCGTCCCACACACTGGTATAACCGCAATCCTCCACAAAGCACTTCACATATCCCGGAGTCTTCTCGCCCGCAACAGCCATCGTAGTAGCTGCACCCATCGATATGCCATGAATCACCTGCCACGTATTCTTCACTCTTCGTTCTTTACTCTTCACTTTAAATAACTCATGGGCTACTTGCGACCATCTGATGACGTCCCAACGGTCGTTCCACCCCATCTGTATATGACTGCCCTCGCTCTTGCCATGTCCATACAGATCGGGAAGGAGCACATTATACCCCATATCATGATTGTAGAGATAGGCGATGTGGAGCATTCCCTCGGCACGCACCTTGTAGCCATGAACCACAATGGCGGTTCTGCCGGTAGACTTGGGGGCATAGAGATAAAGGGCATGAGCCTTATAGCCCGAAGGCATCATCAGGAAGGTGTCTTTCACGCAATGATGCTGATACACCGAGTCCATCCAGACCGAAATCCAGGGACACTCACTCTTCATTCTCGTTTTCCAATGTTCGGCTGTCATTCGCTCTTCCTTCGGATAGCTGAGCGAGTAAGCGAGCATATAGCTGCTTACTCCATACAAACTTGCTGCCACAAGCACAACAATGCCCAAGACTACACCTATTATTATATGAAACTTTCTTTTCTTCATGTCTTCCCATCATTCGTTTTCCAATACTGCAAAATTACTCAAAATAACAAAAAGAACAAAACATAAAAGCATATTTTAACTGAACTTTCACAAATGCCATACTTGTGTCAGCAGCCTTGAATTCCTATAAAACGTTCACTTAATACTGAGAAAATCTTTCTCTTATACTATATAAATGTTCTGTTTATCCCATAAAAGTTCTGTTCAAAGCCTTTGAATGTGCGTTCAAAGGCTTTGAATGTGCGTTCAGAGGCTTTGAATGTACGTTCAGAGGCTTTGAATGTACGTTCAGAGTCTTTGAACGAAGATTTCATTAGAGAGAAAAAACAATTTCATCACTATCTGAAGACACCTCTTCGTCTACTCGCTCACCTATCCCGACGATTACAAACCTGCCTTGTCTAAACTGTTCCATCTGATAGAAAACTGGAAAATCGTCGGGGCATATTGATGTTTTTCGGCAACAAGATGTCGTATACACAAAAAAACTTTGTACATTTGCAACTCATAAAGACAAACCTTCCCTTTATAAAGACAATATGACAAAGAAAGCAATCGTAATGGGCGCCACATCGGGCATCGGAATGGAAGTGGCCAAACTGCTTGCCGCCAAAGGATGGCAAGTGGGAATAGCCGGAAGAAGAATAGAAAGACTGCAGGCTCTGACGGCTGAAGGCATCGCCTGCTATCAGCAGATAGATGTCACATCTGCGAATGCTCCTCACCTACTGCAACAACTCATCGACAAGTTGGGAGGCATGGACCTGTATTTCCACAGTTCCGGAATAGGATGGCAGAACAACCTGCTCGATATAGAGAAAGAACTGAAGACGGTGGAAACGAACGGGATGGGATTCACAAGAATGGTAGACACCGCATTCAACTGGTTTGCTGCCCACACCACGACAACCGAAAATAAAGATACATATCGCATTGCCTGCATCACCTCCATCGCTGGAACAAAAGGACTTGGTGCTGCCCCAGCCTATTCTGCCACCAAACGATTCCAAAACCACTACTTGGAATGCCTTGCCCAGCAAGCACGTATGCGCCAGCTTCCCATCTCGATAACAGACCTACGGCCAGGATTTGTGGCAACTGACCTGATTGCAGGCAGCAAATATCCGCTACAGCTAAGAGCAGAAGAAGTGGCAAGGCACATCGTACATGCCATTGAGAAAGGGAAAGAAGTAAAAGTAATAGACTGGCGGTACGCTATCCTCGTCTTCTTCTGGCGTCACATACCAAGATGGCTGTGGACAAGGTTGAAAATCTCTCAATAATATGGGTCAAAAAAAATCCCTCCTTCAGGCATGATACCCGAAGGAGGGATTTATAGTATAGATGGCAGGAATCTGCTTTTCTAATCTTTACCCGCGAAGAAATCATCACGGGGAGAAAGCCTTACTCCCACTCGATTGTCGAAGGTGGTTTTGAAGAGATGTCGTAGCAAACGCGGTTCACACCCTTCACCTTGTTAATAATCTCGTTGCTAACCTTTGCCATGAAGTCGTAAGGCAGATGTGCCCAGTCGGCTGTCATCGCATCGGTACTGGTCACAGCACGCAGAGCCACAGGATGCTCGTATGTACGCTCGTCACCCATCACTCCTACCGAACGGACAGTAGAAAGCAATACGGTACCTGCCTGCCAGATCTGGTCGTAGAGAGAAACCTCAATCTCGCCATTCTGCATGTCGGCAGGAACACCAGCAGCCAATACACGGCGGGCTTCC
>ENA-ORRO01000391-ORRO01000391.1-human-gut-metagenome-genome-assembly--contig:-NODE-391-length-38391-cov-44.395764_pt1 | contig 38391 bp, 34 predicted proteins | sample MGYA00242176_ERZ509136 | MGnify/ENA primary metagenome ERZ509136 (study PRJEB26280, sample SAMEA2338644) | human gut metagenome | biome: human gut; feature: human-associated habitat; material: faeces...
GTGAGGAAGAGGATTGCAACAAAGATCCCTCGGCTACGCTCGGGATGACGATACGGGAGGAGGGATTGTCTCACATGGGCGTAGGATAGAGCGCCGCGGAGAGGCATATTTATTCCGCTACTTGAGCCAACCTCCGCCCCTTCGGGGCACCTCTTTACAGAGGAAGGAGGGAGAGGCATATCCCCACACCAAAGCCTTTCCCCGTGAGAAGGGAAGCAAAATGAGAATACCGTTTTTCCGTAAACATTTCTCAGCTGTGTTTATGAGGAGAGGCTTTTTGCGATGGCGCTGCGCTTAGTGTAAAATTTTACTCGGTGGGGAAATTTTCCAAAAACAATAAAAGAGGAAAGCCCCCCTTGAGTGGAAATGTTATAATTTCCGTGTGAAAGAATAAAACAAAGAAAGGACCTTCCTCATGGACATTATAACAGAAACTATAGAGCCATGCATAAGGCCGCTGTGCAGGCGGAGCGTAAAATCGCTCAGGGCGGCCTGAGCGCGGCTCAGAAGCGCAAAATAAAAGGATATAGGCCAGGATGCCTGGAAGGCCGCATAGGCGCTTATTGCCCTTCCTCTTCCTCAGTAAGCGCATTGGGCCATGCTATACAGAACTACTGACAAACCCGAAGCCACGGAGATAGTAATTATCGACAGTCAAATAGATTACCGAGGAAAACTTGACACTTACAAATAAAATTAGTTAGGATTAAGTCTATTTACAAATTAGATTAATGAGTGTAAAATTTGAATAAATTCGCATGTTAATTTAAATGAAGTAGCGAATGGAGAATTTTTATCCGGAAATATATTCACAGAAGACGGACAGCTGGGAGTAGATTTATCAGGATATGGGTATGAAAGGAGTACTGTCGGCCGATTTGAATTAGGGAAATAAAATCGGTTTTCTGTATTTGAATGGTTTCATTAGAAAAGAGGATATGAAATGAAAAAGAAATATGCAGCGGAATTAGCATCGTTATTATTATTAATATCGGGGGGGCTTCGAATGTAAGTGCTGCCTTTGATGAAAACTTAAATAACTATACATTGGATGCAGTAATTGTTGAGGCGGATAGAACGAAAAATAAATTTGGCGATACAATTACGGAACAATCTTATTATCGTACTGGTGGCGATGTTAAGGTTATCACAAGGGAAGAAATTGATAAACGTCATTATACGGATATTACTGAAGCTATAAAACGTATTCCAGGTATTACCTTCCAAAACCCAGGTTGGCGAGGAGGTGAATATGGATTTGGAACTACTTACAATAATGGAATTTCTATTAATGGTGATACAAGGGTTGTTATTTTGGTAGATGGTCGGCGAGTAGATAATGCAGCAAGTACTCGTTTAGCTTCATCAAATAGTCGTGGTAGTAAGGGAACCGGCGTTATTTTGGATGAAGTTACCAACATGGAAAATGTTGAAAAAATTGAGGTTATTAAAGGGCCGGGGGCTTCAGTATATGGGTCTGATGCTACTGGTGGTGTCATTAATATTATTACTCGTAAAGGTGGCACCAAAAACGTTGGCTCCATTGATGTATCGACCGGGTCTTGGGATAGACATAATTATGCAGTGAATTTTTCAGGAAGTGCTGGGGATGATTCTTCCTTCCACTATTTTATTTCCGCTAATCGTGCAATGTCTGGGAACTCCAAATATAAAGATGGTCAACTGGATCGAGTAGGAACGCTTCCTAATTCATCGTATAAGGAAGATGGTGTAAATTTCCGAATTGATAAAGACTTTAATGATACTCATAACTTGAAGATTTGGTATAACTTTAAGGAAGGCAGAGATAATTATCCGGTTGCAGCACCAAGCTTGAAATATTGGAATGAAAAAGATTGGTACCGTATCTTGTTTAATTATATAGTTGGGACGTTAGGGCCAAATAATGAAGTAGTGGAAAAAGCACCGAGTAGCATGGGGGATGATGTATTACCGGGGTATCATAATTTCTATGCAACACGTGCTCTTTATGGAATGACCAACAATTTTAAAAATAATGATTGGGACATCACATATACTTTTGGAAAAGACAATGGTATGGAAAGTTTTGTGAGGTTTTATGATCAAAATCATCGTTATTGGCAAAAGGGAAAGATGGCCTTTTCTCCATTAAGTCGTAATGATGCATATAATGATTATGTAACTAAGTTCCCTAATGGCGCAACAGATGAGCAACTTGCCCAGTGGATGAAGGATAATTTGGCACCGTTTCCGGATGGTGATCCTAATTTGATTAAAAATTGGATATCTCATGTGGGAGATCCTAACAAAATTTCTGGTTGGCATGATGAAAAGAATCGTGGTATGGAAATTCAATATGCCAAATCTATAGGGAAACATGATATTATTTCGGGATTTACTTTTGATAAGGCCAAAAACTTTACAAAGAAAGTTGAAAATGATGGCAGTATTTCGAGTTCCAATCTTTCAAGAAAAACATATTTTGCTTATGTTCAAGATAAGATTCATGTCAATGATAAGTGGGATTTAACACCATCTGTACGATATGCAAAATACAGTTCATTTGAAGTTACCAATAATCCTAAAACGCCACAAGGTAAAGGGAATGTTGATGCATTTACTTATGCATTAAATACAGAGTACATGTTTGACGATACAGCAAGCATGTATTTTGGATGGACAAAAATATTGCGTCCTCTTCGTGTAGGTGATTATTCTACAGTTGATGGTGTATATAACACTCCACTCAAAGATGAAAAAGGAAATGCTTGGACGATTGGTTTTAGAAAAGAATTATCTGATAAGACCACAGTCGCGGTTCATTATGATTGGACAAAGATGAGCAATTCCGTGGCTACATTCCCTATTTGGAGTGATAAAAAGCAGGATTTTGTAAGTACGGCGGTTAATGCAAAAGAGGATAAGAAATCTTTTAATATTACGGTGGATCATCAGTTTAATGATCATCTCACTTTGAGCGCGTCGTATGCCCATATGAAGGATATATGGAAGACAAAGAGTGATTGGAATCTGGATCCTAATTGGGGATATAGTGACATTGATGATATTAATACGGCTATCAATAACTTGCGTCCACAAAATTACTATTCTTTGAATTTATCCTATGAAAACGGGAAATTGTATACCGGGTTATTAACAAATTGGTATACCGGTAATAATCCTCGAGCTTTTACGTCTAAGAAATTTTTAATTATGGATTGGAATCTGAATTATCAGGTTACTAAAGATTTGACAGCATATATTCTTGTAAATAATCTGACTAATGCAGCATATGAGACTATCTATTATTCTCATAATGGAATTGGAGCATCTGCTATGCCAGCTCGGTGCATTTTGGTGGGGGCTAAATATACCTTCTAATATAAAAACGGCCAAATATATTGAATAACAAATAAGTTGGGAAATTTTTCCCAACTTATTTGTTATTATGACGAAATGGTAACTAATTATGAAGAAAAATTTGATATTGATTACTGTCATGTTGATTTTTATATCTGCATATATAACAACTATCAATAATTATATGGAAGCAGTTCAAAATACTAATATGACTAGAAAAAATGATCAACAGAATATGAATGGGGTACAGATATCAACATTTGATTCTGAGGGAAGAGAAATTAATATTGCTTTTCCAAAGATTCCAGAGCGAGTCGTTGTGGATCGCATGGATAATCTTGAGACAATGTTGGCATTTGGATTAGAGAAAAGAATAGTTTTAGTATCTGTTAGGAAAGGAAATATATCATATGATAATTTGGAAAAACAGTATGGAGAACGTTTGAAAAAAATACCAGGATTAGACCGGATGGATTTTGATTTGGAAAGTGTAGTTGATGCTGAACCGGATTTCATATTGGGATGGAAATCAACATTTACTCCTCGTCGCATTCAAACAACTTCTTGGTGGAATAAACGTGGCGTGAAGTCATATATTGTGTCTACATCCAATCATGTACTACCTACTGGAACTATTGAAGATGAATGTAAATATTTATCTGATATAGGAAAAATATTTCGGGTAACCGATAAAAGTGATCAAATGATTCAGGAAATTCATGAGACCTTATCTGATGTGAAAGCAAAAGTTTCTGGCCGAAAGTCACAATCTGTTATGGCTATTGAATTGAGTGGGCGTGCTATTACCAACTATGATGACGGCTGGATTTTGGGTGATATGGTAAAACAAATGGGTGGCTATATGCCAGTTCATTCAAAGGTGCTTGGAGTAGAGGACTTAATTTCTTATAATCCTGAGGTTCTTTTTGTCATTTATTTACAAGAGAGCCAACGAGAAAATATAGAGAAATTTTTAGAAAGTCCCAAAGTCAGCTCGTTAAAAGCGATTCGCGATAAACGAGTATATTTGATTCAGTTAGATTATATATATGCACCTGGCGTAAAGACTATTCAAGAAATTCGGATGGTACGTGATGGATTATATCCAGATTTAGCTGATACATGACCTACTCTTTCCAATTAAAAACCGCTGGACTCTTGGTCATTTGACTGGAGTCCAGCGGTTTTTGAATTGCCTATTTTATTTACACCATATCAGGCACGCATTTCGTCGATGCTGTTTACGTTCTGCAGCTTTTTAGCGAGGTACTTGGCAATGAATGGAGTGAGGCAGATGGTCGGGATGTCTGCGATGCCGATCCAGAAGACGCCCCACCAGAAGTCGAAAATACCGAGGATGGCAAGGCTGCCGCAGGAGATGATGATCATGATGACGCCGGCCAGGACGCTCCAGAGGAGGGATTTCCACATGATGTTCTTCTTTTCTGCGATGTCAGCAAGGTTGTACTTGGCGCCGACCATCATGGCCGGGATGAGGCCGGTGAGACCTACGCCGATGCCGTCACCGATGAGGGAGTGGATCGGAATGAAGGTGCCAGCCAGAAGGCCCCATACGACGGTGCCGATGTAGCCGGAGAAGAAGCCTGCTTTCATGCCGAAGATGATGCCGACTACCGGCGGGATGAAGGAGAAGAGACGGAGGTGAATCATTCCAGGGATGATCGGTACTGGATTCAGGTAAGCCCAGAGTACGCCGGTGAGTACGCCGAAGACGACGCCATAGATAATGCTTTTCAAAAGGGAGCTGCTGGATTTGTTTTCGCTCATGTGAATATCCTTCTTTCAATGTTTATAGGGAATGAATGAGAAAGGGAAGTGCCGTGGCTACGGCGTAGAAAAGAATGTGTCCTGTGAGGAATACCGTATCAGTGGTGCTGCTCTGAATGTTTTTGAGAGAGGAGCGAGGCGTTTTGAAATTGAGACGGTAGATGTACATGGACAAGGTCATGTTCTGTGCAGTGCCAAGGACGCGGATGAAGAGGGGGACAAGGATGAGGCAGTAGTTGCCTGCGCGGCGGATCAGGCTGCCTTTGTCGGTTTCAAGGCCCCGTGAACGCTGGGCGTCGATGATGGTATGGAACTCCCGCACAATGTTTGGAATCACCTGAAAGACGAGCCCCACGCCGAAAGCAGCCGGATAGGGGCAGGTTCTAAGCTCATCCAGTGCTCTAAAGAAGGGAAAATTGTTTTTGGCTATATATAGGAATAAATTATTTTCCTCTACGAGGATATGCTAGTGGATTTTATGACTGATTTAGCACTATAGGCTTTTATTACAATGCTTGAAACATCTATACCCATGCAGAAAAAGTATACCCTATGCGGCGTATTGACAGGGCGCTATATGCGGGCGCAGCCCATTATATTTTCAGAAATCGGCATTCTATTACATTAAGGGAACCTCTAAAAACTCGAATTTCTATGATTACCATCTTCCTTTGGTTTTCGATCTTTGACCCAGGGAAGAAACATGCATATGGATTTGGGGGAATCGTTTATAGAGGCACTTTTGCTGTTCGTCCCTTGAACCTTCCCTGCATTCCGTGTAAAATAAATAGGATTATGCATTTGGGAGGATCTTTTAATGAATGAACGTGATAGCTTCAAGTCCCGTCTGGGCTTTCTGCTGGTCAGTGCAGGGTGCGCGATCGGGATCGGGAATGTATGGAAATTCCCGTATGTGACAGGCGAATACGGCGGCGCGGTATTCGTCCTCTTTTACCTGCTCTTTCTGGTGCTGATGGGCATCCCCGTCATGACGATGGAGCTGGCTGTGGGCCGCGCGAGCAGAAAAAGTGCAGTCAAGGGCTACGCCGCGCTGGAGAAACCGGGCTCGAAGTGGCATATCCATGGATGGTTCTGCGTCCTTGGATGCTATCTGCTCATGATGTACTACACGACGGTATCCGGCTGGATGCTTGCCTATTTCTGGAAATTCGTCAATGGTACCTTCGCCTCTGCGAAAGCGGAAGGGGTCGGCGAGGTCTTCGGGGCGATGCTGGCAAGTCCCTGGGAAATGGGATTTTTCATGGCGATGACGGTCGTCGGCGGATTCCTCGTCTGCGGACTGGGGCTCCAGAGCGGTGTAGAGCGCATCACGAAGATCATGATGCTCTGCCTTCTTGCGCTCATCGTCGTGCTTGCCGTGCATAGTGCATTCCTCGAAGGCGGCGGGCCGGGACTCTCCTTCTACCTGCTTCCGGACTGGGAACGTGCGGCAGAAGCCGGTATCGGCAATGTGGCATCCGCCGCGATGAATCAGGCCTTCTTCACGCTGTCCCTCGGCATCGCCGCGATCGAGATCTTCGGAAGCTACATGTCGGATGATTTTACGCTGGGGGGAGAAGCTGTGCGCATCGCGATGCTCGATACCTTCGTCGCTATCATGGCAGGGCTTATCATTTTCCCGGCGTGCTTCGCCTATGATGTGCAGCCGGATCAGGGGCCGTCGCTCATTTTTATCACACTACCGAAGATCTTCAGCCACATGTCCATGGGCCAGCTCTGGGGAGCGCTCTTCTTCGTATTCATGACCTTTGCGAGCTTCTCGACGGTCACGGCAGTCTTTGAGAATCTCATCGCAAGCAGCATGGATAATTTCGGATGGAGCCGCAGAAAAGCGGTCCTGCTGAATCTGGCGATCATTTTCGTCTTCTCCATCCCCTGCGTTCTCGGCTACAATGTGCTCTCGGGCGTGCATTTCCTCGGAGATCGCGATGTCCTGGACAGTGAAGACTTCCTTGTGAGCAATATCCTGCTCCCGGCAGGTTCTCTCATCTACCTGCTCTTCTGTACGACCAAGTGGGGCTGGGGCTTTGACAAGTACATCGCGGAAGTCAATACAGGCCGCGGTCTCAAGATGCCGCTCTGGCTCAAGCCATATTTTCAGTATGTACTGCCTGTACTAATCCTCGTCATTCTGATTCGAGGCTTGGTATAAAATTAGGGATGGCGGCAGCAGCTTCGCAGTTCTTTTAGGAAACACTGATTAAATCGTTGTCAGATTTTACTCTTGAATTTTCATACATAGCGAGGAATAACCTGACGCGAATAGCGAGCTATTTAAGGAAGGTTATGACGAAGCTATGTATAAAAATTCTTGTAAAATCTGACTCTGCGATTTAATCAGCGTTTCCTTAGATCATGGTCTCCCTGTATCGTCATTTCGAGCGAAGTCGAGAAATCTTTATTGCAGTACGGGAATCAGTACGTATGCGCCATTCTATAAACGATGCTTTGACGCTGCGTTTTTCTGCCATCTCGCACTTACTGTTTATCGGTGTGCAAGAAAGATCCCTTGGCTACGCTCGGGATGACGATGCGGGAGAATCCCTAATCCCTAATCCCTAGTCCCTAGTCACCACTCATCAAAAAATGGAGGAAAGAAGAATGGAAGCAAGAGATAGTTTCAAGTCCCGTTTGGGATTTATTCTGGTCAGCGCCGGCTGCGCCATCGGCATCGGGAATGTCTGGCGTTTCCCGTATGTGACGGGCGAGTACGGCGGGGCCGTCTTTGTCTTATTTTATCTGCTCTTTCTGGTGATCCTCGGGATCCCCGTCGTCACCATGGAGCTGGCTGTCGGCCGTGCGAGCCGCAAGAGCGTGAAGGAAGGCTTCATGAAGCTTGAGCCGCCGGGGACATGGTGGCACCTTCACGGCTGGATCGCACTGGCGGGGAGCTTCGTGCTTATGATCTACTACACCACGATCTCCGGCTGGATGGTGGACTATTTCGTTCGTTTTCTGGACGGCTCCTTTCAGGGGCTTTCGACGAAAGAGGTCGCGGATGTTTTCGGCAGTATGCTGGCCAATCCTACAGAGCTCTTAGGCTTCATGGGACTCAATGTCCTCATCGGCTTTGCGGTCTGTGCGGGCGGCGTCGCCAAGAGCCTTGAGAAAGTGACGAAGGTGATGATGCTCGGTCTCCTCTTCCTCATCGTCATTTTGGCAGGAAACAGTCTGCTCCTTCCCGGCGCGGAAGAAGGACTTCGTTTCTACCTGCTCCCGGACTGGGACCGCGCGGCAGCCGCCGGTCTTGGCAATGTGGCTTCCGCAGCGATGTTTCAGGCCTTCTTTACACTCTCTGTCGGGCAGGGCTCTATGGAGATCTTTGCCAGCTATATGAGCAAGGACAATTCACTCACCGGTGAAGCGGTACGCATCACGATCCTCGACACCTTTGTCGCCATCATGGCAGGCCTCATCATTTTCCCTGCCTGCTTTGCCTTCGGCGTCGCTCCGGCGGAAGGACCGTCCCTTATTTTCGTGGCGCTGCCGAATATTTTCATCCATATGCCGATGGGACAGCTCTGGGGCGGGCTCTTCTTCCTGTTCATGACTTTTGCGAGCTTCTCGACCGTCACGGCGGTCTTTGAAAGTCTCATCGGCAACTGCATGGACAACTTCGGCTGGAGCCGTAAAAAAAGCGTCCTCATCCTGCTTCCGCTCGTTTTCTTCGGCTCCATCCCCTGCGTCCTGGGCTTCAATGTCTGGCAGGACGTCCACCTCTTGGGCGCACGCGGCATCCTCGATACGGAAGACTTCTTCGTCTCGAGCCTTGTCCTTCCCGGCGGCTCTCTCCTCTTCGTCCTCTTCTGTACTACCCGCTATGGCTGGGGCTTCGACAAGTACATGGCGGAGGTCAATATGGGAACCGGCGTGAAGATGCCTCGCTGGGTGAAGCCGTACTTCAAGTACGTGCTGCCGATCCTCATTTTCGGGATCTTGGTCCGGGGACTGCTCTAAAAAGACGCATGGCAGACAGTGCGCCTTTCGCAGGGTCTCTCATCTGCCATCCTTCCCTGACTGTCTGTACAAAGGAAATCGGTACTTGTCCGATTTCCTTTTTTCATACTTCCGCTATTGCGTCTGTGGCATAAATCCTTTAATATATATACTGATATTGTATGTGCGAAAGCAGAGCCGGACATCGGCTCTGCTTCTCAAGACTTTTGTAAGGAGATGCAAGAATGAGACTTCGTGGGATTTTATTTGCTATCGCCCTCGTATTCGGCGTATGGAATATTTTCAATCAGGGGCTGAACGTCCAGAGCGGGGCGATCCTGCTCATGATCCTGGTGTGCCTTGCGATGAATATCTACAACTACCACCAGAAGCAGAAGGAGAGAGAAGCGGCAGAGAATGCACTGCGTGAAAAGGAAGAAATCCGCCGCATGCGTGCCGAAGCCCGTCATCGCCAGAGCCGCAAGGGGAGAAAGAAGAAATAATCGGGATACCGTTGGCGTCATGGCGGCGGTATACTCTTGAGGGTTCAGGGTTCAGGGTTCAGGGTTCAGGGTTAGCCCATGGGGCGTGCTGCCCCATGATTACGTTTGAAAGTCTCGTTTGAATGAGAAATTAGAAATGAGAAATGCGAAATGGTGGTGCGGCGCATAAAATGAGGAAGCGCCGCAGAATTTTGATAGCGCTTCGCGCCGTAGTCATCGGAAGCGCAGCCGAGGGTCTTCCTTGCAGAACGGTCAGCATGCTAATTGCGCTACTTCAATCACCACTTGTTCCTAATTCCTAATCCCTAGCCACCAGCTACTAGTCACTAGTCCCCATTTTTGAGCAAGTACTGATACACGTCTCGCCGTCCCATATGAAACTTCGCCGCGATCTTTCTCGCTGCTTCTTTCTGCGGAAGTGTCTTTGCCAGCTCCAATGCTTCTGCCTCCCAGGAAGCTTCTTCCTCTTCTCCTTCTGCCATATCCTCATTCCAGCCTTCGACGAGGATGACATATTCACCTCTAGGGTCATTTTCATCCAGCTCGGCACGGAGCTCCTTCAGCGTCCCCCGCCGAAAGGTCTCGAATTTCTTCGTGAGCTCTCTTGCCGTCACGGCCTGTCTGTCTCCGAGATATTTGATGAGCGTATCCAGCGTTTCCTTCAAGCGATGCGGCGCTTCGTAGAAAATGAGCGTCACAGGCACACGGCTCATATCCATCAGAAGCTTCTTCTGCTTCGCGGTGATCTTCGGCAGAAATCCGATGAAAGCAAACTGCCTGGCGTCGAGGCCCGATGCCACAAGTGCCGTCAGTGCGGCATTCGGCCCCGGGAGCGGTACAATGGGGAGATCTTCTGCAAGTGCCAGACGCACCAGATCTGCCCCGGGGTCAGAGATGACCGGCATTCCGGCATCACTCACCTGCGCGACCGACTGTCCATCGAGCAGCTTTTCGATGAGCTTCGGTCCTGCTTCTTTTTTATTATGTTCATGGTAGGATACGACATGACCTGCGATGCCCAGATGATCCAGCAGGATCCGGGTATGACGGGTATCCTCCGCCGCGATGATATCCGCCTGTTTCAGGGTCTCCACCGCTCTTTCGGTGATATCCTCCAGATTTCCGATCGGTGTCGGCACCAAGTACAGGGTGCCGGGATTGATTTCACTCATGGAATGGCTCCTTTCAGTAGAAATGGGGAAAGTTCAAGGTTCAGGGTTAGCCCGTGGGACGGGGCGCCCTTTGATTGCGAATGAAAGAGGGGGCGGGTTCTATGGTTTCAGTGGGGGTGGTGCGGCGCATCATCATATGGAAGCGCCGCGAAGTTTTAAAATATACGTTTTTCGCAAAAAATGAGAAACCTGTGAACCTTTTGAACCTTCAGAACCCGCTTACCCTTTGAAGATTCGCATAAAGGGCAGATCGTTCTTTCTGCTTTCAAACTTAGCCCTCATTTATTTCCCATATATCTCCAGCACTTCATCCGTATACGATCCGTCTCGGTTATGCAGGAGGAGCGGCGGCTCTACCGTAAGCTCCGGATTTCCTCCATACTTCCACTCGATGAGGACTCGCACCGCGGTATGGCCTTTTCTGGCGTAAATGAAACGCATCCGTTTCGGCTCCATGCGATACGACCGTCCGATGGCTATGAGATCAGCCGTGCGATCGGCACGATGCACCATCGCGAGGCGGCCGCCGTATTTCAAAAGATACTGCGCCGTCTTGAAAACGTCTGTGAGCGATGCATTCATCTCATAGCTCGCACTGGCGACCCCCTCTAGCATACTCATCTTTCCCGTCCCCATTTCGCGATAGGGTGGATTCGCCAGCACCAACGAAAAAGAGCCGGAAGGAAACCTTTCATTCACCTTCCGGTAATCACACTCGACTACATGGATCTGGTCCTCTTTCCCATTTCCCGCTATATTGCGGCGCGCGAGATCTGCCATGACGGGATTCACCTCAAAGGCCGTGATATCCCTTCCGCCCAGAGCCGATACGAGGAGAGAAATGACGCCTGTCCCTGTCCCGAGGTCTGCGATCCGATCCTTCGCCTTCGGCTTCACATAGTGCGCGAGCAGTACGGAGTCCACCGAGAAGCAGAACTGATCCGGACGCTGGATGAGACGCATGCCATCCCGTACCAGATCATCGAGCCGCTCGCCATCCTTCAGTGTCCACTCAGTCATTTTCCACCTGCTCTACCACATCCCAGGAAAGCGTCTTCGTCTTCTGTCCGTCGAGCTGCACCTTGACCGTATGCTTCTGTGAATTCACATACAGCACCTGTCCCATGCCTTCATCCGTGATGACCTTCATGCCGACGCGGAACTGTTTTCCCTTCTGCTGCATCGCACAGCACTTCTTCCTGCGGCTGTTATCCCCCGTGTACTGGTCATTTTCATAGCGCAGGCAGCACATAAGACGCCCGCAGACACCGGAAATCTTCGTCGGATTCAGCGACAGTCCCTGATTCTTTGCCATCTTGATCGACACCGGAGCGAAATCTCCGAGGAACGTCGCGCAGCACAGCGGCCGTCCGCACGAGCCGATCCCCGAGACCTGCTTCGCCTCATCACGCACGCCCACCTGACGAAGCTCGATGCGCGTATGGAAGACCGCAGCCAGCTCCTTCACCAGTTCCCTGAAATCGACACGCCCATCTGAGGTGAAGAAGAAAACGATCTTATTTCTATCAAATGTATACTCTGCCCGCAAGAGCTTCATCGGCACCTTGAACTTCTCGATTTTCTGGAGACAGATATCGAAAGCCGATTTCTCCCTCGCCTTATTCCGCTCCAGCTGCGCCATATCCTTGATCGTTGCCCTGCGGATGACCGGCTTCATCGGATTCTCCTCATCCTTCTCCGCCTCAGTCGGCATCGTCACTACATAGCCATACTCCAGCCCGCGCGACGTCTCCACGATGACCCCGTCATCCAAGTGAAGCTCCAGGTCATTGCCATCGAAATAATATATTTTCCCTGCCGGTTTGAACCGGACACCTACGATCTGCTCCATTTCTGGCTGCCTTTCTGTATATGTTCCAAACTGATGAGAATATAATCCCATACATTTTTACTATTGATATATCGGGAAACCGCAGTTTCTGCCGTTTGCAGCACGCCCATCGCTTCCTCGCCCCGGCCGCGGTCCCAGAAAGAAGCGAGAGAAGCCTCGCGTCCCGCGACCGACCCGCAGCGGGAAAGAGAAGCATCCCCTGTCTCTGCGATCACCATGATATCGCGCCCCACCAGACGGATCCAGCGAAGCCGCCGCAGAAAATCCTTCCTCTCCCCCAGCTCCATAGCGGAGAGTGTCGCAAAAGGCATCGCATCATGCGTCAGGATATTCCAGAAATCCATCGCCGACTGCGGCTCTGCCTCTCCCTTTTCATCACAGACCTCCAGCGTGATCCCCGGATTTCCTTCCGAAAGCTGGAAGAGCACCTTCGCATCCATTCCCTTCGGGAAATGATACTTCTTCGGATCCGACGCCATGAGCGAGAGATAGTCTCCCTCCGAAAGAGGCAGGAAGGCAAACCGCTCACCACGGGAAATGATGGTCGGAAGCAGCGCGTGAAGATCATGCGTGATGAGGATGAAATGGACATTCCCCTCCGGCTCCTCTAAGGTCTTCAGGAGTGAATTTGCCACCGGATCCATCATCGTCTGCGCTTCATCGATGATGCACACATGCACCGTCTCATCGAATGTTGCCATCGCGTCCAGAAACAGGCGGAACTGCTCGATCTTGAGCTCCATTCCCATCGGACGAAGATACCAGACCTGATGATCCGCAAAGGTCACGACCGGCTCCTTGCCGGAAGACTCCCGCTGCCAGAGACGGATCTCCTCCCAGAGCTTTCCTGACTTCCCCGTCAGCACCCCTGCAAGGTCAAAAGCAGCTGTCGTCTTTCCGAGACCCTCATCGCCATACAGGATCATCGTATGCGGAAGCCGCCTCTCCTCGAGAAGCCGCTTCCACTCCTTCTTCACTTTTTCCTGTCCATAGACATGAGGTAGGAAATCCGTCATCACTCGCTCCTTAAAAACTATCCTAAAAATTCACATTCTATTGTATCATGCGACGAGCGATGGTGCAAAAATTTCATGCGCGTGGCATCTTCGGAACCTCGAGTGACTGGTGACTTGAATACCACTTCGGGCATCGCCACTATTTATCCCCTGCAGCTCCCTATCATCCTGCCTCAAGGGATCCGCGCTCCACCTTTCCTAGCTATTCCAAGAGGTTTATGGCGGAACATGGAAAAGCAATGAATCAAGTAAATTCCCATACAAAAAGCGGAGCCGATCAAGGCTCCGCTTTTCACTGTTCATGTCGTACACATACAGCTAAACTTTGCTCAAGAATTTGCCCTCGAGGCGAATTCTACATGAGAACATTTTGGCATAGCTACGTCTTTATGAAGTATGTACTGCCTACGCTTTTGGTCGAGAGGAGAAAAATCAGATCCGCCGTCCGCTTATCTCCACGCCCCTTCCCTATAGGTGTGGGCACGAAGGAGTGTATCGTTGAGCGTTCGGCGCCCGGTGGAGGATTTCCTCTCTCCGAGAAATACCACCGTGGAAATTCTGGACTTTACCCGGTTTTGCAAAAAGTTTTTATGTCATCTTTCAACGCGATAGGATTTTTTGGAAAAACCGATTTCGCCAAAAGACATATACCGCTTATCAAACCATCTATCCCCTAAGGCCCCTGCAATAGGCTGATTCTCTTGAATTAATCGTTCTCCAAAGGACGCAAGGCATACGCCTCCGAACTTTCTTTCCCAAATCTTTTACCCATATTCATAACGTAATCCCTTCTTCTACCAAACCGAGTTATAAACGGCTTCTCCCATAGAATCTGGTGTGACTGCATTGTATTTTTTCTGCCAAGAATCCACGGAATATGAACCGATAAGTTCATGGTCTGCGTTGTATGCAGCAACTTGAAGAGCTGCCATTTTGCGATCACGAGTAATCTCCCATTGCCACAGACTATAAGTTCCATCTTCTCTAACTATTTTCACCCACACTACTGCAACGCCATATGATTTAGATGCTGACTGATTATCAATATACCATTGGCCTCCCGAAGGATCTGCGCCAATCCAATACCAATTAGCCGCATCAATGGGGATGAATCCCATGCAAGTAAGCAATATTACAAGCGCAACCATTATCTTTTTCATTTCACACCACTCCCATCAAATTAGCCACGAAATAAGCCAGTAAGAATTTAAAAGCATCTGCCTCAAGCCAACGGATCCGGCCCAAAACGATTCGGCCCTGTCGTCCCTTTGAAGCAGAATACATAAACCAGCAGGGCAAAATTGACGAGGGGAATCAGAATCAATAGCCAAAGCCATCCGGTTCTCCCTAAATCATGCAGTCTTCGTATGAGCAGCAGAATCGACGGGATACCAACGATCAAGAAGCAAAAAACTTGCCATCCAAAGCCGCCTGCTGCTGCCGCGCCGGAAACAATACCCATCAGCTGCAGACAGAAGCCTACCACTTGAAGCACGAACACGCGAAGGATATACGGTTTGCGATTCAGCCGTCCTTCCGCTTTGTAAAACATATCTGCAAAGCCATGTTCTTTTTGCTCGGCTTTACGGAACTCCGCATTGATATCCATGGTGTTCGTGGCAGGCAAACCATTTGGTGCCGTTTGCGTCGGCGGTTCTTCCTTTGGTAAAGCGCATCCGCAGTGACTGCAATAAGTAGACGCTGCATCAACCGGTTGATTGCAATTTGGGCAAAGCATTCTAAAGCATCCTTTCTTTTTCTCTCTACTATTCCACTTCCTGAATCCAGCTGCTTATTTCCCCAGTTCCTTCAACTTGACCATAACGATATGTCTGACTTTCTCATCCACCATCTTTTGATCGATAGTTCCAGCCCTGTAGGCTTTGAGCAAGCCATTGAAAACCTGCTGGGCGTGTCCATAATCTTGGCATACAAGGACTATATCCGCTCCCGCTTCAATAGCTTTCACCCCCATTTCAGAAAATGGATAATGTTTGGCCATCGCTCCCATGTCCATGTCATCCGTCAGAATCAATCCTTGATAGCCATAAGACTTCCGCAGAATATCTGTCATAATGACCTTGGATAGACAAGCCGGTACATTTTGCCCCAAGTTCGGAAATGTGACATTAGACACCATAACAAATGTCTTATCTGCATCCATTTCATCGATCAAAGTCCTAAAAGGCTTCCCGTCCAGCTGGTCCAGTTCCTGTCGATTGAGTAACACCACATCCCCGTCCAGATGGGGATCTGTTTTCACCTTCCCGATTCCAGGGAAGTGTTTCAAAGAAGTCAATATTCCCGTTTCGGTATATCCTTGGATGGCTTTTTTCGCAAAAGGGATCACTTCTTCTGGCGTTTTTCCATAGGATCTCTGGTAGGCACCATCCAGGTCAACGACGGGAGCAAAGTTCACATTGATCCCCATCTGCCGAAGGGACTTCCCGGTTTCCACCGCCCAGCGATAGGTGACATCCGGGCTCTGCTTGCCCAATACCGCTGCTGCGGGCATATCCGGCATGTAGGTTTCCATCCGCCGGACTTGCCCGCCTTCCTGATCTACGCCGATAAAGGCCGGAACCCCAGTCGCCGCTTTGACTTGATTTTGAATCTCTGCCGTCAGTTGCTGTACCTGTTCAGGCGTCTTCATATTACGGTCAAAAAGGATCACATTCCCATTTGGAAATTCGCTTAGCATATAACGGCTGTCCTGATCCAAAGTTGTCCCCTGAATGCCAATCATCAGGAGCTGCCCGATCTTTTGCGAGTCGCTCATTCGAGAAACCAGTTTTTCAGCTTGTTTTTCCAGTGTCAATCCATTTTCACCGTCAATGTTTTCCCCCTGGGCTACCGTTTTGAGGGGAAAGCAGAAACTGCACCCCGCCACGACCAGTCCAGCCAGAGCCAGCAGCAGGCCGCCACCAATTTGTTTGTAGAGTTTGTGCATCCTTATAACCAATCTCCTAACACTTCATCAATCTTCCAACCACCATTACAAAGAATCATGGTACACGTCCCCTTGAAATATCGTTTCTCTCGAGTCGATCCCACTTGATCGACTGCCATCAGGACAAAGGATAATTTTGCAACGTCCCCGCTTTGCTCGATTACAGTCACATTCTGCGGTATACTTGCCACTGTCGTCCGATACCCTCTTGCCTATGCATCGCATGAGCCGACGTAGTCTTTCATATCCGGAGACAAACAGTTATAAGCACCTCTGTAGTTTCGATTGGTAATCATTCTGTGGAACGCTAAGAAAACGTTTGTCGGTGAGGCGATCTTTGGATTTCCATAAGACCGCGGTTCTGCCGGCACAGCAGGAACAGGTACTGGCTGAACATTCTGCGTCTTTGGCTTCTTCTTTTCTTCGCTCACCTTCGGTTTACTATAGCTTGGCTGAACCGTTTGCACTTTTGATTTTGGAGAAGAATGACTCTTGGTATTTCCATCGGAATTTCCCAAGAATAACAGCAAAGCAATGAAAGCAACGGCTGCTATCACAATCTTGATGAGGCATCCCTTGGACTCTCCCGAGCGCTTTTCCGCCTTCTTACGTTCGAATTCTTCGACAGACGAACAAGACCTCACTTCATTATCCACAGAAGGTGCTCGACCGTAATACTGTAACCCCTTCTGGATTTCGGAAATAATTTCCTGATCTCCAGACTGCATCGCATATGTCAATCCTTCTTTGGCGATTATGTAGGCATAATCCCACATATCTGCCCACGTACATGCCGTTGCCAGCGTATAGTATACCTCCGCGAGAACGCCGGCAGCCGCTGCCCGCTCAATGGGGGACAATTGACTGAGCTTTGCAGCCGCTCTATGCAAAGCCGCGATCCACTGATCTTTGTGGTTCATGATTTGCATAGAATTGTTAGCTTCTTTCCCCTTTTCTCGAGCGACAAGGAGTGCCACCTGCCCTAAGACGATTTTCAGTTCTTCCAGAGGATTCACTTGTACTTGACGCTTCGGGACTTCATTATCCTCTTGAGGGTTCACTTGTACCTGCTGCTTCAGAATTTCAATATTCTCTTGAAACTGCTGCAGCATCTGGGGGTTCTCCTCAAAGACCTGCATAGCTTTTTCTGTGACTGCGATGCTGAGATTCGTCAAATTCTTTTGATTATGATAAAAGAGCGCCAAGTCGCGTAATTTTTGGGCAATATCGTTACTTTGTGATTGTTTTTCTGCTTGTCCCTGGTCTTCGAAATACAGCTGCAGCGGCTGCGCCAGATAGTCAAACCACTCGATTTCCTGAAACAGGGGCGACAGCTGCGCTACGCTGGTATAAACTTTCGCAGCCTCAATGTCCTGCTTTATTTGTTCAGAGCGGGCATCCAACTCATTTTGTACCTTCATATTGTACAAATCAATGAAAAAGCGGATGCAATCGCCATACTTTTTCGGATATTTTCCAATTCCCGGCTGGATCAGTTCCTTGGCAATCACATTCCCTATCTGCGCCGCCTCTCGCGTAGAACATTTGCGAAGCAAAGTATCAATGGCCGCTTTTGCCCCTTCTTCAAGTAACTGACTCAGTGCTTCTTCTATATCATCCTGCTCGATATCAGCGGAAATCCCCGCTTTCTTTCTTGAGATGATAATATCGGTATATATATCATCCAGTGATTCCTCCTGCAAGGCTTGTTTATATTCACCATCCAGTGCTACGATCTTCTGTACCACGAACCGGATATCCATGCCACGGCAATTCTGCACTTCATTCATCAGCGAAAAAGCTGAATTAGAGTTTTTGAGAAACCACGGCACTTCGGCCTGCAGACGCTTTCTTGGATTGGTCAGCGTTTCCCTGGCCGCCTCATACATAGTTTCATTTAGTTCATCATTCCAGCTTTTTTCATCTGCAGCTTCATTGATGCTGGCAATATCATCTTCTGGCGTCACACCTAATACATCAAATGCGTTTACTTTTATTTCCATATGCTCGTCTCACTCCTTCATGACCAAGGCTCTCTGCACTCACCATTTCCAGCATTTTTCATTCAAAAACCGATTGGTCGATGATTCTTTTCTTCGTCTTTTCCACAAATCTCTAGCAAAACATCTGACAAAACTTCATCATCTATTTCCTCTTTTTTTAGACGCACCGTTCTACGTGCTGCTTCACGCACCAGAAAGGCCACGTCAGAAAGTGGATGTCCGGTGAGTTTTTCTGCATAATCATCCACCCGTAAAGATGCCGAGCAAGGAATATTCTCGAGCAAATGAAATAGGGCATCCTTCACCTCTTTCTCCTTAGGCATCTCTACTTCCAGAATCTGATCAAACCGGCCTTTCCGAAGAACCGCCGGATCAATCATATCGAGATGATTGGTCATACCAATGATAAGCACCTGCTTTTCTATCGCTTTAGGAATATTTCGTAAGAATTCGTCCACTTCTTCGATGCGATGATCACTGGCTCCTTCTCTTTTCCCCAAGTAGGCTTCGATTTCGTCAATAATCAAAATGGACGGAGCCGCCTGTATCGCTTTGGCAAACAGTTCGGAAATCAGTTTCCCTGTCTGATGAATATAGGGACTTGCCACTGTCTCAGAATTGGCTTCAAAACAGGGCAGGCGTAAAAATTCTGCCAACTTGGAAACAGTAAAAGTTTTCCCGCTCCCCGGAGGCCCGTAAAGCAGAATCGCCGGCAGAGTATGAATCCCCATTCTTTCATAGGCTTCTTTATGGCGGAAGAAATCAACGACCTGATGTTCAAAAAATTCAGACAGTTTCTCTCTCCCAGGCAGCCAAAACCGTTCTTCTCCTATCCTCACCGATTCCTGACAATCCACGTTTTCTTCCGTACTTTTCAAAACTTGTTTCTTCGGCAAGTCACTACATTGGATGAGCTGCTGCAATTGCTCCGCGGAAAGCCAGGAGCAGAAATGGGATACCTTTTCCGCACAAACCGCATTGACCGGAAGTCCATCAGTCAGCCATCGTCCCAAAAGTAATTCCGGCGCATCCATCACATCATCTTCTGATTCCAGAGGAAGCATCCAGTCATATTTTTCTATATAAAGCACATTGGGATATAGCTCCCCTTTGTATTTCTTTTGAAATCGGGCAAAAGCAGAGCAAAAACTTTCTGCACTTTCCCAATCATCCGGATACGGGCCGTGCTGCGGCGTGTACAACTTGTACCCCGACTCCGTCAGATAGCAGAACCCGCATGACAATGGATGTAATTGCCCACTGACAAAGGCATCGGGAATCCAATTCCCATTTTCCCACACCGCTTTGAGATCTGCTGTAATGCAGATGGCATAGCGCCCATCTTCTACCCGATAGATTGCATACTCCTGCTTTTCACATATCGGTTCTAGGACGCGAAAGCCATCGATCACCTCGTCTCCTCGTTTCAGTTGAAACGACATTCTACTCAACTCCTCATGATATTGGCTGCCGCAGACATCTCGCTCATATCTACATTCTGTTTTTGCGAAACAATCATGGTCGCAACTACTCGCTTCAATCTATCAAAATCATCATTTTCTATGGCACTTTCACCTTCCTGTACCAACTGATGATACTGCTCTCTATCTGCAAAATTGTAAGGACGAGAACGAAGATAACTGAAAAGACCTCCAACAAAAGACGTCGAGCGTTCAAAGAGAATTTCCCCATATCCTTTGTCCCTAATAGAAGAAGCCAGCTCTTCAAACTCTGTGGTCTTTCTCCTCACAAGACGTGCCAAAGAATCAATCATACTCTGCATATCATTTCTTTCCGTATCATTGCAAAGCGGTTCGACTTCACTCTGATACCATGCACGAATGTCTGCTAAGGCTTTTTCTCGGATATTTTCCTGATTGTCTTCTTTGATTTTATTCAAAAGCACTTTAGCTTTGATTAAGTTATCCGAATTCTTCTTTACTTTTTCTGGATCAATAACCGGATCATCTGCCAATGACTGCGATTCTTCTGCCAGCTCTCGAATCGTATCCAATCTGTCATCGGACACATTGGCCTCCAATTCATCTGCCTGTTGCAGAATGGACTGCCCTTCATCTTCAAGCTCGTATACAGTATCTTCGCTATTCATATCTTTCTGTGCCGATTCACTGTCGTAGAAATTTTTTTCATTTTTTACGATTCCCAGTCGTTCAATGCTGACTTCCACATCCAACGAACCAGCCTCATTGATGGTATAGTTGAACTCAATATCGTCCCCAGGGCGGATAGCACCATAGTCCAAATCCGTTCCTTCTACTTTGATCATCCCGATAAATTTATTATCCGTCACTTTAGACGTGATATTGCCTTCCCACAGTTTCAGGCGCAGCGCACCGTTTGTATCTCCCGCTTTGATTCTTTCTATCGCTTTATAGCGGCGCGTCCCTTTCGCAGGCAGCTTATCCCCTTCATGAACGAGCGTATCCAGGGAAGCCACATTGCTCAGACTGCCTTCTCTGACCTCCACACTGATGGTATGAGAGGCTGTAATCGCACCGATCGTACTCAGCGTCCTCGTAATCACGATCTGACGCTCCGGCAGGGTAACCAGGCGACGCGAAGGATCATAAATATAAATTTCAAATGTATTGGCACCTTTCTTCGCCAAAGGCAAAGTGAGCATGGCACCATTTTTCAGTTCTAGAGTACCAGAAGACCAGCCTGTATCTGCCGACCGCAATTCAAAAGAATACCCCCTCGTATCCACCTTAGCTTTTACCATGAAACGAGCCTTTTCTTTTGTCGTACGTGCTTCATATTTGAAATCAAGTCCCAGAGCTTCTGCTGTCATGACCTGATTCGATGCTTTTCTTTCATGTTCCACACTTGTCCAGTCGATGCTCTCAGCAAAAATAGACGCACCTTCTGCAACGGCTGTCATTGGATTGATCACATCCAGCCCCAAGATCTTCATTCCCATTTCTCGGGCAACGTAGTCTCGGAGCCATTTGTAATTACAAGGACCGCCGATGAATACAACGCCTTCAAAATCAGAAATCGGGATTCCAGACTTCTTGACCGTCTCTCTGGCACATTCAATAGCTTCTAAGAGAATGCCATTCATGAGACGATTTAAATCATCTCGGCCAATTTCAATATCCAGCTCGATTTCTTCATCATTTTCATCGGTGATATCTCGTCCCAGTGCACCATAAATTTCTGCTGTCTCATCGGAAGACAACGCAATTTTAGCTTCTTCCGCCCAAAAACGGACGCGGCTCATCATCTTTCTGTATTTCTCATACTCCATGAAATTATCCGGAATATCGTAGTCATCATTATCCAACAGCCATGGCTTAATAATGTTGTCAACGATCTTTCTGTCAATATCTGTACCACCGCACATGGCAACGCCACCGTGCGCAATGACATCCACCTTCCCATTGACACAGTTGGCAATCGCTACATCCAGTGTACCGCCACCCATATCAAAAATCATAAATGACCCGTTTCTGATTTCTGTATTGTGCATGACACTCATAATGGCAGCAACCGGTTCCTGCATGACAGCCACATGTCCGATGCCTGCCATTTCTGCCGCCTTTTTCGTTGCCTCATTCTGCATCTGATCGAATGCCGCCGGAACCGTAATAACAGTATAGCGATCTTCCGACTGCGTAATATCTTCTGGCAGACAACGGAACAGCTCCTTCAAAACCTCAGCGCTGCACTGCTCCGGCGTCCAGACTTTATCTGCAAACTCGATTTTTGTGCTCGTCCCCATAAAGCGTTTAAACTGCTTCGCCACACGATTTTCATTTCCCTCACGTCCCTGCGCTTTATAAGCTTTATTTCCAACGAATTGCCGTCCTTTTTTATCAATGAAAATGCAGGATGGTGTCACATCCGTCTGATCCTTCGTTTTCCAGACACGCGTCTTTTCACCATCAAATGTCACAATCGCACTGTTGGTTGTTCCTAAATCAATTCCGATATAGTAAGCCATAGATGTCATCTCCTATTTTTTTATCGCCAGAATAGCTTTTCCGTTTCTGATAATCCGACTCGTCCCTTTTTCTTTGATCACCGGTTCCAACATGGTTTCTATATAAAGAGTATCTGCTTCTTCAAAATCCTCCAGATTCAACGGATCCACAGGAAGTCCGATTTCAAATTCCAAGCCTTCATACTCAGGTACTTCTACATGAAGGAAATCGCAATAGCGCTGAATCATCTTGTCCATATGTCCATATGCCATCTGTATTTTTTTCTTCTTTGCAATTTCTAATTGCTGTCCCTTGAGTTGTTTGCTGATCGATTTTTCAAATCGAACCACTTCACATAAAAAATCTACAGTTTCCTTTTCCATATTGACCCCCTCATCTTCTTTGAAACTCGGCACACAAAAAGCCCAATTATGAACATTCATAATTGGGCATCATAAAACAAGAAGAGGTTAAGCGTTTACCCCCCCGAATTTTTGTTTCGTCATCAAAGAAATTGTACGGCAAACACTTGCGTGCGACAGCCGTGTATCAGCAAAGAGAAAAATTAGCATAACGAATCCTCCTCCCACTGCAAGATAATTGAAAAAACTACATTTTTATTATAACACACTATCGAGGACAATTGTTAGCACTGATTTTTAAAAAGATCCAATGAATCTATCCACTGTCGTTTTAGCCATTGCTGCGAGCACTGACGGTAATATACAAGGTGCTTTCCAAAAGAGCAGAAGTTGTCATGCACTTGCTTTCGGCCAAGTTCTTAGTCGTTATCTTGTTCAAGAGGAAACCACGTTCCTTGTATTTCAGACCGTAGCCATCCCCAGGGAAAACGCTGATTAAATCGCAGAGTCCGATTTAGCATATATTTTCGTGCAATGCTTCGGCATAAGCCGCCTTAAATAGCTGGCAGCGCGTATATACAAAAAGTGCCCCTGCGCCATGAAAAAAGCGCGCCGCGAATGGATTTCCATTCACGGCGCGCTTTTGTTTCTTACTTAAACTTATCGATGATCTTATCAAGCCATGAGCTCTTTCCTTTATACTGCGCGCAGTCCTCGCCCATGAGGTGAGCGTAGTTCAGGAGGGCTTCCTTCTGCTCTTCCTTCAGGCGCTTCGGTACGGTGACTTTGACTTCCACGTACAGATTGCCCTTGCGGCTGGACTGGAGGTGCGGCATGCCTTCGCCGATGATGCGGAAGCGGGTACCGCTCTGCGTACCGGCCGGGATCTTGAGCTCGACTTCTTTGTCAAGGGTCTTGACCTTGATGGTGCTGCCAAGAGCGGCGACCGGGAAGGTGATGTCTACGCTCTTGTAGAGATCGTCCCCGTCACGCTCGAAGTCCGGATCGTCTTTGACGTAGATGTATACGTAGAGATCCCCCTTGGGGCCGCCGCGCTTGCCGGGTTCGCCCTCACCGGAGACGCGCATACGCACGCCGGTATCAGCACCGGCAGGGATATTCACTTCGATGGTCTTTTTCACACGGATCGTGCCGGTGCCGCGGCATTCGGAGCATTTGTTTTTGATGATCTTGCCGCTGCCCTGACAGTGCTGACAGGTGATGATATTCACCATCTGTCCGAAAGGCCCATTCCGTACCACACGCTGCTGGCCGGTGCCGTGGCAGTCGGGGCAGGTCTCGATGGAGGAGCCTGGCTCGGCGCCGGTGCCGTGGCAGTGGCTGCAGGTGTCATTCTTCGGTACGGTGAATTTCTTCTTGATACCGGTCGCTGCTTCGCGAAGGGTGATCTCCATATCATAGCGGAGGTCAGCGCCCTGCTCCGGGCCATTGCTCCGTCTGCGTCCGCCGCCGGTGAACATGTCGAAAATATCACCCATGTCGAAGCCGCCAAAGCCGCCCTGACCGCCGAAACCGCCAAAGCCTCCCTGTCCGAAGCCGCCGTAGCCCGCACCGCCGCTGGCAGCCTGCGTGAAGGCATCGTGTCCGAGCTGGTCATACTGCGCTCTCTTGTCCGCATCGGAGAGAACGTGGTAGGCTTCATTGACTTCCTTAAATTTTTCCTCCGCGGCTTTTGGGTTGTCTTTATTCAGATCCGGATGGTACTTGCGTGCCAGCCGGCGATATGCTTTCTTGATTTCATCGTCTGTGGCGCTTTTATTGACGCCCAGCACGTCATAGTAATCTCTGCTGTCTGCCATTCTTTTCTATCCTCAAAGAAATTAGAATGCCTCAAAAGGTCCTGAAGGCTCCGCTCTCTTCCCGTTTTCTGGAAATCCGTAGAACCTTCAGAACCTTCTGAGTTTCTCTATGATGATCCCCTTGCAGGAGATCAATTATTTCTTGTCGTCGTCTACGACCTTGTAATCGGCATCGACTACATTGTCATCGGCTTTCTTGGCACCTGCCTGAGGTCCCTGCTGCGGGCCCTGCTGAGCGCCTGCCTGCTGCTGTGCCTGCGCCTGCTGTGCCTGCTGGTACAGCTTTTCGGTGAGTTCATGCAGCGGCTTGGTGAGTGCTTCCGCATCGGCTTTGATCTTCGCGGTGTCATCGCCTTTGAGGCTTTCTTTCAGGGTAGCGATGGCATCATTGACTTCTTTGACTTTGGCAGCATCTGCTTTGTCGCCGAGTTCTTTGACCGTCTTTTCTGCCTGATAAATCAGCGCTTCCGCATTGTTCTTGGCTTCGATGCCTTCCTTACGCTTCTTATCTTCTTCTTCATGCGCTTTTGCATCGTCCTGCATCTTCTGGATCTCTTCATCAGAGAGGCCGGTGGAAGAGGTGATATCGATCTTCTGTTCCTTGCCGGTGCCGAGGTCTTTTGCAGAGACGTGGACGATGCCGTTCGCATCGATGTCGAAGGTGACCTGGATCTGCGGTACGCCCCGTGGAGCCGGCGGGATGTCGGAGAGTTCGAAGCGGCCGAGGGTCTTGTTGTCCGCTGCCATCGGACGTTCGCCCTGGAGGACATGGATGTCTACAGACGGCTGGTTATCTGCTGCGGTGGAGAAGACCTGAGACTTGGAGGTCGGGATGGTGGTATTTCTCTTGATCATGGTCGTGAAGACACCGCCCAGTGTCTCGATACCGAGGGACAGCGGGGTGACATCGAGGAGAAGGACGTCCTTGACTTCGCCTTTGAGGACACCGGCCTGAACAGCAGCGCCGACAGCGACGGATTCATCCGGGTTCACGCCCTTGGATGGTTCCTTGCCGAATTTATTCTTGATCAGGGTCTGTACTGCCGGGATACGGGAAGAACCGCCGACAAGAAGGACTTTATCGATATCACCGACAGAAAGGCCTGCATCCTTCATCGCAAGGTCGATCGGTTCTACCGTCGCCTGTACGAGGTCTTCGGTGATTCTATCAAATTCTGCGCGGGTCAGGGTCGCATCGAAGTGGACCGGCTGACCATCGGAGTCGATGGTGATGAATGGCAGGTTGATATCCGTGCTCATGACGGAGGACAGCTCGATCTTGGCTTTTTCGCCTGCTTCCTTCAGTCTCTGGTTCGTCATCGGATCACGTTTCAGTTCAAAGCCGTTCTGTGCTTTAAATTTTTCAGCGATCCAGTCCATGACGCGGGCATCGAAATCATCACCGCCGAGATGGCCGTTGCCGTTGGAGGCTTCGACTTCGAAGACACCGTCCGCCAGATTCAGGATGGATACATCGAAAGTGCCGCCGCCGAGGTCATAGACGAGGAAGCGATGTTCTTTGCCATCTTTGATCTTGTCGAGGCCGTAAGCCAGAGAGGATGCGGTCGGTTCGTTGATGATACGAAGGACATTCAGCCCTGCGATCTTGCCGGCATCCTTGGTCGCCTGGCGCTGTGCATCGGTGAAATAAGCCGGGCAGGTGATGACTGCATCGGTGACTTTTTCGCCGAGATAAGCTTCTGCATCGACCTTCAGCTTCTGCAGGATCATCGCAGAAATTTCCTGCGGAGTATAGGATTTGTCATCAATGGTGACTTTGTAGTCGCTGCCCATGTGACGTTTGATGGAAACGATGGTGCGGTGCGGGTTCGATACCGCCTGGCGTTTTGCCAGCTGGCCGACCAGACGTTCACCGGTCTTGGAGAAACCGACAACAGATGGGGTCAGGCGAGAACCTTCCGCATTCGGAATGACGACAGGCTCGCCGCCTTCCATGACGGCAACAACAGAGTTTGTAGTCCCCAGATCGATACCAATAACTTTTGACATTTGAAATGTCCCCTTTCTTTCTATTTGTACTTACGAAATTTTATATAGAGAAATGGAATCGCAGAGCGTCCCATCGGTTAGCCGTTATGCACGACCTGTACCTTCGCTACGCGGAGTACATTGTCCTTGTACAGATACCCTTTCTGGAATACCATGGAAATGGTTTCGTCTTCTTTGTCATCTGCCGGGAGCATCATGACCGCTTCATGGAAATGCGGATCGAAGGTCTTTCCCAGTGCTTCGATCTCCTTCACGCCAAAGCCTTCCAGGATCTTGACGAATTGCTTCTGCAGGAGCTCAAAGCCCTGTACATAAGCCGCGCCGCCTTCATCTTTTTTCATGTGAGCAAGCGCCAGCTCGAAATTATCCAGCACCGGCAGGAAAGCCTTCAGCGTTTCTGCGGTATGTGTATCTGCAGCTTTCGCTTCCGCTTCTCTGGTGCGGCGGCGGAAATTATCAAAGTCTGCCTGCAGTCTGACGTACTGAGAAAGAGCCGTAGCCAGCTTGGACTCCGCTGCCTCTGCCTTGTTCTTGGCTTCTTCGGCGGTCTTCTTCGCTTCGCCGAGCTGATCCATCAAGTCATCTACGGGAGACGTTTTCTTTTCTTCTTTGGCTTCGGTTTCTTTCATCGGTTCTTCGACGTCGACTTTCTTTTTATCTTCTTTCATCCAGGAGCCTCCTATGTTTTCCCTTTTAATAACAGATCCAGCCGCTGCTGCATGAAACGCATCATACCGACGATGCGGCTGTACTGCATCCGTGTCGGTCCTAAGACGGCCACGGAGCCGATGACCCGGCCGCCGGATGTGAACTGCGCTCTGACAACGGACAGATCCGAGAGCGACTTCATCGGATTCTCTGTCCCGATATGCACAGCGATAGGCTGATCGGAAGAGGAAAGAAGCATGCTTTCGAGCATGTCTCTCTGCTCTAAGAGATTCAGTATATCCTGCATCTTTTCTACATTTTTAAACTCCGGCTGCTCGATCAGCTGTGAAGCCCCGCCGGCGTAGACCTCTTTCTGCGGGCTCACAGCCCTCTGCAGTGCCTGAAAGACCGACAGATACGGTGTCAGATCCTTCTCTACGTCTCGCTGGAAGGAAAGGATCATCTCCTCGTCCGTATGGTCGATCTCCCTGCCATGCAGGAAATGATTCAGCTTATCCGCGAGGAGCTGCATCTCGTCGAAGGAGGATCCTTTCGGAATATCCACCACCGCATTCGATACATCGCCCTGATCCGTCACGACAAGGAGGATCGCCCGCCTGCCATCGAGCGGAAGGAAACGGACATAATTGAATTTCTTCTTCTGTCCCGCAGAAGCCGCAACCGACAGCGTATGCGTCAGTACCGCTACAGCCTTGGCCATGTTCCGGAAGATCTCTTCCTGACGGTTCACATGATCCATCAGCATGTGGTCGATCATGTGCTCTTCTTCCGAAGAGACCGGAGCGGGCTGCATCAGCCAGTCCACATAGAAACGGTATCCTTTGATCGAAGGGATGCGCCCAGCGGAGGTATGCGGCTGCTCAAGATAGCCTTCATCCTCTAAGTCCTGCATCTCATTTCGGATCGTCGCGCTCGATACGCCCAGGTCATACTTTCGTGCGATCGTACGCGAGCCGACCGGTTCGGCCGTGTCTGCATAGTCCTGCACCACCGCCCACAGGACGCGCCGTTTTCTTTCATTCAGTTCATTCACACCATGTCCGGTGCTTTCTTGATTGATTCTACGTGCCATATGTATCACCTGAATTTATTAGCACTCATTATTCTCGAGTGCTAACTTATGATATTAGAATAGCATTCACCTATGGGAATGTCAAGGATATTTTCGATTTCTTCTGAAAAAACGGGATGAATGGTTTAAGGGTTCAGGGTTCGGGTGCGGCGCATAAAAATATGGAAGCGCCGCGAATATATATGGACAATGCCCGAAAGTAAGTGGGTAGCAGGTTTCCCGTTTGGGAGTTCCAAACATCAACCGCTGAGCCGCGAATGACAAAGATTTCTCCCTTACGATCGAAATGACAATACGGGAGTCCGATGTCGCCTAGTCCCTAATCACCAGTCACTTGAAGCATCTAATCCCTAGCCACTCATCCCTGCTTTCAAATAAGATTTCTATTATTCTTATTGATTTCATGTATTTTAGTCATATAATAATTGTAGTAAATTGCTACAAGAAGGAGGATATATCATGAATACGATTCCTGTTCGCATGGATAAAGCGCTTTTTGATTCTGCCAGTATTGAAGGCAAAGCAGAATTTCGTTCAGCAGCCCAGCAACTCAATTTTTGGGCTATGGTCGGAAAAAATGCACTTGCTAATCCTGATTTACCTGTAGATTTTATTCGTGACATTCTCATTGCGAAGAATCAGGAAACAGAGCCTTTCACCTTCGAGGAAGATCATGGAAATTAAGCAAACTCGAATTTTTAAAAGCACATACAAGCGACTTTTCCTAAAGCAGCAAAAAAGCGTGGATCATGCGATTCAGCTTATTATCGAAAATCCATCGATCGGTGAGCAAAAGAAAAGTGATCTCAGCGAAGTCTTTGTGTACGAATTTAAAGTTGACGCGCAGTTGTACCTTTTGGCGTATACTTTTGATCCGGTCACCTTGACACTGATCATGCTTGGGGTTCATGAAAATTTTTATAGAGACTTAAAACGAATGCCTTATTTGAAAAAATAAAAACAGGGTTTGAGAAAAATGATTTATCATTTTTCTCAAACCCTGTTTTCTATCATACGGTTTCACCAAGCTGAATCCTTCGGATGGCTTCTTTGGCAGCCCGCTGGGCTGCTTCTTTTTTATTCTTTCCGACGCTCTCCCCCATGACTTTGCCATTGATGTGGATTTCCATCCAGATGGTCTTGTCATGTGCCGGTCCTTCGTCCTTTGTGACAACATAGGAGATATTCACATCTCCGTGCTTCTGTACCATTTCCTGCAGGTCAGACTTGTAGTCATGGTCATAGTCTCCCTGATCGATAAGATCGAGGAATTTTTTCATGTGCCCCAAGATGAAGCGGGATGCTACTTCATAGTTATTATCGAGATAGATCGCACCGATGACAGCTTCGAAGGCATCGCCTAAGATCGAGATGCGAGTGCGGCCGCCGGACATTTCTTCTCCGCGGCCCAGACGCATGTAGTCGCCCACATGGAATTTCGCTGCGCATTCAGCGCAGGAAGGCTTGCAGACGACGCTCGCCTTCGCTCGGGTCAGCTCCCCTTCCGGCCAGCTGGGGAAACGCAGAAAAAGGTATTCCCCGATGACCAGATCCAGGATGGCATCCCCTAAGAATTCCAGTCGTTCATTGTCATGAATGACTTCATTTTTATGTTCATTCGCATACGAGGTATGGGTGAGTGCTGTATTGAGAAGTTGTGCATTCTGCACGGGAATTTCATTTTCCGCAGCAAACTTTTCAATTTCTGCCATACGGTCTCTTCTTCTCACTTCAGCATGTCTCATTCTTCATAGCGCCTCATGATGACAACGGCATTGTGTCCGCCAAAGCCGAAAGCATTGGACATGGTCACATCGACTTTGCGATCTTCCGGGCCTTCAGCCGCGTAGTGAAGGTCACATTCCGGATCAGGAGTCTGAAGGTTCAGTGTCTGATGGACTTTGTTATTCATGATAGAGAGTACGCAGACGACAGCTTCGATCGCACCGGCAGCGCCCAGGAGATGACCGGTCATGGACTTGGTGGAGTTCACGACGATGTCATAGGCATGCTGACCGAGGACTTCCTTGATCGCCTTGGTCTCATTCTTATCATTGAGACCGGTGGAGGTGCCGTGTGCATTGATGTAGTCGATATCTTCCGGAGAAATACCTGCATCCGCGATGGCATTCTTCATGCAGCGAGCTGCGAGTTCACCACCCGGACGCGGAGCTGTAATATGGTAAGCATCGCCATTCGTACCATAGCCGATGACCTCTGCATAAATGTGCGCGCCTCTCTTCTTTGCGTGTTCAAGTTCTTCAAGGATGAGGACACCACTGCCTTCACCGAGTACGAAACCATCACGACGGACATCAAAGGGGCAGGATGCTTCTTCCGGCGGGCATTCACGGGAAGAGAGCGCATGCATGGCAGCAAAACCAGCCATCGGTGTCTTTGCGACAGCCGCTTCGGTACCGCCGGCAAACATCACATCCGCATCGCCCCACTGGATCATGCGGGTCGCTCTGCCAAGGGCATTGTTGCCGGAAGCGCAGGCGGTGACGTCAGTCAGGACCGGTCCCTGCAGACCGAAGGTGATGGAGACCATACCGGAGGCCATGTTGGCGATCATCATCGGGACTGCGAATGGATTCACTTTTCCCGGACCGCGTTTTTCGATGCGTTCCACGGTATCTTCCATGGTCTTGATCCCGCCGATACCGGTACCGATGATGGTGCCGACGCGGTTCGGATCTTCTACGCTCATATCGAGCTTCGCATCTTGGGCTGCCATTTTTGCGGCAGCAACAGCAAACTGGGCATTTCTATCCATGTGACGGACGGTCTTCTTGTCACCCACATATTTGACGGGGTCGAAATCTTTGACTTCGCCTGCGATCTTGACAGGGAAATCCGTGGGATCAAATTCTGTGATCGGCGTTACACCGGATTTGCCAGACAAAAGGGCATTCCAAAATGCATCAACGCCGATACCGACGGGGGAAACCACACCCATGCCAGTCACTACTACTCTTCTTCTTTCCATAAAAAGGGCACCTCTCTTATAAACTTCTTTTAAACATTATTTATCGCGTGTTAGGTTTTTAAGCAAAAATTATAGGACTTGAAAAGGCATGGCTCCGCCTGTTTCAAATCCATCATGCATGGACAAGACCTCAAAAAAACGAACCACGACGGTCATTCGCTTTTTTGAAATATTCTCCCCCAAAGGAAGTCATATGGCATGCCGGAGGGGATCCCCCTCCGGCTTCCAATATGATGTTGAAATGCGAATGCGCATTACATCTGGCTGTCGATGTAGTCTACAGCGTTCTTTACGGTCTTGATCTTTTCAGCAGCATCATCCGGGATTTCGATGTCGAATTCTTCTTCAAATGCCATGATCAGTTCAACGATATCCAGGGAATCAGCGCCGAGGTCATCGATGAAAGTGGAGTCGATGGTGACATCAGCTTCGCTAACGCCCAGCTGGTCAACAACGATCTTCTTTACTCTGTCAAAAGTGCTCATTACTCATTTCACCACCTTTCTCATAGAAGACAGACGTCTCCTTGTATTGTACCCTACTGATTATATTACATAACCATTCCGCCGTCCACCTTTAAAACCTGTCCGGTGATATAACTTGCATCATCGGAGGCCAGGAAGGAGACAGCTTTGGCGACGTCTTCGGCAAGACCCATGCGTCCGAGCGGGATGGCTGTCAGCATGGCTTCTTTATTCTTTTCCGGAATAGCATCGGTCATGTCGGTCGCGATGAAGCCCGGTGCGACAGCATTGACACGGATGTTTCTTGCAGCGAGCTCCTTGGCGCAGGCCTTGGTGAGACCGATCACGCCTGCTTTTGCTGCTGCGTAGTTGGCCTGGCCGATATTGCCCATGATGCCGACTACGGATGCGATATTGATGATGGAGCCTTTTTTCTTTCTCATCATCATCTGCGCAGCGGCTTTGATGGTGAGGAAGTCACTCTTGAGGTCGGTCGAGAGTACGGCATCCCAGCTTTCTTCTTTCATGCGGATGAGAAGTCCGTCGCGGGTGATCCCTGCATTATTCACAAGGACATCCAGCTGACCGAATTCTTCCTTGATCGTTTTGAAAATGCGATCCACATCTTCAGCTTTGGAGACATCGCCCTGGATGGTGAAGGCTTTGCCGCCAGCGGCTTCGATTTCTCCCTTCACAGCTTCTGCGGCAGCCTGGCTGCCGGCATAGTTCAGTGCGACAGCATAGCCCCTCGCAGCCAGTGTAAGAGCGATGGCTCTGCCAATACCGCGGGAAGCCCCCGTGACGAGAGCAGTCTTTTCGATAGTTTCCATCATTATTCTCCCTTCAGTGCAGCCACGACTTCATCAATGGTGGCTGCATCTTCTGCATGGTGGCAGGGTACGGAGCGGGCGATCTTCTTCATGAAGCCGGTAAGAACCGTGCCGGGGCCGGCTTCGACAGTCATATCGACACCGCCGGCGACCATATTCCGGATGGATTCTTCCCAGTGCACCGGATGTGCCGCCTGATCGACCAGATTCTTTCTGATCTCGTCCGCTTTGGTCTCTTCCTTGGCATTGACATTGGCTACGACCGGGATGGCGGTGTCATGGATGTCGATCTTGTCAAGGACTTCCTTCAGTCGAAGAGCTGCCGGTTCCATCAGAGTGGAATGGAATGGCGCGCTGACCTTCAGCATGATGGCACGGCGAGCGCCTGCTTCCTTCAGTGCTTCGCAGGCTTTCTCAACAGCTGCCGTAGCACCCGCGATGACGACCTGTCCCGGGCAGTTAAAATTAACTGCCTGAACAGGAAGGTCTTCGGTGGAGACTTCGCCGCAGATCTTCACGATGGTTTCCGGGGTGGAACCGATGATAGCTGCCATGCCGCCTTCTCCGAGCGGCACCGCTTCCTGCATGAAGCGGCCACGCAGATGGACGGTGTGCACGGCATCTGCGAAGGAGATCGCACCCGCTGCGACCAGCGCAGAGTATTCGCCAAGGCTGTGGCCTGCTGCGATATCCGGCGTGAGGCCGTGTTCCTTCAGCACCTGCCATACCGCGACGCTCGCCGTCAGAATGGCAGGCTGGGTGAATTCGGTCTTCATCAGCTCTGTATCCGGGCCTTCGAACATCATTTTGGAAATAGAGAAGCCGAGCGTTTCATCCGCTTCTTTGATCAGGGCTTTGACAGAATCATAGTTTTCAAACAGATCCTGTACCATGCCCACCTTCTGAGATCCCTGTCCAGGGAACAAAAATGCAGTTTTCATCTTGTCACACTCCATATAAATACTAATTTATTATTGGTTATTCGGAATCAGGTCTTGCCTTACATCCATCTCATGACATCGCAGCCCCATGTAAGACCGGCGCCGAAGCCAGTCAGGACAACGTAGTCACCATGCTTCACGCGTCCGGCGCGGACGACTTCATCAAGCGCAATGCCGACGGAAGCTGCCGATGTATTGCCATAGCGATTGACATTCACATACATATGATCCTGCGGCAGAGCCAGACGCTTTGCGATCGCCTGAATGATGCGATTATTTGCCTGATGGGCAATGAACATATTGATATCTTCCTTCGTGATGCCGGCGGCTTTCAAGGTCTTCAGCGTGGTCGCACCCATGTGACGGACAGCGGCTTTGAATACTTCCGGCCCCTCCATATGGATATAGATACGGCCGGAGTCGATGGCACGGTGGGTCACAAGTTCAGCGACGCCGCTCGCCGGGATATTCAGGATCTTGCCCAGGCTGCCGTCTGAGCCAAGATCCGAAGCCAGAAGGCCATAGCCATCTTCGACCTTTCCGATGACAGCGGCCCCTGCCCCATCACCGAAAAGGATGCAGGTCGAGCGGTCCTGCCAGTTCACGAGGCGGGAAAGGATTTCCGCACCGATGATCAGGATGTGCTTGTACATCCCGGCTTTCACCAGATTCGATGCCAGAGCTACTGCATAGATGTAGCCTGAGCAGCCGGCGGAAATATCCATCGCACCTGCATGCTTGCATCCGAGCTTATCCTGCACCATGCAGGCCGTGGATGGTACCACATAGTCAGGGGATGCCGTCGCTACAATGATGTAGTCGATATCGTCTGCGGTAAGGCCAGCCATTTCCAGTGCCGGAAGAGCAGCTTTCACGCAAAGATCGGAGGTCGTCTCCGACCGAGAAGCGATATGTCTGGTCTCGATGCCCGTGCGGGTGCGGATCCACTCATCACTGGTATCGACCATTCTTTCAAGGTCTGCATTGGAAAGGATCTTCTCCGGCGCATAATGTCCGGTACCCAGAATTCCTGCAGAACATAATTCACTCATATATATAATGTCCTTTCCGTTCGCTCAAAAGAGAATTTTGGTAACTGGCAACTGACGCCAGGACTTGAAAACAGTTTCTATGAGTTCCGAGAATTCAAATGGTTCCATGTCTTCAACGGGTTTCCCATTTTTTGGAATCACGTTAACTCCACGGCGTTTGGGGGCGGGGAGCGACCCTTTCGAGCCTTCAGAACCCGCTCAACCTCATTCTCATTGCGTCTCCATCTGTTTCAGCGCATCCATCACGATCTCATCCAGATGCTCCTGACAAACGCCCATCGCCATATGGATGGCATTCTTGATCGCTTTCGCTTTCGAAGCGCCATGGCAGATAATGAGGCCACCTTTGATGCCCATGAGCGGCGCACCGCCGTATTCAGCATAGTCAAGAGGCTTTGCCATGTATTTCTTGAGTGCCGGCTTCAGGAGCAGCCCGCCGATCTTCGCGCGAAGTCCCCCCTGCATGACAGCATTCTTCAAAAGGGCAGCCACCAGTTTCCCGGCGCCTTCCCCAAATTTCAGGACTACATTCCCTGTAAATCCATCCGTGACGATGACATCAAATTCTCCCGTCATCACATCGCGGCCTTCCGCATTGCCCGCAAAAGGAATGACCTTCTGTGCGGAAAGCGCCTCATTCGCTTCCGTGACCGAAGGGCTCCCCTTCGTCGCCTCTTCCCCGATATTGAGAAGACCGATCTTCGGCTGCTGGATACCCGCGACCTTCGTCGCATAGATATAGCCCAGAAGAGCATTCTGGATATACGTCTCCAGCTTCGGCTGCGCACTCGCACCAGAATCGATCAGGTATGTATAGCCGCCCTTCTGGTTAGGGATCGGCGTCAGGATGGCCGGACGCTCGATACCCTTGATACGGCCGATGCCGAGAAGTCCTGCCGTAACGGCCGCCCCAGTCGATCCCGGAGCCACGAGAGCTCCGCACTCCCCCTCTCGCACAAGACGAGCGCCGACAGAGACAGACGCATCCTTCTTTTTGCGGTACGCCAGCCCAGGATGCTCTCCCATCTCGATCACTTCTGATGCATGATGGATCTCGATCAGAGGATTCTGATCCTCATGATGCTTCTCCAAGATGGGACGGATCTCATCCTCATCTCCCACAAGAACGACAGGCACTTTGTATTCCTTGACCGCCTGAATGGCGCCAAGCACGATTTCCAGCGGTGCAAAATCCCCGCCCATCGCGTCAACAGCTATTTTTTTCACAGGACGCCTCCATTACTGCAGGATCTGCATAATAAATTTTGCGCGGTATACTTCTTTATCACCGTCAAAGAAACTGATATAGATATGTTTTTTATTTCCTCTGACCAATACGATCCGCCCTTTCACGACAAGCGCCGTGCCGGGCTTGACAGCGATCTTATATTTGATATTTCCGACCTGCGTCGAAGCAAAAGGCACACCGGCCAGCGACTCGGCGAATGCAGCGGCTGCGCCATATAATTTTTCCGCAGCCACCACGCCGAGATTATCCGCCATCTCATTGCTGGTCTGAAAGAGACCCACGCCTTTGATACCGATATCCTTATCTAAGATCTGCAGCCCGCGCGCCTCCGGACTTCCTGCCACGAGGTGCTCCATACGGTCACGCATCTGCGGGATGCCAAGCGCCTGCCTGTCCAGACGGATCGTAGCTCTTGATACAGAAAATTTCTCTGCCAGATCTCCATCTGTCAGACATGGATGTTGGCGGAGCAGGCTCTGTATCGCATCGCGTCTTTGGGTTTTATCCATTTTGAAATTTCTGCTCATTTTTATCACCTGCTGATAATACTATATCACAAGCAGTCAAGGATTGCACGAAGAAATTGAATAAGCAAAGGCCTTTCTTTGGGACATAGGCAGGAAATCATATTTCTGTCACATTCATTAGATTTTCATCGATATTACGGGCAACTCGCTGAATCCGTAGATTAAAATTTCATTTGTTTTAGCGATTTTCAAAAGATACTTTGGAAAGCATCTCCCTGATGGGCTTCTTTCCGAATCAAGGAAATCGCCCACATTTACTGACTTTTTTTACCTCAGGTTTTATCACTAGGTGATAATTCAAACGCACAGCGTAATTCGTTTGCTAAAAATTCAGGATTGTTTAAAAACTTATCCATTGACTTATTTCATCTCATGGCATAAACTACAGTAAATACAGGATACTTCATGCTTGCTATTTTGTCAAACATATCTGTGATACCGTATAGTTATTTAAAAGTGAGATTTGTAGAATATTTTAGGAGAAAATCACATGAAATTACCAGCATTACACATTGGCAACCTGACCGCTACCGTACCGATCGTACAGGGAGGCATGGGCATCGGCGTCAGCCTCTCAGGCCTTGCAAGTGCCGTAGCCAATGAAGGCGGCGTGGGTGTCATCTCTGCTGCCAACGTAGGCTTCAATGAACCAGACTTCAAAACAAATACAGTAAATGCCAACCTTCGCGCACTGAAATCCGAACTGCTGAAAGCCAGAGAAAAAGCAAAGACCGGCATCATCGGCGTGAACATCATGTCCAAAGGCCATCACTATGAAGACTATGCCCGCTGCGCAGCAGAAAACGGTGCAGACATCATCTTCTCCGGCGCGGGACTTCCTGCCGATCTCCCCGCCTGCGTGAAAGGCACAGACACCAAGATCGCCCCGATCATCGGCTCCCCGAAAGCAGCCCGCGTCATCCTGAAGCTGTGGGAACGCCACCATCACCGTACCGCCGACATGGTCGTCATCGAAGGCCCGAAAGCCGGCGGCCATCTCGGCTACACCAGAGAACAGGTGAAGGAGCACGAAAGCGACGGCTATGAAAAGGAAATCAAAGAAATCCTTGCCGTTGTCAAAGAATTTGAAGAAAAATTCAAAAAGAAGATCCCCGTCATCTTCGGCGGCGGCGTCTTCGATAAGAAAGACATCGAGCACTACCTCTCTCTCGGTCTTTCCGGCGTGCAGATGGCGACCCGCTTCGTCGCCACCAAAGAATGCGACGCCGCTGACGAATTCAAACAGATGTATGTGAATGCCAAAGAGAGCGACGTCACCATCGTACAGAGCCCGGTCCACATGCCAGGCCGCGCACTCTTGAACCCCTTCGTCAAAGCCTTCACCGAGCACCGCATCCCACCGCAGGGCTGCTTCCACTGCCTCAAGACCTGCGACCCGGCGACCACCCCCTACTGCATCACCATGGCCCTCATCCGCGCCGTCCACGGCGATGTAGACCACGGCCTCGTCTTCTGCGGTGCAAACGCCTATCGCATCGATAAGATCACAACCGTCCATGAGCTCATCCAGGAGCTGACACAGGACTAGTCGCTGGCGACTGGTGACTAGGGACTGGGGACTAAACATCAGACATTAGACATGATAAAACGCTATCCACATTTTCGTGGATAGCGTTTTTTGTTATGAGGTTATGTGGTAAGACACCGATCAATTGATTTCCGAATCAAGTAAGGAGTGAACGCGGATCATCCACCAGTGTAGGATTACAACACATCTGCCTTATTTATCTACCTCATTCTCTTGTTATCTGCCACATTTCATGCTAAAATGTGGCAGATAACAAGAGAATGAGGTAGATCTTTATGCGGACATTTAACTACTCGCAGGAAATACAAAATTTACTGACACCTGAAA
>ENA-ORRO01000401-ORRO01000401.1-human-gut-metagenome-genome-assembly--contig:-NODE-401-length-38106-cov-4.825576_pt1 | contig 38106 bp, 60 predicted proteins | sample MGYA00242176_ERZ509136 | MGnify/ENA primary metagenome ERZ509136 (study PRJEB26280, sample SAMEA2338644) | human gut metagenome | biome: human gut; feature: human-associated habitat; material: faeces...
GGCCGTCCGGCACGTTGACTACCGGGTTGCCGGTGATCTGGGTCACGTTGCCGTCGCTGTCCACCCAATAGGGGTAGACGCCGGTGTAGACCTTGGCGCAGTTTTCTTCCTGGGTCAAGTCGGTCAGGTTCTTTCCGTAGCGGATCGTCACGCCGCGGTCAGTCCCGCGCTGGCTGTGCAGTTTGACGGTGGTATTATCCCACTCGTATTCGCCGCCGTACACATCCAGCACACTGCCTTCTACGCCGCCCAGCAGGCTGCGCAGACTGCCCGGCACGGCCACGGCAAAGTCCGCCACGGTCTGAATGTCCGTCCAAAATGAGTAATCACAGCTTACCACCGCATGGCTTTTGAGCTGCTGCAAGGCGTCGACTGCGTTCAACGCTTTACAAGGCTCAACCGGGGTGCCGCTCAAATCGTAGCTGATGTGCTGCGCGCTGACCGTCACCTGTCCATTGATGGGTTTGCTGATTTTATAAATGCGGAAATACTGCGCCTCACCGTAGGGGTTCGGCTTTGCCAGAATCAGCCCGCGCAGCGCCAGGCTTCTGTAATGCTGCCCGGTGATGGGATAGACCATTTCCAGTTCAAACGCGCCGTTGCGCTCCTCGGTCACGGTGCAGCGCACAGCATCCCGCAGCACCCCCACGCCGTTGCCCTTAAGCCCCGTCGTGCCGTCATAATATCTCGGATAGCTAATGATTTACACCTCCTACAACGTCCACCATCTAGGTGTGATTTCGCACTTGCTAATGCCGCCGCTCCAACTGATTTGTGTAGCTCCTGCCCCCAGAGTGGGAAATTCAGGCGTAGTTACATATTTATTTAAGTTTATCGCTTCTTTATAAGCGTCCATCATTTCGCAGTCTAGATACATCGGCCCGGTGTAACCTGTAACACTTATTTGTGTGCCCCCAACTTGTAATTTGGCATCGCCAGTAACGGTTAGTGCGATAAGCGGAAGGGAAGGGAATACAGTTGGATTGTACAGAGAATCACCGCTTTTGACTTCAACAGCATTTTCGCCGTCTTTTAAGTATTTCTGTGGTTTGCAATCCAACGAAATGGTAAATGGCGCAAGGTGGTTTGCCCGGATATAAGTTTCTGGGAAATTAACTACCCGCGCCATTCTGTACACATTTGGTTCTTCCTCTGTTTCAAGCCTGCGATAGCTAAAAGTAGTTCCACGCAGAAAAGCTGCAATCGTTGGTAAAGTGTCGCTTACATCAGTGTCCGTCAGCGCAAAGCATTTCGCAGTTGCACTAACATTACCATAGCTTCCATCCCATTCAGTCAAATCTCCACTGCGGCCAGAAATGGTCGTGGATGTAACCCTGGGTGTCGGTTGGCCGAAAGTAATTCCACTTTGCAACCGAATCCCAACATCAAGGCTACAAATGCCGTCCAGCCAAAATCCATTAAGCATATACAGCCGCCTTTCTGTCGCTTTGCGCCTGAAGCTCATACGAAATCTGATTTGCCAGCGCATGTGCCATAGAATTCACATCGGAAAACTGAATGCCGTTAATATCAATGTTGATCGTCATGTCGCCTGCTGTTTTTGCCGTGCCTTTACGGTATTCGTCCGCTTCATCGGCAGTCAGCACCATCTCGCCGCGATGCAGATTAGCAACATAGTTGTTATACGGAACATAATCAAGTCCGCCTGCACGGCCACCGGTTGTGCCACTACTGTTGACATCCACATTAACAGATCTATTTCCAAACAGACTGTCCCACAAACCATTGAACCAGCTGACAAGGCTGTCCCAAGCTGCCGAAATGCCGTCAATAATGCCATCAATGACCGCGTTGCCCATCTGCATTGCGCCTTCTACAATGTCCGGCAAATGCTCTATAAAGTAGGTCAGCAGGGTCTCCACGATAGATGCAGCGGCAAGCATAATGTCCGGCAAGTGTTCCGAAACGCCCTCTACAAACGCAATCAGCATTTGTCCGGCAGTGTCGAGCATCTGCGGCAAGTTCTCATTTAGCTTTGAAACCAGCGTCAAGACGATTTGCAATGCAGATTGTGCAACGGTTGGCAGCATTTGATAGATGCCGTTTCCCAGCACAGTTATAATCTGAATTGCCGAATCAATAAGTTGCGCCGCGTTTGCGCTGATTCCCGTCACAAGAGTCTGCACGATGTTGACGGCAGACTGTGCCAGCTGCGGCAGAACGGTTTCAATCAAGCCGGGCAACTCTGCCATGATGGGAGGGACAAGGCTCTCTATCAGCTTAGCAGCGCCGTTCAGGGCGGCTTCTATGCGGGGGATGATGTTACTTGCCGCTGTAGTTGCGCTATCCACAAAGTTGCTGATAAGCTGCTCAAAATTGGCATTATCATCGGCAATTCCAGTTACAAGGTTTGACCATGCGGATTTTGTAGCATTTACACTCCCCTGAATCGTTGTTGATGCTTCTTTAGAGGTAGTACCAGTAATGCCCATTGCGTTTTGAACATCATGAATCGCGCTTACAACATCCGCATAGCTGTCAATGCTGTATTTTGTATAGTTTCCCTGCGCGGCGTTCAGCTTGTTTGCGTCATCAAGTAGACGCTGCATTTCCTGTTTTGTTCCGCCATAGCCGAGCTTCAAGTTGTCTAACCATTTTGTTACCCCCGGTTTCCCGGTATTATAAAAAGCCACGCGCGTTTCCGCACATGGCTTTTAAGGGATTAGACTATATCTTCAACTTTTTCAAAAATCCAGCCTTTTTTATTTCTCTTGCGGTATCGACTGTTGTACTTAATTTCACTGTCAGAACAGTGAAAGTATTCAGCCGCCGCTTGTCTGGATTCAAATAGGATTGTCCTGCCGTCGAGATGTGTTGCCCTTACCGGACGTTTCTTATTTTTAATTCTGGAATGATACCCATACGACAGTGCGTTTTCAGAAGGCGTCACCCATCTTAAATTAGAAACGTCATTGTTTGAGCGATTCCCGTCTATGTGGTCAACCCAGCACTTTTCTTTGTTCTCTGGTTTTTCAAGAAAAGCATCAGCAACAAGACGGTGTACATGCTTAGATATTGTAATCCTGCAATATCCACCATTTTTGCTAAGCACCATTATTTGTCCAGTGCTATCTTTCTTAACTCTGCCCTTATTGCTGACTGAGTATCCCGGTAAATCGGGAATCTGTTTCCAAATCTCCACGGCTTTTAATCCTTTCAGAAAAAGTTGGTGCGCACTTCCAACGCCGTACCAATAGGAGTTGTACTCGGTGACGAACCGATAGTCGTTTGACCTTCTATACTTTGTATTATATCACAATTTCACCTGCTTTGCAAGTGTAACTTTGATATAGCATAGTTTGGCACAGGATAACCATGCTGTAAAAGCCATAAACAGTTTAGGTTTCCCCTGTTAGCACAACTGTCTCATGCAGCCATTTCCTGCCGCCTTTTCAGTTGCACACCCGTGGTAGGTTCACGCACGCTCACTGCATAATCACTTATGCAGCGGACATTAGATTTATCGTATAATTTTGCTTGGAAAAACCGTTATACGCGTTCTGAATGCTCTCCATGTCCGTTCCCATTTTGTTGGCATTGTCGGACATGTCACCAATGGCAGTATTGGCAAGCTCTGCCGCCTGTTCAGTATCGCCCCCCAGACTAGACACAAGCGCTGCTGCAAATGTAGTTGCCGTGTTCATGTACTCGTTTGCCGAAAGCCCAGCCGTTTTGTACGCATCGGCTGCATACTGCTGAACTTTATCGGCGCTAGTTTTATACAGCGTTTCAACGCCGCCTACAAGCTGCTCGTAATCTGCATAACTGTTAATTGCAAGTCCTGTCAACGCCGAAATTGCTGTTGCGCCTGCCGTAGTAGCGGCAACGGATACTTTCGCAACGTTCGTAGCAACGTTAAAGATGCCTTTTCCAACTGTTGAAGCAGCCGAACCAACCTTCCCAAACAGTCCCGTCAATCCGCTTGCGCTGCTTTTCGCATTTTTCAAGCCTTTTTCATATTCACTGGAATCCAGTGTGATTTTTGCAAAAAGGTCAAATACGTCCACTTAATCGCTCACCTCCTGCCGTTCTTTTGTTTTCAATCCATGCCGCGCCGCAAAGTCTTTGAAATCCGCCTGCACCTGTTCCGGCGTCCGCGTATCCACTTTGGGCGGGTGGATAATGTCAATATATCTCGCTGGCCTGTCCTTTACGCCTGTCACAGCTACTACAAGGCTCCACGCACTGTCAGTCATGTACACCTTGTACATCTGTTCTTCAAAATCAGCTTTTAAAGCGTAAGGCAGCGCCGACACAAGCGCCTTTGCGCTCAGTTTCGGCATTTTCAGCAGTACAGGGATTACTTGTTCTGCCCGCCACCGAGATACGATTTGAAAAAATCAACAAAACCCTTATCGTTCAGCAGGTCGGCAGCTTGCTTGCAGGTGATAAGGAAATTCTGCTTGCCGATTTCTTCCACCGTCAGGCCGTTGAACGGGGCGAGGATTGCGTACACGTCCTCGCGGTGCTGCTTCAACGCAATGTTCAACAGCTTAACAATTTTCGCAAGGCCAAAGCGCTGCATTGCAATGCGGGTCGTTTCGCCCTTTGGCATCGTTTTCTGCATCTCTTTCAAAAGCGCTTCATCATCGATCAGGTTTGTGATGGGCTGCGCGATTTGCAAAACGACTTCCAGCGCTTCGTCAGTGCTAAGTTCAGAAAAAATCCGCATTATGCTTCATCCTCTCCGGCCTTGATATACACCTCGCACGGCACAGTGTCCTGCGCGGTAATGGAGTAGTGCGCCGTGTATTCAAAGCTCATCTGGCCTTTTTCCTTGTCGCCCGTCTGCAAGCTGAAACCGCCGGTAGACAGCGTATTCATCATGTGAATGGCGCAGAAACCGCCGTTCGTAGTGCCGTGCTTGTCAGAGTAATCGCACAGCAGCCACAAATCGGTAAAGTCGCTGTCTTTCAAATCATTGCGCGGCGTGATTTTGGAAACCTTGGAAGTAGTCGTAACATCCGCAGCGCCAAGCATGCTTTTGGCATTTTCTGCCGATGCCGAAACATAAGTGCCACTGCACTTGACTTCCCAGGATTCAATCTGCTTCAGCTCTTTCATGTTCTTGGGACAGTTATCGATGTCCTCGCCAAAGTCGGTAAAGCTTGGCACAGCCGTAAAGTTGATGCCGCCGGTCGTGGCGCCCAGCAGCGCACTTTCTTCCGGCGCAGTACCGACAGTCGGGTCAAACGTAGTTGCAAGATAGCCTGCGTTCAAGACCAGTTCCTTAAACGCAGATTCAGGAATACGAGTAAATTTCATGCTTTCACCTCAATTTAGGCATAAAAATTCGGCGGTCACGTTGATGTACCGCCGTTTTAGGTTTTTGTCTGTGTCATCTGCCAGCGATTGGCTAAACGGTGAGCCGGGTTTGAGCCAAATAATTCCATCATCGCACGGCAAAGTCGGGTCGCCTTGTGTAAGAGCCGTCAAAAGCTCTTGCGCCTTTGCGTTTGGCACAGCTTCGGATGTGGTATGAAACCACATATTTACTGTGATTGATACAGAATTTGCCCAAGTATCCATCACGGCATCATAGGTCAGGTATGGGAGTACCGCGTCATCCGGCACGGCGTTGCTTGCGTAAGCGGTCATAAACCGCCCAAAAAACTGCTGTAATGCAGCGCCCTTTGTCATGTCGGCAATCCCTCCCGCAATCGTTCAGCCGTAAAGCTTTTTAGGCCGTTAAGCATCGGGGAAGCGCTTGCCGGGGCTTGCTTTTCTTCCGGGCGGCTCGTGACCCGGAAATATGCCCCGGTCGTCACGTCCTTATACACACTGCCGTACTCAATAGGCGCATCTTTCCGCACAATGCCGGTATACACGCTGGTCACACCCTGCGCTTCGGCCTGCCGCGCTTCAAGGCTACTGTCCAGTGCAAAGTAATTCGCAAACTCTGCGCCCTCTCTCCACTCGGTAGCATAGCCGCCTTCTCCGTCAGGCTTTGTCAGCTTGTCCATGATGATGCAACTATGCGAAAAATCATCAAGCAAGCTCATAATGATACCTCACTTCACCGTTTGGCTCTCTATCGGCAATAACGCGGGCATTATTTGCGTTTACATACATTTCAACGATTTTCAAGCAACCCTCAGCCGTACATTTGTCGATGTTCATGCTGAGATTTACAGTAACATCGACGTCGAGTTTATCGGTTCTCATTACAGTTTCCTCCACTTGTTCAGCCGGGACGCAAACACGCCCTGCCAGCCCGTCACAGAGCCGCCAGAACCGCCGCTTGCAGTAGATTTAGTGTAACTATACCCCGCAAAGCTCTCGCTTTGAAATGGGCTGTTTGCGGTGCTCTCATACTTGTTGCGCCATGCTTCCACATCCTCAACCAGAGAAATAAAGGCAGCTGGCACAGCCAGCGCCCACACAGCACCGTCAAACGTTTCATCGGTCAAGCCGCCAGCACCGTACTGGTGCACGCCATCGTTGAAAACGCTCCCGATAATGCGGAAATATTGCCCATCAACTAAAAAAGGCAGCGTAATGCTGCCGTCCTTGATGGTAAATGTGCCGCTGTACGCGCCATCCGGGACCTTAAACCAGTTCCGGCACTCTCGCATCAATTCTTCAAGCATTACGCTGCCTCCTTTTATCAGCCCTTGGTGTTTACAGCGGCCTTAGCCGCAGCAGGATTGACAGTGATAACCGCAATGCCGTCCAGGTACTCGGCCCACAGAGCCATGCCCATAACTGCAAAGCTCTCACCCACAGCAGTGCCATAGTTGCCCTGAGCGTGGAAGCCGATCAGGGGGGTTTCGCCGCTCACGGTGTAAGTCAGGCCCAGGCTCGAAAACTCGCTAGAGGGGTCAACATAGTACAGGTCAATGTTCTCAACGGGGGTTGCAATGACCTTGTTGCGGGCAATCTGAGTGGCGGGCAGCAGGAACAGGGTGCTATAGCCCATAAAGTTCTTGATGTAGGTCAGGCCGAAAGCGTTCTGCACGGTCACCTGCGCACTGCCCAGATAGTCGTAAGCGTCGAGAATGTTGGCAAAACCAACCACCCCGGTCACATCCTTCTGAATGGTGGCAAACTTGTTCAGCACCTCGCCCTGAGCCTTCGCCAGAGCGGCCTGCCAGGAGGCAGCTTCGCCGGTCAGGCTGCCGGTGTTCAGGAAGGTGTAGAATTTGCTCATCACCTCGTTTTGCAGCTTGGTGAGGAAAGCATCGTCGGACTTTTGCACGGCGATTGTCGCGCCGTACTTGTCCACATCCTCGATGGGCACGGCCTTAGCGTACTTTTGCAGGGTGATGTCTTCCTTTGTGGCCTGGGTGATAGTGGCCTTGCTATAGGGGATTACAGCACCGGCGGGCACGGTGCCGCTCTCCAGCGCAATGCTAGCGGTGTAAGACACCAGCGAGGTGCCCGCCTGCTTGCGGATGGGCCGCATGATGCCGTAGATTTCCCGCAGTGCCTCCCAGTTGTCGGCAAAGCGGGTCACAAAATCCAGCTCGCGAGCAGTCACGCCGGTGTAGACATTGGGCAAACTGTCGCGGGGGGTGGTCAGGGTTTCAACTTTAGTTGCTGCCATTTTAAGGCTCCTTTCATGTGTTCTGGTTGTTCAGATTTTCTTCGATGGCCTTCAGGCGTGCTTCATAATCCATGACATAGCGCCCTTTTTCATCTTTTTTGTAGATGTCGGCCATTGTGAGCTTTGCGCCGCCGCTGTTGGCAGGCGGGTTCGCCGTATTTGCGCCCTGCGTGCTGGTAGTAACGATGTAGTCGCTGTAAGATTCTTTCAGGCTGTTTTCCAGCTTGTCAGAATCCTTGATAGCGCCTTTTTCGTCCAGTTCCAGCTTGTCCAGCAGGCCATCGCCTTTGCAAAGCCTGGCGACAGACTGCAAGCGTTTGTCGGCAATGCCGACTTTTTTCAGGGCGGTCTCCAGTGCCTTTTCTTTGGCAGCGGTAGTCTTTTCGGCGGCCACGCTGGTTTTGTAATCCTCAAAAGCCTTGTGCTCGGATTCATACTTTTCCTTGTAACCGTCATCGCCCTTTCCTTTCAGGTCGTCCAGTTCCTTTTGAACGCCGGGAAGTTTTTCCGCATCGGCTTTATAGCGGTCGCGTTCCTCTTTCAAGCCGTCTACGGTTTCAGTGTGGCCTTCCATAACAAAGTCAACCTGGTTTTCGGTCAGCCCTGCCGCAAGAAGTCCTTTACGAGTTAATGCCATGTTTTCGCTCCTTTTCTTCGGTGTCAGTTCTTCGACATTCGCGTTTTATATAAAAACAGCGGTTCTTTGCTGTTTTTGCAAAAGGTTTGTAAAAACGTTTCCTTTCTGATAATTTGAATGGAAACATTTTTTGGGTATAAAAAAGTGGCAGTTTCCAAAATGGAAACAACCACTAAAAAGAGCCGAAAGTCTTATTTGCCTTTCAGCTCTTGTTCGATAATTCTTGTGTACTGCGCGGCATGGTCTGCCACTGCGGGTTTGATGTACGGTTTGGCGCGTTGTCCGTGCGTAAGGTGCCAATCGCCGTTTTCGTCTTGATACGTCCACGGAGTTTGTCTTCCGCCGGGGTAATATATGCCAGTGCCGCACTCCACATATACGCCGTATTCGCTATTTGTGCCAATATATGCAGCTTTTTCGCCGTCGCTGACAGTATGTGTAATGCTGTTGCGCAGATTGCCAGTGTCCACGGGGCATAGCTTTTTAGCGTACCCCTCTGCCACAAGTCCGCATTCTTCCAGTGCCTTTAGGCAAGCAGCGTTTAGCGCTTCCAACACTTCATCGCTGTGGTCTTCAAGTGTGATTTTCATTGCTCAGACTTTCTGCAATAGCCTTTAACGGTGCCAAAATATCATATATGACGTATTCATTATTTCCCATTTTTCAGCCTTTCAAACAAGTCAAAAAGTTTGGGGTCAATTATATCTTTTTCGCCTTTCCAATACGCTGCAAAACTTTCTGCAACGTATTCTTGCCTACTGCTTGTCGCATATGCAGAAATTTTTCCAGAATAATTGTTAAAACTTTCTGTAATATCCACCCCGGATTCTTTTGCGGCCTTCGTAAAAATTTGGTCATCAAGGTAATGGCCAAGCTCATGAATCGTTGTACCGTAGGCATCCGGCTCAAATACATTTGTCCTTCCAGTGTTTTTCAGGGCTTTTAGATAACGCAGCTGCAATGCTGCCGTAGCGTTGCTTTTCCCCTCATTGATCTCTATTGCTTTGTCAATGTTTGGCAATACTTTTTCAAGTAAATCTGCATATTCTTTTTTGTGCGCAGCCATTGTCTTTGCCGACTTTAAATACTTTTTGTTGTAATAGAAATCAGAAAGACCCCATTGATATGCGGCTTCTGCTGTTGTATCTTTGAATCGTTTTTCTCTCGTGTTGAAAGGCACAATATTCCGCAACTTATTCGGCACCGCATATTGTTCAAGCACTTCGGTAAATGCGCGGTTCATTTTATTCGCATATTCGATATCAATGCTACTGTAATCAACCTTTCCGCTATACTTGGTCTTATAACTTTCAACAAATTTGTCGGCGTATTTCTGTGCTTCTTCTATTGTTGTGGCGGGTGTGAATCTTGGCATTTTCGGTTGGTTCTGTTTTTTCCACCCCGCCCACTCTGCATAGGTCATATCTCCCACAAGAACAGATTCCCCCGTTTTGGGGTTTCTGGCGCGTCTGCCGCCGCTGCTTGTATCCTCGCCGTCAACCTCCGCAATCTGGGTACATCGGCAGTTATACACAAGATAGCCCGGCGCGGAAGTGTCGCCAGGGTACATAATCTCGTACCCGTCCACCTTGAACGGCCTGTCAACGTCTACTGTCTGGCCGTCAAGCATTGCGTGTGCGTGGCGTGTGCGGTTGTCCAGCGTTGCCAGCCAGCGCTTTTTGAGCTTTATGCCCATATTCTGCGCTGCGCGGTAAGTATCTAGGCGTCCCGCGTTCTGTGCCCCTGTGACCGCCGTTCGCGCCGTTCTGATAGCGCTCGTGCGGTTCATGTTCTGCATACGGCTTTGCAGGTCGTTTGCCATTCTTGGAATGCTTTTGCCTTGCAAAATGGAGCTTGTGACGCTGGCTGTAATCTGTTGCTTGCCGTACTTCAAATCAATGCCGCGCCGCAATGCACGCTTTGGCGGGTAGTACGGCATCAAGTCAGGTTGTTCAACAATCAAACGTTTCACTGTCTGCTCATCCCACAGCGTAAAATCTGCTTTGTCGGAAACCTGCTCTATTTTGTAAGCTGCATAATTGCGGTTCAAGCTGTAAATGCCCGGCGTGGCGTCATTGACGTATGCAACAGCCGTTGCATTGGCATCAGTGTATCTTTCTGCCACCTTGTTCCGCAGCGCCGTAAAACGCTTGCCTCGGCCCATCTGCGCAAGCCGCCATTGCTTATATTGCTGCTCGGTGATTTCGCCTGCATCGAGCTTTTCCTTCATAGCGGCATCACGCTTCTCGAACTGCTCAAAATAGGCTTTTACCGTGTCTGACAGTTCGTCAGCAGCCTCTTTGTACAGCTTTGCGATGCGCTGTTCCAGCTTGGCGAGCTGTTCGTCCGTCAGTTTGTGGGCATAATCATGTTTTTTCACGGGTGTAAAGCTCCCATTTGCAATCAGCTGGAAGTTTCCCGGAAATTTCAAAATGGTCAAGCCGTTTCAGTTCTTTTTCCGGGATGTTGTCATCCGCGTAAACCGGAGTAATGGTAAAATCCATCGGTTTTATTCCGTCAATGCGGATGGAATATTCCTTATTCTGTTCCATTCGGCTCATTTCTCGCCATAGGTGTAACGAAATTGGGATTTTTGGTTCTGTCAAGTTCCTCTGCCGCCTTTCGCTTCATCAAATCCTCGTACTGGTCTGCGTCTCCGAGAATGGTCAATAGCTTGCGCGTGATGTACTCGTCATCGTAGTACTCCGCTCCGAGCAAGACCGTCTGCGCCTCTTCCTGCTTGTTGATAATCTGGTTGCGCGTGTATGTCGGATCGTCATCAAGACCGGCAACCGCCAAAATACCCTTGATGCAGCGCGTGACGAAGCTTTCAAACTTGTCCGTTTTCAGGTCAAGTGGCACATAACTGGCCTTGATGGCCGTTGCAGTTTGGTTGCCAGCGCTGACAGCGGCAGAATCAAAGGCCTGAAAGTCCTCGTATAGCTTTTTGGTGAGCATATCAATAGTCGCCTGCGTGCCTTGGAACGGAGCTTCGATGCTCTGTGGCGTGGCCTTTGCTCCCTCGTCACCGTCAGCGTGGGCGACATGGGTCGTTTTAAGACGCTCGATAAACTTTGTATCGTCCTGCTCGTCCATGCCTCCGCAGTTGGTCAACACCCAGAAAATCAGGTTGCCTTCGTCAACGTTGTTGACCATATTGCTGCTTGCAAGGTCGAGCGCGTCAATGGTATTCTGTCGCCCCTGTAGCTCGCTGTGGGCCTGTTCGCCGTTTTTCAGCGGGATAATAGGAAATCCAGGATAGTTCTCACCGTCATAAATTTCTGTGCCGTCTGCCTCGCTGGTGCGCAGCTTCAGCTTATAGGCGCGTTTCGGCTTGAGAATCGCCATATCATCGCTTTTGGGCTTTAGATATTCTGTGTAGCCGTCAAGCTCGTACAGCGTGGCGCGCAGTGGCTTATTGTCTGCCACCTGCCAGAAACGGATTCCGGCTTTAATGGAGCCGTCTTCCTCGTCGTACAGTGGAACAAATTCCTCTGCTGCGAACACCTGCACATGGTCGAGATTCCAGAACACGAAAGACTGCCCGTCAATCAAAGCATGGCGGGCAGCGTCCATAATATCTTCGTCAAACGTCGCACCAAGCGCCTTTTTTGTCTCCGGCTCCTGAAATGAAATGCCATTGCCCAGCAAATACGAAACTTCTTGGTCTACGACCAAGCCAAAAAACTTGCTTGCAATCTTGTGATTTGCCGTGTACATGTCACGGTGCGCCTTGCCCTGCATGTCGTAAATGATTTTCTCGTATTTGTTGATTGTAGGGTTTTCTCCGTGGTAATACTTGTTTGCGTTCGCTGCAAGGCGTGTGGTATGGTCGGCCTTATACTCATTGATCGCGCCCAGTATGAAACTCATGCGGGCCTTTTCGTCCTCGCCAACCGCTACAAAATCTTGGTATGTTTTCACGTCTTCTCACCGCCTTTACACGAAAATGCTCTTGTATCTGCTTTCGGCGGTGTCCCCCGCCTTGTTCGCTGTGCTTTCCATCGCATAACGCACTGCATCAATGTGATGGTTGTTCAAATCCGGGTAGCCTTCCAGCACTTCTCCCGTCTTGCCGTCCCGCTCGTATTCATACTCGCTGAACTCTTTTGCAGTGTCCGGGCAACGTTCTGGGTCAATGACAATAGCTTCCAGCATTTGCAGCCATTTTGTGCCGTAACGAACAGATTTCGGCCCCTTGCGGGCAGGGAATGTTTTCACGCCGTACTTGTTATAGTCCGCGATGGATTTCGGCTCTGCGCTATCCGCGCAGACTTTATCCTCACGCGTCAGCCCTCTATCCAAAAGCAGTTGCGCCGTGTCTCTGTTGCTGGTTCTGCGCCGCGTTAGCTCGTCAAAGATGTATAGCGTGCGCCGCGCTGCATCATAGTGCATCGCATTGTATGCCCACGGATCTGGATACCAGCCCCAGTCAACGCCGCGCTTGATTCTGTCGAATGTTTTCAACTGCTCGTCTGTGATTGGTTGAATTTTCAGGTTTTCGAATACCGCTGTGCCGCTGCCGACAACCTCGCCCAGATACTCGTGTCGGTAGGCCGTTTCGTTTGTACGCTGCAAGTATTCAGCATCGGCCAGAAACCGCTCTCCGAGCCATTCTGCTGGCGTTGTTTTGTAGGTGCTATGATGTATCAGCTTTCCATCGCGGGCTTTCAGTGCGTAGCCGTTTGCCCAGTTCCGCGCCATTGCAGGCGGGTTGAAGCTCTTGAACGTGATGAACCAATCGCCGCCGCGCAGGAAGGACTGCTCCACGTCTCGGATTTGCTCTTCCCCGTCAAACTGGTCAAGTTCCTCAAACCAGCAGATGCCTATATAACCAAACGGCACTTTGATTGACTTTACCTTGCCGGGGTCATCAACGCCGAAAAAAAGCACCTTTTGCCCGGTTGGCAAATAGGTGCATTCCATCGGGCTGACTGTGCAGCGGAAATGGTCGTGCAGACCAAGCTCATTGATTGCCCAAACGATTTGCGCATAAACGCTTGTACGCAGTGTGTTGCCGACCTTTCGGAACACTGCCGCGTGGCATTGCGGGTGCTTCAGCAGCTGCAAAATCAGTTCTATACTTATATAGCTTGATTTGGTAGAGCCGCGCCCGCCCTTTGCAAGTAGTTCTTTTACGTTGCCAGCCTTGATTTGCCGGTGCGCTTCAGCAAAGCATGGGGAGACCATAGCCGATAATCTGTTACAGGTCATCTATGATTTGCACCCCGCTGTCTGTCTGTTGTTCAGGCTCGTCTTTCTGCCCCAAATACTGTTTGCCGAGCCAAATTGCCATATTTGCGTTTTTTTGGGCGAGTGCAAATTGATACCGACGCAGAGAGCATTTTCCCTTTCCTCGCTTTTGCTTAAAAACTACGGAAAAACTATCCTTGTATGTCCTTTTGCACCACGCATCAATCGTTTTGTCTGTTACGCCAAAGAAATCGCATATATCTTCTTTTGTACACTGTAACCCGCATAGGTTTTCAAAGTGGTTTTGATCGATCTCTTTTCTCGGGCGTCCTGTTTTTGCCATAAACGCCCTCCTTTTTCTTTTGGCGTTGAATGAATTTCTGCATATCCCTTTTTAAGTACGGGCTGTCTGTCTTTGCGATTATTTTTCGCGCTTCTTTAATTGTCATTTAACAGCACCGCCCTATTCCCCGTCAGGGTTTCCCATCGCTTTACAATCACATCACAGTATCTTGGGTCGAACTCCATTGCATACGCATCCCGACCGTTTTGCTCACACGCAATAACCGTCGTCCCGCTGCCAGCAAACAAATCAAGCACGGCGTCACCGCCTTTAGTGTTGTTTTTGATTTGATAATCGAAAAGCGCCACAGGTTTCATTGTTGGATGCTCTTTATTTTTTGTTGGACGGTCAAATTCCAGCACGGTTGTTTGCTTTCTGTCTGACGCCCACAAATGACCAGCACCAGACTTCCATCCGTAAAGGCACGGCTCATGCTTCCATTTGTAGTCCTGCCTGCCCATAACCATTGCATTCTTGACCCAGATAAGAACCTGCCTGACTTCCCATCCCGCCATCTGGCACGCCGATTCAAAGGCGTATGTCTTTAGAATGGCGTGCCAGATGTAGAATACAGCCCCCGGCTTCATCACAGAATCAGCAGACGAAAACGCAGATTGCAAAAACGCAATAAACTCATCGTCGCTTTTTGCATCGTTTTCGATTTTAAGCGCGTCCTTGGTTTTCCTAGTATAGTCAACCCCGTAAGGCGGGTCTGTGAGCAACATGTCTGCAAGACGCCCCCCCCATAAGAGCGCTTACATCATCGCTTTTTGTGCTGTCGCCGCACATAAGCCCGTGTCTGCCAAGCTGCCAAATGTCACCTTTTTTTGTTATTGGCTCGGATTCCTCATCCACCTCCGGCGCATCGTCTTCTACAACTTCTTCTGTCGCTTCTTCTGGGAGTCCCCAATCAAAATCAAACGCCGACAAATCCAGCTCCGGCAGTTCATCTTTCAGCAGGTCGAAGTCCCAGTCACTCTCATTGCTTTTGTTATCCACCAGCCGGAGGGCATTCACCTGCTCTGGTGTCAAATCGTCCACACAGACGCACGGTACTTCTTTGATTCCCAGCTTTTTTGCAGCCAATGCGCGGCAATGCCCAATCACAATAATGTTGTTTTTGTCCACAACAACCGGCTGCACAAACCCATATTGCTTGATGCTTTCGGCAACATTTTTGATTTGCCTTGCATCGTGCTTTTTTGCGTTGTTTTCGTATGGGTGAATTTCTCCTAGCGATTTCATCACAATTTGCATAATATCCTCCTTTATGCAAAACAAAAAGCCCACACAATTTGTGTAGGCTTATATCCCCCCAAAACCCCTTTGCGCCGGAGGAAAAGCGCGTTCCCGCCCTGTCGGTGTATGCTGTGCCGCCCTCACCCGTTGCGGGGAGCAAATCCGCAACACTTTTTTGATTCCCTGTATTGTCCGCACAGGTCTGGCGGGCGTCATTTGTATACCGCACAGTCTTGCGGTGTTCGGCAGCATTTATACCCGCGCCCCTATCCGCGGTTGAAGTTTGGTTTCGCACTTCACTGTGCGGTCTGCCATCGCGCCGCGCTCCTGATCGGCTTGCCGCTTTGCTTACAGCGTTCAGGTTATCTATCGCGTTTTGCCTGCGCCGGGCTTTCACCGGTGGGAGCGACCAAGCATGTGCCCTCAGCCGGACTTGAACCGGCACACCAAGGCTCTTGCCATTGAGCTACAAGGGCATGTGCGGCTTGCCGTTTGCACGACCATTGTCATCATTTGTGAGGTATACCGCGCACTCTCACACAGACAGGTTGCGACCCTGCCCTCTGGTACTGCACATAGGTCTTGCACCTTTGCCGCGCCGTTGCTTCGGAACGCGGCTCCCTTATTCTTTGTGGATAGAATCGGCTATGCAGCATATAAAATGCCGGTCTTTCCCGGCTGCCAGCTATGAATAGGAGAATTGAAATGGTAAAGAAAAGAGATTTTAGCTATGCCGTAGGCTGTCCCGTTCCTACATCATCCAGCATATCTATAATAGCAGGTTAAAAGTGAACTGGAGTGCACAGATTTTCAATTGCAGCGCGGTGTAATTTCTTTGCCCATCGCTCGGAAATATTTAGATTTATCGCAATTTTCCACCAATACGGGGTGCCGACAATATACCGCTCCCGCAGAACGTCCCGCTGCATTTGGTCTTGAACAGAGTTTATTGCGGTTTCGATTTCTTCCCTTTGCATTTCGGTTTCAATAATCTGCTTGTATAGAGCTTCCTGACGCTCCATGATTCTGCAAACGGCATCCTCGATTTTATTTTTACCGCCAGCAGACACCACCACGGGGGATAATGCTTTAGTGGTCGCTGTTGCCCGTTCACGTTCGCTTTGTATCTGCTGGCGCAGCTGTCGTTCATGATTCCTGCTGCGTTGGTATCTCCATAGCCACACTTTCTTTTGGTTGAATTCTTCTCTGGTCATTGTATCTCCTCTCTTCCAGTTTCATGCAGCGCGGCAGCGTGCAAATATCGCCATTCTTCCACTCGCACGTCGCGCAAAGATGTTCGCGGGCGTATTCATCAACTAGTTGCTGTTTTGTCATGGGGGCACCTCCGTGGGTAGAAGTCATTTTAGAAGCCTCCTTATGATTCTATAACATGCGATGCCGATGCGGGTTACGACCAGCAGCGGCCAGAAAATAAGGACAATAACGTTGTCTGCGCCGTCTACGGTGTCCATTCGGTCTGTGTGGTTGATGTACAGGACGGCGAGCAGGCCGCACAGGTCGTAAACACAGACGGCGGCGATAACAAGAATAATGGTCATGGGGTCACCTCCGTGAGCCAGAATTTGCGTTTGCAATCGCTGCAACTGATTTCGTGGCAATTTTCTTCCGGGTTGTAATCATAGTTAATGTATTTAGGGCACATCCAGAGGTAATCGTCCTTAATTTCCGCCTTTGGGAACATCCTCAGAAACTCGCTCTGGCGGGTCTTGATTGGATTGTCTTTTGCCCATTGCTCGACAATATGAACAGACTTTTCCACGTATTCGCTTGCATTTCCGTTACAGTAGCCATAGTTATCTTCTTCGCAGTTTTCGTGCAATGGGCATTCAGGACAATTGGCTTGACTTTCGCACAGTCTGCGCAAAGTTTTTGTATATTCAACTGCGTCCATAGTCTCACTCCTTACCAATTTGCGTTGATAACTACAAAATCTCCGTTTTCTATTGCGCGATCGACAAGCCACCCAATGCTTACCCATTGGTATGGTCTGTATACTTTGACAAACTCTGCAAGGTCTTTCGCCTGTTCGGATGTGAGCGTCATATCCTTGCCATAAAAATCTCGTTCCGGCTCTATCTTGCGTATTTCATAGGGCGCATAATATCCTATTTTTTCGAGAAACCTTTTCCAGTCATATCCTACCGAATACTCATAGCCACGGATTGTGCCTTTGATTGGCTTTCCGCAGTGCGGACATTTGCCCACATCGTAGCGGCTTATTGTAATACCGAATCCCATTACAAACACTCCTTATCCAGCCCGCGGGCTACATACTGCCCATAGGTCAGGCCCAGGGCGGCGGCTTCGCGGACGCATTGCTCAATTGGTTTTATTGTTTTCTTCAGGCAGGGATGCGCAGCGGGTTTCTTACTTTTTTCAAAACGCCGGCATCCCTGCGGCGCTGGTAGGATGCCTGCGCGCTTTTGATATTGCGCTTGCGGATGCAGGTATCGCAATAGCGCTTTGTGGGCTGGACGTCCCACATAATTTTCCCGCAGGTCTTGCAGAATTTTGTTGTGGTCATAGCGGCTCCTTTGTTTGGGGTGCTTCAATGCCGATGCTTTGCAACGTTACCTGCGCCCAGAGGTCGGCAAGCTGGTCATTGCGGTACTCATTGTATTTATCAGCAACGGGTCCTGTCATTGCATTCTGAATCCGTTTCAGGGTGCGGGGAGAAAGACCGACCTGATAGCACGCCAGCAGACACAGATAGGTGGCGCGGGTAGCAATGTCGTTGCGCTCCTTCATGACGGCCTCCTGCGCACGGCACTGGATGCCTTGAATTTTAGCTTCTGCATAGGCGTCTATGGCTTTTTGCATGGCCGGGGTGGGATGAAGTCTGGCTTTCATGTCTTTCAACTCTTTCCTGTTTTATATAATCCGTATTTTCTGACATCGCGGCAGATTTTAATTCCACGCTCTGCATCTGCCGCGTCCGCTGCGGCATCTGCAAGCCGCTGTGCGCGGATTTTTTCAAACATGGCCGCATTACTCGCCGTAGCGATTGCAAGTGCTGTGGCAGTGCGCATGGCGGTCTGGGCAGTCTTTACACGGGCTGTTCATCGTCCAGCATCTCCTCTATGAAAATTTCGGTGCGGGGGTTGGCTTTGTCGTACAGTACGCGGGAGCCGTCTGTTGCTGCTACGATGTTGCTGTTGTCATCTTTCAAAATCCTGGTATCAACCAGAATATCCATGATGGCGCTTTCAAGGTTTGTTTTATCTACCCTGTGCCGTGTAGGCATGTAATACAAGCACTTGACATTGTAGCGGCCTTCCAGCGGATTTTTGGGCGCTGGTTTTAAATACATCTTGGCAGTTCTTGCGTACTTCAAGTAGGCTGCACTTGGCAGAACTTTTGCGTACTTGCCCTTATGGCATACCGGGCAGTGTGCGCCAACGTATCCGATGCGGGGGCTGTTCTTTTTGGTGATGGGCTTGCCGTAGATTATGTATTTTTGGATCATATAAAGTCCTCCACGCTCATCTGTCCTGGCAGTACATCTTCCTCCATCCACCAACGGAATACATCTTGCCCTGTACCGCCCATCATCCAGCTTCCGTCCAGCTTTCCGCGCGCCCTGCGCTCATCAAGCATCCTGTCAAAGGCTTGTATGTAGAGCTTCTCGTAAGCAGGCCAGCGTCGGAACTCCGCATATCGTTTACTTTTCTTTGCGAGTGGGCATCCGATACACCCCACACGATTCAGCCCACATTCATACAACGGATTCACAGGCACCTTTGCATCCTGCAAAAAGCTCCATACTTGATTGTCCGTCCAGTCCACAACGGGGTTTACTACGCGTTTTGCGGCCACCTTGCACCCTTCAAAGATTTTGCTCGGCTCCTGTTCTTCGCCTTTCAAAACGATTCTGTTATCTTTGTTCCGGGTGTATGCTTCAAAAACGCATCTGTCGCGCTTTCTTCGGCTACTTTCCGCCCACCGCACGCCAGTCGTGATGAACCGCCCGTTTCCGCCCTGTTCTTTCAGCACACCGCAGCAGTACCTCACGATTCGTGTCGGCGGCATCAGTTTTTGCGGGATTAGGTCCCACATACTTGTGCGCTTGCCCTTATAAACGGGGTAGTTAATGGTGCATTTCACGCCCAGATTTTCAAGTCTGGCAAATTCCTGCCGTACAAACCGCACTGTCTCCGGCGCATCCGCAGTTGTGTGGTTGTGCTGCACCTCAAACGGAATGCCCCCCCTCAGTGCAAGCTCTACGCACACGCTGCTGTCCTTGCCGCCGCTGGTCGTTACCACAAGCGGCGTTCCGTAATACTTCAGTGCCATGTCGCTTGCCGCTTTCAACCGCCCGATGGCGATCTTCTCCGGGTCTCCGCTTGTCGGTAGGGTCACAAGGCCCCAATCTTCTTTGCTCACGGTGCTATCTCCTTTACTTTCGCGTAATACTTCTCGCTGTACCAGATTTCCGTCAGGCGGGGATTTTGGGTGTAACCTGCGGTGCGCAGGGCGGCTTCATCGTTCCAGCGCGTGGAATACAGGCGCTTGGAGTGGGTGATGTCGCCGGTAGAGCGGGAATAGGTGATGATTTCAAAGCGTTTCATAATCAGAACGGCAGGTCGCCTTCATCCTCAATGATGGCAAAATCATCGGCTTGACCCTGAGAATAGGCGGGCGGTGCTGCATCAGGTTCACCCTGCGTGCGTTGTGCGGCGTTCTGCGAGGCGGGGCTGGTACTTTCCTTACTGCCGCAGAAACTCACGTTCTGGGCCACGATTTCAACGGCTGTGCGGTTCTGACCGTTCTTGTCCTGATACTGGCGCGTCTGCAAGCGGCCATCAATGGCAATCAGGGAGCCTTTCTGGAAATACTTGCAGACGAACTCTGCCGTCCTGTCCCATGCAACAACGTCCAGCCAGTCTGCCTGGCTCTGGCCGTTGGCGTCACGGCGTCCGCGATCACAGGCGATGCGGAACGACGCAACATTCTTGCCCGTCGTAGTCTGGCGAAGCTCCGGGTCACGCGCAAGGTGGCCCATGATTGCAACAACATTCAGCATATTTTCACCTCAACATGAAATTTTCTCTTGTGTGCGCTTCCCAAATAATACCTGTTTATAGCTCTCCGGAGCCGCGCTGCCAAGCTGTAACACGCCAGCAGCAAACCATTCCGGCAGCGGTATGCCGAGTTCTGTGTACCTGTCCCACGCAAGGCGCATAGACCAGTTATCGGCGACGTTGTATGCGCTGTATTTGACAGCAGCTTCCCGCACCTCGCTTACAGTTGGCTTGAAGCGGTGCGTTTTGGAAAGCTCCTGCACAGCTTTTAGCGCGGCATTGTAGGGAATGTCAGAAAGCGATGCCGCCCAAGCTTTCGCAGTTTCCTCGGCGTTCGTTTTGCTGCAAATGTTATCCCAATAGTTCATGGCCAGCGACAGAAGCGCCGCCGTCTGCTGATAAGTCATCTGCCATGCCTCCTTTTGCGATTTCCCATAGCTTTTCCTGTGTGGTTTTCATCTGCTGCCGTTGTGCAGCGCCTTTCTGCTGGCTTCTGGCCTCTTTCTCGGCAAGATACGCCGCGCGTGTGGTAATGTTTTTTTGCAGGCAGTCACGCAAAATTGCCTGCGCATAGCCCCAAGAACGCTTATTGTTGATAGCTGCCTGATTGATTGCCTCGCAAACAAGGTCAGGCTCTACCTGTTCCAGATAGCTCACAATACTATCAAATGCGGCACGAGGAAGTGCGCCAATGTTCTGCTCGTAGCAATCTACGCATTGTTGCCAGCTTTCGCGCGCTTGCGCGGTAGTCGTAGTAGTAGTAATATTTTGTTCTTTGTTCTTTGTTCTTTGTTCTTTGTATTGGCTTGTTTGGCTATCGTTCGCTTGCGAACGCTTGCGTTCGCTATCGTTCGCTTGCGAACGCTTGCGTTCGCTATCGTTCGCTATCGTTCGCTTTTTAGCGTTTTCTGAATTCTTCCTGCATTTTGCGTTGTACTGTTCTTGAGATACCTTGATATTACGGGTGATGAACCGATACGCAATCACTTCCTTGCCAGTGAGCGGCTCGGGCCGTTCTGCTCCTTCGCAATAAGCGCAAAGAGCATACATAAGCCGTCGAAACTCACCGTCCGAAAGGTCGGACGTATCTTCCATATACCCGGGATAAAAAGGGATATATTTCAATTCAGCCATATTCAGTTGTCCTTATCTTGATGGCAGTGCATATAAATGTATTCGGAATGCGCTGCCATGTTCTGGTATAGCCAATCGTCGGCTTTCTCTTTACTTAGATGTTCGCGAATAACGCGCTTTTCATACACAAACTCGCCGTTAATTTTCTTTTCGGCTATGCGGTCTTTAATGTCTGCTTCTGTGTAATTGGCTTCGACGAGATAGAGATTATAGCCTTTGGCTGTTATTCCGTTCAGATTGTTTGCGTCTGTCGCATAGAACAATCTTTCAACGGGAGGCTGCGGCAGCTCTATATGCCAGCAGCAATTTTGTACATCATGCTTTGTTTCCTGCGCCTTAATTCTGCACAGATTCTTATAGTTGTACCAGCGTTCTGTTCGTATCACGTCAATCTGGCCCATTTTAACGCCAGCATTCACGAGGGCTGCACATAACCACACACAGCACGCAAAACGCAATGTGGGCCGCTCTCTGGCGAGCCTGCGCAGCGTGGCGGGGTTGAAGTGGTCGCCGTGAATGTGCGTAAGAAGTACGAGCTTCAAATTCTTGTAATCGTCTGTCAACCGAGAAAATGGAACGCCGCAATCAATCAATATTGTGTTTTGAATGAGAACGGCGTTCCCTTGGCTTCCGGTTGAAATTATCTTGCAGTCCATCTCACAGGCTGCTCAAGTCGATTTTCTTCGGCTCGGCGGCTGCGGTCTGGGCTTCAACGGCCTGTTCGGCTTGCGGCTGTTCAATCTGCGGTACAGGCTGTGCGGCAGCTTCAAGGCGTACATCCTTTGCGGAGGCCACCCGCTCTGCGATAAACTGGCCGTCGTTGTCATGCGTGATGGTGTCATCATGCTCAAGTGCCGTTTGCATATCAACGCTCATAACGCCCCAGCGGGAAATGAGCTGCCGCAGCATCGTCTTGCGGGCCATGTCATCAAAGTTCTTGTACCAGAACGAGGAATACTTCCACATTTCGCTCTGCGGAACTTTCCCGGCGAGCAAATCCTCATAGCCTTTGCGGCTGAATGCCGGGCTGTAGGTGTCTGCATGGGTCATCATCTTTTCATTCGACCAGTAGATAACCTTGCGAAATCCGTTCAGGTACTCAAAGAATGCCATGTAACCGACTGTCGGCAGGGCATCGCGCACATCATCGTCCTCGATAAACTTAAACCGGGCTTTTCCGGTTTCGGGGTCTTTACCGCTGTACTCGCCCTGCTTGATAACCATAACATCAAGGTCTTTGTACTGGCCGCTGCGCAATGCAAGCTGGATATAGCCTTTATAGCCAAGCACAAACTGTGCTGTAACGGTCTGCTGGCGCTTGTTCTTGAACGGTACAAGGTAGTATTGACCAAGCTGGGGAGAGGGGGAGAGTTTCAGGCTCTCACCCAGCAGCGCACCGGCAAGAATCGTACCGGCGTCACATTCCTGCAAGGCCGGATTCACAGCGACAGCGCTCGTGATGCTTGCAGTGAAACTGCGGGCGCGGTCAGGGTCTCGCAGCGTGTTGTTGATTAAGTTCTGGTAGCTCTGCGTAGTGATCATTACGCTGAACTTCGGCTTCTGTGCCAACTGCTGATTAGATGTCGTCATAGCTCATACCCTCCTGCATGATAAACTGTTTTAGTTTCTTCAACTGTTCGATAGTGCCGCGAACGGCGAACTTTACTTCATAGACAGCAGGCTGTGTTTTCTCCGGCTCCTGCACGGCTGCTGGCTGTTCTTCCTCAGGTGCAGATACATCTTCAACAGGCGGCGCGGCGTGCTGCGGCGCTTCTTCGATGGCCTGTTGTACCTTTTCTTCTGCCGCATGCTGCTGTTCCAGTGCAGCGCGGCGCTCGGCCTCTTGCTGCTTTTGCAGTTCGATTTGCTCATGCCGAGCGCGAACTGTACTCAACGCCAGCGCAACATTCAGCGATTTTTTGTACTCGACCAGCAACTCTGCGGCGTCATCATGGCGGGAAAGTTCCTGCACCTCTTCGGCGATTTTAAGCACAGTCGATGTAAGCGCGGTCTTTGTGCCGTTCACGCTGGTAGAAAGCCCAATTTTAAGGTTCATCTGCTCAAAACGCAGCCAGGGCAGATTATTTGCTTTGCAAAGCTCGTCAAAGTAGCTCTGTACGGCCTTGACCTTATCAGCCTTCAAGCCTGCTTCTACCTCATCAATGCGGCGCTTAAGCTCGGCATCTGCCTTCTTGTACGGGTCGGAGATGCAGTCCTTATAAACTGCTTCAAACTGGTTGTACGGCTCCATGATGGCTTCTTTAACGCGCTTTCGATCTTCTTCCATCGATGCAAACTCTTTGCCCAGTTCCGTGCGGATTTTCTTTACATCTCCGCGCGTTTCTTCCGTGCAAACAAGTTGCATCGCGTTCTTCGTGCGGGTCTCTATATCGGCTTTCACAAGCTGAAGATGCTCTTCGATAATGGGCAACTGTTTCAGCGTGATTACCGGCATTTTCGTTTCCATTTGTCAAACCTCCATGTATTCGAATCTGCGCATGCTCTGGCTCATTCCTGTTTCAGCGGAAAGCGTAAGGTCTCGCATCTGCTGATATTTGATGAAGTCTGGCGTAGAGCGGTCATGTATAATCTGTTGCATGGCCTGAAAGTGTTTCTGGTATTTATCAGGGGCGTTGTCCTTGAATGCGGTTCTCATTCTCTCGCAAGTCATCTTTATCCCTCTGCTGCAACCGCAATCGGGATGCCGAGCGCGGTCAAAACTGTCTTAACGTCTAAGTCATCGTAGCGGTAAATCGCGCCGTCTAGGTCTACAATCTCGTCGCCATCGTAGTACGGTACGCCGTCAGCGTCCGTTCCAATCGGTTCATCATCATAGGGCGGGAAGGGGTTATCTTGATGCCCCCAAAAGATGGTCATTCGTCTTCCTCCTTGGGATACAGTCCGCACAGCAGATTCAGCGCCAGCAGGGCGGCGATGGTGGTGGGGATGTTGAGAGAACCGAGCGCGGCAAGCAGCAGCACCAAATCTGCGGTGATTGCCAGCTTGACGGCGGCGCGTTTCAGTGATAGAATACAGTTAGAGCTTTTTGCGATGCTCTGTTTTTTTGCCGTTCCGGTGGTGGTGCACCGGGGCGGCGTTTTTGTTTTGGTCATGTGATCAGGTTCCTTTTAAAAAGTTAATCAATGCAGTACGCAGGTTTTCAAACTCTGTAATGTCGTCCTGTGAGACGTTAGGCGTGACGGTAGATTTTGGCACATCAGCCACCGGGTAATACGTTGCAAATTCGTCAAGCGTGATGCCCAGTGCGGCGCATGCTTTTCCAACCTCCGGCCAACGCCAATCATTAGCGCCGTTGATGCGGTTTGACATCTGCGTTTTGGACAAGCCGCAAGCATCTGCAAGGCGTTGTTTGTTGTAGCCCTTGCTTTTGATAAGAGCGGTAAAAGCAAGGTTTGTCATGTTCATCATCTCCTTGTAACACATATCAAGAAGTTGTATACTGTGCGAAAGGGGGAAAATAGTATGGATTTAAAAATTCCAGATTTTACAAAAGACATCAGCTTTGCTTTTTTATTTCTGTAGATGTATTTCTTTTCCATCAAGAAAGAAATAAACTTTTTCTCTTCAACTCCAAGTTGTTTTGCCGTCTCACGAAAGCTGGTCAGCAAATTACGGTCTACAAGTTCGTCAAAATATTCAGCTTTAGGCTGCATAATAGCATTCTGAACTGTAAGTTCCGAAATCCTCGCCTCACGTTCCGCAAGCGTTTTGTTGGCAACCAGCAGGGCTTTAGCCATCAATTCGGATGGGGTAAGCTGTTCCTGCCCGGCGATGTAACCACCGTTTTTGCGGATACTGGGCAAGACTTCACTGGTGACCCACTTGCGGAAGGGTTTGGCCTCCGGCTTGTCGCTGCGCAGGATGACGTTGTACAGGCCGCTCTCGTTGACAGCCGTCATTTCCTGTGCACCACCAAGGGTGTCCACTCTGACCGGCGCCCTTTCGTCATCGTCCAGCCGTTCGGCAGCATCCCGGTATTTGGAGATGCCCAGCACCTTGCACACGTCCTTCAGGACGAACCACGGTTCACCGTTCATCTCAACCGTGCGTACATCGTTGTTTTCGTACTTAAAAATCTGAATGTTGTTCATTCGCTCACTCCTTTCTTTCTGCAATTAGTTCACTTACAGCCGCTTCCATCTTCTTCTGAATGTCAGGCGGTTTGCGCTTGCTGTTCAGAATCAAACAGATATACGGCTTACCGTAACCGAGCTTTTTTGCCACATCTTCATAAGAAATGTCGTTGTTGTGCATTTTCCCAATCAAACGGCCAGTCCACGCTTCGGGCATTTTTTCACCTCCTTAGTAAGAATTAGCAGTAAACAAAATTGACTGCCGCGACACAATATGCTATAATCTGAATTGCCAGAGTAAGGCAGAAAGGAAGGTGGTCGTCCTTGACCAAACTTTTGAGTATGCCAGTTCCAGACTAAAGAAATTGCGTAACGCGCTATGGCTTAAACGGCTGCCCCAAAGCTGCCAAAGGTTACGGCAAGTCCACAGAATTGCAAGTTCGTTTTGCAAGCAGCGGATGCGCATTGCACAAAGGACCGTGTACTTGCCCGCTCACATTGAGCAGTTCCGTTGCTGCAAACTTGTTCTGGTAAAAAACTTTGGGGAAAATCCGTCTGCTAACGAACAGCAGGCGGATTTTTTTTGCTGTCGCGGCAGTAATTATGGTTGCAAAAGTTTACAAAGTATGCTATATTGTAGTTGTCAGATACATAAAAGCATTAGGCACGGGCAAGAGGTTGCCGGGGCTTTGTTTGTTGCAAACTTTTTAAACCATGATTATAGTATACAGCAAACTTTTTAAACCGTCAACCCTCCTGTGCGAACTTTTTGAACTTTAGCATTTTGCACAAATTGGAGGTATTGTTTTAGTGTTTTATGACAAGTTTGTAAACCTTTGTGCTTCCATTGGGAAAAAGCCTACACCGGTAGCTCAAGAATTAGGGATTAGCAAAGGTACAGTTGCGAGTTGGAAAAGGAGAGGAAATGACCCAACTGACGCATATTTGGCAAAGATTGCAAATTACTTTGGTGTATCTGTTGACGAATTGCGCGGGGATACCGAAAACGAAAAAAAGCCCACCGCACAAAGCGATGGGCTAATATCTGGTTTGCCGCAAGATGTACAAAAAATTATTTCTCTTTGCCAAGAGAACCCTCAGCTTGCAAGCGCTCTATTAAATCTTGCGCAGCAGTTACAAAATCGGTCATCTGGTCAGGCGTAAAGGTTGAAACGATTTCAACAAGCTTTTCTGTGTCCGTCATTTCTGATTCCTCCAATCAAATAAGGTTGTGATACTATGGGCTTTTTTGACTTTTTGAAGCCGAAACCAAAAGTAAATGTTTCCATAACTACACATGAGCCGCCTAAAGATGAAATTGCAAAGCAATATGCTAATTACTGCAAAGCACAAGCAGAAAAGCGGCATGCAGAACAGGAAGAGCGTGCAAACGATAATTTTCTGGCGCTTTCCGCTGATGACCTGGCAGACAAAAACGGCCTGAAACCAACAGAAATTTTAATGCTTTCTTATTTAGAGAAATATTCCAGCGGAAAGCCTGTTGCAAAGTTCTGGCATTATGATTATGGTGTTGATGATGTTTGGCCGATTATTAAAAAGCTGGAATCAATGGGATTTGCTGAAAACGGGGAATTGACCGAAAAGGGAAAAGCAGAACTAAATGACAATGAATACGTTTATTTTTATCACAGAAAATCTTATGCTCATTTGGCTTTTACCTTGCCAGAGTTTTGTCGTGCCGTAAACGCTCAAAGAGACATCCCGTATCGGGATTTAATATGGGAGAAATACAATAAACTATACATGGGATCAATTTCGTCTCCCAAAAAATGTCGTGATTTACGATATTCTATGTATGAGTTTTTGGTAGACGAAAAAAAGTTTGAAACGGCTTTTTCTATGCTACTTGAAATACCTTTTTATGATATGAACTGCCAATATCCTTTTATAGCTCCCAGTATTATGCAGGAACTAAAGAAAGCCCAAAAAAAAGCTGGCTTTACTGAAGATCAAATTTTTGATATGGCAAAAGAAAGATACAGCAGGATGCTTGTTGAAAACCCAACTGTTCCTGCGATAGATGCCGCTGGTATTGTAACATCTTACATTTTTGGAAAAGATGGTCTAGCTCAAAGAGTTTTGAAATCTTACAACATAGATTGCACCCGGCTGTTTTCTGGCAACCATTGATTGTATTTTACACAACTACTGGTTGTATTTCAACAATTTCACAAAAATACTCATTTGTCAAGTCTTTGCTGTCCTATATATCGGATTTTCAGCACTTGACAACCACTTTTTTGCCGCTTTCTCCCATGATGGGACGGCGGCTTGTTTACCAGCTTTTCCATTTTCAATCGCTCCTTTGCAAAAATTGTACTGCATTCACAATATGTTTTTTGTCGGAGGATGTAAATAACCAAAAAAGAAACTGCGATACACGACTGATTGTTGACATTTGCATCGGGTCTGTCGGGTTTATCCGCTACTAAACAAAAAAGCCCCTGCCGGTGTTCGTACCACCGACAAGGGCAAAGAGCCGTCAACATAAAAAGTTGACGGCATTATTATAACACACACAAAAAGGAGCCGCAATATGAAAAGGACAAATACCGCGAAATGGATTGAAAGCGCCGGGCGTTGGCAAATCAACGTGCAGAAGGACGGAGTGCGCAAGACATTTACCAGCGCCAAGCCGGGCCGCACAGGCCAGAGGGAAGCTAACAAAAAAGCAGATGAATGGCTTGACATAGGCGTAAAGACGGAACGGATTAAGGTTTCTGACGCATGGGAACAGTTGCTGCAGCAGAAAAAACTTGTGTCTGATGCAGAATACAAAAACATGGCCTCGTTCGGTCGCTCCCATTTGCTGCCAGCCATCGGGATCAAGTCGATAAAAGCCGTTACTGAACAGGATTTCCAAAAAATTATAGATTATGCGTTTCGCCATCCACAGGGAAATAGCAAAGATCCATTATCCAAAAAGACATTACAGAACTATGCCAGCTACTGCAAGCAGTTTGTGAATTTTTGCCGAAAATCGAAATGGACAACGCTTGAGCTTGAGGAGTTACAGATTCCGGCAGCGTCCAGAAAAAAAGGAAAGAACGTGCTGACAGTTGAAGCGCTGAACACGCTGTTAAAAGTAGATACGACCATCATGCGCGGAAAATCTGTGCATGATGAATACATAAATTATTATAGGTTCCAAGTGCTAACAGGCATGCGGCCCGGTGAAATGCGGGGGCTGCGATGGGAAGACGTTGACGGGAATCTGTGCAGACTGAAGCAGGCTATCAATGCGCACGGTCAAATCACGCAGGGAAAAAACGAAAACGCATTGCGCACGGTCGTGCTATCCAGACGAGCAGTGGACGTGCTGGAAGCTCAGAAAGCCGTGACTGGAAAGCAGGCGTACATCTTTCCGATGGCGTCTATGCACACCTACTACCACCGCTGGCAGCGCTATCAGCGCTCTAATGACATGCCGGAGCTGAGTCTTTACGAACTGCGCCACACGTTTGTGAGTATCGCAAAGGAGTTGCCGACTGGCGAATTAAAGCAGCTAGTCGGGCATAGCGAGGATATGGACACATACGGCACATACTCTCACTACATCGCTGGAGATGACGAACGGACAGCCCAAAACCTACAAGAAATCTTTGATAGATTGGTGGACTAAAAAAGTACACACTAAAAGTACACACTTTTTTTCTTAAATGTATGAAATAGCAGAAAAAGTATGTGATAAAACAAAAAAATATAGCAATATATCGCTATATTTTTAATCACTAAAAGCATGGTGTATAGTTCGAGTCCTGTCACCTCGACCATAATAAATGCCGTAGATTTGTTTAAATCTACGGCATTTTCTTTTTCAAGTACACATTTTAGTACACACTCACCTATTTTCTCTGCAAACTGTGTACCAAATCATTATACACATCCGGTCTCACTTCTTTCAGCGCATCCATAAACTCATCCAGCACACGCCACACTCGCCCGGTATCGGCCTTTTTTACAATCTCCAAAAATTCACTCATCCTGTAAACGCTCCAATTTCCGCATTACGCCATTATAAACTTTAGGGTTTGCTACATACAGGGCCGACATAAGCTCATCCAGCACGTTCAGCGCCGCTGTGGTGTCTACATTTGACACAGCCCGTAAAAAGTCACTGCTGCCAACAGCAGCCCTTGTAGACGGCTCTGCCGCTTCGTAGTAGCGCACAGGCTCTTGCAGTTCTGCTTTCTGCGGGGAATGGGATGCATCTGCAAGCTGCTGATTTTTCACAACATACAATGCCGCCAAATTTTTAACTCTGGTCATGGTGAGTTCGCTGTTTTCGATTTCGGCTATAGCGCCGTCAATCTCTCGCACGTCAACCATAGCCCTTACACCTCACTTTAACCGTTTCGCATCGTATCAATGCAGCGCTGGATGACTTCCCTGTCTTTGCTGTCAGCCCCGCGCATAATATCTTCCATGCGGGAAATCAGTGAATCGCGCCCATCGTCCATGCTGTAGTGCCCGCGCACATAATGCGAACCGCGCCGCGCATAGCTGCTGCCGCGTCCATAATTGCCGCGCATGTTGGCGCTCCAATCACCATCGCGGCTGTAATCTTCATCGCGGCTGTAACCGTCATCTTCCAGCATGACAATTTTGTCGATGTTTTTGATAGTGTCAGTCAGCTTGTGAACAGTTTCCAAGTCACCGGCAGACATTTCGCCTTTTTTGCCGATTTCGTCAAGCTCATCGCACAGCATATCCTTCAGATCATACAGGGTTTTCATACTCATTTTCATTCTCCTTTCAGCCGACGCGCTCGGCAATGAGATTCGAGTTTGCAAAAAGCACCGCCTGTGCACTCGTGTTCTTTGCGGCAACCGTCACGCAGCAACCGCGCGGGACGTCCACAAACGCCGCCACAAACACGTTAAAGTAATTCTCCAATGCTGCAGGCGTAACCGTTGCAGTGGCGCTGGAAAGCGGCTCTCCGTTGATTGTGAGCGCGGTGGTAATCGCGCCAACAGTGCCGCCGGTGGGAATTGCAATGTTCGCGCCAAAGCTCACCTTATAACGCGCCTTGCACTGGTTCGTGATGCCACGCAAGGTGACGATGCCAGCGCCCTCACGATGCACAATGCAGCTTTTTCCGCAAACTGCCGTTTCGGTAAGCGGCACATTCTGCCCTGCGGCAACGTTCACGATACTGGAATTCGTAAATTCAGCCATAAAATCAATCCTTTCATATAAATATAGCGGCGGGGCTGTTGCCCCGCCGCTATTTTTTGCAAAATCAGCACGGAGCTGAACAGTTTCCTATTTGGAAACAGTTGCTATTCAGTTTTAGCATCCGCAGCCGTTGCAATTGCCGCAATTCCCATACTGATACGGAGCAGGAACGGGGAAAGCCGGAACAGGGCGGGGGTTGTAGTAAGCGAGCTGCCCGCTCATATAGGCTTTCAGCGTTTCATTCTGCGCAGCCTGACTTGCGGCAAGCTGTGCGGCAAAAAGCTGCTGGTTCTGCTCGGCAATCTTGGCATCCTTTGCCTCGATGCGCTGCGCCGTCAGTGCGTCAAGGATTGCGCGCGCGTTGGCGTTTTGGTTGTCAATAATGTCGCGGGTACCCGTGCTGATTGCCTGTCTGGTCTCGCACCCCTGCGTTGCCATGTTGTAATTTACGCCCTGGATAGCCTCGCGGGTCTCGCAGCAGCAATTGGCCTGCTGCATCTGCATGGCAAAGAGCTGCTGCATAAATGCGGCCTGCTGGTTTGCGCGGCTGATTTCGGCGCTCATAAAGCCTTGCTGCATAGCGTTCTGCACACCGTTGACAAGCTGTGCCTGAGCATAGAATCCGTCACACAGGCCGTTGTTCACGACATCGATTTTGCGTTCGATGTTGGCAAAGTCGCTGGTGAGGATGTAACCATCGACAGCGCCAGCACCATTACCGCTGCCAAATCCGTTGTTGCCCCAGTTACCGCCCCAGCCGCAGAAAACGAAGAGGAAGAGAATAATAATATACAGCAAACCATCGCCGCCAAAGCCCCAGCCGTTGTTATTGCTCGTATTCGCGGGCTGAACAGGCATTGTCATAACAGTGCCGTCTGAAGAAAGACTCATGTTTAACTCCTTTCAAAAGTTGAATGTATTGTTCACCGTGCGCACGGTTTGAACCTATTGTAAAAAGCTCTGAAACTGCTGCGCCATCGCTTGCAGCTGGTTTAGCTGCTGCTGGCTCATCTTGCCGGATTGCAGCAGCTTTTCCACCTCTTGTTTGGGGTCGCCCTGAAAGTTATTGCGGAACTGCTGAAACTGCTGCATCATTTGCTGGAATTGTCCCATTGCGCCCGGCATTTTGCCGCCGCCAAGAGCGTTAAACAGAGGGTTGCTCATTGTCTGCCTCCTTTTTCTTGCGCGTTAAAGGTTTATCTGCCGCCAGCGCGTCAAAGCGGGCTGTCAACGCGTTGAACTCTTGCCTTGTGACATATTCCTCTTTCGGTTTTTGCGAGGTCTGTACGGGCTGTTTCTGGCTTGCCGTGCGTTCCGAGTAGTCAAAAACGCGCAATGGCTGCGGCATACCGCTGGCATCGGTGGCCTTAATGTAAAATGTACTGTTTTCGCTGTCCATCAGCAGTACGCTGTTCCCTGCCGCCACCATATACGCTTTGGCTCCTTCTTCACCTTGCACCCAGATAATAGGCGAGCTTTGCTGTGCCGGTTGCTGCTGCGGATATGCCGCTTGCCGGAGCTGTGTAAGCTGATCGGGCATGGCCGACGGCATCTGCTGCCCCATTGGATAATAGTTCGGCATATAGCCGGGCTGATACGGTACGCCAAACGCCATAGTCAATCATCCTTTCTGCCAGTAGTACAGCGGCACTTCATCTCCGCTGTCCCATGTATCCAGCCAGTCCCCATTTTCCACGCACACAACATGCGTAGCCATTGCCAAAATATACGTGCCGTCCGAGTGGTCTTTTGCAAACTGCGCCACTGTGTAACAATCCGGGCAGCTGTTTGGCAACGTGTAGCGCTTCCAACCACATCGTCGCAGATAACTGCCCCAGACATAGTTTGCAGACGGCATATCATGCAGTTCAAATCCTGCCAGCACCAGCGCCGCATATACAGCCGCCCATGATTGATGCGTTGCGGCTGCAATGGCTCTGACGGTACAATCTCCGACGCGCTTTTGTTCCGGGTTTAGGTTGATTTGCTTGTATGCCATCCGAACCGCTCCTTTTATCTTAATTGTACACAAAAAAACGGCACACTGTGGGCCACCGAAGTGCCAACATTGTGCCGTCTTTGGGACAAAATAAAAAAGGGCGCGGCCACAAAAGCAGCCGCGCCCTTTAAATTAGCCTATTTTGTTTTTGATGCTGCGAACGCGCCGTTTTACCGTGCGCTCGCTACAATTCAGTTCTGCCGCAATATCAGCATTGCGCCAACCGCGCCGCCGAAGCTGCAAAACATCCGTTTCTTCATCGGTCAGCAAACCGCCGACAAAATCAAACTTTGGCATGATTACTCATCCTTCTTGTTCTTGCTTTCTGTCTGCGTGCCAAAATAAAAGGCCACAACCATCGTCACAATGGTCATGACCGTGTCAGGCTGTAATTTCTCCCGCAGCGCCAATGCCGCAAACACTGCAACGACAACCAGCGTCACAATGGTCTTGACCTTGAAAAGCGCTGCAATGTTCTTGATAAAATCACCCATAGAGCTGTACCTCACTTTCCGTCCAAATCGTGCAAACGCTGCTCATGCCGTTGCAGCGTTTCATCTTGTTCTTCGTTGTGCTCCCACAACCGTTTATGGCTCGCACTGTTGCTCTTGTCGTTTTCCTGCACTTGCTTGGCCACGCTGTCAAGCAGCGCTTTCAGCTGCGTGATACTTGTATTCAACTTCAACAGCGGCGTCGTGACCGTTATAATCAGTCCAGCAAGTACAACAATGTCCTTGACGATATCCCAATCTGTCATCCTTCACTTCCATTCCGGGCGTCAGGCCCATTCGCTTTTATACAGTCCTGCATCCGTCAGGCCTCGTTCCTTGCACAGAAGATAAATCGCATCTGCATCTCCCTGCGTCACCGGCCCTACCGTGATGACCTGCAACTTGTTTGCAGGCTTGTCCGCTGCGGGCAGGGCCTTGACCAAATGATTCAAATCAACCACCTCGGTGATGCCCGGCACGCTGCCCTTTGCGGCCTGGCCGTACTGGTGGATGTATCGCGGCAGGCTCGTGGCGTAGTTGGCGCGGGTGTCGGCCAGCCAGCCGATGTAATCTTCACACAAATAGGCGTAGTCGATGTTTGCGCTTGCGAACGCCGTGAAGGTGTAGATGCCTGCCGTGAATCCGTGCGCTTTGGCCCTCTCACAGAACGCCATTGCAATTGCCGTGCGCTGGTCTTTCGTCAGGTTGTCGGCGCGGCCATCGTGAACGCCGGTCTTGGTTGTGTGTCCCCATTCGCTGTCGAAGAACAAGGGATAGCCTGTCGGGGCCAGGCTAGCGCAGAAATCCGCTTCGGCACGGGCCTCGTCCTCGGTGATGGCCTGACTAAAGAAGTAGAACCCCAGCAGCTTGTTGTTGGCCTTGGCTCCGGCCAGGTTGGCGTCGTATTGCTCATCCTTCATCAGCTTTCCGCTGCCGTAGCCGCGATACCCGATGCGAACAATGGCACGGTAGGGAACCTTTGCCCAGTCGATGGCGCCCTGATGGTGGGACACATCAATCAGCACTTCTTCGCCGCCGGGTTGTGTAGCGTCTGCGGGTTTTTCTACTGCGTGTTCCCCGGCGCGGTAAGTAAACACCCGCCCGTTAGCCGTGGTAAAATCGCTGTCCAGCCACACCAGCGGGTTGGTGCGGCTGCCGTTCAGAATGACTTCAAAATGCAGGTGCGCTCCAAACACATTGCCGGTAGTGCCGCTATAGCCGATGAGGTCGCCCTCTTTGACCTGCTGTCCAAGCTTGACGCAATATCTGCTCAGGTGTGCGTACCGCGTCTGCAGCACGCCGCCTTTGTAGGGCGCGTGCTTGATGCGCACCATGTTGCCATAACTTTGCATACCCGTCCGGGTGTGGCCGTCCCAGTTTTGTACCTGATCCACGGTGCCGTTCTCGGCAGCGTATACCGGCTGCGTGCTGGTATTGCCGATCCGGGTGCGTAGGTCGATGGCCCGGTGCAAGCTGCCGTCGTTGTAAAACCATCCTTGTGTGATGATGTGCTGGGCCAGAGGCCACGCCAGCAACACCTCACCGTTTGAGAGTCTCATTGATCTTCCTCCTCGTACAGCGGATTTTGAATCTGCTCATTCGTTCCGCTGCCTTCCTGCACCGGCTCCCAGCTGGCCTTTACCCCCAGCGAATATCCCGCCACGGGGTAGCACACAACAGGGTTGCCGCTTTCTTCCAGCGGTGGGCAAAGCATATCAATGATGTGCTTGCTGCTCCACGGCGCGTCCTCGCTCACCGCCACATCATCAATCTGTACGCCGTCCTTTCCGGCAGGCCCCTCCGGGCCAACCTCTCCCTGCGGCCCCTGCTCACCACGCTCACCCTGCGGGCCAGTATCACCCTTGGGGCCAACCGGGCCAGTTTCGCCAACAGGCCCCTGCGCGCCGGTATCGCCCTTCTCGCCTTGTACACCCTGAACGCCCTGCTCACCTTGGGGGCCGCGCTTTCCGGTGTCGCCCTTCTCGCCCTGTGGCCCTCGCGGGCCAGTTGCACCCGTTGCCCCGGTAGGGCCTTGCATTCCCTTTTCTCCTTGCGGCCCCTGCGGGCCTACGGGGCCTCGCGGGCCAGTATCTCCCTTGTCGCCTTTGTCGCCTTTGGCTCCATCCTTGCCGTCAAATTTGCCGTTAGCCGCATCATTTCGCAAGTTATCGGCCACGCTCTTTGCTTCCGCGCTGTTCTTTTCTGCGTTAAGCGCAGCCTGCAAAACCTGCGTGGCAAGTGATTCACTGGGTTTAAACGGCTCAGTTCCACCAACGGGGCCGCGTGTAATCACGTTGTATCCCTGCGTTTTTGTGATGCGCTGCACACCATTGGCAACGCCGCAATACACGATAGTGCCCGTACCCTCATTGGCGGTTGCTTCGGCAGGCACATCAATCAGGCCGTTTTCCGGCAAACGGATTTCACGGGGTTCGCCCTTCGGCGGGTTAAACGTTGCCGTTACAGCAAGCCCGCTCCACGTATCGTCAAGGGTCACATGCAGCCGCTCGATACCGTAACTTCCAAAAGTGCCAAGCGATAAGTTGCCGGGTCTAACGCTGTATCCTTTCAGCTGTACTTCATGCAATGCCATTACACGCCCTCCAATCTGGCTTTCACCGCATCCATCCACTTTTCCGGCACCTCGCCGTCTGATAATCTCATAATATAAACTCCTTAACCGATGCAGAAATAAGGGCGAACGCCACGAGAATCGGAAGCGCCGTATTGGTCTGCATCGCCGCCGATACCTGACTGTCGGGGTTTGCGCAGATCATGCCACGCACCCCATCTCGGGGATCAAGCTGTCCGACGCCAGATATGCACCGACCGGTAAGGGGGAAGGTTGTTGTGGGGCTGACCTTCACCCGCTTGACGGGTCGTAAGTCCTGTGTTGTCGTACTTGTCGTAGGGATAAGTTGGTGCATATTGCTCTAATGAGCCACCGAATCCGGATTGGATTTGGATCGCCCATCCGTGGAGCTGATGCTGATGGGACGGAATCTCTGACACAGTGAGCGTATGCTGTGCTTCGCCGCCCTCGCTGCCCACGGGGTAGGTATCGCTGGCCCCCATCAGCATGCGGTTCTGCACCTGCACCCAGCTTGTGCCGGGCCAGCTGAGGGCAGGGTTCGTGGGGTTCTCTGTCTGCAAGTAATCGCCGATCCTGTACGGGCATAGAGCGGCCATATTTTGCACGATCATGTTCCACACCGCCTTTCGGCAATCCGGGGCTTAGAGTGCCCCCCTGCAAAATATCGTTTATTCGTCATATTGCACAATACCTCCTTATGCGATGCGCCGCTTGACGCACGACCATTCGCAACGGCGTTGGGGGCTGTCATAATTCGCAGCAGGTCGTCTCTACTGGGTTCTCTACTGATTTCAAAGTACGGATTATTCGCTGCTCCACTCATTGGCTTACCTCCAAAACAAACACCGCCGCGCTCGTCGGCGCACTGTTCGCATAAAACTTAACCACCCCGGCTCCGGGTTCCAGCGCGGCTACCATCCGCACTGCATCCGTAACTCGGGTTCGGTCACTTACAGCAACCCGGCTGTCTGCCGTTACCCCGGCCACCGTGACAGTGGCGCAGGTGGTGTAGCTGCTCGTGCTGCCATCGTCCCAGGACACCGTGTAATAGCCGGAAGTCCAGGCGCTGGCTGCCACCGTAACCGTCACCGGCTTGGGCAGTTTTGCGTCGATTTTGGTCTTGTCGTAGAAATTTGCGTCAATTTGAGTCTTGCCGTAGAAATTTGCGTCAATTTGAGTCTTGTCGTAGTAATTCGCAAACTTACTGCTTTGACCAGTATCCTTCCAGACACCCGTGTCGCTGTCCCACACCCAAATGGTATCCGTTTCGCCTATAATGGCCCAGTTTCCGTCATAGCCGGTATCGTGGGCCGCGTACAGCGCCTCGTAATTGGGGTACCACCCAACCGCGCCCTGGCTGACCTGCTGGGCCAGCGCGGCGTAGTATTTGGCGTTGTTCATTCCCTCACCAGGGCGCGATGCCGTATCGCCCACGGCCCAGCTGCGGGCCTCCTTGGCACTGGCCGCAGCGGCCGTGGCGTTGGCAGGCGCGGCCTTGATGGCCTCGATGTTCTCGTGCACATCCTGGATGCCCGCCTCATTATCCCGCACGATTTTGGCGTTGGCGGCCACCTCAGCGGCCAGCACCTGCACGGTCTTATATTCATCCGTACTTTCAAGCATCCCATCCTGCACCGGGTTCCTGTCGATGTCCAGCCGCAGGGCGGCCATACCGGCCACACCACCGCCCGCCAGCACCTCTACCACTGGGGCGAACGTGCCGCAGCCGGTCGTCATCTGGGCAGTCACGGCCATATAAACTGTGCTGCGGTCGCTGCTCACGCCCAGCGCGGGGTTGTAGACATAGTGCCCGTCTTTTTTATCCATCCGCAGGTTGACATCCGCGCCAGTGGGCAGTGTCCAGGGCTGCCCGCCCTTGTACAGGGCCACGGCCAGCACCGGGAGCGTATCGTCGTACTGTACAAGATGCACCGGCAGCACAACGTCACGCCGGTCAAAATCCGCCCGCGTCGCCTTGATAAGCGCTTCTGCGGGTGGGCTGTAATTGGCTACCGCCATTTAAAAACACCTCACTGTATCATTCTGCCGTTGACCAGCACATAGCCGTTGCCCGCGCCGTCCACGCCCAGCTGCACCTTCACGTTGCCGCCTGCGTCGCTGATCGCGATAGCGCCGCCCTCATACTGGCCAGCCATTGTGACGTTAGCGATCATATTGTTGGGGTTGCTGGCCGCCGGGCCGTACAGCACCAAGCGGCCCACGGCGTTGTTGCTGCCCCATGTAGACATAAACGCGCCCATGTGCCAGTTTCCGTCGTTAGTCTTGCGGTACATTTCAATTTTGGCGTTGTCGATGACGCACTTGCTCTCCGACACCGTCGAAGTGAATTTTCCGGTGATGTCCACAGACCCGTCCGAGCCGATCTTAAAGTTGTCGCTATTCACAACCAGCCCGCCGTTAAAAGTCGTGACGCCCGTGTCCAAATTGGACACAAACTTTCCGTTAGTGGACTGCAGCACGCCTCCCCGGATAAGATTCGCACTCATAGTCCCGGTCGTGATGAAATCGGCGTTGATTGCACCGTCCATCGTGGCGGCCAGACGGTACGGCCCGC